>SXGS01720608.1_pt1 | contig 23694 bp, 26 predicted proteins | sample 3174681 | NCBI WGS metagenome assembly SXGS01 (sample SAMN11356861, study PRJNA531348) | freshwater metagenome | isolation source: freshwater sample F1-80 | place: China: Fuxian Lake, Yuxi | collected 2017-12-25
GATGCGCCCGTAGCCGCGCGCGCGCAGGTGTGGGACCACGGCACGGCAGCAGTAGAAGACACCGGTCAGGTCGACCGCCAGCACGCGGTCCCAGGCCTCCAGCGGGTATTCCCAGGTGGGGGCCACCGGACCATTGATGCCCGCGTTGTTGACCAGGATGTCGATCGTTCCCAGCGCCTGCTCGCTGGCGGCGAAGGCCTGCTCGACCTGCCTGTAGTCCGCCACGTTCACGGTTTGCAGCGACGCCGGCGAAAAGCCGGCAGCCGCGGCGTCGAACGCCTCGAAACTGCGGTCCCACAGCACGACGCGGCAGCCTTCCTTCGCCAGGCGCTGCGCGATGCCCAGCCCGATGCCCCGCGCGCCGCCGGTGACGATGGCGCCCTGCCCGTCCAGTCTACGGGTCGGTGGCCGCGAACCGTCCGCAGGCTCCTGCCGTTCACCAACGTTTGTCGTCATGGTCATGCCTGCCAGACATTGGCGATCTGGACCGGAGCACCCCGGGTCAGCGATTCGACGGCGCCCTCAGCGATCGCCTGCGCGCGCATGCCGTCGACCAGCGTGGGTTCGACGGCGACCCCGGCGCGAACGGCCGCAATCAGCGCATCGAGTTCCGCCACGTAGGTCGAGGCGAACCGAACGTACCAGTGGCCATCGATGCCATCATCGATCACCCTGCCCCCCTGGTAGAGCGATATGCTGCGCGGCCGCGGCGCGCGCGATTGCAGCATGCCCTTCGAACCGAACACTTCGATCGATTCGTCGCAGCCGTAGGCAGTCCGGCGGCTGAAGCTGAATGTCGCCAGCGCGCCAGAGGCAAAGCGCAGCGTCAGCGCGGCGGTGTCGACATCGCCGTAGGTGGCGAACCCGGGATCGAACAGGCAACCGCCGGCGGCATAGATCTCGACCGGTTCAGAGCGCGCCAGCCAGTACGCAAGGTCGTAGTGGTGGGTGCCCTTCTCGCGCAACATGCCGCCGGCGCGCTGCGCGGTCGCCGGTTGTGGCGCGTCCGCGGCGCGCGACACGATGTGGATCGATTCGACGGTACCGATTTCGCCGGCCCGCACACGGTCGTGGACGGCCAGATGCTGCGGGTCGAAGCGCCGGTTGAAGCCGACGGCGGCAATGGTATTGGCGGCGCGGGCCGCGTCCAGGCAATTCCTGGCACGCTCGAGACTGTCCGCGATCGGCTTTTCGCAGAGCAGCGCCTTTCCGGCCCGCACGCACGCCAGCAGATGGGCCTCGTGCACGTCGGTCGAGGAGCCGATCATCACCACCTGCACGGCCGGGTCGGCAAGCATTTCGTCGACCGACGCGGTGAAGCGCGCGCCATAGGCAGCGGCGAGTTCGCCGCCGCGCGCCGGGTCGACGTCGACAATCCAGCGCAGTTGGGCATCCGCGCGCGCGGCGACGTTGCGCGCATGCACGCGCCCGATGACGCCGGCGCCGATGAGGCCGAATCCGATCTGTTCCATTCAAACCACCTTGCCGTAACGATCGCGGATCACGCCGATCACTTCGTCGGGCTCGCGTTGCCACCAGTTGTGCTGCGAGAATATTTCAAATTCGATATAGCCATCGTAGCCGGCCGCCTCGACCTTGCGGCGCAATCCCAACAGGTCGATCACGCCGTCGCCGGGCATGCCGCGATCCAGGCGCAGGTCCCGGGTGTCGGCCAGCCAGTCGCTGACGTGGAACGAGCAGATGCGCCGGCCCGCACGCGCAATTCCGGCGTCGATTTCGGGGTCCCACCAGACCGCGTAGGTGTCCACCGCGATGCCGACGATGTCCTCGGCGCCGAGCCGGTCGCACCATTCGTTGGCGAGCTTTATCGTCGTGAGCACCGAGCGCGTGGCACAGATCATCGGATGCAAGGGCTCCAGCGCCAGCTTGACGCCGATGCTGCGCGCGTGCGGTATGAGTTTGGCGATGCCTTCGAGGGCGCGCTCGCGCGCCGCGGCGATGTTGCGGTCTCTCTCGTCGACGCCGCCAGCGACGAATACGAGGCAGGGTGCGCCGATGGCCGCGGCTTCGTCGAGCGCGCGACGGACATCATCGCGAGCCCTGGCCGCCTCGTCCCGGTCGGGCGAAGTGATGAGTCCGCCAAAGCAGTAGCCGGAGAGCGCGATGCCGTTGTCGGCGATCAGCCGCCCCGTGGCCTCGACGCCATGCTCCAGCGTCTTCTCGCGCCAGAGGCTGGTGCAGGGTACGCTGTTGCGCACCAGCGCGGCGACGAACTGCGGGGTCGTGCATTGCTGCAGCAGCGTCACCTGATGAATCGACAGGCGTTCGGCATCAACCATGGCTGCAGCCTACGGAGCGCGCGCCGTGCCGGGGCCGCCGAAGGGGTTGGCGCGTGTCGCTCATGATGGGCGCAGCGCCTGCTCGACGCGCTGGCGTTGTTCCGCCGTGACCACTGGCCGCACGCCGAACCATTTCTCGAAACAGATGGTGCCCTGGTGCAGCAGCATCCCGAGTCCGTCCGAGACGGCGAGGCCTCGCGCGCGCGCTTTTGAGGAGTCCGGTTTCGAGCGGCACATAGACCGCGTCGGCAACCGCCGCGTCCGCGCGCAGCGTCGACAGGTCGACCTCTAGGTCAGGATTGCCGGCCATGCCGAACGACGTAGCGTTGACGAGGAGCCCGGCACCGGCGAGCGCTGCCGGGAGCGCCGCGGCGTCGGTGGGGACGACTTTCGGGCCGAAGCGCTCGCGCAGCGCCTGGGCTTTCGCAGTAGTGCGATTGTGCACATGGATCGAGGACACGCCGCGCTCCAGCAGTCCGTAGACGACGGCGCAAGCCGCCCCGCCAGCGCCGAACACGACCGCCTTTTCGGCGCGCCGTTCCCAGCCTGGCGCAGACTCGTCGAGCGCCGCAATGAAACCGACGACGTCGGAATTTGTCGACCGGAGCTTGCCGTTGTCGAGCCAGATCACGTTGGCCGCGCCGATAGCCGACGCGCGCGCATCAGGCTCGGTCAGCGTCAGCGCCATCTGCTTGTGCGGTATCGTCGCCGAGCCGCCGACATAGCCGCGCTCGCCCAGGGACGCCAGAAACGCCGCGAATTCTTCCGGCGGCATGGCTTCGAGCCGGAAGTCGACATCAAGCCGATGCTTCTCGATCCAATAGCCGTGGATGATCGGCGCGCGCGATTGCTTTACCGGCCATCCCATGACGCACGCCGCCGGTCTCATGTTTGCCATGTCGCTTCTCCCGGAATGTTGCAGGCCGCTGTGCCAGGCGTTGCGCAGCAGGGGAATGGAGCGCCGCGCCTAACGGCGATGGACGCGCTCAATGGACCCCCGGGGTCGCGCCGCCGTCGACGGCAATGGCCGTTCCCTGGACGTGGCGGGCCGATTCCGAGCACAGGAACAGTGTCAGGGCCGCGATGTCCTCGGGCTTGCCCAGACGGGCGAGGCCGTCCTTGGCGATCAGCGCAGCGCGCACCTCGTCGACCGAGATGCCAGTGGCTTCGGCGCGCTGACGGAACAACTGCTCCACACGTTCGGTTTCGGTCATGCCCGGCAGGATGGCGTTGACGTTCACGCCGTCCTTCTTGCCCAGGCCGGAGAGTCCCTTGGTGAAGTTGTGCATCGCCGCGTTAACCGAGCCGCCGATCAGAAACTCGGGATCCGGCGTGCGCGCCGCGCCGCCTATGATGTTGACGACGTGGCCATGCGCGTTCCGCAGCATTGGCCAGAACAGGCGGCACAGGCGAACACAGCCGAAGAACTTGAGCGCAAAGCCGTCCTGCCAGGTCTCTTCGTCGAGCTTCAGGAAGGCGCCGGCCCGCGTGGCGCCGGCGGAATTGACCAGGATGTCGCAGCGGCCGTGCCGGTCGGAGACCCGGCGGAACACCTGTTCGCAGCCTTCGGCCGTGCGCAGGTCGGCGGCGCACAAATCCGGCCGCAATCCGGCAACGCCCGCAATCGCATCGGCCGCCGCGTCGAGTTTCTCCTGTGACGACGATACCAGCACGGTCTGCGCGCCTTGCGCGGCGAAGGCCGCGGCAATGCCGCGCCCGATACCCCGGCTGCCGCCGGAAACCACGACGATCCTGCCATTGAATTCACCTGCCATCATTTTCTCCTTCGATGTCTTGTTGTCGTGCTGTCGTCGTCGATGCCAGGCGATTCGACGATGCGTTATGCGACCCTGTCTGGCTAAAGCCTCAGTACGTGGCGCGACCCCCCGAAAGGTCGAACGTGAAGCCGGTACTGAAGCTGCACTCGGGACCCGCAATCCAGGCGACCATCGCCGCGATCTCGTCGATGGTCAAAAACCGGCCCATCGGGATCTTGGCCTTGGCCGAAGCAATATGTTCGGGCGTCATTTCCAGCAAGAGATCGGTTTCGGTGATGACAGGCGCGATGCAATTGACCAGCACGCCGGAATCGACCAACTCCCGCGCCAGCGACTTAGTGAAGCCGATCACCCCGGCCTTGGCGGCGGCATAGGCGGCGATGCCGGGGGCGCCTTCCTTGCCGGTGATCGATGAGACGTTGACGATGCGGCCGTAGCCCGCCTCGCGCATCCGCGGCACCGCCGCCCGGCAGCAATAAAAGACCCCAGTCAGGTCGACGGCGAGCACGCGGTCCCACTCCTCGAGCGGATACTCCGACACCGGCAGCACCGGTCCGCTCACCCCGGCGTTGTTAACCAAGATGTCCAGCCGTCCGAGGCGATCCATGGTTGCGGCGAAGCCACGCTCGACTGACGCATAGTCGGCAACGTCGACCATTTCGATCACCGCCGGGACGAATCCGGCGGCGACGGCGTCAAACGCGCCGGGATCGCGATCCCAGACGGCCACGCGGCAGCCTTCCTTCGCCAGTCGCGCCGCAATGCCGCGACCGATGCCGCGGGCGGCGCCGGTAACGATGGCAACCTGGCCCTGCAGGGAATTGCTCATGCCTGTCCTCCTATCGCGCCGCGATGGCCAGATCTGGCGCGGTACTCGCTCAGGATCTGGTCGATGACCCAGGTCGTGCGCGCAGCGGACTCGCCAGTGCTGGGGCTCTGTCCCTGTCCGTTCAATTCGTCGACGATGGTCTGGATCAAGGGTTGATGGAAGTGCGGCGGATCCTCGACCGGGATCTCCTCGACCGAATCCCCGCGCAGCACACGGATCGGAACGGCCTTGGTCGTCGAAAAGAGAATGCGCCCGTTGGCGCCCACGATCTCGTTGTACTCCTCTTCCCGGTCCGCCGCGTAGCACCAGGCCCCGCTGCCCAGGACGCCGGAGGCGAAACGGTAACTCGCCGTGACGATGTCGTCGGCATCGTAGGCGCCCGCCTGGTTGTCCGCGAACGCGCGCACCGCCTCGATCGGACCGAACACGAAGTCGAGAAAATCCAGGGTGTGACTGGCCATGTCGACAAACAGTTCACCACCTGACATCGCCGGGTCGACGCGCCAGGGCGGCGAGCGGGGATTCAATTCGGCCCGCGGTTTCAGCGGCAGGAACTGGCGGCTGGTCACCATCCTGACCGGGCCGATGGCGTTCTGCCGGACCAGGTCGCGGACCGCAATGAAGCGGGGCAGCGCGCGCCGGTAGTAGGCGACCCACAGCGGCAAGCCGCCCGTCCGGCAGGCGCCGATCATTTCCTGACACTGGTCGTGGTCGAGAGCCATCGGCTTCTCTACCAGCACCGGCTTCCCCGCAGCCGCGCAGCGCAGCACGTAATCGCGATGCGACCCGGGAACGGTCGCCACATAGATGGCGTCGATATCCGACGCGCGAATGATCGCCTCCGCGTCGTCGTGCCAGCGCGGGACGCCATGCCGGCGCGCGTAGTCTGCGGCCAGCGCGCCATTGCGCCGCATCACGGCAAGCAGTTGCGAATGCGTCGCCTTGTACAGGCCGGGACCGCTCTTGATTTCGGTGACGTCACCGCAGCCGATGATGCCCCAGCGTATGGTCTTCATCGCGCCACCAGCCGCCCGCGCCGGGGGCGCCGCTCAGCCGGGCGCATGGCGGGCTACCGCTGCCTCGGCATAGAGCACACCATCCTTCACCATCGCATCGATTTCCTCGGCCTTGAAGCCCAGGCTCGCGGCGATTTCGCGGTTGTGCTGGCCCAGCAGCGGCGCGACCGAGCGCGGTGTCACGTCGCAATTGGAAAACCGGAACGGAATGTTGGCGAGCCGCACCTTGCCCAGGATCGGGTGGTCCTGTTCGACGATCATCCCCCGCGCAAGAACTTGCGGGTCTGCCAGCACCTCGTCGATGTTCTGCACCGCGGCGTTAGGAATGTCGGCCACATCGAGCGCCGCAACGCATTCGGCCACCGTGTGTCGGGTGGTCCAGGCGGAAACGTAGCCGAGCACTTCCTCGCGATTAGCGTTGCGCCCTTCCGGACCATGAAATCGCGCGTCGGCGGCAAGCGCGTCGCCACCAACGACTTCGGCAAGGCGTTTCCAGGCATCGTTGACCTGGGCGGCAATGGCCATGTTGCCATCCTTCGCGGCGAACACGCCGTACACGGTCGACTGCGGCAGGTCGTGTCCGGTCTGCACCGGGACCTCCTTGCCGCCGCTCATGGTGTAGCACTGCAGCGCATAGTCGTGCATGCCCACCATGCAATCGTAGAGCGCTATGTCGATGTGACAACCCTTGCCCGTCGTTGCGCGGCCGACGAGCGCCGCGCAGACTGCCGCCACGCCATGCGCGCCGGCATACATGTCGGCGATGGGCATCCGGAACAGCGGCGGCGGCGCGCCCGGTACGCCGAGCATCGCCATGGCGCCGCTTTTCGCCTCGGCGATCACCCCGAACCCCGGCCGCGACGCATCGGGACCGGTGTGGCCGTAGGCGGACAGCGAACAGTAGACCAGACGCGGATTGAGCGCCGCCAGCGCCGCGTAGCCCAGGCCCAGTTTCTCCAGCGCACCCGGACGATAATTCTCGACGAATACATCGGCGGTTTGCGCGAGTTCGAGCATCAGCTTGTGGCCCCGCGGATCCTTCAGGTTCACCCCCAGTCACAGCTTGCCCATGTTCTGATGCACAAAGTAGCCGCTATCACCGGCGATGAAAGAGGGCTGGTGTCGACCCGCATCGCCGTCCTTTGGCCGCTCGACCTTGATCACCTCCGCGCCCATTCCGGCCAGACAGCGGCTCAGGTACGGGCCGGCCAGGAAGTGCGAGTAATCGATGACGCGAAGGCCGGCGAGAGGAAGGGATTGCATTGTCATTAAAAAAGCTCCGAGTAGGTTCGCAGGCTTGGGGCATGGGCCCGGTCCGCCGTAGGCTGGTTAGGCGGCTTCCGGCCGGCGCGGAATCATCAGCCGGTGTTCGCCCCGATGCACAACCTGATCGTCCTGGTTGAGCAGTTCACAGGGTATGACGACGATACCCCAGCCGGGCTTGCTCTTCGAGGGCCGCGCGCTATCGATGCGGAACTTTACGCGCAGCACGTCGCCGATCCGAATCGGCAGCAGGAAGTCCCAGGTCCAGCCCAGCGACATGCCGGGACGAAAGCGATACTCGGCCTGGCACTTCAGCCCGTCGGCAACGGCCAGTCCGAACAGCCCGTGCGCGACCCGCTGCCCGAAGTGCGACTTGCGCGCGTACTCTTCATCGACGTGCAGCAGCGTATGGTCGCCGGAGACCTCCGCATACATGTCGATCATCGCCCCGGTGACCGTCAGCGTCGGGGTCACGCCTTCGTCGCCAACCTGGGCATCGTCCCAATAGCGTTCCATTGCCATGCTCGCGCTCCCTTCGAATTAGTTCAGTGTTGAATGCGTTGCCTGCCGGCGCGGTCACGACTGCGCGGCAGCACTGGCCGACACGGCGGCGCGCAGCCCGAGCAGATAGCTGTCGATTCCGAAGCCGGACATGTACCCCTTGGCGATTTCGGAAATGACCGAGTACTGGCGAAACTTGTCGCGCGCGTGGTTGTTCGACATGTGAACCTCCACGATGGGCACAGTCAGGATCGCCAGCGCGTCGCGCATGCCGTAGCTGTAGTGGGTCCAGGCGCCGGCATTGATGATCACGCCGTCGACCTTTTCCGCGTACGCCTGGTGGATCCGCTCGCACAGCGCGCCCTCGAAGTTGGTCTGGAAGCTCTGGACCTCGACTCCCAGTTCCTTGCCCAGCGCGGCGAGCTTACTGTCGATTTCCTCCAGCGTGATCGTGCCGTAGAACTTCGGCTCGCGCTTGCCGAACATGTTGTGATTCACGCCGTGCAACATCAGGAATTTTTTCAATCTAACGCCCCGTTTTGTAGTGATTTCAGCCGCGACGCGAAACGCGTCACGCCCTGGGATCGATCGCCAGTGCGACGGCGACCGAGTTGCCGGTTACCGGCAGGATTTCTACGCACAGTCCATCGGGCAGCACCAGCCAGTTGCGCCCCTGCGGCAGCGCAGTGAAGCCTTGCCACGCGACATGCTCGACATAAGACCGGTTCTGGCTGGCCATGGCGCGCCGTCACGGGGATTCCTTCGCCGACGCCGGCGTGCCGGCGCGCTGCTGCATCCACAACTCGATGCCCTTCACGCAGGCGACCAGCGTTCGGTTCACCGGCGTCGCGATCCCGGCGCGTTCGCCCCAGCGCACCACCGCGCCGTTGATGAAGTCGATCTCGGTTGGCGCGCTCGCCTCGATGCTCTGCAAGAGCGAGGTCTTGAAATCGTCCGGGAGGCCCTGCGCGGCCAGCGTCCACGCCGAATCGGGCTGGTTGCTGGCGAGCTTGATGCCCAGCGCAGCGGCGACATCGATCGCCTCCTGGACGGCCGCGAATGCACAATCCCGCAGCGCGGGCAGGCTGTACAGACCGCCATAGGCCAGACGCGTGATGCCGGAGAGCGCGCCGGTGGCGACGTTGATCAGCAGCTTGTCCCACATCGTGCCCACGATGTGGGCGCTGACGCTGGTGACGAGCCCGGCGTCGGTGAACGTGCGGGCGATGCGCGTGGCGCGCGTGCTCACTTTAGCGTCGAGTTCGCCGATGTAGGTGGACTTGCCCAGGGTGCTCGCAGCCACTAGCCCTGGTCCCAGCAGCCCGCCGCCGGCATAGGTCTTGCCCGCCAATACGTGCTCCGCGCCGACGACTTCGGCGAGGATCTCCTCATGGCCGAGGCCGTTCTGCAGCGACATCACCGCAGTGTCGGGACCGATGATCGCCGCGGCCTGCCCGATGGCTTCGCGGGTATGAAACGACTTCACCAGCACGACGACGAGATCGGCCGGTCCGATGCCCTCCGCAGAAGTCCGCGCCCTGACCTGCACCGTCCGGTCGACGCCGCCGGTGCGCAGCGTGAGTCCCCTGGCGTTGATGGCCTCGACATGTTCTTTCCAGGTGTCGATCAGCCAGACGTCGTTGCCCCCTTCGGCCAGCGTCCCGCCCAAGGTGCTGCCGAGCGCGCCGGCACCGAGCATGCAGATTTTCATGACAGCGAGGCCACTGCGGGTTGGCGGATCGGGTCGAAGGTCGGCATGCTGCTCAGGCGGTAGCGACGACGCGGCCGGTCTTCGCGGCCTCGACGATGGCTTCGACGACGCGCAGGTTCTGCAGTCCGTCGCGGGCGCCGATCAGCGGTTTCGCCAAGCCGTGGATCACCTCTACAAACTGCGCGATTTGCCGCCCCAACGGGTCGACAGCTTCCAGCGCGATCACGCTGGTCGGCAACGGCTTGTGCCACGAGCGGGCGGCCTCCGATGGATAGCGCTGCAATCGCATGGTGGGAATCGCCAGCGAGCCCATGGTGCCGCTAACCAGGTAACAGTCATCCACGTCGGTATGCGCCGGGTCGTAGCGCGGATCTTCCCCGGAGGCGTGCTCCCAGCTCCGGTCGGAGGCCGCGGTGTCGGAGAGCATGAAGGTGCCCAGCGCACCGCTGGCGAAGCGCAACGAGATCGCCACCGTATCCTCGACCGGAAAATTGCGCGTGGCGTTGGACGAAAAGGCCTGCACGGCGACGATCTCACCGCACAGCGCGCGCAGGTTGCCGATCTCGTGAATCATGTTGAGCAGGATGGGCCCGCCACCGGGCTGCCGGCGCCAAGTAGATGCGCCTTCGAAATAGCCCTCGTTCTCGGCCTTGTAGAACAGGACCGTGCCAACCACGGCGACGATCTTACCCAGGGTGCCGCTGCGGATGATTTCGACAGCCTTGGCGATGATCGAGCCGTGCGGGCGGTGGTGTCCGACCAGTATCGGCACGTTGGCGGCTTCCGCGGCCTCGCACAGCGCGATGCCCGCGACAAGCGTGTGGGTGATCGGCTTTTCGACCAGTGTCGGCACCCCGGCCGCGACGCACTCGAGCGCCTGCTCGGCATGCAGCTGGTTGGGCGTGGAAAGAATGACCCCGTCGGGCCGGCCAGCGGCGAAGAGCTCTGCCAGCGTCCGGTAGCAGGGCACGCCCAGCGATCGCGCGTAGTCCGCGCCCGAAGCCGCAGAATCAACGATTGCCGAGAGCATGCAGGCGTCGCTCTTGAGAATATGTTCGATGTGCCGCTTGCCAATCTGGCCAGCGCCGGCGACTGCGATTCTCAGCTTGGATGTGGACATGGTCGTGCTGCGCTTTCTGGTCGGACGCCGATTACGTATCGGCGTCGATGGGCGGACTCGGGTTGAACGATAAGGTCACGGACATTTTTTGTCCATGCAATGATTGGAATAAAGTGTATTGAAATTATGAATGAAGGTTCGGAGGGGCGCAGTGCCCTCGGTTCAGGCGTGCGGATGCGGCATCGGAGCGGTCCATGCGCCGCCGTTGGCATGCGAGGCAACCGCCGCCTCGACGAAGGCCATGCCGAGGACCCCATCGCGCGCGGTGGCGAACGAGCAGGCAAGCGGATTGGCGACTCGGCCGTCGCGGCGCGCGGAGATCACTTCCGCCGCGTCCGCGTAAACATTACCGAACGCGCCGAAATAGCCTTCCGGGTTGCCGGCTTTGGTGCGCGACAGATGGCGCGCGGCGTCGCAGAGATAGGCTTCGCCGCGACGCAGGACGCGGTAGGGTGCGTTGTCCGCGCGCAGGCGGAGTTCGTCCGGCCGCTCCTGATCCCAATGCAGTCCCGCCTTTTCGCCGAAGACGCGGATGCGCAGGCCGTGGCCGTTGCCCGCCGCCACCATGCTCGCCCAGAACTGTCCACGGGCGCCCCCGGCGAAGCGCAGGTTGATGAAGGCATTGTCGTCGGCGATGCGCCCCGGGACGATGGCCGAGAGTTCGGCGGACAGCGTAGCGATCTCTAGCCCGGTGATCCGGCGCAGCAAGTGATGGGCGTGCGTGCCCAGGTCGCCCAGCACCGTCGAGGGTCCGGCGATGGCCGCATTAACGCGCCAGGCCATCTTGGCGTCGCCCTCGGCCTCGAGCAGCCGGTTGCGTGTCCCCTGCGCGTACTCGACCGTCACCACGCGGATTGCGCCCAGGGCACCCGAGTCGACCTGATGCCGCGCCTCGGCCACCATCGGATAGGCGCTGTAGTTGTGCGTCAGCGCGAACAGGACCCTGTGCTTGGCGGCCGCCTGCTCGATCGCAATGGCGTCCGCGAGCGCGGTCGTCATCGGCTTGTCGCAGATGACGTCTATGCCGTTGCGAATGAAGGCGAGGCTGGCCGCGGCGTGGGTGGCGTTCGGAGTGACGATGCTCACGCACTCGATGCCGTCCGGGCGCTTTGCCTCGGTCTGGGCCATCGCCGCGAAATCGCCATAGACGCGCTCGGGCGCGATGCCGAGTTCCGCGCCCATCGCGCGATTAGCCTCGGCGCTACGCGAGAATGCGCCCGCGACGAAGTCGAACCGTCCGTCCAGCCGCGCGGCGCGCCGATGCGACGGTGCGATGCCGGCGCCGGGACCGCCGCCGACCATGCCAAACCGGAGTGGTCGCATCAGCGGATGGCCACCGCGAGCTTATGCAGGCCCTTGAAATCGGCCTCGAAGGTCTGGCCCTTGCGCAGCGGCGTCGGCTGAGTGAGCGATCCGGTCGAGAGCAAATCGCCGGCGGCAAGGCCGATGCCGCGTGCCGACAATCCGTTCACCGTCTCGACCGTGATGTCGACGGGGTCGCGGCGGAATTCGCCGAAGTAGACCTCGATCGGCGCGCCCGAGTCGATCCGCGCGTGGATGGCAAGGCGCTCGAAGTCGATGTTCTTCCAGTCGGGTATGCCCTCGCCGAAGACATAGCCGCCGCCGGTGCCGTTGTCGGCGATGGCGTCGCGGGTGGTGAACTTGCGCTCGCCGGCCGCCGGCGCAAAACGGCTCGCGGCGAGCTCGAGTCCCAGGTGCAGCACCAGCAACGGTTCAAGTTCGGCGCGCGTGTGGGCGCGCGCGCGCGCCGGCACGGCCTCGCGAAAGCGAAAGGCGAACTCGCACTCGATCTTGTAGCCGTCAAACAGCGCCGCCGGCACTTCGGCCGGGCTCGGAAACATCCGCGTGGCGAGCAGCCGGCCGGTGATCGGGCCGTCATGTCCTTCCAGGATCTGCACGGCCCGCACCGCGGCGCCGACCTTCCAGCCGACGCAGCGATCGCCGATGAGTTCGGCCATCCGGTCCTGGATGGCAAAGGCATCCTCTCGCGAGGCCGGAGCGGCATCGGCCGGGGGGAGAGCTATGGTGCCGCGGGTACGCCATGCCTCTGCCAGCGATTGCGCCAGCTGTTCGAACGCTTCCTTCATCAGGTGCTCCTTGTGGTGCGCGGCGCCGCGTTGCGGCGGCCGGCGAGTGAAACTGCAATAGTCTGCAGCGGGTTCATGCCTTGGCCTTCGCCAGGAAGCCGAACAATCCGGCCGGCCGCACCATCAGCACGACGATGAGCAGGATGAACGCGTAAATGTCCTTGTAGCTTCCGGACAGGTAGCCTGCGCCAAGGCTCTCGACCACGCCGACGAGCACGCCGCCCAGCACTGCCCCCGGCAGGCTGCCGAAGCCGCCGATCACCGCCGCCGCAAAAGCCTTGACCAGGATGCCGACGCCCATGAGCACCTGCACATAGTTGATCGGGCCGACCAGGACGCCGGCTGCCGCGCCGAGCGCGCAGGCAACGCCGAAGATGAGCGAGATCGTCAGGGGCACGTTGATGCCCATCAGATACGCGATCTCCTTGTTCCCCGCCACGGCGCGCACCGCGAGGCCCAGCCGGGTTTTCTTGAGGAACAGGTGCAGCACCGTCATCAGCACGAGGGCCGCGAGCACGATCCACACATAAGACGCCGGGAGCGTCAGGTTGCCGATCTCGATCGGCATGCCGAAGGAGACCGGAAACGGCAGGGTCCTGGGACCCCAGATCAGGAACGCGATGTTCTGCAACACGAAGGACATGCCGAAACCGCAGATGACCATGGCCATCCCCGCGACCGTGTACCCGCCACCGCTTTTGAGGATCGGTCGGTAGAACACGCGCTCGATGAGCGCACCGATCAGTCCGGTGATGACCATCGATGCCAGCAGCACCACCGGAAACGGCAGATGAAAGGTGTTGAACACCCACAGGCCGATGAACGCACCCAGCATGTAGATTTCGCCGTGCGCAAAGTGCACGACGTCGAGTCCCGAGTAGATCAGCGAGATGCCGATCGCGATCAATCCGTAGATCATTCCGATCGACAGACCAACGATGCAAAGATCGATGAAATAGGACATGGAGCCTCTCTTTCCGCGCTCGCGGCGGTTACATCGACAGCTTCTGGTCGCGGTCCGCGACCGTTCCGCCAAGATAGGACAACCGTATTGCGTCGTCATTGATCAGACTCTCGGCCGCACCCTCGATATGGATGACGCCATCCTTGATCACATAGCCGTAGTCGGCCATCAGCAGCGCCATGCGCACGTTCTGCTCGACCAGCAGCAGGGTCATGCCGTCGCGGCAGATGCGGGCCACCGCGCGAAAGATGTCGAGCACCACCTGCGGCGCCAGCGCCGCGCTTGGCTCGTCGAGCAACATCATCTTGGGTTCCGACATGAGGCCGCGAGCCACGCACAGCATTTGCAACTCCCCGCCGGAGAGCGTTCCGGTCACCTGCCGCCGGCGTTCCTTGAGGATCGGAAAATAGGTGTACGAGCGCTCCAGTCCGCGGGCCCGCACCGCGCGCTCGGGCTTGATGTGCGCGCCCAGGAGCAGGTTCTCCTCGACCGTCATGCCGGGGTAGGCTTCCTTTCCCTGGGTGACCTGCACCAGGCCGCGGCGCACGATCAGGTCGGGCCGCAGGCCGTCGATGCGTTGGCCGTCGAAGCTGATCGTGCCGCGCCCGGGCTTGAGCAGGCCCGACATGGCCTTGAGTATGGTCGATTTGCCGGTCCCGTTGCCGCCCAGCAGCGCGACGATACGCCCGCGTTCCACCGAAAGCGAGACGCCATTGAGGATCTGAACGCTACCGTAGCCGCCAACGACGTCGGTTACCGTCAACATTTGATCGGCGATCGGGGGAAGCGTGTTGTTCGTCGGGGTCATGCGCGCCTCGTCACCGGCCGGCCGGATTCGCGTAGTGCGACTCCAGCCCCTTGACAATGCCGACCATCGCATCGATGGTCGGGGTCGGGACGCCGCGTTCGCGTCCAAGCCGCGTCACCGCGCCATGGATGGTGTCGATTTCGGTGGGCCGGCGATTGGCGATGTCGAGCGCCATCGACGACTTGCTCGCCCCGGTGCCGCCGCCACCGACGGCGGTGAGCTTATCGAAGATCGTGCGGGTCTCGGTCGCACCCAGCGGCATCCCGCAGGCGCGGGCCACGGCCGCGGTTTCGTCCAGCGCGCGCAGCACGACGGCGCGCAATTCGGGAATCGCGACGATCTGCGCCGAAGTCAGGTCGGTCGAGGCCGAGACGGCGCCGAGCGCAACGTTGCCCAGCAGCTTCTGCCACTTCTCCTTCTTGATGTTGTCGCTGGCGAACGTCGGCAGGCCGTGCTGCGTGAACGCTGCGGCGATCGCCGTCGCGCGGGCTGACGCGCCGCCCGCGAGTTCGCCAATATAGCTTGGCAGGTCGCCGAAGTTGCGGATCACGCCGGCCTCGACGACGATGGCACCCTGCGCAGTCAGTCCGCCGAGTACGTGTTCGGTGCCGAGGATTCCGCCGATGGTTTCCTCGTTGCCGAGGCCGTTCTGAAACGAGATGACCGCTGTCGAATCAGCGACTAGATGCCGGACCGAACGCGCAGCATCGCCGTTGGCGTAGGCCTTGCACTGGAACAGGATCACATCGGCCGCGGCAATGGAACGCGGATCGACGGTCGCCGCGATGCGCACGGTCCGGTCGCCGCCATGCCCGAGTATCCGGAGTCCATCGCGGTCGATCGCCTCGACATGCGCCGTCCAGACGTCCACCAGCGTGACATCGAGTCCGCCGCCGGCGAGCAGCCCGCCGAACAAGCAACCCATGGCGCCGGCCCCTACGATCACGACTTTTGGTGCTGCGGATTTCATCGATTCAGGCACTTTCACTGGAGTTTGATGCACAGAGGCGGGCTATCCACGCAGGTAGGCGCGCACTTCCGCGTCCTGCATTTCCTTGCCGAGATAGGCCTCGATGACGCGATGGTCGTCCTTGATCGCGGCCGGCGCGCCCTCAGCAATCTTCTCGCCATGCTCGAGGACGGTGACGACGTCGCAGGTGTCCATGACGACCTTCAGGATATGTTCGATGATGACCAGCGTCAGGCCGAAACGCTTCTTCAGCGCCATGACTGTTTCGAGCAGCTTGTCGACATTGTGCGGCGACAGCCCCGCAGCCGGCTCGTCGAGCATCAGCAACTTCGGGCGCATCGCCATGGCGCGACCCAGCGCCAGCAGCCGACGCTGCCCGCCCGAGAGCTCGCCCGCCGGCATCCGCGCGTATTCGGCCAGCCCGATGAAGGCGAGCAGATCCATCATCTCGTCGCGCACGCGGCGCTCCTCCGCCCAGACCGAACCCGTGCCGAATATGGCCGCGGCCATCCCGTAGTGCGTTTGCCGCTGGTGGCCGACCAGCAGGTTCTCCAGGACAGTCATCTGCGAAAAAATGCGCAGCATCTGGAAGGTCCGGGCGATGCCGCGGTTGGCGACTTCGTGCGGGGGCAGGTTGGTGATGTTCTCGCCGGCGAAGAGCATGGTGCCGCCGGGCTCCGGTCTGTAGACGCCCGAGATGAGGTTGAAGAGCGTACTCTTGCCAGACCCGTTCGGCCCGATGATCCCGTGGATCGCGCCCTCCGCAATCTTCAGCTCAATATTGGACAACGCAACCAGGCCGCTGAAGTGCTTCGAGAATCCGGTGAGCTCAAGCAGCATCCTTCCTCGCCTTCCGGATTGCAATAAAACGACGGGTCACGATGTAGCGGTCGATGATGCCGCCGATCCCGGTGGGCATGTACATCACCGTCAGCACGATCACCATGCCGAAAATCAGCATCTGGTAGTTGTAGTAGTCGCGGGTCAGGTCGTAGATGATGGTCACGACGATGGCGCCGATGATCCCGCCCCAGATGTGGCCTATGCCGCCCAGCACGACCATGAGCAACAGCGTCACCATCTCGGCGAGCATGTAGCTGTTGGGGTGGATGAATCCCGGGGTCATGTGCGCCCCAAGGCTGCCGGCACAACCGGCGTACAGCGCGCTGAGCACGAAGGCGAGGGTCTTGTATTTCTGCACGTTGATCCCCGCGGCGGCCGCTGCAAGCGGGTCCTCGCGCAACGCCTTAAAGGCGCGACCGATGCTGGACTTCAGGATGCAGAAGGAAAAATAGATCCCGGCCAGCGCCAGCGGCATCACCACGTAGTAGTAGCGCAAGTGCGTCCCGAGCACGAAGCCGAACAGATCAGGCGGTGGAATGTCGCTGATGCCGATCGAGGCGCCGAGGTAATCGGTGGCCGAGATGAAGATCCGGACCGATTCCGCCAGCCCGAGCGTGGCCAGGGCAAGGTAGGCGCCCTCCAGCCGAAACGACGGGATGCCGACGATCGCGCCGGCTAGCGCGGTGACCAACATGGCGCTGGGCAGCGCGAGCCAGAAAGGAAAACCGAACTTGATGGACAGAATGGCCGAGGTGTACGCACCAATTGCCATCAGCGCAATGTGGCCGACAGTCACCTGGCCGGCAAAACCCTTGACGATGTTGAGGCCGACGGCAAGGATGATGTTGATGAGGATCAGGTCGAGCAGGAAGCGGTGGTAATCATTGATGATGACCCAAGGCAGCGCCAGCAGCACAACGAAGCCCAGCATCCACGGCAATAGGCGACGCCAGTTGATCATCTGCGGTTCAGCGCTGCTCGCAATGGGTACAGTCTCGCCGGTACCGTTGGTTGTCATGCGTAACCACCCCTTGTTTCGGTGTATTTTGAGGAAAACGAGCTGATTCGGATAGGCCTCGCGGCGGAAAGCAATGCTTCCCGTCCGGCGCGAGGCGCAGCGTACTGTGGATGCCGCGGACTGCCGGGACTACTTGGGCAATCCGAAGTCCTTATCGAAGGACGTCCGGCCGAGTACCTTGGTCTCGAAATTCTCGCCACCCTTGGTGTACTGCACGAGGATCACCGTGCGGTTACCGTCGCGGCACTGCGGCGTCGGTGCGGCGCAGAACTCTATCGTCCCCCCTGCTAGGCCTTCGTACTTGGTCGTGGCAAGCGCGTCGCGGATCGCGCGCCGATCTTCGGCCAGCGCCGCGTCGGTCAGCTTCAGTTTCGCTTTGCCGAGCGCCACGAGTGCGATCTGCGCCGCATCCCATGCCTGCGAGAAATCATGATCAGGGCAGGAGAATTTGTACTTCTCCTTCACCATCGCGACGAACTGCTTCGCTATCGGTCGGTCGTCGCCGCAGTTGAACGCCGCAGTGTAGGTCGTCCCGATCGCGGCATCACCGGCGAGCTTGGGGTAGGTGACATTACCCGCCGAAGACGCGGCGACGCGCAGCACGCTCTTGGGAATGCCCACCTCGAACGACTGCTGGGCTTCGCGGGCCAGCGCATCCGATTGGCCGCCGAGCGCGATGATCTGCGGATTGGTAGCCTTTATCTTGAGCAAGTGCGAGCGGAAGTCGAGGTCGGTCTCCTGCATCTGCGTTTCGTAGACTGGGACGGCCTTGTAGAACTCCTTCATGTAATCCTTGAGCTGCTGGACGAAGGCGATGCCAGCGCCGTCGGTCGTGTACAGGTAGGCAATGTTCTTTCCGACGTTCTCGCCCAGGTACTTGCCGTAGGCGCCCGCGTAGTAACGCTCGGACACCGCCACGCGAAAGACCCATTCGCTCCCCTTCTGGGTGATCGACGAGTTGGTCGACATCGGTACCAGTTGCGGCACCTGTTCCTTCGCCGTCACGTCGGCAATCGGCATCGAGACCGAACTGCAGGTGGAACCAATGATCAGGTGGACCTTGTTCTGGTGGATGAACCGGTTGACGTTGGCGATGCCCTTATCGGGTTTGCACTCGTCGTCGAGCAGGATCACTTCGACCTTCGCGCCGTTGATGCCGCCCTTGGCGTTGACCGTCTCGATCGCGCTCTTCGCGATATCCCCGTACGCGATGCCGGATTCGACCAGCATCCGCAGCGTGATACCGACGCGGATGGTCTTGTCCTGCGCCGCGGCCGGGCCTGCGGCCAAGAACAGGCCCAGCAACGCCACGTACCCAGCCCCTAACACCGAATGCCCAAAAATGGTTTTCATTTTGTTCTCCTCTTAAAGTTGTGCCAACGAATTATTGAACTGCCGAAACGCCAACACCTTCGCGGCGACTCGAGTCATGTGCGGTACGTGCAGCAGCGATTATTCTCCCGGCCGGCGTTACTGCTGTCCATTGCCAAATGCTATTGCTGCCCGATATTGTTGTCCATGCAATAATGCAAATACACTATATTCATTTTTTTAATAATGATTGATCCGCAATTCGGGACGATTCCGCGCGATGCCCGCATCCTCGTGCTTTTCGATGAAATCTACCGTACGCAGAGCATGACCCGCGCGGCGGCGCAGCTCGACCTGAGCCAGCCCACGGCCAGCATCTGGCTGGCCAAGCTCCGTCACGAATGGCACGACCCGCTGTTCGTGCGCACCTCAACCGGCATGCGGCCCACGCCGCGTGCGGACGCGCTGATCGGTCCGGTGCGCGAGGCGCTCGCGCTGCTGCGGCGGCTGTCCGGCGACACGCCGGAATTCGATCCAACGTCAGCATTCCGCAACTTTCGCATCTGCATGACCGACGCCAGCCACGTCACGATGCTGCCGCGGCTCTTGGCCGTGATGCGCGCCTCCGGTTCCGAGGTGCGCCTGGACGCGTTGCCGATTTCCGCTGCGACCGCGCATATGCTGGAATCGGGCGATGCCGACCTTGCGCTGGGATTCGTTCCCGGGCTCGGGGCGGGCTTTTACGCGCAGCAGCTGTACATGCAGGATTTCATCTGCCTGGTCAACGCGAAGCACCCGCGTATCGGTTCGACCTTCACTGGGCGCGCGTTCAGGGAGGAGGCGCACATCGGCATCCTGTCCTCGGCCAGCTACCCGATGCTGCAGAGCGCCCTGAAGAGCCAGCGCATCAACCGCCGGGTGCAGCTCGAACTGCCTGGATTCCTCGGGGTCACGGCGATCGTTTCGTCTACCGACCTGATCGCCACCGTTCCGCGCATCATCGGCGAGGAACTCGCCAGGGCCGGGTCGGTCCGGGTCTTTCCCTGCCCGGTGAAGGTCCCCAGCTTTCCGGTCAAGCAGTACTGGCATACGCGCTACCACCACGATCCCGGCATCCGCTGGCTGCGCGACGTCTGCGCGAAGCTCTTCATGCAGGCGAGTCCCACGCGCGTCAGGTCGAAGTCTGCGGCCTGACGCACGGCCGAAAATCCGGCGCGTGCCTGAAGCCAAGGCTGGTCGTATCGTGGGGTCGCCGGGGGAATCTGTCCCGACGTCGGCGGCATGTCAGTCCGCGATGTCCTGCCAGCGGCCGAGTGTCGCGGATGCGAACAGCGCCTCAATGATACTTAGCGTGGTCAGGGCGTCCTTGATCGGCCAGCATGGGACCTCTTCGCCGCGCAGGTAGCGGGAGAAGCGGTCGATCTTCCACGCGGGGTCGCGGTCGATCGCGGCGATCACCCGCCGCGGCGCGCCTCCGAAGATGGCGCTGCACGAACTAATCGTGTAGGAGCCGATGTCGTAGAGCGCGCCGCCGCCGCGTTCGGGGTCGTTGCGGATGTCGTTCGGATCGAGGAACTGCCCGGCGAGCGTACATTGCGCCGCGCGCGGCGTGCCGATCGCGCCCTGCGCCAGCAGTTCGCCGATCTTCGCCCACTGCGGATGATTGCGATAAGAGAACGCCTCCTCGACATGCCGACCGCCCCCGCGACGGCCTGCGCCTTGTCCGCATCGCGCGAGGCAAAGGCGACGAGGCGGGCGCTGTCGGCGCCCCGCATGACCGGAATGAAGCGGGACTTCGCGATCGCCGCCGTACCCAGCACGCCCCAGCTGACAGGATTCATGCCCAGGCCTTCAGCGGCCCTGCCAGCGCGGCTTGCGCTTTTCGGCGAACGCCCGCGGACCCTCTATGGCGTCCTCGCTGGCCAGCATGCGTTCGGCGGCCGGGTAACGGCGGCGCATCGCTGCCGCCAGATCGGGCTCGGCGACACTCTGGTGAAGGACCTGTTTCGACGCCTCCAGCGAAAGCGGCGCGCACTCGAGCATGTCGCGGGCGATCGCCAGCGCGCGCGCGCGCGCCGTTCCGCGCGGTACGACTTCGTTGATCAGGCTGATCCTGCGCGCCTCGTCCGCGGCAATGCGCTTGGCCGTCAGCACCAGCCCCATCGCCTCCTTCATCGGCATCTGGCGCGCCAGGCGCTGCAGCGCGCCGCCGCCGAGTGCCGCGAGTCCGACCCGTGGCTCCGGCAGCGCGAACTCCGCGTGCTCCGAGGCGATCGCGAGGTCGCAGGCGGCGACGATTTCCAGGCCGCCGCCCAGACACAGTCCGTTCACTGCGGCGATCACCGGCTTCCACAGGTCGAAGCGCTTGGTGATTCCCCCGAAGCCTCCCGGCGGATACGCATAGTCTCCGCGCAGCGCGCGCGCCTTGAGGTCGGTGCCCACGCAAAAGGCCCGCTCGCCGGCGCCGGTGACGATCGCCACCCGCAGGTCGGTCGCGGCGGCGTAGAGGTCGAAGGCCCGGTTCAGCTCGAAATGCGCTTCCTCGTTCAGCGCGTTGAGAACTTCGGGACGCTCGATGATGATGATCAGGATGGCGCCATCCTTCTCCAGCCGGCAATACCGGAACGCCGCCGCAGCGGCAAGGTCACTCATGGTCGTCTCCTGGTCAAGGGGCGGGGCGCGATGCAGTCTGGCGTCTGCCGGCGCGCCCCGTATTGAATTCGGCAAGGCAATCTTCGATCACCCGCGCGGTGCGGGCCGCCGATTCGCCGGTGCTGGGGCAATGACCCTGCCCGTTCATCTCGTCGACGATGGTCTGGATCAGCGGCTGGTGCACAAAGGGCGGGTCGGCAATCGGGAATTCCTCGACCGACTCGCCGCGGATCAGCTGGATCGGCATCGGTGGCCGCCCGGCCGGGGGGCCAAGTGGCGGGAACGTCGGGAAGCGGATGCGGCCGGTGGCGCCGATGATTTCGTTGCATTCGTCGTCGCAATCGGCGGTGAAACACCATGCCCCGCTGCCCAGGGCGCCGGAGGCATAGCGAAACCTCGCCGTGACCGCGTCTTCCGGCGGATAGACGCCGGCCTGGTTGTCGGCAAAGGTGCGTGCGGACGCGATGGGACCGAGGATGAAATCGAGGATGTCAAGAGTGTGGCCGACGGCTTCAAAAAAGATGCCGCCCCCGGAGCGCTCCGGGTCGAGCCGCCAGCCCCAGAACGGGCCGCGCATGGCCTCGGGTGTCGGAATGCGCTGGAAGTGCCGCGTAATCACCATCCGCACCGGGCCGATCGCGCCGTCCCGCACGAGGTCGCGGACCTTGAGGAATCGCGGCAGCGCCCGCCGGTAGTAGGCGACCCACAGCGGCACGCCCGCCCGGCGGCAGGCCGCGATCATTTCCAGCGCGCCCGCGTGGTCCATTGCCATCGGCTTTTCGGTGAGTACCGGCTTGCCAGCCGCGGCGCAGCGCAGAACGAAGTCGCGGTGCGACTCGGTCATAGTCGCCACATAGACCGCATCGATGTCGGGTGCGGCGATGATGGCCTCGGCATCGTCGTGCCAGCGCGCAACTCCGTGGCGCCGGGCGAAACTCTCCGCTCGCCCGGGGTTGCGGTCGGCCACCGCGACCAGGTGCGAATTTGCCGCGCCGGTCAGGCCCGGACCGCTCTTGGTTTCGGCGACTTCGCCGCAGCCGAGCATCCCCCAGCGTATGGTCTTCAAGCGAACCGTCCCACGTCCGCGATCTGCCCAGGCGCGAAGGCGGCGGGCTCGATTCGCGGCGCCGCGCCGAAAACGCCGCCAGACTTCCTGCCGGTGGTCTCGAACTCCATTGCCCGCTTCATAGGTCTAGCTCCTTTGGATCAGTGATACCGCTCAGGTCAGCGGAACCGACAACCGTTCAATCAACGCCTGCGTTTGCGGACGCACCCCCCGCCACCATTCGAAGGCCTCGGCAGCCTGCTCGACCAGCATCCCGATGCCGTCTACGACGCGTTCCGCGCCGGCATCGCGGGCCAAGCGCAGGAATGGGGTCAGGCCCTTGCCGTAGACGAGATCGTAGGCCAGGCAGCCGGCGGCAAAATTACGCGCCGTCACCGGCGGCAGCTCGCCGCGCAGACTCATCGAAGTCGCATTGACGACGATGTCGAAGCACTGATCGGCAACGTCGGCATAGTCTCCCGCAACCAGATTGCCTCGCATCGCGAACTGCTCACGTAGCGCGGTGGCCTTCGCAACCGATCGATTGGCGATGACCAGCACCTCGGGGCCACGCTCGAGAAACGGGAGCAGCACCCCGCGGGCGGCGCCGCCCGCGCCCAGCAACAGCACCCGGCGGCCGGCAATCGGAAATCCCAGATTGCGCTCGATGTCGTTGACGAGCCCGAGGCCGTCGTAGTTCTCGGCCACCGCCCGGGCGCCGTCAAACTTCATGCAATTGACCGCGCCGGCGAGCCGGGCCCGGTCGGAGAGCTCGGTCGCATACGCGGCCGCGTCCAGCTTGAACGGCAGCGTGACGTTGATGCCGCGCCCGCCTTCCGCGCGAAAACGCTCGACGGTGGCCGCGAAGCCGCCGTCCGGCGCTTCGATCGCCACGTAGGTCAGGTCCTGACCGGTCTCCCGGGCAAAGTCCGCATGGATCATCGGGGACTTGGAGTGGCCAAGCGGCCGTCCGATCACAGCGTACTGGTCAGTCATGGGGCTTTCTCGCGGTTGGTCCGGGGCGTGAAAGTATCTCATTTTTCCCACGGCGCGAAGCGCCTTGGGTGCGCTCGCGGCGCACCGCAGCATCAGTGACGAGTTGTTGCTGGCGGTCTTCGACATGCCGGTCACATTCCACCGCTGTCTGGTGCCGGTGGCAGGCGGCGTCACAGCGGAGCTGATGTTGTTGCAAGCCATCTGGCTGACCGAGACCGTGGACCCCGCTTCGGATGGCTGGTTCATGTGCTCCCAGGAGCAATGGACGCAGGAGACCGGTCTGACCCGATGGGAGCAGGAGACGGCACGGCACGCGCTGCGCCGAGCCGGTGGCCAATGCCTTTGGCGCTATGAGCAACCGGCCGGCTGTTTTCCTGCGCATCAGCGCCAGCGATGGCGCCACCGGGTGGGGCGAGGTGTTCAGTAATTTTCCGCAAGTGGGCGCCGAGCACCGGGCCCGC
>SXGS01144210.1_pt1 | contig 23662 bp, 19 predicted proteins | sample 3174681 | NCBI WGS metagenome assembly SXGS01 (sample SAMN11356861, study PRJNA531348) | freshwater metagenome | isolation source: freshwater sample F1-80 | place: China: Fuxian Lake, Yuxi | collected 2017-12-25
GTTGACTCCCGAACAGAAAACGCAAGCTGCCGAACCCTTAGGAGCCGAAGGTCAATTCTTGTCGGCCGGCAAGAAGTTACTCGACAGCAAGCACCCTGCCTTCCGCGCGGTCAATGCGATCAAGCACGAAGTGACCGCCTATTGGCGTGGAGTGAGTCTGCCCTTCCCGGAGAGCGGCATCCGGCTGATTCGTCAGCAGGACATCGGAGCCATCCAAGTGCAACTCACGACCTTGAAGGCCGAACTCGCCGAGGCGGTCGAGCATCTCGATCGACAATTCGACGCACTCAAGGCCACGGCTCGCGAACGGCTCGGCAGTCTGTTCAATACCGCCGACTATCCCGATGAGCTGCGCAGCCTGTTCGATGTGACGTGGGATTTTCCGAATGTCGAACCGCCGTCGTATCTGCAACAGCTCAGCCCGGAGTTGTATCGCCAAGAAAGTCAGCGCGTCGCCGCCCGATTCGACGAAGCGGTGCAACTCGCCGAGGCCGCCTTCCTCGAAGAGATGAGCCGACTCGTGTCGCACCTCACCGAACGGCTCAGCGGCACCGAAGACGGCCAACCCAAGGTCTTCCGCGACTCGGCCATCGAAAACATCCGCGAGTTCTTCCAACGTTTCCGTGAATTGAACGTCCACTCCAGCGAACAGCTCGACCAACTCGTCGAGCAGTCCCAACGCATCTTGAGCGGCGTCGAACCGCAAACACTGCGTGACACGGATCAACTCCGCCAGCGCGTGGCCGGTGAATTGTCCGCCGTGCAATCGGTGCTGGACGGCCTTTTGGTTGATCGCCCGCGCCGCAACCTCCTGCGCCGGCCGCGCTGAGGAGGCCGCCATGCAGCTCGTCATTGATCCGACCGGCGGCATCCGTTGCTTGTATGACGAAGCCCTGCCGCTGGCTGAGTTTGGCCGTCTGACGATCGCGCGCGGCTCAAACGTCGAGCCGACGGAAACCGGCCACTGGACCGCCGACCTTTCTCTGGTCAGCGGCCCCCTACTTGGTCCCTTTGCCAAGCGTTCGGCGGCGTTGGCCGCCGAACGCGAATGGCTTGAAGCCCATTGGTTAGGCCACGGAGGAAACACGGATTGAACACGGACCCGGCGACGCACTCCTGTCGGACATCCGTGTTTGATCCGTGTGAATCCGTGGCTTGATTCTTGTCTGCCTCAATCTCGCCTCGCGTGTGCGGGGCGGTTGCTGTTGTTGGCGATCGCCCCGTGGCGGTCGCTGCTTTTTTTCACCAAGGAGTTCCCGCCATGAGCCAACACGATTTGAACCGAGAGATTTCCCGCGCCACCGGCGAGTCCGTCAGCACCATTGCCAACATGGGCTTCGTCGAACTGCGTCCCACCCCGTACGAGCACGAACCACTGACAATGAATTGGGACGAGCACGACGCCGAGCACAATGTCGCCGTCATCCCGCAGCGCCGTCGCCGACACAGCGCGGCGTAGCGGACCTCGACAACTCGTCGCAAACCGTCACTCCTTCACTCATTCAGGAGGCCCACTCTTGCTGACCTTTTCACGACAACTTGCCAAACAAATCCGCTCGGTGTTCCGTCGAGCGTTGCAAATCTCCGCGAGCCAGACCGATCAAACGATCTGGCTCGTGGCGGATGATTCCGGCCTGCGCATCCGCGCTCAGAATTGGCGAGCCACCGCAGAGTATCACCTGTCCGGATCACCTGGAACCGCGAAGTCCGAATCCCTACCGGTGACGATGGAAGCCCTCGCCGCGTGCGAGGGCACAAAGACCGACGAGCCGGTCAGCGTCGAACGACTTGCTGACGATACAGTCGTGCTGAGTTGGAACGACCGCTCGATTCCACAGTCGTTCCGACTGGATGCGAAGAAACTCCGTCCTGATCCGGTTCCCGTGTTGCCAGAGAAGTGGGGCAACAATTCGCCACGGTTACTCACCGCGCTCAACGACGCGATGAAGATCGTGCCGGCAGATGCCACTCGCTACACGCGATCAACTGCGTGCAACTCCGGCCAGAAGGGGGACGTCTCGCTGCGACTGACGGGCACCAACTGTTGATCGAGCACGGCTTCGAGTTCCCGTGGCAGGGCGATGCCCTTGTCCCGCGCACCAAGCTGTTCGATGGTCGCGACCTGCCCAGCGATCTGCCCGTCGAGATTGGTCTCACACCGAATCACGCAGTCTTTCGCGCGGGGTCGTGGACCTTCTGGCTGACGCTCGAAAAGCAAGGCCGCTTTCCGACTGTTGAGAACATCATCCCCGCCACCGACTCCGCGACGACTCATCTGTGCCTGTCCGCTGAGGACACGTCCTTCTTGCTGGATGTCGTTCCGCGACTGCCAACGGAGGCTGACCAGCAAGGACGTGTCACGCTCGATCTAAATGGTCGGGTCGCATTGCTCGCAAAAGGCGACGGCCCCGCGCCGGTCACTCAGGTTGTGCTGCGGAATTCGCAACGCAACGGCGACGAAGTGCGGCTCAATACGGATCGACAGTTCTTAGTTCGTGCGGCGCAACTCGGCTTTCGAGAATTCGAGTTACGCGAGTCCGAATCACCCATCGTCTGCCGTGATGAACACCGCATCTATCTCTGGTCCGTGCTGGCCGATGGTCCCGCGCTGATAGTCGGCCCGGACTCGGTCCAACTCGAATCTCCACTCGCAACCACAACCTCGCCTGCGGCCGCGCGGCCCTTGCCGCCGCCACGCCGAGCGCGAGCCACTCCAGAAAGGAATCCCTATCCCATGCCTCGCAATCGCATCGCTGAAACGCTTGCCGCTTCGGCTCCCACACCGGCCAACGGGTCGGCTTCGCCGCCGTCGAATCACAATGGCGATCACGACCAACGCGGCAGCTTCAATGTCATCCTGCAACAGGCCGAGACGGCGAAGACCTCGCTGCACGATGCCTTTACTCAGATCAACCACTTGATCGGCTCGCTGAAGCGACATCGCCGACAGTCGAAGCTCATGCAGACCACGCTCGCGTCGCTCAAGCAACTTCAAAGTCTCGAAGTGTGAGTCGCGCAGATGCTGCAATCGCTGATGAATCGCGCACCACGCGGAAGTGATTCTTCGTGGTGCGCGGTCATTCGGAGATTCGGCCACGAGCCGAATCTCCCGCCTCTCAATTCAGGAGTCTGGAGCATGAATGCTCGACACAAGCTGAACCAAGCCAACTTCAAGGCCGCCTTGGTGGGCGGGCTGGTCGTCGGTTGGCTGTTTCAGTCTTTCAACGCGTTTGTGCTGGCCACGATTCTGTTCGTCTCGGCCAGCTTCTATTCGGGCGACATTCGCCCGGATTGCAATTACCACGATCCCGCGCCTCCGAGTCCGCCCTCTCGGAAACCGCCCGCTCGACTGCCGAGTCGCCGCCGTTCGCGGAAGTGGCGATCCTGACGGGTGCCGCGGCCCAATCATTCCCAAGGTAACACCCACGAAAGGACGGCCATGTCACTCAAAGCCAGCATCGGGTTCAGTCGCAAAATCGGCGAACCACATTTCAGTTCGCGCGGAGCGAGCGTCCATTTGGAACTTGAATTGGACACGAGCCTGCTGGAGCGGCCCGCGCAGTTGCTCGAACAGATTCACGCATCGTTTGAACTCGCCCGCGCCGCCGTCGATGCCGAATTGGACGGCGGGCTATCGTTCCGTCGTTCCCACGGCGAAGGCCCACTGTTCAAGTCGGGACAATCATCCATAGAAACAACGGTCTCTGGCTGACAAGTCCCACTATTCGGGACTTGAGTTCGGAAACGCTCATTGGATGCCACACGACAGGTGACGTTGTCGTTGTTGGATCGCAGCCATGATCGGCTGGAGTTTGTTTGCCACGGCGGTCTCATAGTGCTCGCGGAGTTCGTTGAGGTGTGTGTAACTCACGATGGCGGCGCGGCCCGGAGAGTGCCCCATCAAATAACGTCGGTAGTATTCCGGGAGGCCACCGTTCTGCATGAGCGTGCTGAAGAGGTGCCGGAAATCTTTCAGCGTCGCGGATACCGGCCACTTCAAACGCTTGGCCAGCCGGTGGAATTCGTGCTCGATGTGGTCGTATTGAATGCCGCCCGCGTCCCGCATTACAGCGTCACGAATTTGTTGGCGCTCAGAGGCCGAGACTGACTTCCGGCGGCAGCGCCGATCGAACTCCTGTTCGAGTTCGCGCAACGAGACTTCTGTCAGGTGTGGCTGCACGGAACCGGCAACAACGTCACGCCGCAGGAAGAGCAATCCGGAGCCGCCGCTCTGAAATAACGGCAGTCGCGTGACCGGTTCGATCAACGGCAGCCGTTTGTCGCGGCGGCCTTTCGGTGCATAGGCCAGATTCGGCAAACAGGGGACTCGCATCCAGCCGTCGGCGATGAATTCCCGAAACAGGAAGCACGGCTCCGAAGCCCGCAAGCCGTAGCAGATCGACAGCGCGAACAACGGGAGTTGAAAGTCATCGCAAGCCGACAAGAACTCGACGGCCATGCCGACCGTCACGTCTGGCTCGCCGAACAAGTCGTGCGTCTCCGGCATCGTCTGGCGGCGCGCACCCAGAAACGGATTGCGAAAGTCGGACGGCAACAGGTTTCCGCGATCCGCGTCAGCGGCCCAGGTCAGCATCGCTCGCACAACGTCTTCGACGTACCGCGTCGAGGTCATCCTGCGAACGTTCGTGTTGGGATGCCCATTGGGAGAAACACACCGTTCCGCCAGGAAGGCGGAGAAGGTCAATGCGAAATCGCGATTGATCATCGCTGCGAACGGGAACGCGATCTCGACCGATGTTTGTCCGGTGAAGGCTAAATAATGGTCGAGCGCCGACTGATAGCGGACCATCGTGCGCGCGTCGATTTCACCCGCATCGGTTCGTCGCCGCAGGTCACCGACAAACGCTTCGACCAGTTCCCAATGCCTCAACTTTCGCCGGCCGAGGCCTGACGACCGCGAATTCTCAAGTCGGCTTTCAATCTCCCTCGCTCGCGAAATCGCCGCCACCAAATCGCCGTTCACTCTCGCGCATAAATTGCGCTTGGCAGTCGGATCCCACCACTGAAGGACGAAATGGTCCCGTCTGCTATTGATCCGAACCCGTTTTGGTGGCGTAATCGACGGCGGGAACTCTTTGATGCGGGTCAGCCGATGGCGGTTGCCGTACTGGGAGGACCAAGTCGAAGGGTGGTCTCCGTTGGTAGCAAGGGGATCAGCGGGAAGGGCTTCCATGCGGCACTCACCGGAACGGACTGATGGCTGTGAGCCGTTTCCGGAGAGGCATCCGCGCCCCCCTGTTCGCGAAAAAGAAATTTGAAATCGAGAAGAAATTTCGCCGCTTCGGCGAGAGACCAGCCAGAAGGGATCGCGCGAGATGTCAAGGAGAGGTTCTCGTCGGGACGGCCGGGCACGAATCGAGGGCAAGATGACGGTCGGCAATGAGCCGGTCCCATTCGTGATTCATCGTCAGCCGCAGCAATTTGGACCGGCAGGTCAACTGCAATACTGGTACATGCCGCCGACCGAACTTCGTGGAATTCAAGGAGCCGATGCCGAACTCAACTTCGAGTCCATCATGCTGTGCCGCTTGCTGGTGATGCGTGAGCAAGGCTGGGAGCACGATCCGAACGAGCAATGCACGTTCCTGCTGGCCTACGCATATCGCGAGTTCTGTCGCAGCAAGTCATTGCGGCAAGTCGTTCGCGACAGCTTCCTGCCACGCGGCTGGATTCTGCGTGGTCCGCCGCTGCCATCCAGCGAACAAGATCGACTCGCGGAGGTTTGTACGGCCCACGATCGCGAAACTATCCGCAGGGAGTTGGATCAGATTCTGGGACATCAACCGCTCTCTCGTGCAGAGGAAGTGGGATTCGAAGCGGCGTTCGAGAAATGGCTGGGGATTGGACTTCTGCGACTCCGGAAAGACGGTTCACAAGGATTGCAGTCCTGGTTGCAGGACATGCGAGTTTGGATGGCGAGATATCGCCGGAATTCAAAGACCAGTCCCGTTGTCAGAAAGTTTGTGGATTACTTCGGCTATCAGACCAAGTCGGCGTTCTTTCTGTGCTACGCCAGCTTTTGGAGGCAGTTGATCCCGTGGCTCGCGGAGCACCACGGGCTAGATGAAAACTCCCGCCGATTGTTGAGCCTTTGGCATTATCAAAATCAACCAGTCCAGCAGGAGCGAGTGAAAGAGATTCTGATTCCGGAAGGCACCGCTCAAGGTATCGTTGACCCGGAGGTGGGGCTTGCGAGCCAGCGCTTATGGCGGATTCGATTGTCTCGCGTCGGAATGGTGCCGGACGCGTTCTCTGGCCAAGTTTTGAGCCTGCATCCACTGACATGGCGGCTCTTTTCGTGCAATCGGCTGTGCGACATGTTGGGCCAATTCCTCGCCTCGCCGAGATTCACGGACGTCACGGAATGGGGTTCCGCCAACGATTGCCCGGAGTATTGGGTGATGGTTCAAGCGATCGTCGAATCCGCGATGCTCTACCAACTCGCGCTCCGAAACTACGAAGACCGACGCCAGACATCGAATTCACGGGTCCGGCAAAACGAAGTTGTGATTGAAACCCACGCCGCCACACCAGTCACGAATACGATTGAAGAGGTCAATCGGCAACTCAACGACAATTTTGGCCAATGCCCGGAATGTGGCGACTTACTGACCATTGCCAGGAGTCGGCGTCCTCGAAGAGGCGCTCGACGAATTCTTATCACCATGCAATGCCGCGGTTGTGGCCAAGAGTTTCGTTTTTACGCTGACGCAAACGAGCTACGAACTCTCTTCCCCGAATCGAGTGAAGGCGAGATCTGACCGCCGCCGAGCTACGGCTGTCAACAAAACAGAACAGACAATTTTCTAATTGATGCGTGTCCAAACTAGGGGCGCGGATGCCTCCGCCATGAGATCGGCGTGTTGCCGGTCTTGGCGGGCATCCGCGTCCCTTCTCATTTCTGGAGGGGGTGATGTCCCGTCACAACATGTCCTCGACGACCGAGCCGACGCAAAGGATCGCTGACCAGGCAGAGCACGAGCACTCGACCACGTCACCGTTAGACCGCCAACAGCTTGAGCGTTGGGCGGAGGCGGTGGCCTGTGGCGATGTTCCGCTGCGATTGGACGATGTTCAAGCCAATCCTGCATTGCTGGAAGCAATCCGCACCAAGCGTCGCACTCGGCTCGTCCGGTTTCTGGTGATGGCGATTGCTGGCGACATCCTCGCCGAACAGCGTCGCCACAAGGAGTCAAATCCGTGATCCTGAATCTCTTTGATCCGAAGTTGCCGCACAAGTATTTGCGGTATGGTCGTTTCTCCCACAAGTCACAAAACGCACGAAGCATTGCTCAACAATTTGAGGAAATTGATCGCACCATCGCACGAAACCATTATTCGTGGATTCATGTTGATGATCGGAGTGACGCAGGGATTACCGGCAAGCGTGTGCGGAGTCGCCCTGGATTTAATCGGATGCTTCAACATATCGCGACCGGTGTGCTGGCCATTTCCTTGATTTTGGTGGACACGTTTGAGCGTTTTGGTCGTGCCGAAGAGTTGGACCACATTCGCCGAAAGCTTTGGCGCAAGCACGGGGTGCTGATCTTGACGTCCGATACGAACTTTCTCGACCCCACCACCTCCATTGGACGCACGATTGCGAATCATGAGAACGTGCGTGCGGTCGAGGACAATCGCGTGAAGTCGCACAATGTATTACGCGGCAAGCGCGACGCGGTGGGTTTGAAACGCTGGTCCGGCGGACCTCCACCATTTGGCTTCAAGCTTCAGACTGTGTTCCGGGAAGAGCGCGGCCGGCAGGAAAAATCGCATAGCATTCTGGTGCCGGATTCTGAAACGTCCTGGATCATTCGACTGCTTTTTGAGAAAGCCTTTGAAACTGGCTGGGGAAGTAGCCGCCTGACCCGGTTCTTGAACGAGCACCCGAATATCCCGGAGGAATTGAAACCGTTTAACGATCAAACCGTGGGGCATTGGCTCGATGAGACTGTTTTCTACGGGACGTACCAATGGAACGATGTCTGCACCGACCTCATCGACGATCGGCGCGTCATTCAGCCCAACAAGCCGAGTGAGATCATCGTCGTCGAAGACTACTGCGAGCCGATCGTGAGCAAGGATATTTGCCTTGCGGTTCAAGCAGTCCGCAAGGCTCGTTCAGAAAAGCTTCTTGCCGCTCGCGCGGCCACGAAGGAACAGACGAGCAGTTTCATTAAGCCCGTCGCGGCGGGCATGAGCATCCACTATCCGTTGTCTGGCCTCGTCCACTGTTTAGAGTGCGGTCGTGTCATGGTCTGCGGTTCTCCTTCGCCATACACGACGGTTTCAGGAGAGAGTCGATCGTATGCGGCCTATCGGTGCCCATTTTCCAACGCTGGCGGCTGCACCAATCGCCGTTCCGTGCCGGAGGCTTGGCTGCGGCAACAAGTCTTGATCGCCGTCGAGCGACGTCTACTGTCGCCGCCGTCGGATGACCAGTCGACGAATAAGGCGACAGGGTCAGCCAGACGTTGGTCGCTGGAACTGCTTCAGAAAACGACTTGGTTCCCCGAACTGGTTCTCGGAGTCCAGCAAGAAATTGACCGGCAGCAGGAGGCCGATCTCGCTTGCACTCCCGACTTGCGGAATGAACGCTCGGAACTCGAAGAAAAGATTCGTGGTTGGGCACAGTCGCTCGGCAATCCCAACTTAAGCTCTACGGTTCGTAATTTGATTGAAGCGGAACTCGCTCAAGCCACTCGGCGTGTTCAGGAAATCGACGCGTTTCTGGCCACACAAGCCGGATTGGAGAAATACGCCATGAAGCTGCTTGACCCAGAGGCGATCGTCGACCGCCTCAACCGTCTGGCCGACGTCTTAGCCACCAACAATCCGACTCGCTCCAATTTGGAACTCTCACTGCATATCGACCGGATTGAGGCCCATCCTGATGGCCGAATCGTCATGCGGATCTGCCGGCTTGGAGCATTCTATGACATCATTGACCTGCTCGCCTTGGACTTAGCGGTCCCAGGAAGCACGTCCGACAATCCGTCGAGCCAGACAGCGACACGACGTCGGCGGGCACGGCTCCGAGTGATCGACGATTTTGACTCTGACGATGACCTCGAAGCCGCCAATTACTTCGCGACCGATCCCCAGCGATTTGCCGGGCTACCTGATGCGTGGTTCTGGTTCGACGAGTTTCAAATCCCAGTGAAGGTCTCTTGGACCACCGCCAACGCAGTTGAGATCGCTCAATACCGTTTGGACAACCGCACAACCATCAAAGAGACGGCGGAGCAACTCGGTATTTGCACCACTACGGTGAAGACCGCTTTGAAGCTGGCGAAGGACCAAGGGGTCGACGCATCTGACGCCGTTCTCAAGCTTCCCCGGAAGCCATGCTGGGCCGACGAACACGCTGAGGAGGTCGAGCAATACATGCGCGAGTTCCACCCGTGGGCGACTCAGCAGACCGCTTCCGAACATTTCCATCGGAGTTTGCCAACGATCGGAAAGGCATTGAAAATTGCCCGCGACCGACGAACCGGCCCAGCCGGGCCTGACAACACAGTAGCGCCACTTGAGGCCGATTGATTGACACTTGACCGATCCGGGGCCGCTTAGCGCGGCCCCGGATCGGTCGCTTCTTTTTAGCCATTCTGCAACAACCGCTTGAAATGAAATAGGTTGTGCACGTCAAAAGTCTGAAGACGCATTTCTCGAATTCCTTCACTGATTGTGTCCCGTACAAACAGGAATTCGAGAAGTCTTTCCACACACTTTTCGGCGGCTCGGTTCGTCATCAACATGGACAGGTCGAACGAATGCTACTCGGGACACATTAACCTTTCGTGGATTCAAGACTTGAGGACCGCGCCGTGGAGATTGAAGAGATCCAATAGACGTTCTTTGACCGGGTCACCCATATTGGTCAGACTGTCCGTGTCGAGGACTTCCTCGAACGCCGACATGCCGGACAGTTCGGTGCTCTGAATGATCAACTCATCGGATGGGCGGATGGTCGTGATGGGAAACGTGATTTGCACGAGCGGCAGTTCGCCGAATTCCGCGCAGCGGCCGGAGCTGACTTGGAAGCGCAGGCAGTCCAAAAGCTGAATGATCCCCGGCCGGTTTGCGAAAGTCAGATGCAGTACCAAACCATGCAACAGATTTTGCTGTAGTTCGGTGGCGTTTCGCCGAGCAAGCGGCGCGGCCAGCAGTTCGCGCAGGCGTTGTGGTCCGAAACTGGGGATATTGACGATCCAGGTCAGCGGAGACGTCACCGTGATGGACTTCTTCTCATCACCGTTGACCGCCTGGTATTCGTACTCGGCGGGAGTGAACTCCACTGCGGAGTTCAGGATGTCGAGTGGTGAATTGAAGTCTTCACGCAAACTGAAGGGCTTCGTGCGGGCCAGAGATTTGTAGAGTTCCTGCAATTGTCGAAAGGGCTTGTCGGTATCGGTCGTTCCCTGCTTAGAACCTCCGCGAATGAATTCGCCAAACACATGGCGTGGCTGAATGAGCGGGGCCAGAGTCGCCAAGTGCATTTTCAGCTCAGCAGTCAAAGTGTCCGCGACGGCTCGAGTCAGCTTGCGCAAGGTCAACAGTTTGGGAATATCAAATGTGCGGTCCATGGAAATCCTCATCGACTGGAATGACCTCAAAAAGACGGGCCAATGAGATTGGATCGTAAAGTGACAGTGGAATTCAACCGGACACCCTGGCAAGATAGCGGTTCACCTGGAGAGTTTCCGAGATGCCTCACTCACGAAAACCCGGACGGATCGGTTCAGGCCGCGCAGAGCGGCTGACGAATGTGCTGCACTGGTTCGGTTCGGTCGTTGATCAACTTGCCGAGCAACTGCCGTGGCTGACGCCTGGTCCCTTGGGACGCAATGATCGTTCGGACCCCAATCAGCGGCGGCGTGGAAAGCAATCTCGCCGAGGCAGTGGACGTGGTCCGGCCAGCGGTGGCGAGGCCCCCAAACCGCTCGGAAAGTTGCCGTCGGTGCTGACGTTGCCTACGCCCTTCGCGGCGGTTCGAGCATTAAAAGCCTCGGACTTCAAACGTGCTGCCGGTGAATTGAACTGCGAAGAGGCCTGCCTCAAAGCGGTCGCCGAGGTGGAATCACTTGGCAACGGATTTCTGCGATCACATCGGCCGAAGATCTTGTTTGAAGCGCACAAGTTCTCGGAACGGACGCATCACAAGTACGACAAAGATCACGCCGATATTTCCAGTACACTTCGGAATCAAAAACTCTACAAAGGGGGCGAGAGAGAATACACGCGACTGGAGGCCGCGATGGTGCTGGACGCGCAGGCCGCTTTGGAGTCGGCATCCTGGGGGCGGTTTCAAATCATGGGATTCAATCATGCCGCGTGCGGCTACAAGACCGTGATGGGATTCGTCCGCGCGATGTACGAGTCGGAAGGGAAGCAACTGGATGCGGTCGTGAAGCTTCTGCAAAGCAAAAAGCTGGTGGCCGCTTTGCGTGAGAAACGCTGGGCCGATTTCGCTCGGGGCTACAATGGAAAACGCTACGCGGAGAACCAGTATGACGTGAAGCTGAAAGCCGCCTACGAAAAATTCAGCCCGGCTAAATGACCTCACGACTTCGGAATAAAGTACAGCACCAGTGTGATCACTAGCAGGACGGCGGCCCAACGGACGGCATCCCAGAGGCGTGAATCCCAGGCGAGCGGTTCGATCGTGCCTTGCAGGGGAATCTTTTCCAGTGCGCGTGATTCCAGTGGCACAATCAGCCGCGCCAGATCACCGGCCCATTGTCTGCGAAAGTCCTCGGCGGAAATGCCGACCGGGATTGGCGTATTGAGGTGTTCGGCAAACGCATTCCCGATGTCCCCTTCGAAGCCCAAGACCAAGCAGAGATACCACAACTCCGCGACGTTCGGCGTGGATGTTCTCTTCGCTTCCGTTTCCCAGTCGTAATAGAAGCGCCAAGCGCGGTCACGGGTCGCGTAGTATTCCCATTCCAACGTGATGCTTTGCCATTGCGGGTTGGCCGCCGTCAGGACTTCGTCCAGCCAGAACACGAGCACTCGTTTGGAGAGGTTCCATTCATCTGCTCGCACACGGCTGCCGGATGAGGCCGCCTGACGATCAGCTTGATCGAGCAGCGACTTGAGGTCGCCGCGAGTCTCTTTCAACTCGGCCGTGCCGACACGAACGCGATCCACTAAATCAATGGTGCGTCGGACAATCGGATTGACCAGCAAGGAGAACTCAGGGGTCATCGCGTCAACTCAGGGGGCAATGCGAACAGAGCAAAGACCATTTTTACGACTCGGCCATCGTTGAGCTTCAGTTTGATTTCGTGATTCCCGTCGATGCGGCCGTCGATCTGGCTGTCATTGATGCGAATGCCCATCGACAGCGTTTCTTCGACGTCCTTCCAGGCGTGTGCGCGACGGTCGACTTTGAAGTAAGTCCAGTTGCGGCCAGGCAACGCTCGCGGCGCGGACGGATCGGGTTCGGGTTTCACTCCGGATTGCGCGCGTGCGAAGATCAAGTCGACTTGCCGCGAACTGCCGACCTTCATGTTAAAGTCGCCCCCCATCAGCTTTACAACTTCTTGGTACGGCAACGTACTTTCCACACCGACGTAGAATCCCCAGGCCGGGCCGAGCCAATCTTTTTCGAGCTTCACCTGCATTTGCAGACCGGCACCAACAAACACCCGCTTGATCGGTTCGGGAGGACGGGGGGCCCCTTCAATCCAACGCTTCACGGCCCAGAAGCAGGTACCCAAGTCGTCGTGATCGTACAGCGGCAGCGATGGCATGCGGCGATCCGGTCGGAAGATCGCCAGCATCCCGGCGACCCGACACAACTCCATGTAAGCCGTGACCGGATGGATGCCGCGGACCAGTCGCAGATTCATCAGAAACCCTGAAGCAGTATTCAACGAATGCAATTGGAACAGCAGCTCCAAGTCTTCGCGATGTCCGCTCTCGAACGCGACCTTGCGGTCGAACATCCGCCGTGTGTCTTGTTCGACTCGGCTGCCGATGAAGTTCGCCAGCGAGTCAATGATGTCGTCCCGCAGTACGGCCCAAGCATCGCAGGCCAACAGCGGTGGGAAGTAGTCGCGGTCAAGCTCCGGCGGAGCTTCTGCCCGTTCGCCGCGCAGCAGTCGGCAGATTGGAAGAGCCTCGTACCCCGTCAGTGAGTCGGTTTCGAGCAACAGTTTGAGATTGTTCCAGCGCAGATCGATGGTCTGCGGCCGGCCGGCATCATTCTCGTCTTCGACGTCCTGAGGGATCACGTCGTAGCGGACCTCGTGGTCCCCGCCAGCGGCGCTCGCGTTACTTTGTCCCAGCTTGAGTTGCGGGATCCCCAAAAACACCGTCAAGCGATTCTGTCGATCAAACGCTTTCGGCGGGATGTCCAGCGGCGACAGGTTGGCGTCTTCGGGAAAGCAGACTTGAGTCCCATCGCGCAGTCGCAGGTGGCATTCGCGCAACACGATTCGCCAGTTGGCCAGCGAGTCGGTGTCGATGTCGATCTTACGAATGCCATAGGGATACGGGCTGCTCCAGTCGTGCGTGCGCGTCACCAAGTCTCTCAGGCTGCGTTCCGCCGCCTGAAAATGATGAGGTCGCAGAAAGATGCCTTCCGCCCAATGAACCGCGTGGTTCGTCATGTTTGCGAGTCTCGTTGCCGAATCGTGAACGACAGGTACATCAGGTTACGGCAACCCACAACCAGCTTCCAGCGAGTCGGGCGTTTTCGGTTGTGGTCGATTCCTATGGGCATCGTTGGACGGAACCAATTTGAGATTTCATGCGATACGGCAAGTTTTTTTTGGCATAGCCCACTAGGAGTAGCTCCAGAGTGTCCGAGAGATAGGCTTTCCAATCTTTGTCCTTGGGTTCGAGTTCGCTTTGGGCTGTGAGAATCTTCGCGGTTGCAATCGTGAATTCTCCGGCATCCATGAGGGCCACCACATGAGATTTCCAGGCTTCACCAAGGTCCATCGCTAGGGAGACTTTGCTGTCCTCGAGTTTTACTTCTCCGCGGGCGATGTCGTCGATCAATTTCTCCAAGTCGATCGCGGCTGCTTTCGCAAGATCGACGGGACGGATTGTGGCTTTCTTCTGCTCCCGCAACTCGGCTTGATCGCAAGTCGCCACCAGCCAGGCCAGCCTTGCGCGAGCGACCGCGACCCAACGTCGTCCCCAAGGAATGCGTTGCTCCACGTCGAGTTTTGACGCCAAATGTTCGCTGACTTCGGCGAGCTGCGATTCCGACACTTCGTTCACGGCTTGCGAAAGATCGGCGATCCCATTCTCGTAATCGGGAGACTTTAACGACGACCGGGCTAAGCCGCGCAGAAGCCGCGCGGATCGAGCCATGCCACCATCCTCTTGCGATAGCGAACCTTCGATGACCAAGGTCAACTGACGAATGGCCTCGCAGTAGAATTGGTCTGCCGCTGTTTGACTTTTCGTCGCTTGTGCCGATGCAAATGCCTCCAGCGCCGAGGACTGAGCCGACTCGCGGATCTCCTTCAAGTAGCTTTGAACCTCAACCAGTTTGGGAACGTCGGCGAGTGCCGCCTTGAAATCTCCCACCGCTTCTAACAACGGTTGAGTCGGCCTGTCCTTTGAGACACGCAACATGTGCCACCGTCCGCGAGCCAGCCGCATCGCCGATCGCGCTCGAAGCACGTCCGATTTCGTCGGCGGAACTGGAGTGTCCGTTGGCTGTTGCCCCACCGCACTCAGCGCGTCATCGAAATCTTTTCGAGCGTCCTCGAATCGCTTGGCAGTCTCCGCCACGGAGTCCGATTTCGTTTCGACCAACGCCAGCTTGATCTGACCGCGCGTGAGCAAAACGGCGGGACGATGCTGCGCCCACGAGTCGCGATCGAGATCGCCAAGTAATTTATCAAGCATTTCAATGGCTTCCGGGAATCGTCTTCGGTCGGGTCGAGACTCCTCGGTGGCGGCGAGCAACGTCATGCGGACGCGCGCTTCGCACTTCTCAGCCTTGATTCGTTCCTTGTCGCGAGGATCAATGGCATCGTCCGTGCCGAATCTTTTGTGCCAAGTTTCAAGCACCTGGAATGCCTCTGCGTGTTGCCCCTCGACGGAATGCTGTTTGGCCAGTTTGAACCCCGTCTGCAGAATCTCGCGTTTCACAGCTTTGATATCGAAGTCGGAACTCTCAGTGGACAGCATCTTGGCCACTTTCCGAAACTCTGCCTCGATCTCTCCATTGAGTTTCGCCCACGCCTCATCGAGCCGCTTCTGACTAGCGAGAGCGAGCACTTCCTTCTGTAGTTCCTGTGCCAGTTCTTGGCGAATGCGACGTGGTTCCTCCACGTCAGTCAACGGTTCCTCCGCGAGCTTCGGCGACTTGTCGGAATCCGACTCTGATTTCAGGGCAAATGCGGAATCGAGTTGACCGGTCAATAAAACTGCCTCTACGACATTTCGCTCCTTACGCAGTTCGGCAACTCGTTCCAAGCCATCGGTCAGGAGCTGTTGAATCTCGTCGTCAGGGTTCAGCCAGACACGTGTCAGTGGATGGCTCTTTTGGAGTGTGGTCTTCGCTTGCTTGAAGTCTTTTTTGGCGACGTATTTGGCGACGTCTTTGCGGACCCGTTGGGCAACGACTCGGCCATAGAACAGGGCACTGCCAACCGCAACTAAAATGGCGACGGCCAGAACCAGCACGACCTTCGGCGGCCCAGACGCTTTCGACTCAAACCGCGCCGGCACCGGAGAGGACGGTGCAATCGACCGAGTCGCTGCGGCTGGTAATTGGGCTCGCAACCAATCGTGTTGCATCTGCATCGTCAAATTGGAGTCGGCCTGACTGCCAAACTCAGAGGGAGACTCTGTCCGCGGTTCGAAGGATGGCGACATCGTTTGATCCGAGCCGCTCGGCGTTCGCGAACCAACGACCCGCGAATTGACCGACGACAATTGGTCTCGTTCCGACTCGTACGGTCTTTGAAAGGTGGCCGGTGGCAGAGCGGACGAAGCCTCTCGGCGAGGTGGCTCAGCGACGTGACTGGCGAACCCAGACGGCGAATCGTTGGACAACAGCGTCCCCATCGGTTGCTCGTTGGCGGCCTGATTCTCAAGGGGAGGTGCGGCTGGACGCGGCGGCTCGGAGTTCGCGGGCAACACGTCAATACCCGGTTGCGGCTTCCGAGCATCGAGCTTTGACGCCTCACCACCCATGCCCGACCAAGGGCTGAGTTGTGGGTTCACTGTTTGCAAAATCGCCTGCGACTCCTGCAGCACGGCACGCGAAACGCTCGAACCTCTCGGCAGTTCGACTTGGGTGTCGGTTCCGTGCGGCAGTGCTCGATACGGAATCTGATCATTTCGAACCGGCGGCAGCAACGTGCTGGGAAACATGTCGCTGGCCGGTAACGCGGTCGGAGCGGCCGGTTTTGGCGGGAGTGACACTGGCGATGGAGCACCGGGCTGCAAGTTGGGTTGCGGCGGAATTTGGCCGACCGACGGCGATGACGGATGCGCCCCACCGAATTCGTTGGGGCGAGTTTCATCAAGCAGTGCGAGCTTCAGTCCCGAAAGCGTACGCGTCTGAAAGTCGCGATAGGCCATCTCGTAGGACTCGACAAATTCTTTGATCGAACCGGGCCGCCCTTCAGGCTTCTTCGCCAAGCAGCGCAAGACGATCGATTCGAGGTACGGGTCGATGTTGAGTTGGTCCGACACATCTCGAAATCGCGGCGGCGGAACCTTGGCGACATGTAACGCGTACGCGGCCAAGGACTCGCCGCTGTACGGAAACGGCGGCAACCCGGAAAAGAGTTGAAACACTATCGCTCCGAAGGCATACACATCGGACTGCGCAGACGGCACTTTCCCTTGCAGTTGTTCCGGCGAGAGAAACTCGGGGGTGGTCCGTCGCTCGCGAATCGCCGCAAGAATCAATGGTCCCGCGCCGACTTGCGATGCCAACCCTAAGTCCGCAACTTGAAACTGCAGCTTGCCAGAAGACTCCTCGATAAACACGTTGCCCGGATGCAGATGCAGATGCTGCAGATCGTACTGCTTGTGAAACGCAATCAACGGCGCGCTGACTTGCCGGACAAAATCTAACACTCGTTCGACGAGCCACGGTTCGCGCACTTGAATCTGCTGCCCCACGGCGCGCGACATGACGACATAACGCGTCTCCTCAAACCCGCCGACATCAGTCACCGCCACGGCCTGCGGATGCCGAAAGTCGGTCAGCACCGTCGCATCAAACGCCGAGTTTCCTCCCAATTCCGCAGGCAGCAACCGCAGCATCACCGCCTGCCGAGCCTGGCTATCCCGCGCGGCATAGACCGGTCCAAAACTCCCAACACCCAACAAGCTCTCCAACCGATACCGGCCAGCGATGTCTTGTCCGACATAATTCGACCACGAATTCATCCGGCATTCCTTTTCAGGCTTCCGCACACTGAAAGATTGCTACATGGACTTCAGTAAGGACGAAACAATTCTGAGTGAGTCTGTGGCTTTGGCGGCGACTTCCGAGTCTTTGGACATTGTCAGTTTTTGAAGCGCAACGGAGGTCCATTTCAGCGTGTCGTTGAGTGCTGTTGTGCTGCCTTGCTTGAAGAATTGCTTCGCTTTGATCAGTGCCTGCTGACAAATCCGAAATCGCAGTTGCTCGCCAATGCCATTCGGATCAGGGATCACTTTCCCGTAGTCCCTTAGTTCACACTCCGCGGATTTTAATTCTGACAGCGATTTCGGCAACTGGTTATTCTGTTCCGCGATCACCGCTTCAAAGAATCGTCCAGACACCGATTCGAGCATCTTCGCTTCGGGATTCTCCTCGTTTTGATTGAACGTCTGGCGGAGGCTTCCAAAGCAGTCTTTGAGCCATTCTGCCATCGACTTTCTTTCCGAAATGTCCGCGTTAGAAAACTCGGCGATGTAAAGCTGCAAGACCGAGACACAAATCTGCATCCTGCGACTCGGTTGACTCACTTCGGTGTATTTGTCGTTGTAAGTGCGGATGCCCAGTTCTGCTTCCTTCAAATTTTCGATCGCTTTGGTGTTCTGTCCTTGCGCCGAGAGAATCGTTGCCTTCAACTGCAGCACGCTGATGCGATGGAATTCGTAAATCGACGTTATGGGGAATTCTCTGGCCAATTTGGAGAGGGCTTCGTATGACTTCTCGACATTCTCCGAGGCGAGTGCGAACTGCGCCTTGTCTAGAAGTTCCAGCCCCAAACTGGTCAAGTCCCGCGCGATCGAGTAGCGGGTCATGGCTAAATGAAAGCGAAGTTCCGCCGCGTCGCGGTCAACGCGAAGGAGTTCGTCGAAAATCTCCATAATCTCCTTCAAACGCTTCAGTCGTTTCGTGAGCACCTCCACACCCGGTCGGCTTTCCGAAAGAGCCGCAGCCATGACGAGCGTTGCACAGCAACTTCCCAATTGTCGTTGCGCCTCCTGCCGTTCCGCCATCGGCGGTAATTTTTTGTCGAGACCATCACGCAAGCTCGAAATTGCTCTATCAAGTGGTTCAAGTCCTTCGTCGGCACGCTTCAAGTGGATTAAGGCGATGCAGCGCGATTGATGAGTCCTCGCCAATTCGGTTTCCCACCGACAGTCCATTGCCACCGCTAACGGCCGACCATTTTGGACAGCGAGTGCCTCTTTGTATTTCTCCAACGCTTCCTCCAAAAGACGCCGCGAGTCTAATCCCAGTGGCCGCTCGGAACTGGAGTGATCTAATTTGGCTTGTTTGAACAGACTTTCACCCAGTTGCCGATAGGTCGCCACCAAATCCAGCAACAAGTGTTGATTGCCTCCATTCGGGTCTTTTGTCAGTTTGAGGTATTCTTCGACCGCATTCTTGAGCACCGGCACGGCCTTCTGACTTTCGCCGGTGAGAATGAAGACCTTGGCTTGGACAACCAGCAATCGAGCCCATGCTTCAAATGCCTCCTTCGCTTCGGGGTGGGAGTCAATAATCGGTTTGAGTTGCTCCAGCGCAGCCTGAGCAACCCGTTTGCGAACGTCCTCCATGCCTGGAACGTCCTTCAACCCCGAGTCAGCCAATTGTGTCAAACTGACATCGACCGTCTCGATGGCTTTTTTGAGGTTTGTTTCGGCTTGCTTACGCGCCGCGTCAGCTTCAAGTTTGGCTTTTTCCGCATCGGCTCGCGCGAGTTCTTTTTGATTTCGCTCCTTGATGGCTTCATTTCGAGCAATCACAGCGATGCCTTCGGCTGCCTCAGCATCAGTGCTGGCCTTTTCCGCTTTCGCTTGCGCTCCTTTCGCATCATCTCGAGCCTTCTCGGCATCCCCTCGCAATGAGGATTGCTCTTGAGCGACGAACATGGCGCTGACTGCCACCGACACCAGAAGCAAAACAATCGTGGCAGCCATTTTGGCGATCGCTGTATTACGATGACACCATTTGGTGAAACGTCTCAGTTGCGAGATCGGTCGTGCAGTGGTTGGTTCGTGTTTCAAGAACCGACGCAGATCATCGGCGAGATGCTCGGCCGACAAGTAGCGCTTTGTGTGATCCTTTTCGAGACACTTCAGGCAGACCGCTTCCAAATCGGGATCGACCCTTGGATTGAGTTCTCGCGGCGGCAGAGGCTCCGTTCCGCGGACCTGTCGGATCGTTTCCAGCAGCGACTCGGCCAGGAAGGGAGGCCTGCCGGTCAACAAGTGATACAGCAATGCCCCCGTCGAATAGACGTCGCTCCAAGGCCCGATGTCTCGGCCGTAGGTTTGCTCCGGAGGCATGTAGTTGGGGGTTCCGGCAATATCGTCCTCACTACCGTCGTCCCTCGAGTCTTCACGTTCGACACGTTTGGCGACTCCAAAGTCGGTGATGTACGGCCTACCCGCGTGATCCATCAGGATGTTCGCCGGCTTGATGTCTCGGTGATAAACCGGCTGCGGCTGGACATGGGCAAAGTGCAACGCACGAGCCACGGCCTCGACGATTTCCGCCGACCGTTGGGCACTCATCGATTTTTCTCGTACCGCGTCCGCTAGGCTGTGGCCTTCGATGTAGGCCATCGCGATGAAGTACTGCTCGTTGATTTTTCCGGCATCGTAGATGGTGACAATGTTGTCGTGTTTCAGGTCCCCAGCATTTTTAGCTTCCAACAGGAATTGATCGACGTGACGCTTCGAGGCGAACTGCCCCGCCAGAATCGTCTTCAGCGCGACGATTCGTCCAATGGGCTCTTGCCGCGCGCGATAGACGATGCCCATTGCTCCGCGAGCGATCTCGTTCAAGAGTTGGTATTTCCCAAAATTGGCGGTGCGCTCGGCGTCCACTCTCCGCCGCTTGGGCATCTCCTCAGGCGACATGGGCAGCGTGGTCTCCAGCGGACTCGCGGGCACTTCCAGACGCGTCATCGTGAGATCAACAGCGGTCGGTGCATCCCCTTTCGTCGGCGTCAACGGCGAGTTCAATTCTTGTGGCAACGGCGTCAACAAGGTCGATAGCGTTGGGGTCAGATGCGGGAAGCGTTGCAGATAATTCTCCATCGTTGGGGAGTCACCGCATTCGACTCTCAATCGGAACTCGTGCGCCACCATTTCCGGAGGCAGCGATTCCAGCCCGCCGTCCAGAGAACAATGACGGACATAATCTTCCAGCAATGGTGCTCGTCCACTCGGCTCCGTCGGAGCACCTGGACCTGTGTTCGTATCTCCCATCATTTCGCGCTGCCGACTCCACATCTGCCAGCGCAGAGTCTGGTCAAGCAGAACCAAGAGCAATTGCACGGACTCGCGGACCTGCGGAGGTTCGTTCTGAAGCCGTTCAAAAAACTGCGTCAGAGGAACAGGAGTGCCTCGCTTCCAAGCGTCCCGAAAATCCGTCAAGACGTGTTCGACGTCGTCGTCACGGGTAGACATCGTTGAAAAGGAATTGTCCATTGCAGCGGTCTCACTTGTTGTCTTGCATCCGGCGAATGTTGAGCAATCCTTGAAGTCACACTTCCTCGGGGTTCCAATGCGACACACTTGACGCTGATTCCTAGTTTATCCGCCTCTGTGTGTCGCGATCGAATTCGGTGCCAAGCGATTCACCACTATCAGAATCCAGATGATCGGAGACATCAAGGTGTCGGATGCGACTCAGAATTGGAAATATGCGACGCTCATGCTCGTTGCGAAGGATTGGTTTCCCACTGGCACGCTTGACCAGACGCTGTTCGATTCCCTGCTCAACTAGCTTGGGAAAGATGGCTGGGAGCTGGTGAGCGTCTTCGATACCAGCGTCGTCAAGGACGCCACTGGTGAAATCGTCGCCGTTTTGAAGCGGCCGTGCAGGAACCAGCCGCACGATACTCAGCTTTATCTGAGAACAATGCTGCCAGATCATGAGCCATGAGCCGGGTTGTCCCGGAGAATGAAAACCGGCTCGGATCGGTCGCTCGCAAATTCCGCGCAGCGAATCCAAGTGTCCCAGCCGAGTTGCGTGCCTCCCAATGTTCCCGCACTCAGCCGGCACGGGGGAACTTCGCTGGACCTCAAAATCAGTTGCACGTCCATGTCGAATTCGAATCCGGCATACAATCGAGCCAGATGGGCCAGCGGTTGATGCGCTGATCCCGATGGCAAGAACGTGCGAAATTGTGCATACGTCAACGATCCGACACGGATGCGAAACTTGCTTTGAGCGTCCCAAACACCTTCGCCGACGATCGTCGTCACACCTAATTCCGTATTGCCTCCGAGCACCAACTGAGTCTGATACTCACGATCCAGCCGCAGCCATTGCCCAAAGAATTGATGCACTTGGACGTAGACGCCAAAGAAGTCACGCAGCAAGGATTCCAGCCCAATGGCCGAACGTCGTTGCTGTGACAAGTGACCCGCGTAAAAGCGCAGCGTCTCATCTTCGAATCGGCGACGATTGACGAGCAACTCGCGATTGCGAGTTTGATATCGCAAAGAAGGGCTTCCCAAGCCCGACAAGTTGAGCAGCACCTCTGAAAACAGATCGATCCGCGGCCGTTCGTTGAGCGCGAAGTCCCGGACTCGCAGAGGCGTTTGCCAATCAGGCCGCTGCTCGGTTTGTTCGGCTCGTTCGTAGCCGATCCAAAAGCGGTATTTCTCCCAAGCTCGATAGAACAACGACGTCAACCGGTGATTGAACAGGTCGAGGAAGTCCCGAAACGTCGTGTCCTTTTGACGCGCACGAGCCAGCACCAACTCCGTGTACGTTCGCGGCAAGGCTCCGGACGTGCCCGTCATTCCCAGAAACGTCACCGTCATTCGAGCGGGTGTTTCGTCACTTGGCTCTTGGAGTGCCTGAATCTCGCTGGCGGGAAATTCGACCGACTGATGAGCACAGAACCGCACCACCTCGTCGCTGGGCGAAGCATCCTGGCCCACGGCGGCGCGATCGGACCAAAGCCGTTCCAGAACTCGCACCGCTTGAAAGAAACTGAACTCATACGGCTCGCGAGCCAACCGCCGACCCACGCTGTTGGATGATGAGACGTCGCTCATAGCAAAATCCGATCTCCGGCGCGGAATGGCCAGCGTTTCAGTTCGGTATTCGCCTGATTCAAGCGTGCGATCAATCGCGTGGCGGAATTCAACGAGGTGTACCAGCCGAGGAATCGCTCCAGCACTGCCGCGAACAAAAACACGCCGGTGCCGGAGAAGTTGTCTTCGTTGAAGTTCATCGTCACTTCCACGCCTCGGCAAAAACCCTGATGCACACCGTCACGCAGCGGAGCCAGACAACGCCGGCTGGTCACGCTCGTGATTCCGTCGATGTTCAGTTCCGCAGTCTTCGTGCGCGTGTAGTCGTACAGCTTCAACAAATCGCGCAGCGCGGCCGCGCCGTCCTCGGCATCCACCAGCGACAAGTGATTCAGCAACAGATGTGAAATCAGTCGCCAGCGGCTTTGCTCCAATGGCATCCGACACGGTGACGTCGGATTCACGACCGGCACGATCTTTCGTAGCGGTGCCTGCCCAGCAATTTGGAAGTCCCATGCAACGCCACCGGCGGATCGCAGTTGGCCTGGCAAGTCGCGGTTCGAGCAAGTCGTCTTGAGCATCACGACATCCGCTGCTGGAAGTCGAGGGTCAAAATCGAGATCCACGAATGACAGAAACAAGTCCGTTCCAGCGTCGTTGTGCCGCAAGGACGGGCGACGGCTGGTATGCCAATAGGCCGTTTGCCCGCGCCGCTCGTCCCCATGTTTGAACGAATAGAACGGTTGATAAGTCGTCGTTCGGCCGGTCTCCGTGTTCGTGCTTTGTACGGCATCGACGGAATACACCTCCATCGCGTTCGGATGCCGCACGTCCGGAACCACTTGGTACTCATGGCGAGTTTGCGTCAGCCGAATGGGGTCGGTGTCGTGCGAAAACAAATTGATGATCGGAGTACACCCCAATCGAAAAGTCTCCGCCGAAACGCGGTTAGCGAGATTGTTGGCCGATTGATTCAGGAAGATGAAAATCTCGCACTCTTGGCGAAATACTTCCGCGCTGGTCACGTCGAGTCCGGTCAGGTCAAAGAACAGGAACTTCTGCGGAAACGCGAAGTACTCGGTCAGCAAGCGATAGCCTAGAAATGACTGATTCCCGTACGGCAACAGTCCTTCATCGGGCGAGAAACCCGCCGGACGCAAGCAGCTTGCCGGCAAGACGACTCCCGCGGATTTCGTCACCGTCTTCGGTCGAA
>SXGS01284971.1_pt1 | contig 23657 bp, 18 predicted proteins | sample 3174681 | NCBI WGS metagenome assembly SXGS01 (sample SAMN11356861, study PRJNA531348) | freshwater metagenome | isolation source: freshwater sample F1-80 | place: China: Fuxian Lake, Yuxi | collected 2017-12-25
AGGTTACCAATTGTAACCCGACGCGTGAGCGAGGAGTCAACGCGAATCACCTCGCTCACGCGTCGGGTTACGGTAGACTCTCCTCTGCCGCTCGCCTAATTCGCCAAATCATCGATTAAGGCAATTTCAAATCGACTGCCAACGCGACGACGAGAATGATTGGAAATCAATTCTCACCGTACAACGGCCGAAACACTTTATCGGCGCACGAACAACCAAATGCGACCGTGATACTGCTTTTTGACTTGATAGGCTTGCAATTCTCCGAGCAGCTTTTTTTGCCTATTATTCGCGTTGATCAATTCTCTGCGCTCTGCATCCAGCTTGGAACTCTCGCCTTGTTTGGCCAGCGTAGAGAATGAACGGAAGACTCGTCCCCAATTGGCTAGTTCGCTTTCATGGCGTTGCCTGGCTTGCTCCATCGCAAGCGTCTCCACTTGGTCGAGTTGTTTGTCAAACTGCTTACCGCGATCACCGACCAACAAGTCCAGTTTGCCATCCAGGTTCCAATCGACTACACACACTTTGGCGCTGATCCCGCGAGTCTCGTCTGCTTTGGGAGCTGCAACTAAGCCGGCCGCCGCGGATAGTTTTGGGGTTTGGTTCGTGCCGATATTGCGGAACCAGCCAACACTGCCATTACCCACACCGACGATCAAGTCCAGGCGGCCATCCGCATCCCAATCAGCAATCGTAGGTGTAGGTTGACCATCGGGAATCCGAATCAATTTGCCGTCAGACAAAACTGGTGTTGGCTGAGAAAACTGCGGCGCGTGGTTTGTCCCCTCGTTGGTCAAGAGTAGGATGCTGCAATTGTCGAAGCTTTCTTGTTGCCCCACAATCAAGTCGAGCTTGCCATCGGCATTCCAGTCTACCGCTGCTGCTCCGTAGGTCCACTGGACGCGAATCGGCATTCCGTTTTGATACACAAATGGCCGTCCCTCTTCGAAAACTCCTTTGGTCGATTGACGAAACCAATGTACGCTCGCGTACCAGGCTGGTGAGATGATATCGGCCAATCCGTCTTGATCGAAGTCGACGACCTGCGGACAGAATCCATGCTTGTCAGGCACTTTGCCTTGCTCGGCGCCCTGTTGAAATAGTTCAAAGCCCGAAAACTTCGGTTTGACGTTCGAGCCTCGATTGCGATAAATTCTCAGCCGACCGTCGAATTCCTCGCCGACCAGTAAATCGCGAACTCCATCACCATCGAAATCGTGCACCCAGGGAGCGGCATTTCCTCCCAACTCGACATCGAGCGGTTGATCGTTGACCTCGATCGCAATCGGTTCCGCAAACAATTCCTGGGACTGGACGGCAGTGGCGTGGCTGTCAAGAGCGAGCACAAACAATACCGCGAGAAAGCGAGCACTTCGCTGAATCATGGTTTCCCTTTCCCAAGTGAGTCGTGTGCATAGGAAATGTCCCAGCGCAAGATATCGCCTTGTCCCATGCCCGAATACAGCGTTTTTCCATCGCGCGCAAATGCGAGCGAACGAATCTGATGATGATCCAAATCGTACGATTGCAATTCCTTACCGCTATCGAGTCTAAATAAAACCAACTTTGGTCTGTCTGCAACGTGCATGTACGCGGCAGCGAGCCGACCGTCGGGCGACGCGCTAAGCAACCGTACGCTGCCTTCAGTACTGACGCGCGACCAAATTAATTCGTTGCTCGTGCTGTCGAGCAAACGCCAAGTTTGATTCGTGACCCCGGTTGCCTTGTCGCGCAGACTTGATACTGAAAGCAACCGACTGCCACCGAGCGCAAACAGGTTTACACGAGAGTTACTCTTGGGAGCTTCGATCGCGACTGGCCTTGCTTGATTTACGCTCCAAGCAAAGGCTCCGAATTCGGTCGTGTATCGCAGCTCCGATTCACTTGAAAATTGCATGTCCAACACCGTGCCAGTAACATTCTTCAACTGTGCGACCATCGCCTGTTGGCGCATATCCCAAATTTGAATCTCTGGAATCGATGCCTTTGCTGAGAACGGATCCCCAGAACCCTGGCCTATCCCAACAGCGAGCAAATTTTCGGTTGGGCTGATACAAAGCGCCGTAGCTCTACCACTAACATTCCATTGTCGAACCAACTTGGCTGTCTGCGTTTCAACGATCGCAACTCTACCTCGAACTGTCGCCGATTCGTCCCAGTTTTCACTGCACAGCGCGACTCGCGTACCGCCGGCGAAGAATTTCACATCGCGAGTCCAGCGCGAGTTTTGATCCAGCGTACGTAGAAAGTCGCCTGTGTCTGAATTCCACAAGACGGTTGCTCCATCCGTGCCGGTCGATGCCAGGAGCCCTTTTTCGACGCAATCATCAAGCGACAAAACGACGTCGTGATGCGAATCCGCTTGCGAGTGCTCTTCGCGATTTGTTTCGAGATTCCAAATCGTAGGCTTGCATTGCCAGTCCGTGAATGCCAGCCGTCGATTGTCGTGTGATATGGCAATCCTATAGCCGCTGTTCGGGAGGATTGGTATCGTGCGCAGCGGACGCCTGCTGTTAATATCCCACACGACGACTCTATTGTAGTGACTCGTTACTATCCGAGTTCGGTCAAACGAGAGCACCATGTTTCGCGATCCAGGAATTTCACCTTCTGGATGCTCAAATAAAGCTGACTTCGTCGGCTCGTCCAGTCTCCATTGTTCGATGCGAGACACGTGAAACCTCTTGCCGTCCACATCGGTCCAGACATTCCCACACGCAACCACCGATTCATCGTCCGGAAATGCCACTGCGTCCCAACGCACACGCGCGGGCGAGTTCAGTTCAACGCTCACCATTCCAGCGTGCAAGTCAAAGACTCGGATCGCACCTCTGACCGTAGCCATCGCCAGATAACGACCATTTGGGGATAGCTGAGCTGCGTCAATGTGCTGTTCATTGAGGTCCAGTAGGCTGATGCCGGTGGCCGTGTCCCAAATCGAAAGCGGTTGGTTGCTCGGGTATGACACAAGCACCGACGCATTAGCGGAAAGAGCAAAATTGGAGTTGTTATCCTGAGGAACATCATTCGAGAATATCCGTTCGCCTTCGGGTAACTTCAGCAGGCTGATGCCTTGCAATCGATTTATGATTGCTCGTGTGCCATCTGGACTCAATACGACTGCGTCGAGCGATTCCCCCAGATCAAGCCGATTGATATTGCGACCGGTATCGATATCCCAAATTCGCACGCTTGCGCCGCGCACAGTTGCGGCCATTAGATGCTTTCCATCCGGCGAAAAAGCCAGCGAATCAATGCCTTCAGATCGAAATCGCAATGTCCCCATTCGTAAATCGGCTCCCAATGGCAGACGGTCGCCAAAACGATCTACTTTTGGTACGTGTTCAGGCGGCGCCTGCTGCAGAATTGTAAGCTCACTGGCCAAAGCATTTGCAACAGGAGACTTCAGTCCGATCGGTACAACAGTGGCGACGATCGCCAACGACGTCAAGGCGGTCACGAATTGCAACCATCGATCGACCCGAATCGCTGGCCTGCGCGATGCATCTAGAATCCGAACAACGCGCGAGTGCAACGTGGACTTCAGCGAAACCACTCCCACGGATACTGGGACAGCAGGCGTCAGCGCCAACTCAGCAATCTCCACCAATAGACTTGCGTACGCTTGACGATCGCCGCCGTACCGAAGCACAAAGTCGTCGCAAACTTCCTCTGCTGTCGCTTCCATTCGACGAGACAAATACCACAACAGCGGCTGAAAGCAGAAGAGTGCTTTACACAAATCACGAAACAGATTCCACCACAAATCTTGGCGCTCAAGATGAGCCAATTCGTGAAGGATCACGCTGCGAAGCGTTACTCGTGACATGGATTCAGGCAACAAAATCGCTGGATAGAAGATACCAACCAAGCACGGACTAGACACCAGTGGACTGCGAAGCACGTCAGGAGGCGAGACCGAAAGTAATCGGGCCAACTCAGCGCAGGTTCGAGCCGTGTCGGTGTCCACACTGTCCGCCTGCCTGCGCAGCCGTGCTACCAGCATCAGTGCACTTGCAATGCGACCGAGCAAAACTGATGAAACACCCAACCAAATAACAAACGCCGAAACTGTCAGAATTTCCAGCAGGTTGTTCGAGCCGTGACTTGTCAATGATTCGCTCGACCCATGCTTGAGATCCAATGAATCTCCAGTGCGACTGAATTCCACTGCCGGAGGCTCAGCTCTGTTTGAGAATTGGTGTTCGGCAGCGATCTGATTCCTATCAGATACACTCGAATCGATGTGGCGATTGCTCTTTGGACCGCGCCGGAATTCACTGCTGGGTAGCAAGCCGCTGCTTGAATGAGCTGCCGATCTGTCGCCGTCGTCCAACCAGCTCCAATGCAGCTTCTCGGTTAGGTCTAAATTGAGTCCTTGAACACCAATTAACTCTAACCCCACAGTTAGTGTCGAACATGCGATCACACTTACAAGCGTCGCTCGATAAACCGTAGATTGCACCGCCGCCCCACTTCGACCGACCAGCCATGCCAAAATCAGTCCCACTGCGATCAACAGCGTGGACTGAACCGAAAAATCGATCGCCAGTCCAATTAGAAACTTGGTCCATTCCACGAACTCGCCAACAGGCGAAAAAACGTCGATTGAAAACATGTCAATCCCTCGCTTTCTTGCCGCGAGCGTCGATCAATTTGCGAATTTCGTCCACCTGTTGCCGCGACAGTTTTTCATGATGCAGCAGATGGGCGACCAGCGACGTAACATTGCCATCAAAGACGCGATCCAGCAGGTCGCGGGTAGCCGTGGTGCGAAACTGGCTCTCTTCAACCAGCGGCACAAATACGAATGTACGTCCATCAGCCTCGAATTTAACGGCGCCTTTATCCACCAACCCTCGCAGCAGCGTCTGTACGGTGCTATGTGCAATCGGCATCGTCGCGTTCAGCGCATCCGTGATCTCGCGAGCAGTCGCTCGCCCCTTGTTCCACAGCACCTGCATAATCAACAACTGAACTCGCCCTAGTTGTGTGTTCGTCATCGAATTTTCCCTCGCAAGGCACCAAGCAGATCATTTAGTCTACTAAATTTAACTAACTAAACGATGCGCGTCAATGGTGCGCGGGACGTGAAATGAGTTTTACACGCGGAGCAGGCGTGTCAGAGCAAGCGAGCATGGGCTTGGAAGTAAGAACGGACGTGTAGTCCGTTTTTGACCCAGTAGTCGAGATTTTGTTTTCGCGCCAGTCACCTCGCTCGGGCTTCGGTTACAGTAGACTCTCCGTTCCCTCTCGCCTTATAGTCGACAATTGGTGATCGCGGTCTCCAAAATTGCTGACGCACCAATCGTTTCGAGCTTTTCCATCACTGCAATAATTTCCTTGCGCCGGACCATAACTCGCACGGAACACCAATTGGGGTCCTCGGTGCTGTTGACGGTAGGTGAATTGAATCCCGGTGTGATGCGTTCGGCTTCAGCCAACTTGTTGCGCGAAATGTTGTAATCGAGCAAGGAATAGTCTCTGGCGATGACAACTCCTTCAAGTCTTCGCACAACCCGGTCTGCCATTGCCGGATCGCGATTCTTGGGATTCTGAATCAATACCGTTTCATATTCGCCAATATCGGTAAGAATTCTAAGCTGATTCGCAGCCAGCGTACTGCCGGTCTCAACTAGATCGACAATTGCATCGGCGACGCCAAGTCCAATCATGATTTCGACCGATCCAGATAATCTAACCAAATGCGGTTTTGCACCGTGACTGGCGAGGAATTTTTCCGTCAAGTTAGGAAAGCTGGTCGCCACACGCTTGCCGTCGAGCTGGCTGACCGATCGAATATCGGACGATTCGGGAACACACAAACTAAGTCGGCACCTGCCAACGCCCAACGGCATGCGGATCGCCACTGCCGCGCCGCTTTCCGCCATCAGGTCGCTGCCAGTAAGTCCAAGATCGATCGCTCCCTCTTGGCATAACACGGGGATATCGTCGGTACGCAAGAAGATCACGTCGACGGGCAGTGGACTAACTCTTGCGAAGAGAGTTCTCTCTTGGCGACGAAATTGCAACCCCGCCTGATGCAATAACTCGCCAGCCAGCTCGCTCAGTCTTCCTTTGCTAGGAATGCCAATCCGCAAGTTATTGTTCATCGAATTTTCTGCGTAGAAAGAACTTAGATCCGACCAGCAAAGAAATGCCCCCAACCGTTTCATTACATCGGTTTATAAACAAAACCGGCAGCTCAACAAGTCCGCTTGAGAGCAAACTTGATCATGCACCGGATGGATTGCAATCAGGACGCGTGCTTTGAAAAAGAAATTGTCCGCGGATTGACCTCAGGGTACCGTTGCGCATGATTAGGAATTGTTGCGCGACATTTCCTATTCCGATTTCTTTCTGCTGCGTTTTTCCTCCAGTCCTGAAGTTCCCTCGCGGCGCTGGAGCTCTTCCCGGATTTGAGATGCCGTGATACCTTGGCTCCCCAATAGCACCCATAAGTGGTAAATGACGTCGCAGGATTCGTAGATCAACCGTTGCTTGTCTACCGACGATGCCGTTGCCTCAACGGTAACTTCGCAAGCTTCTTCCAAGATCTTTGCGCAAGTCTTTTTTGGGCCACTTCGCAACAGCTTGGTCGTGTAGGAGTCGTCCGGCATTTCACGGACTCGTTGGTGGATTTGATCCATCAAGCGATCCAAGACATCGGGTTCCGCCATGATCGATAATTGGCTTTCGAGCAATCGAGCTGTGTAATAAGGGCAAAGTAACAAGGTAAAGTGAAAACTAGGACGATTCGCTGCTTTCGGTCGCATGCGCAAGCACTTTGCTCAACGATCGTTGGGACAATTGGCAAATCATGCCCGATATGACAATTTAGACTTTGTCCGCAATCCGGACAATGATACTTGAATTTGTCATTTGCGATACGATGATCAAATTGAGTATTATCATTTGCCGAAAATAACTGATCAGCGCGATAGCCGTGGTTCGCCGTGCGCAGCAACGCTTGAGTGCAATGATGCGCGTTGGTGCCCAGCGAACCACGACAAACCCTTGTGAAACCCTGTGTGGCTTTAGGAATCTTATTACAGTTCCATGACTGCATTGACTTGCGAGACACTTACGAATTGGTGCCACCCACCACTGGCTGGTTGTTTCTACATTACTGGCCCAACGGCGAGTGGCAAAACGCCTCTGGCGTTAAAGGTGGCTGAGCTCGTCGATGCAGAGATTATTTCGATGGACTCGATGGCAATTTATCAGGGAATGGATATCGGAACCGCCAAGCCATCCGCCGAGGACCGAGCTAAAATTCCGCACCATATGCTCGATATTGTTCCACCTACGGAGTCATTTAGTGTGTCCTGCTACGTACGCTGGTCGCATCGCGTTGCAGACGAGATTCGTGCTCGTGGCAAGCGCGTGTTGGTGGTGGGAGGAACTCCACTGTATCTAAAGAGCTTGCTGCGAGGTATGTTCCAAGGTCCCGATGCGGATTGGGGATTTCGCCAGGCAGTTGAAGACGATGTGCGGCAGTTTGGCTCGGCAGCATTGCGACTGCGCCTGGAGCAAGTCGATCCGCTGTCGGCATTCCGTTTGCATCCAAATGATATTCGACGGATGACGCGAGCACTGGAGGTGGCGAGGGCGACTGGTCAGCCGTTAAGCCACTGGCAATCCCAGTTTGACACTCCCGCTCCGCTAGACCGCTGTCGAGTGGCTGTGCTGCAGCTTCCCAGACAACGGTTGCACGAGCGTGTTAATTGCCGCGTTCAGAAGATGATCGAACGCGGGTTGCTCGGTGAAGTGCAAGGCCTGGTCGCGCGCTTCGGTGGCTTGGGCCAAACCGCATCGCAGGGCGTAGGATACAAAGAAATGCTGGCCTTTTTGGCCGGACAAGCGGATTGGGAAACCACTGTGGATAAGATTAAGGCGCATACTCGACAGTTCGCTCGTCGGCAGGAAATCTGGTTTCGGGGGTTACAGGAATTGCGGCCATTTCCAATCGAAGCCGATGACAATTGCGAAAAAACTGCTGCACTGGTCGCCGAGTGGTTTAGTCTGGGGCTTTGAAAGTCTACTGCACGACGCATCGTTTTGCGTCAGTCCGATAGAATAGTCGTTGTTCGCTCCGCAAATCTGGCGTTGTTTATTCTTGGGAATTCGATTCGGTTAGGAGATTCTATGCCGCCACTTGGCAGTATTGTGCATGTTGATGCGGCGGCTGGATTTTGGTTGTTGTTGCTAGCTTTGAGCACGGTAGCTTATGTGGTCTGGCTTTTCAAAACATCGGACTACGATTTTGAGGAAAGTTTGCTGTATGCACCGACTTATTTTTTTGGTCGGTTACTGTGGCGAGTGCAGTTTCTAAACGCTCCACCGGTCGCGCTGCGTCGCGGTGGTGCGGTGCTGGTTGCCAATCATCGCAGCAGCGTCGATCCATTTTTTATTCAGCTTGCGGCCAAACGCAGAGTGCACTGGATGGTTGCCCGCGAATATTGTGAGCATGGAGCAACTGCACCGATCCTGCGGCTTTGCCAAGTCATTCCTACGAACCGCAGCGGCATGGATAACGCCGCCACCAAGACTGCTATTCGCTTGGTACGATCTGGGCGCCTCATCGGCATGTTTCCCGAAGGCCAGCTCAATCATACTCTACAGCCGCTGCTGCCGGTTCGTTCCGGAGCCGCGCTAGTGGCATTGCGAGCCGGTGTCCCCATAATTCCGATCTGGTTGTCCGGCAGTCCTTATCGCCGTGAAGTGTGGAGCCCACTTACCATGTCGGCCAATGTGAAGATCTCGTTTGGTGAACCGATATTTACTGAGCTGGCACCGAGCGTCGAGCAATCTATGGACTTAGCTGGCGAAAATGCACAAGCGGGCTTATCGAATGAGGTCGTCGACGATACAACCTTGGAATCGAGTACCGTGGCCAGTAGGGTCGACCGCAAAGGCGACTTGATCCGTGCAGAACAACTGATTCTGGAATGGGCCCGCCGCGGGCTCGCGCTGGGTGGTTATGCGAACTTTCCTGTGAAAATTGCTGGGCGAAGTCGACTGGAGAAAGTAGAGAAATGCAAGACCGAGACATGATCATCAACCTGACCCGCAGTCTGCTGGAGAGCATTGTCGTGGGGAATTGGACTGCGTACGCTGAAATTTGCGACCCGTCGCTGACCTGTTTTGAACCGGAGGCACGCGGGCATCTCGTCGAAGGGCTCGATTTTCACGAGTACTATTTCAAGCTCGAACGCTCGCCGCATGCGCATGTGCAAACCACACTCGCCAGCCCTCATGTTCGCGTGATGGGAGAGGTCGCCGTGATCAGTTACGTTCGATTGACTCAATCATTGGATGCGAGCGGCGTGCCTCACACAAAAGCTATGGAAGAAACTCGCGTGTGGCAAAAGTCAAATGGTGTTTGGAAACACGTCCACTTCCATCGTTCATCGCCCAGCTAACTTTGAAATATTCGCATGCATGGCGGTTCGAAACGTCCTGGAATCGCGGTGATGGACTAACGCGAGCGGCAGATGGGAATTTACCAATACAAGCCCGAAGCGCAAGCGAGTGAGAGCCTGGATTGACTCGTGCGTGGTTTCGTTACTCGCTTGCGCTTCGGGCTTGTATTCCGTAAGAAAGTGGCGCTGTCCAACTAGGCAGTTCATCAGCCGACAGAATGTAGTTCGACGATGTCGCCGTCGAGCGGTTCGTAGTCGGGTTTGACCATGGTGCCATCGTGCACGGCCTTGCCCCAGACCTTGGCGCCCTTTAGACTTGCTGCCATATCGCGGTGAACATTCTCGGCCACCTCGACCAACGTTTGGCCTCGGCGAATGGTAAATGGCTTGGTCATATCAGCCTCTCTTTGCTTGGGGTGCTTGGTGTACACGCGAACAATTTCGAGAGACTCAAACACCCATCGGCGTAGTTCGTCCAAGCCAGTCTGTGTCGCGGAGCTAATCTGACAACGGTCAAATGGTAGCGAAATGAATTCGTCCAGCATCTGTAATCGGTCGGTGGCACCGGGGTCATCAGTCTTGTTCAGTACTACCAGCGTGCGTGTCAAGCTGACTCCGACGTCTTGTTCGTCCAGTGCGGTAATCCGTCCAAGCCGCGTCTTGCCTTCCGTGAATCGTGCCAGGACGGCTTGAGTATCCTCGATCAAAGTGTCACTTGCTAAGTCGATCATCAAGAACACTGCGTCCGCGCCGCGCACCAGTCCAATTACGCTGGCATCTAGGTAATCGGCAGTTACCGGCGGCAGGTCAATCAACTGAAAGGGGCAGTCTTCGAAAAACATCATTCCGGGCTGAGGAGCTTGAGTTGTGAAGGGGTAAGGAGCGATCTCGGGTTGTGCCCGCGTGAGTGCTGCCAACAGTTGACTCTTACCCACGTTCGGCGCACCGATCAATACAATGCGGCCGGCGCCCTGGCGCGGAATCTTGGCGGCTGATTTGGCGGCGCTCGGCTGAGAAGATTGTTTCTGGATGTCGGCCTTCAGTTTTGCGATCTTACTCTTGAGATCCGCCTGCAGATGGTCGGTCCCTTTATGCTTGGGGATTTCGCGCAGCATAACCTGCAAACAGTCGAGTTCCTCCTGTGGCGATTGTGCCTGCCTGTAGGCCGCCTCCGCCTTCAAATACTGCTGAGTGAGGTTGGCTGGCATCTCGTTATTACTCCAAAGTCTTTCGCCATTGTGCGCCGCGGGCGGATCCTGTCACAATTACTTCCCAGGTTGGGTCGGGCAAATCTCGAGTGATTCGATCGGCGCATTCAGTCGCGCTGCGCTGGTCCTCGGCAAATCCGAATACCACCGGCCCCCAACTGCTTTGCCCCACCGCTCGCAGGCCCGATCGTCGCGCCAGTTGAACTGCGAGCTCGATTGAATGTCCGCGAAAAGTCCCACCCTGTACTTCCTGGAACAGGGAGGCCGCAAGTTGCGTATAAAGCTCTAAAGCACCAACGTAGCCAAGGAAATCGATTGCTCGTGCCGATGCCAAGCACTGCTGGGCCAGGGCCAGCATCCGTTCGCGCTCGCGATTAGGCGACCTCGATGCAGCCTGAATTAGCTCTAATTCAGTTTGGCCATAGATCGGCTGCGATTGATTGGGAATGATCAAGACGATCTGCCATGACTTTGGAAACGCGACGTGCTCGGTGGCGATCGAGCGTCGATGTCGATCCGTCGAATCGCTTCGATCACCGCCAGATGTGTTGCAGCTTTGGGATACATGGCCGCGATCCAATATCAAGCCGCCAAATAAGAACCCGTGTAGTCCAATCGCTGAACGTTTTCCTCGGCCAGATATTTGAGCCAATCGCTGCAACGTTACTCCATCGGATCGCGCGGAATCGGCCGCGAACGAATTCCAACCATCCGTGGCAGGAAACCGCTCACTCCAATCGTTTCCATTAATCATCAATCCTGCAGAGACTGCGCAGGCGAGCTGAGTTCCAAAGCCCAAGCCGCAATGAAATCTAATCGGCGATGCTACCTTAGCGGAAAATCGAGTGGGCACCTGAGCAGTTGCACTGGTACGAAACCTCGCGATCAAATCTACAACGCGGCGGTCTGCTTCATCGGATGCTGACGGAATTTGATCCGTGAGGTCGCAGTGGACCATCAGGGCTGGATGCTGGGTCATTAATCCCAAACCGCCAAATCGCAATGGCTGGCCCTCACCTAACTCCATTAGGCCAAAATGCAATCGACTTCCCGTGCGAACCTCCAACAACGAACACGCTCCGCAACTGAAACAAGCCCTACATCCCAAATCATCGACTTACCGCGATAGACTGCCTACGCGAGTGCCGCCGTCTAACTAATCGCTGAATTGTACGAAGGGATTGTCCCAGCGAACACCCTTGGCTGCAGAAAGTTACCCGAACCGTCGCTCGCAGCACTCATCACCTGTAACGAAGTTGATTCCATGGTCGTGCCGCGGACCATATGTAATGACATTGGTTGCGGCACGACCGTACAGGGTTGCCAAATTGCCGGCCGAGAACATCATTGCCATAAACGGAAAATCGCATCCACTAAAGTCTCGTATTCGGACGAACGACTTGGAGCACGCGATCGTATGCCGGAATTCGTAATGGGTTGCACGATGACAGGAGCTTGGACTGGCGAAGCCGTCGGTTGGTTGGAACTCGCCAAATCAGGTACCGATTCAGGTGCGATTGTAGTGCTTGCAATCCTGCCAGCAGGCCCTGCGCTGGCCGATTGACTTTGGCTTTGCGCTGCGGCGACACTCGGTGTGATGATCAAGCTAAAACTCTCGAGTCTCCCCGCATCCAAATAGGCGTAATCGGTTACTTCGAGAAACCATCTGCCCGTCGCACTCTTGCCTTGGAAAGCACTCAAAGGTGCTTCTGGGCGATAGGTGCCCGCGAAGTTTGTAGGGGCTTGGCTGATCGGCGAACTAGCTTGGTCATCGAACAGGACCCGCAGATCATCCGCAGCGCCGCCGCGGCGATTAACGAGAGTAACCACGGTTCCGTCAGGTCCGATCAAACGAACGCGAATATCGCTGATGTAGGTATGAGCAATGTTGACGCGTACATCAATGTCTTGGATGGAAATCGCGTCAGCGATATCCAAACTAATTCGCGTCGTCGAAGTACGAGTGCGCGTAGCATCAAGCAAACTGATCGGGCCACCGCGAGTGTAACTGCGAGTCGTCTCAATTGCCGTCTGACTGGTGAACGTGTCTGCCGACTCGCCGGCTGTTCCGTTGCGATTCTGGTCCATGGCATTGCCGGCCGCATCAGTAACATTGGGCACAATTGTTATTGAGTAAGTACCGACCGCACTTTGCTGGTCAAAGCTGACTCGCCAGTGCGTATTCGTACCATCCAGCGCAACTACCGAAGTGACTGGCAGGGTCCCCGCTGGGCCAGTCAGTGCCACCGAAGACGCGAGTGTGGAACCGATGATTGCTTCGGAGAAAGTCAAGTCCACCGCTGACAGGTTATTTGCACTGCGCACCCAAGCGGCTGAGTTCACTGTTGGACCAATGATATCGACCGGCGAGCCACCATCATGCAGTGCCTGCGCAGCTTTGCCAACGTTCAAGCGTCCGAATGTAGTACGATCGCGCAACACGTTGTCCGTGTTGGCCATGACCAAATCGATCAGCTCAGTCGAGGTCTTACTTGGTGCATGACCCCACAGCAGTGCGAATGCTCCGGCAACGTGCGGCGCGGCCATCGAGGTACCATTGAAGCTGGAATATCCGCCACCACGAACGGTGCTCAAGATGGATGCGCCCGGTGCGGCGATTTCCACATTGGTTCCGAAGTTGGAAAAACTAGCCAAGGCGTCCGTTCGCGTCGAAGCAGCCACCGAAATCACACCTGGATAGTTAGCCGGATAAGCGGCCGTTGAAGCATTATTTGATGACTCATTGCCAGCCGCCGCGACAAAGATTCCGCCAGCATTCTGGAATCGTTGAATCGCGGATTGCAACGCTGAACTGAACCCGCCACCACCCCAACTGGCGTTAATGACTTTCGCGCCATTGCGATTTGCGTAATCAATCGCCGAAACGGCGTGGCTGAGCACTCCCGAACCCGTTGCACTGAGGAACTTGAGCGGCATGATATCGACGTCCCAGGCTACCCCCACAACTCCGCGCTGGTTATTGCCCACTGCGCCGATGGTACCCGCCACATGCGTCCCATGGTTGTTGTCATCCATGGGATTGTTGTTATTGCTGACAAAGTTCCAGCCACGAATATCGTCGACATAACCGTTTTTGTCGTTATCGATACCATCGCCAGCAACTTCATTGGCATTCGACCAGATATTGCTTGCCAAATCGGGATGATTGTAGTCCACTCCGGTATCGATCACCGCCACGACCACGTTAGAGCTGGTACCGTACTGCCAAGCTTGTTCCGCATCTATGTCAGCATCGATTACTCCGCCGCTAGCTCCTCCATTCTCCAGTCCCCACAAGCTGGCATAGGATGTGTCATTGGGCGCCGCTGAGATACTCACGCGAAAGTTGGGAGTTGTTGCCACAATGTCCGTACGACCTTGGAACGCTAAAAGCGCTTGTTCCAAGTTCACATCGGAGCTAACCTCAATTTCGTACCAACCATCTTCGGTTAACCGGTCGCCCAAAGTTAGACCACCGGACGGATGGTTGGCGAAATTGGCCGCCGCTTCAGGCGACTGGAATCGCACCAGAAATTCGTCGCGTTCATACGATAGCTCATCAATATTTAGCAAGTCCGCCGCCATCATTGCACGATTCTCCAATCGCTCAAGCCGAAGCGGATTGCTTCTTCGCAGATTGGTTCGATGCAATGTCCTGCGGCTACGGCGGCTGAAAAAATATGTTAGCAATTCGAGACGTATCAATTTTCGGAACATGGCAAAGTTCTCCCAGGGGTCCGATCGCGACCGCAAACCGCAACCCGTGCAAAAAGAGATTTTGAGGTAAACTGCGATTGCGTAGCGCTGAGCGCCATTCCCTGCAAACGCGTAATCAGGATTGACCGCTCCAACCCTGAAAGTGAGAACGAAGTGTATATTGATTACAGGGAGACTAAAACATTTTTGCGGCGCAGATGCGCTCAATTTTTAGTTTCTTAATAGAACGCAAACGATCAATCGGATTAACGCGTAAGCAAAGAACATTCCGCTAAGATTGCGAAACGAAACCGCGTTATCTAATCCTCACAGATTCACGCAAACTGACGTTGGCTGACCCAAATCAAACGATGATTTGCTTGACGACATTGCCGTGGACGTCGGTCAGTCGAAAATCTCGGCCTGCGTAACGATAGGTCAGGCGCTGGTGATCGAGACCTAAGAGATGTAGAACGGTGGCATGCCAATCGTGGATATGGCATTTATCGACTACGGCTTCATATCCATAATCGTCGGTTTGCCCGTAGCTGAGTCCTCCTTTGACTCCTCCTCCGGCCATCCAGATCGTATAGCCTTTGTGGTTGTGATCACGTCCATCACCGTTGGGAGCGTCGGGTGATCTGCCGAATTCGCCGCCCCAGATCACTAATGTGTCCTTGAGCATGTCGCGGCGTTTCAGATCGGCCAGCAATCCAGATATAGGTTGGTCAACTTCACTGCAAGTCTGCGGCAGTTGAGCTTTCAATCGATTGTGATGGTCCCAATTGCCGTGAGTGATTTCGATAAAGCGGACGCCTGCTTCGGCGAATCGACGAGCAAGCAAGCACTGTCGCCCAAAACTATCCGAGTCTCCTTGACCGATTCCGTACATGGCGAGCGTGTCCGCAGTTTCCTTGGAGACGTCCATCAGTTCTGGTATCGCGTCCTGCATGCGAAAAGCCAATTCGAACGATTCGATCACTCCCTCGACGCCGGGATGATGTTGATCTCTGGCAAGCTTCTGCTTGTTAAGTGTCTGGATGAAATCGAGTTGCCGGCGTTGCGATTGATCGGACAATCGTGGATTTGCGATATCGGGCAACTGCTGCTGCGAGGTCGGCAAAATTCGAGCTAGTGGGCCTCGAGGAGCATTGCGGCCGACGGTAGTTCCCTGGTAGATCGCGGGCAAAAATGCGCTGCCGAAATTCTGAGCGCCACCAGGCGGAGGATTCATCGATATGAAGCCAGGCAGGCTGTCGTTTTCGGTCCCCAGTCCATACAACGTCCACGCCCCCAGCGAGGGGCGGACAAATTGTGCGTTTCCAGTGTGCATTTGCGTCATCGCTCGAGGGTGGGCGGGTTGATCGCAGTGCATCGAACGAATTAAGCACAAATCGTCAGCATGCTTGGCGACTTCTGAAAACAGTTCCGAGATCCACAGACCGTTTTTGCCGCGCTGCGAGAATTTCCATGGCGAGGCCATGAGTTTGCTGCCGTACTTGCCACCGCGACCGGCATCTTGACCTAGCTTGGGCTTGTAGTCGAATGTGTCGACGTGTGAAGGACCACCTTGCATGCACAGGAAAATCACTCGCTTGGCACGCGCTGGGAAATGCGAATCTTTGGCGACCAACGGGTTAGTCGTTCGCGCGGTACTGTCCGCAGCGTTAAGTTTTTCAGAGTTCGCGGTGCTTAATCCAGCAAAAGCGAGATAGCCAAAACCGGCGGAAGCTGAAAGCAACACTTCACGACGAGACATTGGATTAACATTCGAAGTCATGGGAGTGACCTTTCGGAAACGAACTTTGGAGTCTATGGCACATTTGCGATATCAAAGCGATTGTTAGTTGACAAATCTAAATTCCGCCGAGGCCATCAGCGCTTGGCAGAACTGGCTGAGCGCTGAAGACGAGCGAGGATCTGTCGAGCGAACTCCGGAGGAGCGCGCGGGAGCTGGACTGCTGGCTCGGCGAATGAATTCGTTGCTGGCTGCCTGTTCAGCAGGCGTTGCAGCACGTCCATAGGCGATCATGAATGCAGCGCGAATCTGATCGGAAGTACTTGCGGCTTGACGCGAAATGCGCTGTGCCATCGCGTCGCTCTGTTCGATTACGAACGGATTGTTCAGCACATACAGCGCTTGCGCAGAAGTGTTCGAGGTCTCTCGTTCACCAATTACCATGGATGGTTCGGCGAAATCAAATACTTCCAGCGATCTGGGGACTGAGTTGCGGGAAATTGGCAAGTATACCGAACGATTCTTGGATGCGATTTCGGTTACCGACGTCGGTCGATTAAGCTGACGCTGGCCGCCAAATGGCAGACTTTTGGCTCGGTTAAATTTCGTGGGTGGTCCTTTCATGGCAGGTGTTTCGGTTGCCAGCCGTCCAGTCAATGCAACTCCGCCGGGACCAATAATCGATTGCCCAATCGTCGCGATTGAAGAGGCTCGCGGGCGATCTAGATCGAGCTGTCCGGCAGCGGCGAGCATGGCATCGCGAATTGCTTCGGATTCCAATCGACGGGAGTTCCCTCGTGCAAAAAAGAAATTCTCGGGATCTTGCAAAAACAAGTCCTCGCGATGCTTGGAGGACTGTCGATAGACTCGCGACATGGCGATTTCGCGAATCAGATTCTTAACTGACCATCCGGAGTCCATGAATCGCACCGCCAAGTAATCCAACAACTTCTGATTGGTTGCCCCGGGGCCTGACGCTCCAAAGTTATCTGACTCGCGAACAATCGCTGCTCCGAACATGTGTTGCCAAATTCGATTGACCATGACGCGGGCTGTCAGTGGATTATCGCGACTGGTCAGCCAGCGAGCCAATTCCAATCGACCGCTCGACTTATCAAGAATCTGTATATCGCTTGGTCCGATCACTGAAACCATCCCGCGTGGAATTTCCTGAGCGGGTTGGTTGATCTCGCCGCGGACCAATACTCGCGCATTACGTAGTCGGTCGATCGATTGAACTCCCATGCAAAAGGACAATGGTTGACCTCGTTCATCGACGCTGTTGATGCGATTCACCAACTGACCTATTTGCAGCTCCAACAGCCCGACATTAGCAGGTCGTGCCGTAGTCGAGGATTTGCCTTTCACCCCCGAGTCACCTTGGCGCTGGGCGCGGCGCGCTTCGAACAACTCTTGACGTTTTTGCTGAAGATCTACTTTGAGCTGTGTCAGTTCAGTTGTAGGAATGGCTTTGTCGAAAGGACTTAAGTCGGCGACTGGCAATACGAGCAAATCGCTGGCCCGACGTACTCGCTGGCTGGCTACGGCTCCGAAATACGTCACCGTGTTTTCGAAAATACCAGCTAAGGCGTAGTAATCGGTCTGCAAAATCGGATCGAACTTGTGATCGTGGCAGCGCGCACAAGCGACCGAGACACCCAGGATCACGCGCGTGGTCGTGTCAATTTGTTCGTCGACGAGATCGGCTTGAAATTGTCGAGGATTTTGTTCGGCAAGAGTTTTTGGGCCCAGGGCCAGAAATCCGGTAGCGATCAAGTTCTGTGTCCATTGCTGGTCGGACTTGGCTGGCAACAGGTCTCCGGCAATTTGCTCCGTCACGAAGCGATCATAGGGTTTGTCGGCGTTGAATGAGTCGATCACGTAGTCTCGGTACCGCCAGGCATGTGGGAAAGCCATATCGACTTCTTTGCCGCTGGACTCTGCGTAGCGTGCAACATCCAACCAGTGCCTACCCCAACGTTCGCCGTATTGGGACTTTTTCAGCAATCTATCGACTTCGCGACCGATGGCTTGCTCGCGATCATCGCTCCAAGATTGAACAAACGCCTGCACCTGAGCCACCGAAGGAGGCAGGCCAATTAAGTCGAAGTACAGTCGGCGAACAAAAGTGTAGGCATCGGTATCATCGCTCGGCTCTATTTGCTGGCGTTCGAGTTCGCTAAGCACAAAGCGATCGATGCCCGTCTTGGGCCAATTTGCGTTTTGAACTGTGGGAGTTGCAGGAAGCACTGGGGGCTTGAAAGACCAAAAGTCTTTACCCTTCTCGATATCGGAGGCAGTCAATCGAGAAGGCAAATTCGTAACGTCGGCGACACGAGGGTCGGGAGCACCCATGAGAATCCATTGACGAAAATCCTCGATTATTTCACGCGATAGCTGCTTCTTGGGCGGCATGCGAAAGTCCTGATAGTTAATCGCGTTCCACAGCAGGCTTTCCTCAAGTTTCTCAGGGACAATCGCCGGACCGGATTCACCGCCACTGAGCAGGCCTTCACGACTGTCAGCAATTAACCCACCACGGACGCCCTGACCGTCGTTTGAATGGCAACTGTAACACTGCTGAGTCAAAACCGGCCGGATCTTGGTTTCGAAGAACTTCAGTTGCTCCGGGGTCAGTGATTCTTGAGCGTGCAGCGAAATCAGTGACAGCGAAAACGAAATCACAGTCGCGACCAGGAACAATATAAATCGATTCGGCATATTCGCACCCGGAGCATTGAAGAGAGATTTCATTCGCGCACCAAGAAACTACTGAGATCGACTCGCTGACAAATTCTGCTACCGGTCATCTATGCGAGTTCTCAATAATAGAACGGAAACTAAATGGACAGCGCCACTTTCATTTGCAGTGGAAAGAACAAGTCGTTGCAGCGAAATCGTTCAACGAACGTGGGATAAGCTTCCAGCTTGTCAACCTGTAGCGGAGTTTCGCCAATGCTTGCACAAGATATTGACAAGCTGGAAGCTTATCCCACGTTCGTTGAACGGTATTGGGGTTAAACGACGAAATGGTTAGGGCCAAAAGCCATACCTTGCACACAAAATGGCGCTGTCCAACTAAAGACGGCATCATTCGGGGCGTTTGGGTTTGACACCCGCGCCACCTTGTTGGTCGGCATTCTTGCCTTTGCCTGCTTGAGCTCCCAACCGAGAGGCGGCTGACTCCAATTCTGCTTTGTCGATCGCACCGTCGCCGTTGGTATCGACTCGTTCTAGCATAGGTTGCATGCGCTCAGGAATTTCATTTCCGGACAATTTGCCGTCGCCATTAGCATCGCGTTCTTGGAACATGCGGCTCATCATTTGCAAGCCCATTGGCCCAGCCTTGTCACGGACCATGTCCAACATACCACCACCAGCGCCGCGCAGACTAGCCAGTTCACGCATGGACGGACGCAATTCCTCCGCAGACAAGTTGCCGTCGGAATTCTTGTCTAGACTCTTCAGGGCAGTTGCTGCGTTGTCGATTTCGGAACTGGAGATTGTGCCGTCCCGATCCACATCCAGAGCAGACATTAGTGGTAGAATCTTCAGCAGACCTGTTATATCCGGCCCTCCTGGTCCACCAGACTTCCCGGGTGCACCTGGCCTACCTAGTCCGCCGGGACTGCCCTTCTTGGGTTGGTCGTTATCCTGTTCGGCGAGTAAAACGCTGGCTGAGAACGCAAGGGTGAGTGCGGCAATCAACGCGGTGTGAACTTTCATAGATTGTTATCCTGTTTTAGAAACTGGTTGCTGGCTTCAGGGTTAAATTAGCTCATAGGAACTGTACCGTTTTTTAGTTCGAGTCATCCACAGCGATTTGCAGAAAATCAACACAATCTCCGCCGTCATGACAAACGTAGATGCCGACGAAAAAATCGAACTTTTCCAGAAAGGGCTCACGGGCCTGGCAGAAGTGTTTTCGCGCCATCGCGAACGATTGGATCGTCTGGTGAGATTTCGCTTGGACCCAAGAATTAGATCGCGAGTTGATTCAGCAGACGTATTGCAGGACGCATTCATTGAAATGTCCAACCGATTGAGTGATTATCTGTCGACCCCCAGCGTCTCCTGTTATGTTTGGATGCGGCAACGGACCATGCAAGTGCTCATCGATATCCATCGCAAACATTTTCGCGACAAACGCGATGCACAGCGCGAAGTACATTTCGGTCAAGTTCGTCCGCCGGATGCGACCAGTCTGTCGATGGCCCATTGTTTGTTGGACGATATGACTTCACCTAGCCAAGCTGCCGTAAAAGCAGAAGAAGTTCAGGCACTGCGCGAAGCGCTCGAATCGATGCACGAAATCGATCGCGAAGTACTGGCCATGCGCCATTTTGAACAGCTCGCCAATTCCCAGGTCGCTGAAATTCTCGGGATCAGCTCGACTGCCGCCAGCAATCGTTATGTGCGCGCCGCCAGTCGTCTCGCGGAAATCCTCACCAGCATTCGACCGGCAGGCACCCAGCACGGAGAATCTCCATGAGCGAACCAACTCGACATCCGGTCGACCTGCTCGCCGAAGAGTTCGCAGCGCGATTACGCGCCGGTGAAGCGGTTCAGATCGATGAATACCTGGCCAAGGCTCCAGAATATGCACAGTTAATTCGAACGATATTCCCCTCCATCGAGATCGTCGAGCGAGTATCGCAGCATGCGGCGCAGACAAGCACGGTGACCGCACATTCAACGGTAACGGTATTGCAGACACGCCCACCCGAATCGTTAGGTGATTTTCAGATCGTTCGAGAAATCGGCCGTGGCGGGATGGGAGTTGTTTATGAAGCAGTACAAAAATCGTTGAAACGGTCAGTCGCATTAAAGGTTGTCAGTGCCTTGGTTGCAACTTCCGATGTACAGCGTGAGAGATTTCGTCGCGAAGCGGAGTCCGCGGCGGGATTGCATCATACGAATATCGTGCCTGTCTTCGGCATTGGTGAAGACAACGGCCTTCAATATTATGCGATGCAATTGATCGACGGAGTACCGTTCAGCGACGTGATCGCGCAACTGCGGTCCAATTCGTCGGGCGTCCAAAATGCCAAGACGGAACAGTTTCCGTCGACGGACACCTTGCCATCCAACTCGACGCAAAGCTTGGCTGGCTCTTGCGGCACTTTCAACGCAGTCGAGGCGGCCAATCTGCTGCTCACTCGATCGACGATAACCAGTCGGCCAGGTGATAGCGAAGGTGGCTTGCCAAAATCAGCAATTGCGGAAACTGTTTCTGCTTCGGCGTTCTTTGATCTCAGCAACTCCCAAACGGCTGGCAACAAAACGAAGAGTTTCGGTCCTGCCGTGACTGTGCCATTCGCTGGTCAAACAAACGCAAACCAGCAACCCGCGCTTGGATTGCTCTATTATCGCAAAATTGTCTCGTTGATTGCCGACGTCGCCAATGCCCTCGCTCATGCACATCATCAAGGGGTGCTGCATAGAGACATCAAGCCTGGGAATTTGCTGCTTGATCGTGACGGTACCGTCTGGGTATCCGATTTTGGCTTGGCTCGAAAAGCGGAAATGGATGGCGTGACTCAGACGGGAGAGATCGTCGGTACGCTACGATATATGGCGCCGGAGCAATTGCTCGGCCAATTCCACGCGCGAAGTGATATCTACAGTCTTGGAGTTACGCTGTACGAACTTCTAACGCTGCGACCTGCCATCGAAACACCACAGAAGCGTTTAACCAGCAATGGTAAATCAGATCAAATCGTTCGACCACGTCTAATTCGATCAGATATTCCGTGGGACCTCGAAACGATCGTGCTCAAGGCGAGCAGTTGGGAGGCCGAACACCGGTATTCCACAGCAACGGAATTAGAACAGGATTTGCGATGCTTTCTTGAAGACCGTCCAATATCGGCGCGGCCGATTTTGTTTCCCGAACGATTTTGGCGCTGGTCGCGGCGCAACCCGGCAATCGCTACATTGTCGGCGGCGACGATAACCCTGCTGCTAGCCATTGTTTTAATGCTCGGTTTTGGATTTCGGCAGAAACAATTGGCCTTCAACGAGATCGACAAACTGTACGCTCAGACGCAAGGCAGTTTACGCGAGAAATCCGCGGCACTGGATGCCGTGGAGCTTGAACGCAGTCGGGCGGAAACCAATCTGGATTTGGCGGTTGAGGCGTTTGGCGAAATCATCGATAACATTGTCTCCAGGGGCAGCGCCGAATCATTGCTCGATGACTTGGAAGAAGGTTCAGAGTTGCTTGGTGGTGCGGACGCGACACTCAGTTCGGCCGATGTCGATTTACTGACCAGAACGCTCAAGTTTTTCGAGCGATTCTCGGAAGCGAATGCCAAGGACCTATCCAGTGAATTGGCTCAAGCTCGATTGCGGATAGGCGACATTCAGATGCAGTTGGGTGAGTTGGACGATGCACAGCAGTCGTACCTCAGCGCGCTGGATAATTTCGCCAAGTTGGCAACTCAGCAAACTGGAAATTTTGCGCCGGTCTTAATGCAGGCGGAGATCTTGAACAACTTAACAGTAATTTCTGCCAAACGAGGCGACCTCATGCAGTCGATCAGCAGGCATGAGCAAGCTCTGAAATTGCTCGAAGGCAACGCGACGCTGAGGGCATCCAAAGACGGGCGATTTGCGCTCGCAAAAACCTACGGCTGTATCGCTTCGCTAGGTTCCCGCATTGGAATGGATGCTCCTCCAAGGCAGCCGGTTCGTCCGTTTGCTCGATTCTTGCCATTTCCCGAACGCCCGCCGTTGAAGTTATCTCCGCTGCATGCGATGCGTTTGAAACGCCAGGAAGATTCCAATGCTCGAGCGCTAGTACTGCTGAAAGACCTGGTCTCCGAAGATGCAGGGCACCTTGGCTACCGCGCGACGTTGGCCAAGGCCTATCGCGATAATGTGCGCATCGCCCAATTCAGTCAGGACGTGCAACAAGCGGAACGATCATTAGAGTTGGCTGTCGAGATTTTGGAAAAGTTGATTAATGAACAACCATCGATCGCATCGTTTAAATACCAATTGGCCGACGCACTTTGTACGCCGCTGTATTCCGGCGACGAGAATGGTGCGAATTTCTCGCGGGCATTAAAGCTCTGCGAGGAGCTAATTGCCGAGCAACCCAACGTACCGGAGTTTCGTGCGCTGCGAGCTACGGCTTTGGTACGTACCGCGGAGCACCTATTCGCGCCGAACCGGCCTGGTCAAGTTGAACGCGCGATTGGCAATATGCGTCAAGCAATCGCAATTCAGCTCGAATTGGCGAAACAGTCGCCTGACGTGTTGCTGTACCATTTTACCTTGTTAGTATCCTTGCAACGATTGGCGGAAATGCACCTAGCTCGCAAGGATCCGTCCAGTGCGTTAAAAACATTCAACGAAGCGATTTCCATAATCGAGAACTTCCAAGGAGCCGATCGATTACGAGCTATGCTGGGCGCTCAATACGATCGTTTGGTTGGTCGCCGCAATGCGATTCAGTTGCGGCAGGAAACCAAATGACGCGGCCTGTCGTTTAAACGCAATACCGTTCAACGAACGTGGGATAAGCTTCCAGCTTGTCAACCTGTAGCGGAGTTTCGCCATTGCTTGCACAAGATATTGACAAGC
>SXGS01540467.1_pt1 | contig 23656 bp, 20 predicted proteins | sample 3174681 | NCBI WGS metagenome assembly SXGS01 (sample SAMN11356861, study PRJNA531348) | freshwater metagenome | isolation source: freshwater sample F1-80 | place: China: Fuxian Lake, Yuxi | collected 2017-12-25
CGAGGACGCCATGCACGCGACTCGCGCGGCCGTCGAAGAGGGGATCGTTCCGGGCGGCGGCGTGGCGTTGATCCGCGGCGCGGACAAGCTGGCGGGCCTGTCGCTTTCCGGCGACGAGCGTATCGGCGTTGACATCGTCCGGCGCGCCTGCGAGGAGCCTCTCCGCCAGATCGCCGCCAACGCCGGTTTCGAAGGCGCGATCGTCGTCGAGAAGGTCCGGACCAACTCCGACCCGAACTACGGCTTCAACGCGGCCAACGACACCTACGGCTGCATGATCGCGGCGGGCGTGCTCGACCCGGCCAAGGTGACCCGCACCGCTCTCCAGAACGCGGCCTCCATCGCTTCGCTCATGCTCACCACCGAAGCGCTGATCTGCGAGATCCCGGAGAAGAAGGCGCCGGCTCCGCCCGATCCGCACGGCGGCGACCACTAGGAACACGCCGCTTCCCGGCGTTTCGAAGTCCCCGGTCCGGCAACCCCGGCCGGGGATTTTCCTATTGAAAGTCCGGACTCGTAGTGGTATTCTGAGTTCGACGTGGATTGATTTAGATCCCAGGCCTCCGGGCTAGGGTCGCTACTTGCTACCACGCTAAAAAAAGTGCTAAAGGCGAATCGGCGGTAACGACAGCCCCTGAGGTTCGCCCCTCAGGGTTTTTCATTTTCCGGCCGATGCGCTACGAGGAGACTCTCATGAGCGTATGGCCGGAAGTGTTGCAACTCCCGTTCGGTCTTTCGACGGGACAGGGGGAATTGGTGAACCTACGAATCGCGGTGGAACCGCGTCTGCTGGAGGACTTGTTGGACACGCTAGCGCAATTGCCGTTTCCGGTGAATCCGCAGATTCATCATCAGCCGACTTCGGTCGAGTTCCCCGCGTACGAATCCGCGCTGAGCGACGTGCGCCGCCAATTGGATCGCGCGGGATTTCCGCGCCGGAGCGTGGAGGTTCAGCCCATGATCCTCGCGCTGCGAGGCAATTGACATGCGGTTCTGCGCGGCGCTCGCCGCCGCGGTGGCCGCGTTCGCGCAGCAACCGCCGGCGGTCCAGGTTTCTCCGGCGGTTCTCGAGTTCAACGACGCCGACATCGGCTTCTCCCGTTCGATCACCCTCACCTCAGGCAACGCCTCGGTCGCGTTGGATGTCGTGGCCGACGGCGGCAACTTGAATCTCCCGGCGCCCGCATGGCTCGCCGTGACGCCGCGACTGGTCGCCACGCCGGGCCGGGTGACCGTCTCGGTGACGCGGCCCGCCGGAACTGGGACGTTCGTGGGAAGAGTCGCAATCCGCCGCCGCGCGGCGGCAACCGGAGCGGTCCCGGTCGAAGTGATTGCCGTTCTGGTGACGGTCCGGTTGACGCGGCCGTCGGAGGCGTTTTCGGTAAGCCCGGCGTCCCTCGCTTTCGAGTCGCAGGTGGGCGGCAACCCCGATCCCCAGACGCTGCTGATCCGCGGCGCCAATTGCGGATCGGTGCGCGCCACCGCCTCCATTCCGTGGCTGACCGTGGCCCCGGACCGCGCGGGCGCGGCGTGCCAAAACCTCGTCGTCACGGTGCGAACCGGGGGCCTTGCGGTGGGAGGACGTAGCGGAACCATCCGAATCGAGTCGGATGCAGGGCGGGCCGACGTGGCGGTGACGCTGTTCCTGATCGCGCCGGGGCCGCTTCTGGGGATCAGTCCGCAAGGACTCCAGTTCGAATCCCGCCGGGACCAGGGGAGTTCGATCACCCGGAACGTATCGGTCCTGAGCGAGGGCAGCGGCGGGTTCGAGTGGACGGCGCGCGTGATCGATCCGCCAGGGCCGGAAGCGGCTTGGGTCGGCCTGGGCGCCAGCGCGGGCTCGACGGCGCTCGCGTCCGATGGACGGATACCGGTGTCCGTGGATCCGTCGGGGCTCGAGGAGGGAACCTACTATGCACTGGTGGAAGTGAGTGCTCCCGGCGCGCGGAATTCGCCGCGATTGTTCCCCATTGCCTACCGCGTACTAGCCCCAGCGGCGCCGGCCAGCGCGACTCCTTCGCCCTCGGGAATGCTGTTTCCGCTCCCGGTCAATTCCGCCCGAAGCGCGGCGCAGGCATTGACGGTTTTCACCAGCAGCGTGCCCGCCGTGCCTTTCCTGGCAACCGCTCATACGTTCGAAGGAGGCGACCGGCTGACTCTCGAGTTCGTCAACCGGACGACCTCGACGGCCGCGCCGGCGCGCGTCAACGTGTTCGCCACGCCGGGCCGCCTGGCGCCAGGGACCTATCGAGGCGAAGTGAACGTCTATATCCAGGCGCAAGGCAGCACCGACGTCCGGTCGGTCAACGTGACCATGATTGTGACGCCGGCGCCGTCCGCGCCCCGGACAGCCGCCCGGCCGCCGGGACTAGAGGGATGCACCACCACCTCGCTCACGCCCACCCACACCGGCCTGGTGAACAACTTTCAGACTCTCGTGGCCTGGCCCACTCCACTCAACGTCCGCCTGCTGGACAACTGCGGGGAACTCGTCCCGGACGCCCGAGTGCTCGTGCAATTCTCCAATGGCGACCCCCCTCTGGCTCTTGCCAGCCTCGAAAACGGCAACTATAGCGGAACCTGGGTGCCACGGAACCTGACAGGCGGCATCACGATTCGCGCCATCGCGAGCCGCGGCGCGATCACCTCGGAGGTGGAGTTGCTGGGGCGCATCATCCCAAGCGGCGCTCCTTTGGTGGCTCCGAACGGAGTGGTCAATAACTTCGACCGGCGCGCGGGTGGGCCGCTCGCGCCGGCGACTCTCGTCGAGATTTTCGGGAACAACCTCGCGGGTCCACTCGTGACCGCTCCCCCCGGACCGCTGCCCTCCACCCTCGGCGGCGTGACGGTATTCGTTGGCTCGGCCCGCATGCCGATCTTCGCGGTGAGCACGGGCCAGATCAACGCTCAGTTGCCGGCGGGCCTTCCCGTGGACCAACGAATCCCGGTAGTCGTGAAGGCGAACGACTCGCTCAGCGTCCCTGTCGACATCGGGATCGTGCCGGTTCAACCCGGAGTGGCGGCGTTCGCCGATGGCCGCGCGATCGCCCAGGATCTCCAATTCCGGTTGATCTCGGCGGACAACAAAGCCCGGCGGGGCGGCTTCGTGTTTCTCTATCTGGTGGGGATGGGAGCCGTATCTCCGGCAGTGGCGGCAGGCGCGAGTTCACCCGCCTCGCCGTTGGCTCAGGTCACCGTCGCGCCAGAGGTGACGCTCGGCGGCCGCCCGGTGAGGGTGCAGTTCGCGGGCCTGACTCCAGGTCTCGCCGGACTGTATCAGATCAACGCGATCCTGCCGGACGAGATTCCGCCCGGCGATTGGCCGCTCATCGTGCGGCAGGGTGGCGTCGAGAGCGCGCCGGTGACGATTCCGGTGGAGTAAGGCTACGACGCTGGGACTACCACCGCAGCCGCCGCCTTCTTGCGGGCCTTCTTCTTGTCGGTCGGCTTGGCGCGGTCGCTCTTCTTGAGGTTGGGAAGGACGATCTGGAGAATGAACTTCTTCTCGCCGTGCTCGTCGAACTTGATGACGATGTACTCCTCGCTGCACGACATCACGCTGCCGAGACCGAACTTGGGGTGCTCCACCTGAGCGTCCGTCGCGAACGCGGGCTTACTGGCTGCCATTTTTTGTAAACTTCCCTAAACTATAGATTAGCAAAGTTCATCGCCGCGCGTCCGGCCTCACGCCGGCAGTTCGACAGTCCGGGCGGAGAGGATCGCCTGGTGAGCGAGCAATTCGGCCAGCACGGCGGCCGGAACCGGGTCGTCCGTCTCCACCACCGAGATCGCCACCACCGCCGAACCCGGCGCGGGATCGTTCCGTCCCAGCGAAAAGTTGGCGATATTCAACGAGTGCTTTCCGAATACGGTGCCCACATGACCGATGACGCCCGGAACATCGGCGTTCTTCATCACCGTCAGATGACCGCCGAGCGCCGCTTCGAGCGGAATCCCGTCCACCAGCATCAGCCGCGGCTTGCCCAGCACCATCGATCCTTCCACCGCGGTCAGGCCATTCGCCGTTTCCAACTCCACCCGGACCGCGGACGAACCGCTCCGTTCGTGGGCCTCGCCAACGCCGAGGCCCCGCTCCTTGGCGATGGACCATGAGTTGACCACGTTGGCCCGCTGCTGCAACGACCGGTTCAGCACGCCCGCGATCGCCGCGTTGCGGATCAGTTGCGTGTTCATCTCCGCCACCCGGCCCAGGTAGGAAATCGCGAGACGAAACGGGTTGCCCTCGGCCACGTAGGACCCGAACGTTCCCAACCGCTCGGCCACGTCCAGCCACGGCCCGATCAGCTTGTATTGCTCGGGGGAAACCGCGGGCATGTTAACCGCGTTGATGGCGACTCCGGCCGTCAGGTATTCGATCATCTGCTCGGCGATCCGCACGCCGACGATCTCCTGCGCCTCTTCCGTCGATCCGCCGATGTGCGGAGTAGCCAGCAGATTGGCGGAAGACAAAAGCGGATCGCCCTCGGCGGGCGGCTCCTTTTCAAACACGTCGAGCGCCGCGCCAGCCACCTTGCCCGATTCGAGCGCCGCCAGCAGCGCGGCCTGATCGATCAACTCGCCACGAGCGCAGTTGACGATCCGCACGCCCGTCTTCATCGCCTCGAACGCGGCGGCGTTCAGCATTCCGCGAGTTTCCGGCGTCACGCCGACATGGAGCGAGATGTAGTCGCTCCCCGCGTAGAGCGTGGGCAAGTCCACCAGTTCCACGCCGAGATCGGCGGCCACCCGCGGACTCACATACGGATCGCGGCCCACGATCCGCATCTCGAACGCGCGGGCGCGCTGCACCAGTTCGCGGCCAATGGCTCCCAGGCCGACCACGCCCAGCGTTTTTCCGCGCAGTTCGTTGCCGAGGAACCTCTTCTTTTCCCACTTGCCGCTTTTGGTGGAGGCGCTCGCTTGTGGAACCGCCCGCGCCAGCGACAACATGAACGCCATGGTGTGCTCGGCGACCGACACGGCGTTGCCGCCCGGGGTGTTCATCACCAGCACGCCCGCGGCCGTGGCCGCGTCCATGTCGACGTTATCGACGCCCACTCCCGCGCGCCCGATCACGCGCAGCTTGGGCGCCATCGCCAACACTTCCTTGTTCACCTTCACGGCGCTGCGAACCACCAGCGCCTCGCAATCGGCCAGGTGCTGCTGGTAATCCTTCGGATTGGAGACCACCACGTCGCAACCCGGCGCCTTCCTCAACAGATCGATCGCTCCCTGCGCCAGGGGCTCGGCAACCAGAACCTTCATCGCCATTGCTCCTATACCCCGATGCCCGCCGCTTCCGCGTAGACCCGCTGCACCGCGGTCACGCCCGCCCCGAGCTTCACCGGATGGCCGTTGGCAACCAGAATCAACTCAAGGCCGGCGATCACGGCGAAAAGGTCGGCGAAGTCGAAGTAGCCGAGATGCGCGACGCGGAAGATCTGGCCCTTCATCGTGCCTTGTCCATTGGCGATGATCGCGCCGAATCGTTGCTTGAAGCCTTTCACGATCACTCCGGAATCCATCCCGGCCGGAGCCTTGATCGCGGTCACGGCCGATCCCGGCGAGCCGGGCGAGAACAGTTCCAAGCCCAGTTCGGCGGCGGCGGCGCGGGCCGCCTTGGCCAGCAACTGCGCGTTCTCGATGAGCTTGTCCGGCCCGATCGATTTGATGAAGTTCAACGCCTCGTTCAGCGCGAGCATCAGCGAAGTAGCAGGCGTCCAACTGGACTCGCCGGCCGCCGCGCTCTTGGCTTCCTTCTTCAGATTGAAGTAGTACTTGGGGAGGTCCGACGTTTCGGCGCGCTTCCAGGCCTTGGGGCTCACGGTGACGAACGCCAGCCCGGGCGGGATCATGAACGCCTTCTGCGATCCACCGATCAGCACGTCGATCCCCCACTCCTCGATCTTCAGCGGTTGGGTGCCGATGCCGGTGATCCCGTCCACCACGAGGATCGCATCGGTGGCAGCCACCGCCCTGGCGACCGCTTCGATGTCGTGCATCGCGCCCGTGGAAGTCTCCGAGGCCTGGATGAACACGCCCTTGGCGTCCGGATTCGCGGCCAGCGCCTCGGCCACTCGAGACGCCGCCACCGTTCCGCCATACTCCTCGCGGAGCACCACCGAGTTGAGGGCGTACGCCTTGGCGATGCCTTCCCAGCGTTCACCGAACTTTCCGGCGACGCAGACGATGGCTTTGTCGCCCTTGGAGAACAGGTTCGATATCGAAGCCTCCATCGCGCCGGATCCCGAAGCGACAAGCGGGATGGTGTCGTACGAGGTCCCGAGAACCTCTTTCAGTCCCGCGACACAGGACGAGTACACCTTTCGGAAATCCTCCGTCCGGTGGTGCATGTCGGACGCCATCATGGCGTGCAGGGCGGGCGGATAAAGCGGAGTGGGGCCCGGCGTAAGCAGGCGTTGCTTCTTGATGTGCATTTCTTGGGGAGTGTGGGTTGAAAATCGCCGAAAGTGGGGGAATAACGGGAAGTCAGCGCGGCGGGAGCCGCTATGGATAGAATAGCAAACAGGCATGGCGTTACTGGATCGAGTACAGAAGGACATGGTCGAGGCCATGAAGGCGAAGGAGGAGACGCGGCTGGGCGCGGTCCGCATGTTGAAGGCCGCCTTGATGAAGTACAAGGCCGACAACATGAAGGACGCCGACGAAGCGGCGGAGATCCGGATCGTCGAGTCGCTGCTGAAGCAGCGCAAGGAATCGGCGGACATGTTCCGGAAGGGCGGGCGGCCGGAACTGGCCGGCAAGGAAGAGGCGGAGTCGAAAATATTGGAGGTCTACCTGCCCGCCGGCGCCGGCGACGAAGAGGTGGACGCCGCCATTGCCGCCGCCATTGCCGAGACCGGCATCGGCTCGCTCAAGCAGATGGGTCAGTTGATGAACGCGGTGAAGGCGAAGCTGGCCGGCAAGCGTGTGGATGGAAAGGCGCTCAGCGACAAGGTGCGCGGGAGGCTTTCCTAACGTGGCGGTCCCGCCGCGAGCGGCGGCGCTGTTCGATGAGGGCGCGGCGCTCGAAAGGGCAGGCGATCTGCCGGGCGCGTTCGCTTCCTACGAAGCGGCGGTGGAGACGCATCCGGACTACCTGGCGGCCTGCAAGGCGCTGGCGCGGCTGTCGTTGGCGATCGACGAGATTCGCGCGTTCCAGAACTGGTGCCACGAGGCGTCGCGCATCGACCCCATGGATCCCGAGCCATACGCGATGCTCGGTGGATGGCTCGCGCGGCGGGGCCGCCGGGCGGAGGCCCTGGAGACGCTTCGCCACGCCTTGACGCGGCGTCCGCTGCCCGACGGCGAGCGAGCGGCGGTGGAAGCGGCGCTACGCGCGATACAGCTCTGATCAGATGCGTGGGCGCGGCGGCTCCGGCTTGCCGTACAGTTGCCCTTTCAGGCGCTGGTAGCCGGCGAGGATTTCCGGGAGGTTTTCCTCGGCCGCGCGCAGACCGCGCTCGATGATCTCCGGGCTGCGGCCGAACTGGAGCATCGAGATGCCGGTCATCGACGGGGCGAGCACGATGTTGGCGGCCTGCGCGGCGTTCTGTTGGCCGATCTCGTGTCCCATGACGAACATGCAGCGCGTCATCACGTCGATTGCGTTGAACGGGTAGCTCGTCTGCACCGGGCTGGCGTCCACCGGCGCCATCGCGTTGACGCCGACGGTGTAGTGAGCGCCCATCCGCCGCACCAGCTTCACCGGCACCGGGTCCATGATGCCCGCGTCCACCAGCAAGCTGGCGCCTCGCGCCATCGGAGCCAGCAGCCCCGGCAAGGCGATCGAGGCCCGGATGAAGTCGACGAGCGACCCGTCTCGGATGGCGAACTCCTTGCCCGTGCGGATATCCACGGCGTTGGCCCAAAACGGCAGTTCCGTCCCGTTGACCCCGCGCGCGTCGAAATATTTGCCGAACGTGCGGATCGCCATCCGTTCGTTGACCAGGCTCATGCGCCAAACCCGCCACTCGATGAACCGCCGGGTACGAGTCCGCCAGTACTCGGCGATCCCCGTCATCTCCTCGATGGAAGTGCCGGTCGCGCGGAATGCCCCGATCACGCTCCCCATCGAGCAGCCCGTCAACAGATCGACGGGTAGCCCGGCCTTTTCGAGCACGGACAACACACCGATATGCGACCAGCCCCAAGCCGCGCCTCCACCGAGCGCCAAGCCCACTTGGATCTGGGCGCAGAATCGCGCGAGCGAATCCACCGTGCGCTGGAACCGCGCCGAGGGCTCACCCTTGGCCGCCGCGGCCGCATCGTAGATGAGCTGCCGGGAGCCATCGAGAACGTCGAGTCCGGGGCGCGCGGCGCTCTGAGCGATAAACTGCCGCCGCCCGCCTTCGGCGGACGGGGGAATGGGGTCGCCGGGACCGAGCAGATGCCCGCGATGGTTGGCGAAGCCGGCCAACTGTTCGGCCGCTTCCGGCGGCAGTCCCGCCGGATCGAACACCAGGATGTCGTACTCCCGCTTCCAGTTCGTGGCGTCGCGGGTCAACGCCGCGCGGGTTTCCGGGTTGGCCGTTTCCGCCGGATACGAGCAGCGGCTCACCGTGTCGCCGATGCGGCGCACCACACGGTCGCCCCGCGGCTCCAGGCGAACGAGCAGGGTCTGGCGCTCGGTTTGGCGGGCAATGGAGGCGGCCAAGGCCTCGGCGAACTCGCGAGGAGCCTCGAAGTTCGGCCCTGGAAGCAGCAGCACCGTCGGCATCTCGATCTCGCGAGCGCCCTTCGCCACGGTCTTTTGGAGCCGCTCGGCCGTGACGCGGAGCAGTCCCCGCAGGATCGCGTCCCGCCGCTCGGGGAGCTTGTCCACCGAGTCCTTGGGCAAGGCCAGCACCTCGGCGTCCATTTCCACTTCGACATCGGCGTTGCAAACCTTGCCCGTGATGAACGACAGTTCGCCGATGATGTCCGGCGGCTGGAGGTGCGCCACGATCTCCCGCCGTTCGCCGCGCGCAACCTTTACGGCGGCCCGGCCCGACCGTAGGAAGTAGACCGCCGGACTGTATCCGCCCTCCCTGATGATGAAAGCGCCGGACGGATAGTGCTCCACGCGGAACAAGGTCGCGATGTCGGCCAATTGCTCGAGCGGCACATCCCCGAACACCGGCGTCGTCGCCAGGAAATCGCGAATCTCGTCAGTGGACATTCACGGATAGCCGGGCAACGAGTTCGGGCAGAGTCTGATAGTGGAAGACCTCCTCGAGTCTCCCCGCCTTGGCCAGCGCGGGGTGGGCCTGGCCGAGAGCGAACGCGATCGAGGCGCCCACTTTCTCCTCCCAACGTTTCGCGATCTTGGGATCGGCTGGACGATGGTTCATGAAGTCGCGGGGGAGTTGGAAGTTCGGGGTGGTGTCGTGGCGCATCACCACGCTCGACGTGATGCCGTTGGTGAACGCCGGTTGCGACGTCAGTTCGTCGACGTTGCCGAGCACCCACTCCATCACTTCCGGCGTGGACATGTTGACGACGGTGAGCGCCCAGGAGAATCCGGCGACCATCCCGTTCTTCAGGTCCGCCGACGGCGCCTCCGCCTCGATCATCGGCAGAGCGCGGTAGGGGCGCGAGAATCCCGGCGCGAAGTTCGCCGGGTGGAAATAGAGACAGCGGCCCACGCCACGCCAGTAATAAGTGGCCGCGTCGGGGTCGCGCTTGTCCAGCGCCTTGTGGATCTGGCGGCAGAAGGCCGGCTCCCGCATGAATCGCGATACCAGGCCAATCGACTCGATCGCCGCGCCAGCGTAGCCCTGCATCGAATTGGCGCGGCACAGGTCCACGGCGCGCATGGCGACATCGCCCACTTGCGCGTCCGATGCGCCGGCCGGCAGGCTTTGAATGGGGACGCGCGCGAAGCCCATGCCGATCCCGGCGTGGAGCATCAACCACGCCCCGGCCTGCCGCGGTTCGAGCATTTCGGCGCGCAACATGTCCTTGGGAAAAGCGTCGCGCGCCATGTGCCACTCCGCCAGGTCCTTCCCGACCCCCTCGATCGCCCACAAGGCGGGGAAATCGCCGAGCGCGTAGCACTTGTCGACGATCGCGCCGAGCGGCGTCGAGTTGTCCTTGCCGACGTAGTTCGCGATGCCATTGACCAGTTGCATGATCCGCGATTTGTTGGCGGTCTCGGTCCGCACGGTGCTCGCGTTGCGGCCGGGAATCACCAACGACATCGCCCACATCATCGAGGGCGCGGTGGCCGCCGCCACGCTCATCACCGTCCGGTTTTCCAATGCGCTCATTCGGTAAGTCTCCTATCCGGCCATCCGGGCCTTGAAAATCTTCGCCGCGCCTTCCATGAAGGCCTGATGCACGCGGCAATGCTGGGCGAGCATGCCGAGATCCGTCTTGTCGTGGAACTTGCCGGCGTCGATGAGACCCAGCTTTCCGAGCAAATCCGCGCCGCCGTAAACCGGGTCAGGGATCGAAGGACCGAAATCGAACACCTTGCCGCAGCGCGGAGCGGCCGCGAAGTACATCCGCGCGCGGACGTTTCCGCCCGGCTCGAGGAAGAATGAAAACGACTTGATCGCCATGTGGAACTTCCCCGGCCCGAAACCGAAGAAGTTCGGGATAGGCGCGAACCGGATGAACGGATACCCGACCGTCACCTCGAGATCGCAACCAGGCGCCGGCTTCTCGAGCACGCGAATGAAATCGGGGTGCGCCACCACGCAGGCGGCTTCCTCGAGTTTCTTCTCGAACGGCCCCATGGGCATGATGAAATCGTGCAGATCCACGCGGAGCAGCACCCAGCGGTACTTCGGACCGAGTTCCCGCCAATCCACGGCCCCGGCCCGCTCGGCCGGCGCGAACACACGCGCGTCGCCGGCGGCCGGACGGCAGACGAGGCGGCTCATCGCGAATCCGCCGGGCTTGCCGTCCGGATATGTCCAGTGGCCGGTTTCGAGCAGGTCCCGCAGGACATACTCGCGCAGCCGGGCGGCTGCGTCGCGGCCTTCGATCCGCCCGAACTCGACATCCTGCCGCGCGCCCATGACCGATTCCTTTCGGCCGCCCATGGCGCACTCGCCGAAGAAGCCCTCGGCGGTATTGGCCAATTCGTACCGCCGCCCGAGATCCAGCCGGTGGCGCGGCAGCTTCTCGATATTGGCGAAGCACCATCGATACAAGTCGAGTCCGTCGGAAATCGCTTCCTCGCTACGCTCGACAAGCAGCCGTTGTTGGGCGTCCATGCGGGGTCCCTCCTGATGGCCGTCCACGGTTACGCCGAAACCGGATTTTCCAGACGAAACGGCAACAGATGGCCGCGGGCGAAGCTCGCCTCCGATTCGCGGGCGGCGTGGGCGATCATTTGGCCTTCGCGCCGTCCCTGGGACTTCCAGGCCGCCAGAAAGCCCGGCCGGAACCAGTCACAGAACACCATCCCGTATGTCAGTCCGGTCTGGAAGGGGCCGCGTACGTCCGGGTCCATGTCTCCGCTCGCCTCGAGGACCCGCGCCATATCGGGCGAGTTCATCATGGCGAACGCAAACGCCACGCCCTGCACGGCCGCGGGAACCCGATCGGCGGGAAGCGCCTTCGCCTCGCCGATTGCGTCGAACACCGACATCCGGCTAAATGCGACCAGCCTCCCGTATCCGTGCGTGATCATGCGCTGGGTCTCTTCCGGGAACGCGGACATGAAGCTCTTGAAAAAGCCGCTCCGGTCGGGCCCGTCTGGCGCGTCCGCCGGGATCAGACCCATCATGCCGCACATTTTCTTGAACATGCCGGGCTCGTAGATCCGCAAGATCGAGCCCACCCCCTCGAGCATCAACAGCTTGTAGTCCTTGTGGCATTTGGTGTCGGCGATCTCGGTCAGCTTGGCTGGATCGAACTGGGTGAACTCGGTACACGCTGCCCCGTAGCCCACGTGGATGATTCCCAACGACTCGCGGGGAATGCGGGGATCGTCCAGCGTGTTGTCGGGCAGACGGTACTTTCCGAACGTAGTGGCGAACCCTTCCGACTTCCACAGCCCCGTCACCACGGCGGGCATGTCCGTGAACGACATCGCCTCTTTTTGGAACCGCGCGCATGTCGACACGAATTCCTCCTGTGGAATCTGGCGGTTCACCGCGCCCGAACTGACGGTGCCCACTCCCCCCATCCGCCGGGATAGGCAGGTCCAGAGGTTCATGGAAATCCCACTAGCCGGGCGGAATAGAGTCCACCCCGCCCCCGCCGCGGCGGCGCCTCCCAGCACTAGCAGCACTTGTTTCCGATTCATCACTGAATGATACCTCGCGAAATGGAACCAGGCGGAACCACCGTACCTTCCGGCAACCGCGCCTGGCGCTTATACTTGTTTTCGAGCCCCTTCGAATCGAGGCGCGTCCTTCGGCCCGTCTAGACGATCCAGGACCCCGCGGATCCAAGAGGCTGGAGGCGATTTGCGATACCGCACCAAGATTCTGCTCCTGTTCGCCGTGACGGCGATACTCACCAACGCTATATCGGTGGGATTGCTCTACGAGTTGAGCAAGCGCTTCGTTTTTGACGAGCACCAGGAGAAGGTTCTTTCGATCGCCGCCACCGTCGCCTCCATGCTGGACGGCAACATCCACAAGAACATCCTCTCCAGGGACGACGAGAAGTCCCCGGAATTCAAGCGCGAAATGGAAACGCTGCGCGCCGCGCGCGACGCCAACCGGCGGCAGGACACCTATATCAAATACCTGTTCACCATTTTCCGGAACCCTGCCCGTCCCGACGTGATCCAGATCGGCGTCGACCCGGAAGAGGATCTCGGAGAGTCCGCCCACCCCGGCGATGTCTACCGTAGCACCGACAACGCCAAGCTGACCTTCGACCGCCCGACCGTGGACGAGACGTTTTCGGTGGACCAATGGGGCCGGTGGTTGGCCGCCACCGCGCCGGTAAAGGACTCCAATGGCAAGCCGGTCGCCGCCGTGCGCGCCCAGTTCTCGGTGGACCGGGTGGCCGCCAAGCTCCGCCCCGTGATCCTGAGCGGCGCCGGCGCCCTCGCCCTGGCGACGGTGCTCTCTCTACTCGCCGCCTACGTCCTTTCCACGAGCGTCAGCAAGCCGCTGCTCGATCTGCGGTACACGGTGGAGGAGATCGGGCGGGGCAACTTCGACATCCGGATGGAAGAGAGCCGCGAGATGAAGTATGGCGTGGAGTTCGCGGCGATGGCCCGCGCGGTGAACGCGATGGCCGATGGGTTGCGGGAACGGGAAGTGGTGAAGTCCGCCTTCGCGCGATACGTTTCCCGCGAGGTGATCGAGACCGTGGTCAAATCGGGCGCCGCGCCCGTGCTGCAAGGAGACCGCCGCCGCGTCACCATTCTGTTCAGCGACATCCGCGGCTTCTCCACCATGGCGGAGAACATGCCGCCCGAAAACGTCGTCCAGTTGCTCAACGAGTACTTCGAAAAGATGGTGGAAGTGGTGTTCCGGAACGGCGGCACGCTCGACAAGTTCATCGGCGACGGCCTCATGGTCATCTTCGGCGCGCCGCAGGAAGATCCCCGCCAGGAAGAACACGCCATCAATACCGCCATCGAGATGCAGACCGAACTTCGCCTGCTGTGCAAGAGATGGGAGGGCGAAGGCCGCAAGCCGATCCGCATCGGGATCGGCGTCAATTCGGGCATGGCGATCGTCGGCAACATCGGATCGTCGCAGCGGATGGAGTACACGGCGGTGGGCGACACGGTGAACCTCGCCGCGCGGCTCGAGTCGTCCACGCGCGATCTCGGCGTCGATATCCTCGTGTCGGAAGAGACGCACGAGGCCGTGCGTGGGATTTTCAAGAGCCGTCCGATGGGCGAGATCGCCGTCAAGGGCCGCGCCGACCTCACCACTTGCTACGCGATCGACCTGTAGTTCAGTGGCAGCCGAGACAGGTGAACTTCCTGCCGTGGCAGATCGTGCAGGACTGCTTGTCGAGGTTGGCCTTGGCGGAACTGTGCAGGTCGATGAAGCGCGTAACGTGGATGGACGCGGGTTTCAGGTGCGGACCGGCGTCGTGACACTGCTCGCAACTGAAGGGGTTGTCGATCTTATTGTGGCAAGTCAGACAGTCGGCCATTTGCGGCAGCGCGTCGCGCGTCACGGCGGCGGATTCGCGCAGCCCGCGATGGCAGGCTTCGCACGCGTTCCCGCCGCCCAGATGAGGCCGGATGACGGCCGCGGACAGAGGCGATAAATAGGTCTTGGCGTCGACGGCGGCGGCGATCACGGGCGCGAGGTTGCCCATTTTCAGATGGACCGCGTGGCTGAAGTGGGTGACCAGCGTCTTTGCGGGAGCCTTCACCGGAATCGGCTTCGAGTGGCATTCCGCGCACACGGCCGGCGCGGGCAGATTGTTGTCGGATGCATTGGAACTGGCCGGAGCGGCCGCGTGGCACGACACGCAATCCGGCTTCAGCTTCAGATGAAGCGCGTGGGAAAAGGGCCGGGACTGCTGGGCCGCGCCCGCGAGCACGGCCCAAATCGTCGCGATGGCTATCCTTTGTAGCTGATTCGCCAAATCTTGTTGCCGCCGTCGTCACTCACCAGGATGCTGCCGTCGGGCAGTTGGAGCAGCCCCACCGGGCGTCCCCAAACCTGACGTTGATCCGGCGAGAGCATCCAGCCCGTCAGCAGATCCTGCATTTCGCCGGTGGGCTTGCCATTCTTGAACGGCGCGAACACGAGCGAATAGCCGACGCGCTTGGAGCGGTTCCAGGAGCCGTGCAGCGCGAGGATCGCGCCGCCCTGGTACCGCTTGGGGAACTGCTTGCCGGTGTAGAAGAGGAAGTCGAGCACGGCGACGTGGGCGCCGAGCGGCAAGTCGGGTTCGAGAGTCTTCTTGACCAGATCGGGCCGTTCGCCCTTGCGGCGGGGATCTTCGTTCGGTCCGATGTAGGCGTAAGGCCATCCGAAGAACTGGCCCTGCTTGACCTCGGTGAAGTAGTCCGGCGCCAAATCGTCGCCGAGTTCGTCACGTTCCTGCACGGTGACGAACATACGCTGCGTGCCCGGATACCAGCGGATGCTGACGGGGTTCCGCAGACCCTCCGCCCAAACCTCGTGGCCGGAACCGTCTGGGTTGTAGCGGTTGATCGCGGCGCGTTCCCGCGCTTCGCCGGCATCGACGTTTGAGCCCGACCCCACCGATACGTACATCTTCTCGCCTTTGGCGTCGAATAGGACCGCGCGAGTCCAGTGGCCCTTCTTGGTGGCGGCGAGCGACACCACTTCCTCTCCCTTGCCGACGGAAACCGCCTTGGCGTCGAACTTATAGCGCTTCACCGAGGTGGTTTCGGCGACGTACAGGTAGTCCTTCCAGAACGCCATGCCGAACGGACGGTACAGGCCGGTGATGAGCGTCTTGCGGCCCGTGCCCTTGCCGTTGTCGTTGGTCAGGACGTGGACGGCGCCTTCGTCGGAGCTATCGGAGACGATGATCTGGCCGCCCGGCGCCTGCAACATGTAGCGCGGCTTCTCGAAGCCGCCGGCGGCCCACTCGTCGATCTGGAATCCGGCGGGCAGCTTGAGTTGCGCGCCGTCGGGGCGCGGAATGACTTGGGGACGGTTGCTCGCCGACGGCGTGTGGCCGGGCGGCGGCAGGGTGATTTTCTTGGGTAGGCTGACGGCGACGACGGCGCAAACGGCCGCCGCGGCGGCCATCAGGGCGAACTTCTTCATTCCCGGAGTTTATCAAGCCCCGAAGGGCCAGACTCGCTCCGGGGTCTTACTGAGGAGCCACGACCGGTCGTCCGCGTTGAGGAAGTCCATTTCGTCGCGCACGATGGCAAGCGCCTGCGCATAGGACGCGTGCTTCTTGACCACCGGCCAGTCGGTGCCCCACATGAGCCGCCGCGGACCGAACTTGTCGTAAAGCCGCTTGACTTGCCCCCACGAGTCGCGGAACGGGAAGCCTTCGTTCGAAACCGCCCACGTATGGGAGATCTTCACGAAGATCCGGGGATTGGCCTCGAGCGCGGCCAGCTTGGCGAACTCTTCCGGGCGGTTCAGCGGGCAATCCGCCATGTGATCGATCACTACTGTAAGGTTCGGGTATTGCGCGGCCAGCTTGGCCACTGCCGGCAGGCGCGTAGTGGACGTCAGCACGGTCATCGGGATCTTGAGCTGCTCGCAACGCTTCCACAGCGGCGGCATCAACGGGCCGTCGATCCAATTTCCAGACGCATTGGCGGCGGGCGAGATCCGCACGCCCTGGAACCCTTGTTCGGCCAGCTTGGACAGATGGTCGGGCGCGGCGGGATCTTCCGGGTTGACGCGCGCGACGCCCTTGAAGTATTGCGGGTACCGCGTCAATACGTCGGCGAGGAAGCTATTGTCCCAGCGGTAGTGGATCACCTGGATGATCACGGTTTTGGCGACGCCGTGCTGCCGCATGAGGTCGAGCAGCATCTCCGGGGTGGCATCCTCGGTGGGCGGACTGGTGGTTTCCTTGGCCCACGGGAACCGCCTGTCGAGCTTCCAGACGTGGACATGCGGATCGATGATGCGGTAGGGCTCCGCCTTGCGGGCCTTGGTCTGGCCGATTCCCGGAGCAGCGGACGCGGCGGCAAGAAGAGTGCGGCGGGTCATCTTCGTCCGATGATACAACGGACGCGCCGGCGCGATGCTAGCATCGAGAACGGGCCCCCCGCCCGTTCTCTCCTTTGCCCCTCCCGATCCACATTCTCGGCGGCGGACTCGCCGGCTCGGAAGCCGCCTGGCAGGCGGCCGAAGCCGGCTTTGCCGTGGTGCTTCATGAAATGCGTCCCGCGCGAACCACGCCGGCGCACAAGACGGACCGCCTGGCGGAACTCGTCTGCAGCAATTCGCTGAAGAGCGAGTCGCCGGATACCGCGCCGTGGCTGCTCAAGGAGGAGTTGCGGAGGCTCGGCTCGCTGCTGTTGCGAGCGGCGCAAACGGCGCGAGTTCCGGGCGGCCACGCCCTCACCGTGGATCGCGACGTGTTCGCGGCGGAAGTCACCAAGGCGATCGCCGCGCACCCGCGCATCGAACTCCGCGTGGGCGAGGTGACGGAGTTGCCCACCGCCGGCCTTGCGATCGTCGCCACCGGACCGCTCACTTCGGACGCGCTCGCCGCCGAGATCGCACGCGTCACGGGGTCGGACCGGCTATTCTTCCACGACTCCATCAGCCCGATCGTGGACGCGAACACCATCGACATGTCGATCGCGTTCCGCGCCTCCCGCTGGGGCAAGTCGCTCGACGGCACCGACGACTACGTGAACTGTCCTTTCGACCGCGAGCAGTACGAGACCTTCATCGACGCCTTGCTCGGAGCGGCGTCGCACACGCCGCACATCCCGGACGACGTGCCGTACTTCGAGGCGTGCCTGCCCAGAGAGGAGTTGGCGCGCCGCGGCCGGGACACGCTCCGGTTCGGTCCGATGAAGCCGGTGGGCCTGACCGATCCACGGACGGGGCGGCGGCCGTGGGCGGTGGCGCAGTTGCGGCAAGAGAACCTGCGAGCGGACAGCTTCAATCTGGTCGGCTTCCAGAACTATCTGAAGTACGGCGATCAGGCGCGAGTGTTGCGGTTGATTCCGGGTCTGGCGAACGCGGAGTTCCTGCGCTTCGGGCAGATCCACCGCAACACGTACATCAACGCTCCCGCGTTGCTGACGCCCACGCTGCAATTGCGCTCGAACCCGCTCGTGTTGTTCGCGGGCCAGATAGCGGGAATCGAAGGCTACGTCGAATCGATCGGGACGGGGCTGCTCGCCGGCCGCCACGCAGCCGCGATCGCCGCTGGCGAAGCGCCGCAAGCGCCGCCTCGGGAGACGGCGCTCGGATCGCTGTGCGCCTACATTTCCGGCGCCGATCCGCGCCACTATCAGCCGGCCAACATCACGTTCGACCTGCTGCCTCATCTCGACGACGAGACACGCGCCCGCTTCCGGCACGACAAGAAGGCGCGCCACGCCGAGGTCTGCCGCCGCGCGTTGACGGCGCTGCGCGAGTACGCGCATCCCGCCCATGTCTGAACTGGCCGGCCGCGTCGAGGAGTTCCTGGCCGAGCGGCGCCGCGAGAACGTCTCGCCGCACACGATCCGCAACTACGGGTCCGATCTGCGCCAGTTCGTCGAGTACTTCACGCCGCCCGGAGGCGAACCGCCCGCGCCCCATGAGATCGACGTGCTCTCGTTGCGTGAATGGCTGGGCTCGCTGCACCGCCAGAAGCTCGAGCCATCCACGACGCGGCGCAAGCTGGCGGCGGTCCGGAGCTTGTTCAAGTATCTGGTGCGCGAAGGGCGGCTCGCGTTGAACGTCGCGCGCATGATGCGCACGCCGAAGCTGCCAAAGAAGCTGCCCACCGTTCCGACGGCGGAACAGACCAATCTGCTGATCGACGCGGTGGCCGCGCACGACCTGAAGCGGCCATTCCCATCGCGCGATCTGGCGATCTTCGAAGTGCTCTACGGCTGCGGACTGCGAGTGAGCGAACTCTGCTCGCTCGACCTCGAGGACATCGACTCCGCACTTCGATGGCTGCGCGTGAAGGGCAAGGGCAAGAAGGAGCGAATGACGCCATACGGCGGCAAAGCGGCGGCCGCTCTCAATGCGTACCTGGCGGACCGCGCGCCCGCGCCGGGCGAGAAGGCGGTCTTTCTCAATCATCGCGGGGGGCGCATCGGCGATCGCAGCGTCCGCGCGATCGTGAAGCTGTACGCCACCGCGCTCGCCGGAGACAGCGGGCTGCATCCGCATTCGCTACGCCACGCCTATGCGACGCACCTGCTCAGCGACGGCGCGGATTTGCGCTCCATCCAGGAGTTGCTAGGCCACGCGCGGCTGTCCACCACGCAGCGTTACACACAGGTCTCGCTCGAGGATCTGATGGCCATCTACGACAAGGCTCATCCAAAGGCGTAGAATGTGAACAGCCGCCGCATGAGACTGCTGTACCCATTCCTCGCCACGGGTCTGCTTTGCGCGCAGACGCAACGCTTCGCCCGGGACGTGTATCCGTTTCTGGTCAAGGCCGGGTGTTCGGATTGCCACAGTTCCCATGGAGTCTCGTCGACCACGCGTCTGGTATTCCCGGACTCTTCGGCCGCACCGGAAGAGATCGAGGCCTTCGGCGATTCGCTGCGGACGCTGGTAAACACGGCCCGGCCGGAGGAATCGCCGCTTTGGCTGAAGCCGACCAACCGCCGCAAGCACGCGGGCGGCGAGCGGATCAAGCAGGGCAGCGAGCAGGAAACGGCGTGGCGCGCGTGGATCGGACATCTGGCCGCCAGCAAGCCGATGATCGCGGCCATGCGAACCGCGGAGGCTCCCCGCCCCCGCAAGCAGCAGCCGGTCCTGCGCCGCCTGACCCATGCGCAGTTCGACAACACCGTGCGCGATCTGGTGGGCGACGCGACGTTCCCGAGCAAGCAGTTCCCGCAAGAGGACTTCATCGACGGGTTCAAGAATCAGTACCAGGGGCAGAGCGTTTCTCCGTTGCTCGCCGAATCCTACGGAGCGGCCGCCGAGCGCGTGGCGGCAAACGCCAAGGTGAAGGATACCGGCCCCGGCTTCGTGCGCGAGTTCGGTAAGAAGGCGTTCCGGCGGCCGCTGACTCCCGAGGAGGAGAAGCGTTACGCGTCGCTGTACGCCGCGGGCGGCGTGAAACTCGCGATGGAGGGGATGCTGCAATCGCCTGGCTTTTTGTTTTGGCTGGAATCGACGCCAAAACCGGCGGACCGGAAATACGCCCGCGCCTCGCGGCTTTCCTACGTGCTGTGGGACACGATGCCGGACGCGGCGCTGACGGCGGCGGCGGAGAAGGGCGAACTCGAGACGCCGGAGGGTTTCGAACGCGCGGCGCGGAGGCTGCTGGCGGACGACCGGGCCAAGCCGGCGGCGAGCGAGTTCGTTTCGCAATGGATGCGGCTCGAGAGCGTGGTCGCGATGGTGAAAGAGCGGCGCGCGTTCCCCAACTTCACGCGCGAACTGGCGTTGGCCATGACGGAGGAGACTCGCCGTCTCGCGTCGGACTTGATCTGGAACGGCCGCAACTTCATGGACCTGTACACCGCGGACTACACGTTCCTGAACACCGATCTGGCTACCCTATACAATTTGCCCGCGCCCTCCGATGAGTTCGCCATGGTGAAGTTTCCGGCCGATAGCGAACGCGGAGGAATCCTGGGCCACGCGGCCTTTCTGGCGCTGACCGCCAAGCCGGCCGAGACGTCGATCACGGCGCGAGGTCTGTTCGTGCGCGAGAACTTCCTGTGCCAGGTGGTGCCGCAGCCTCCGCCCGGAGTGAGCACGAACCTGCCGGCGCAGTCGCAGGAGAAGCCGCGCACCAGCCGCGAACTCCTCGAAGTGCACCTGTCCAATCCGGCCTGCGCGTCGTGCCACACGCTGATCGACCCGATCGGCTACGGTCTGGAGAAGTTCGACGGCGTGGGCGCGCGGCGCGAGCAGGCGCGGGTGGAGATCCCTTCCTTCAATCGCAAGGTGAACGCCAAGTCGGTGATGCTTCCGATCGACAACAGCGGTTGGGTCACCGGCATCGACGAGTCCCAGTTCAGCGCGCCGAGGCAGCTAGGCAAAATCCTGGCCGGTTCGCCGCGCTGCCAGGAGTGCGTGGTGCGGCAGTACTTCCGCTACGCGATGGGCCGGCATGAGACGATCGCCGACCGGCCGGCGCTCGAACGGATCGACGCGGACTTCCGGCGTTCCGGCTTTCGCTTCCAAGAGATGATGGTTTCGTTAGTAAAATGGACCGAGTTCCCGCCCCAAGGAGCATCCCGATGACCCAGCCTTTGTCCCGCCGCGCCCTGCTGCGAGGCTTCGCGTACGCAAAGCCCGTGCTGATGGCGTTGCCTCCGCTGGAGGCGATGTTCAATTCGCAAGGCACGGCCTACGCCGCCGGAACTCCGGTGGAGACGCGCTTCGTGTTCTGGTTCAACGGGAACGGCATTCCCGAGAAGTACTGGATTCCGGCTGAGACGGGCAAGGACTTCGTGCTGACGCCGTGCCTGGCTCCGCTGGCTCCGTTCCGCGACGACGTGCACGTGATCACGGGCATCGATTCGCCCGCCGCGCGCATGCCCGGGCCGGGCAACGATCACCATCGTTCGATGAGCGCGCTGATGACGGGCACGCAATTCACCGGACGCGGCGCGGGCGGTTCGTCGCTGGATCAAGTGGTGGCGGCCCGCATAGGCGCGGATTCGCGTTTCCGCTCGCTCCAGTTCGGCGTGTCGCAGGAATCGTTCGGCGAAAGCGTGCAGCGCAACATGAGTTGGGCGGGCTACGACCGGCCGCTGCCGCCGGAGATGCTGCCGCACAAGATGTTCGACCGCCTGTTCGGGCAGCGCGAGATCGGCTGGGTGAACCGCAAGAAGAGCGTGCTCGACGCGATCCGGCACGACGCGGCGGAGATGCGGGCGTCGCTCGGCGAAACCGACAAGCAGCGGTTGACCGAGCATCTGGACTCGGTGCGCGACATCGAACGCGCGGTGGCCAGCCTGCCGCCCCAATACTACAAGGTGGAAGAGCCGCGCTACGACGGCGACATGAAGGACTGGCCGCGGATCGCCAAGCTCCAGTCGGATCTGCTGGCGCATGCGTTCGCGACGAGGCAGACGCGGGTGGCGTCCTACATGTTGACCAAGTGCCAGGGCCTGACGCGGTTCCCGTGGCTCGGCTACACGGCGGCGCGGCACCACGACTACACCCATCGCGACGGCAAGGCTCCCGGCGCGGACGGACCCGACGGGCAGCGCATCATGCGCGACATCTGCCGCTGGCACGTGGAAGAGTTCGCCTATCTGCTGGGCAAGCTCCGTTCGATTCGCGAGGGAGAACGGACGCTGCTCGACAACACCTGCCTGCTCTACGTTCACGAACACGCCGAGGCCAACGATCACAAGAACAACGGCCTCTCGATGATCGTGGCCGGGCACGTGGGTCCGATGCAGATGGGCCAACATACGCGGACGACGGGAACGGTGGGCGATCTGTATTGGACGGTGGCCGAGGATATCATGGGCGCCAAGCTCGCGGGCAAGTTCCCGACAGGATCGCGGAAGATGAACGAGCTCATCCTTCGGTCCTGAGTACACTCGCGGTGCGTGCCACGCTGCGTGTCATCAACGGTCCGCTCGAGGGCAGTGTGTTCGAGTTGCGCCCGGAGATGACGGCCGGACGCGATCCATCGAACGAGATCTGCGTCCCCGAACAGGGCGTGTCGCGCCGGCACTGCGTGTTCGAGGAGGCGGATGGCGAGTTCACGGTCCGGGACCTCGGCAGCCGCAACGGCGTATTGTTGAATGGCCACAAGATCGACGGTCCAGCGCCGTTGACGCACGGCGATGAACTCCGGATCGGCCACTCCCATCTGGTCTTCGAGTCCGGCGGCGAGGCGGCCACTCAGGTTCCGCCGGTCGTCACCATGGTGTTGCGGCGCGAGGACGCGTCGTACCTGAAGGGCGCGGCGCCCCCCGCGAATCCGCGCACGGTGAGCGATCTGAAGGCGCTGGTGGAATTCAGCGCCATCATTCACAGCGTGGATAGCGAGGCAGAGCTGTTCGACAAGCTGGTAGGCATCGTGCTGGAGGCGACGCGCGCGGACCGGGCGGCGATCGTCTTGGTGGACGAGGCGAATGGCGGCGGCGCCACGGCGCTCGGCCGCGACCGGGAGGGGACGCCGCGAGCCCCCGAGATTTCGCGCACGATTCTGGCGCGCGTGCTGAACGAGCGGGCCTCTGTGCTGAGCAACGACGTGACCAATGACGACACGCTCGCCACTTCGGCGAGCCTGGCCGCGCGGCGGGTGGCTTCGGCGCTGGCTGCGCCGCTCGAGTCGCGGGGCGCGATCGAGGCGGTGCTCTATCTCGAAAGCGGCGACTCGGGTGTGCGCTTCGCGCCGGCGGATCTCGAACTGCTTACCGCGCTCGGCAACATCGCCTCGCTGGCGATGGCGAACGTGAAGCGGCTGGAGTCGCTGAAGGGGGAGAACCGGCGCCTCGAGCAGGAGTTGGGTCTGCGCCACGACATCGTGGGGAATTCGAAACCCGTGCGGGACCTGCTGCGCTTCATCTCGCGGATGGCTCCGCTCGACTCGACGATCCTCATCACGGGCGAGAGCTGCACGGGCAAGTAACTGGTGGCGCGCGCCATCCACACCAACGGGAGCCGCAAGGACAAGCCGTTCGTGGCGATCAACTGCGCGGCGCTTTCGGAGACGCTGCTGGAGAGCGAACTGTACGGCCACGAAAAGGGCGCATTCACCGGAGCGACCGCGCAGAAGAAGGGCAAGATCGAGCTCGCCGAGGGCGGCACCCTGTTTCTGGACGAGGCGGGCGAGATGAGCCCCGCGCTGCAGACCAAGTTTCTCCGGGTGTTGCAAGAGCGCGAGTACGAGCGTGTGGGCGGGATGAAGACGTTGAAGGCCGACATCCGCGTGGTGGCGGCGACGCATCGCGACTTGAAGGAACTCTCCGAAACCGGGGCGTTTCGCAAGGATCTGTACTTCCGGCTCAACGTCCTGCATTTGGTTTCGCCGGCGTTGCGCGATCGCAAGGACGACATTCCGCTGCTGGCCGGGCATTTCGTGCAGCACTACGCGCAACGGATCGGCCGCCGGGTGACGGGCATTTCGCCGCAAGCGAGGGAGTGCCTGGTTCGCTACGACTGGCCGGGCAACATCCGCG
>SXGS01042566.1_pt1 | contig 23647 bp, 15 predicted proteins | sample 3174681 | NCBI WGS metagenome assembly SXGS01 (sample SAMN11356861, study PRJNA531348) | freshwater metagenome | isolation source: freshwater sample F1-80 | place: China: Fuxian Lake, Yuxi | collected 2017-12-25
GGTGGGCTCGTCGAACAGCAGGATCTCCGGGTCCATGGCCAGGGCGCGCGCGATGGCCGCGCGTTGCTGCTGTCCGCCCGACAGCTGGCCGGGGTATTTTTCCGCCTGATCGGCGAGGCGCACGCGCTCGAGAAGAACCCGCGCCCGAGCTTCAGCCTGCGCCCGGCCTTCCTTACGCGCCAACCGAGGAGCGAGGGTGCAGTTGTCGAGGACGCTCATGTGGGGAAACAGATTGAACTGTTGAAACACCATACCCGTCGTCTTCAGCGCGGCCTGGCTCGCGGCGGACTTGGAGGTCACATCCGCTCCCCCGATCAGGATCGCGCCCTCCTCCGGAACCTCCAGCCGATTGAGGCAGCGAATGAGAGTGGATTTTCCGGAGCCGGACGGACCACAGACCACCACGCGGGAGCCCGGAGCGATCTTGAGATCGATGCCGTGGAGCGCCTGGAAACTTCCGTACCATTTGCTGACCTGCCGCAGCTCGACGGCGGGGTGGGCGTGTTCGACGGTCATGCTGCGCTCTTCCGCAAGGCCCTCAGCCGGACAAAGGCCCGCTCGAGGTCCGTGACGAGATCCTCAACGGACTCCAGGCCGGCGTGCACCCGGACCAGGGCGCCCGGGTCCTGCGGGTGACGCCGGACGGGAGCCGGCCAGGCCGGGACAAGGAGGCTTTCGTACCCGCCCCAGCTCGACCCGAGGCGAAAGATCTCCAGATGATCGAAGAAGGCCGACGCCTGGTCTCCGGACAGCGGCTCCATGTAAAAGCCGAAGAGGCCGGAGGCGCCCCGGAAATCGCGTCGCCACAGGTCGTGTCCTGGATCCTCCGGTAGACCGGGATGGAGGATCCGACGGACCTCCGGCTGCGCCCGCAACCATTGGGCAAGCGCGAAGCCGTTGCGTTCATGCCGCTCCAGCCGCACCTGCAAGGTTCTCAGGCCGCGATGCACCAGATAGCAGTCGTCGGGGCTCGCCCTCTGGCCCCACCGGCCCGCCGTGTCCTTGATCCGACGATAAAGCCCGTCGTCGAGGGTGCAGATCGAGCCGATCATGGCGTCCGAATGCCCCGAGACGTATTTCGTGGCCGACATGATGGAGACGTCCACGCCGAGGTCTAGCGGGCGGAGGTACAGGGGTGTGGCCCAGGTATTGTCCGCCAGGGTCAGAACCCCCGCGGCGCGACAGGTCTGGGTGATCGCCGGAAGGTCCAGAATCTCGAACGTCTGAGATCCCGGCGATTCCAGATAGACCGCCCGCGTCGTCGGCCGCAGGAGACCGCTCAGCGCTGAAGCATCGCCCGGCGCGAAGAACTCGACCTCGACCCCAAACGCGCAAAGCACCTCCTCGCAGAATTTCCGCGTGGGTCCATAGACCGTATCGACGACGAGCAGGTGATCTCCCGCCTTCACGACCGCCGCCAGGGCGGTCGAAATGGCCGAGGTTCCCGATGAGGTCAGAACGCATCGGCCGCCGCCCTCCAGAGCGGCGAGCGCATCGGCCAGGGCCAGGGTGGTCTGGGTCCCGTAGAGACCGTAGATGACCTCGTCATAAAGCCCGGCATGACGGTTCATGTATTCCGCCACCGTGTCGTAGATGATGGTCGAGGCGCGATAGAGGGGCGGGTTCAGGACGCCGCCCTGGGACCGGGGTTCCGGCCCCGCATGGGTCACGGCGGTCGCCATGTCCTCCAGCCCTTCCCCGAGGTTCTGAGATTGCGGTGCCGGCCGGTCAGTCATGTCGTGAGATACTCGCATTTGATCCAGCCTTGGCGCGTTCGATGGTTGCGGCGATCCGCGACAAGGCAAAGCAGAGGGTGAAATAGACGAGGCCGACGAAGAGGTAGGCTTCGACGAAGAAGGGCCGCCATTCGAGCGGCACATAGGCCAGACGCGCCATCTGCAGCAGGTCGAAGACGCCGACGATGAGCACAAGTGTGGTGTTCTTGACCTCGCTGATCGCGATAGACACCAGACTGGGCAGGCTGGCGATCAAGGCCTGCGGCAGGATGACGGCGCGCAGAGCGGCCCATCGGGACAGACCCAGCGCCTGTCCTGCTTCCGCCTGCCCCTTGTTGAGCGACAGCAGCCCGCCGCGAACGGCCTCGGCCATGTAAGCCGCCGTGAAGAGCACCAAGGCGATCTGCACGCGAAGGAAGGCGTTGATCGTCATCTCGGCGGGCAACAGCAGCGGGAACAGCACGGCGGCGATGAACAGCACCCCGAGGAGCGGGACGCCTCGAACCACCTCAATGAAGCCGGTCGCGATCCACCGAAAGACAGGGCTTCGCGATCGCCTCGCCAAGGCCAGCAGGACGGCCAACGGGAAGGCGCCGACCACGGCATTGCCGGCCAGGAGCAGGGTCACTGGCAGGCCGCTCCATTTGTCCGTGGCCACGCCGACCAGGCCCAGACCGCCCGCCATCAGCCACGGGCTGGCGAGCAGCGTGATCGCCCAAAGCGCCGGGACGACATGGCTCCAGAGCCGGCGAACGAGCGACGCCAGCAGAGAGACGGCGAACAGAACGATCACCGCTGCCGGTCGCCATTGCTCCGGCTCTGGATAGCTTCCCAGCAGAATGAACCGCGCGTTCTCCTGCACGAAGGGCCAGCAGGCTCCGGCCGCGCGTCGGCAATCCGCCGCGTCTCCGACAAACACCGCCTGCAGCACCAACCAGTCGAACGCGGCCCAGACGCCCAGGCCGACCAGGGCGGCCGTGGCGAGGGTGAGCGCCGCCTGGCGCGGCTCCGCGAACAGATGACTTCGCCATTTCGGCCAATGAAACTCCGGCGGCGCGAGGCTCGTCCCGGGCCCCGCCGCAGGCTCCCAGATGGCGTTGCGGCGCGCATAGAGGTTCATCGCCAGGGACAGGATCAGCGAGGTCGAAAGGAACACCAGGATGATCAGCAGGACGCCTTCGACCGCCTGCCCGGTCTGGCTGATGATGGTGTCGATGACCGACACGACCTCTGGATAGCCGATCGCCACCGCCAGCGAGCTGTTCTTGACGGTGTTGAGATGCCAGCTCGTCATCGGAGGCAGGATGATCCTGAGCGCTTGCGGCAGCACGACATGCCAAAGCCGCTGCGGGGCGCTGAGGCCGAGCGCCTGGGCCGCCTCGCCCTGCCCGCGCGAGACCGTCGACAGCCCCCCACGCACGATCTCGGCGAGATAGGCCGAGGTGTAGACCGACAGCGCCACGACCAAGGCGATGAACTCCACGGAAAGCTGAAGACCGCCTTGGACCTCAAAGGCTCCGACGACCGGGGCCTCGTATCTCAGAAAAGCGAGACCCGCCGCGCCCGCAGACAACAGGGCGCAGGCCGCCCAGGCGGTCGCCCTTCGAGCGCCGGTCTGACGTCGCGACCAGACCAGGAGCCACGCCGCAGCGAGGGCCAGCAGCGGACCCTCCCAGCCGAGCGACGGAAGCGCTGCGCCGCGGTTGGTGATGAAGGCCCCGACATCGCCTTCCTGGAGCGTGGCTACCGCCGGCGCGCCATGCAGGAGCAGTGCATACCAGACGAACAGCTGGAGCAGCAGCGGGAGGTTCCGAACGACCTCGACATAGGCGCCGCTGACCGACCGCACGAGCGCGTTGTCGGACAGTCTCGCCAAGCCGATCAGAAGACCCAGACCTGTCGATATCACGATGGCCCATGCCGATACGCTCAAGGTATTGCCGAGGCCGGCCAGCAGAGCCCGACCGAAACTGTCGGCGGGCGCATAGGAGAACAGGGTCTCCCCGATGGCGAAACCGGCTCGGTTCTGAAGGAAGTCAAAGCCGGTGCGGATGTTGCGGTCGGCCAGGTTCTCCTGGGTCGCCAAGGCGATCGCGGTCACCACGGCTCCGACCACCAGAGCCGCTGCGATCTGCAAGGCCCAGGCGCTCCAGGGCGTCCTGTGCGTCCAAGGCTTCAGGCGGGGGCTGAGGCTGGTCACCGCATCGGCAGCGGATACATCAATCCGCCGTCCCGCGTCAGCTGGTTCTGACCGCGCTCCACGCCCAAAGGAGCGATGTTGCGCTCGTAGATTTCGCCGTAGTTTCCGACAGCGCGCAGGGCTTGGTACGCCCAGGTTTCCGGTAGCCCCAACGCCCGTCCAAATCCCGGCGTCGCGCCCAAGAGGCGCTGGATTTCGGGATCGGGAGAGGATGACCGCAGCGTCTCCACATTCGCCTGGGTGATCCTCAGATCCTCGGCCGCGATGAGCGCGTTGAGCACCCATTTGTTGATGTCAAACCACTGTTCGTCATCGCTTCGCACCACCGGTCCGAGTGGCTCTCTGGAGACATAGTCGGGCAGGACCACATCGTCCTGCGGCCGCTCGGCGTCCGACAGGCGGATCGTGGTCAAGGTGAAAGCATCGGTGGTCATGGCGTCGCAGCGATCAGCGAAGAACGCCAGCTTGGCTTCTTCCGGATTCTCGTAGACGACGGAACGGTAGCGCAGGCCGTTACGGCTGAAATAGTCCGCCGTGTTCAGCTCCGACGTCGTCCCCTTGCTGATACAGATGGCGGCCCCGTCGAGGTCCTTGGCGCTCTCGATGCCTTCGTCGCGCTTCACCAGGAAGCTCTGACCGTCGTAGTAGAAGACCCCGACGAAGTTGAGACCGAGTTCGACGTCGCGCGTGAGGGTCCAGGTCGTCGTCCGTGAAAGCACGTCGGCTTCGCCCGTCTGCAGTATCGTGAACCGCTTGTTGGACGCCGTTGGCAGAAACCGGACTTTGGTCGGGTCGCCGAGCACGGCCGCGGCCAACGCGCGGCAGTAATCGATGGTGAAGCCCCGCCACTCTCCCGAGGGGGTGAGTTCGGACATTCCGATCTGACCGGGATGGATGGCGCAACGGAGAACGCCGCGAGCCCGGATCTGCGCCAGGGTCGAGCCTTCGGCCGCAGCGGGGCCCTCGCTTTCACTTTCCGTCGCGACGGGCGCCGCGCAACCCACCGCGAGAAGCGAAAGGGCCAGCGCCGCACCGATGGCCCGGGCTTGATCCCGCGCCGTATTGCGCGCTCTGGTCGATGGACGTCTTGCTGCACCGGGAGCGCGCGCTTGAACCTTCGACACCTGGAAGCCTTCAGCGCCGTGATGCGCGCCGGGTCGGTCAGCCAGGCGGCCAAGGACATGCATCTGTCGCAGCCCGCCGTCAGCAAGCTCCTGGCGGACCTCGAACACGCGATCGGGTTCGCGCTCTTCCTGCGCAGCCGCGGGGCGGCCCTCCTGCCCACGCCGGAAGCGGAACTGTTTCACCAGGAGGTCGAGCGGTCCATCGTCGGCGTGGCGGCGCTCAAGAGGATCGCTCAGGACATCAGGAACCTCAGCACCGGCACCGTCCGCATCGCGGCCCTGCCAGCCCTGGCGGTGAGTTTCCTGCCCGCCGTGGTCAAACGCTTCCAGGACCGGCATCCCAACGTCACCATCCAGATTCAGACGCGCTCCTCCTCGACGGTCCGGCAGTGGGTGGCGCGTCAGCAGTTCGATTTCGGCCTGGCGACCCCCGCGCGGGAGATGGAGGGCCTGCATTCCACGACCTTCCTCAAATGCTCGGGTGTCTGTGTTCTTCCGCCGGGTCACCGCCTTTCCTCCCTGGAAACCGTGACCCCGCACGATCTGGCCGGCGAGGCCTTCATCTCGCTCGCCCTCGAGGATCCCACGCGTCGACGGGTCGACAGGGTGTTCGAGGACGCCGGGGTCGAGCGCGAACTCCTTGTCGAAACCCAATACGCGATGACGGTCTGCGCCATGGTGCTGGAAGGCGTCGGGTGCTCCATTCTCAATCCGGTGACGGCCGCCACTTTCGCGGCGCACGGCTTGGTGCTCCGGCCGTTCACGCCGCGCATCGTGTTCGAATACAGCCTCATAACACCCAAATCCCGCGTCGCTTCCCAAGCGTCTCTGAACTTCGTTCGGATCATGACCGAGATGCGGGACGCTTTCACCGAACGGGGCGCCTTTGACGGCGCGGCTCGCGACTGAAGCGCCGCGAGCCGCGGACATCGTTCCTGCGGACGATCTAGAACTCCGCCTTGGCGCGAATGTACCAGAACCCGCCGTTGAAGCCCGTCGGAGCAAAGCGGAGGTACTGGATGCCGTTGTTGGTCTGAGACACACGCGCTTCCCGGTCGGGATAGTCGTCGAACAGGTTCTCGGCACCCACGGTCAGCTGGATCCGATCGGTCAGCTGATATCCGAGTTCGGCGTCAATGAGCACTTCCGCACCACCGGTCTGATCGGCCGAAGGGACGCCGCCGAAGTCGGTCCATTCCCCATAATAGGTCGCCTGGGTCGAAGCGGTCAGTCGGCCGCGCTGATAGTTGAACGACACGCTGCCCTTCGTTTCGGGGACAAAGTCCTCAAGCTCAAGGAGGCGTTCGCGGTCGGCGCTGATCACCGGAGTGGCGCGCGTCACTTCGGTCTTGGTGTAGTTCAGGTTTGCATTGACCCCCAACGATCCACCCAGGAAGTCGATGCCGTTGTAGCTGACCACCAGGTCAAGCCCGCGCGTCCGGGAGTCGAACGAGTTGGTGAAGAAGCTGATTTCCTCGAAGGAACCCCCACCGGGAATCCCCAGCGCCGCCAGCTGATTTCGTTGCGCCTGAGTGAGACGGAAATTGCCCGACAGGGCGATGCGGTCGTCGACCTCGATCTGGAAATAGTCGAGGGTGACCGTCAGTTGGGACGTCGGTCGCAGAGCGAGGCCGGCCGCGACGTTGAAGGACTCCTCGGGCTGCAAGGCCGTAGCGCCGAAGAAGAGCGCCACGGGATTCTGCGGCGACACAATGCCGGTCGTCAGGGGGTTGCCAGTCACCGAGTCGATGTTGGTCTGCACCAGCGACGCATTGGCTTGCCCCGGCGTGGGGGCCCGGAAGCCGGTGTTGACCGACCCACGCACCGCCACCGCGTCGTTGAACTCATACCGTCCGCTGACCTTCCAGCTGAAGTTCTCGCCGACATCGGAGAAGTCTTCATATCGTGCGGCCAGACCGAAACTGAACGCGTCGGTCAGGTCGCCTTCCAGCGCCCCGTAGGCGGCCCAGTTGTCGCGCTCGAAAGTCCCGGCCTGCGATGGGCTGAAGCCCGGAAAGCCGTTCGAGCCGACCGGCAGTCCGACCCGGCGTCCGGTGTCTGGGTCGACCACCGAGGCGAACGGCCCGACCTGATAGGAGGCCAGCTCTCCAGCGGTGACCTCATAGGTTTCCTTGCGGTACTCCAGACCGCCCGCGACGCTCAGCGGAGAGGCCAAGCCGATCTCCCAGGGATAGCTGAGGTCCAGATTGCCGATGAACTCGCGCTGCTCCAGCGATCCGGGGTTGAACGTCGTCGGCGAGTTCAAGCCGAGGGACGGATTGACGGTGTTGCTGATCACGTAGTCGGCGGTGTTGCGTCCGACACTGGCGCTCAGGTCATAGGTCAACTGACTGGGAAGCTCCCCCCGAATGCCGCTGACGAAAGACGCGTCCTCGATCGTGGCGCCGAAGTTCGGAGCAAAGCCGCCAGGGAAGCGCTGGCGGAAGCTGAAGCGTGGCCCGCCCGGTGTCGTGGTCGTCGGAATGCTGGTCGCAATGAAGCTGGTGTTCGGATTGCGATAGAAGAAGGCGGTCGTCCCCTCGCTGCGGCTGTAGTTCCCGAACGCGTAGAGCTCCGCCTCCGGCGACAGGTCGAGGCCGGCATTGACGAACACTCGCGCCGCCTCGCTGTCCGGATTCCCCCAGCGCTGGGCGGGCACAGGCACCCCTGCGACGCCGGCGTTGATCAAAGCCTGGGCATCGGGCCGCTGGGTGCCCCGCGAGGTCTGATCGCTTTCGGACAGTTCGGCGCTGATGTTCAGGAAGCCCTGATCCGTCAACGGCAGGCCGAGATTGCCCTGCAGGAGGAGATCCTGGCCGTCGCCGGCGTAGAACTGTCCGTACCGTGCGATCAGGGTCGCGCCTTCGCGGTCGGTTCTCAGGCGAAAGTTCAGCACCCCGGCGATGGCGTCGGAACCATAGACTGCAGATGCCCCATCTCTCAACACCTCCAGCTGGCCGATGGCGATGGACGGTATGGCCGACAGGTCCGGACCCTGGGAGCCACGAATATAGGGCACATTGGTAAACTGAACCGTCGCCCCGCGGTGGCGCCGCTTGCCGTTGACCAGGACCAGGGTCTGGTCAGGCGGCAGACCGCGCAAGCTGAACGGTCTGGTGAAGGCGGCCCCATCGTTCGTCACGAAGCGCTGAATGTTCAGTGAAGGCACCTGCTCGCGCAGGATGTCGTTGATGTCGGAGGTCCCCTGGTTGACGAGGTTGTCCCCGCTGATGATGTCGATGGGCAGAGGGGACTCGGCCGCCGTGATGTCGCGCCGTCGCAGGCCGGTGACGACAATCTCGTCGACGACACTGGCTTCCTGATCGGTGTTCGACGCCGTTTGGGCCGCAGCGGCGCTCGGTGTCATCACGCTGATCGTGCCGACAAGGCTTGTGACGCAGGCAGACGCTAAAAGGATCGCTTTGGTTCGCATGGTCCCCCTCCAGGACGCGACCGTTTCATGACGGTCTCGTTGCAGTGAGGAGAGCCTCAGACCGTCACCGGAGGGAAGAGGTGAAAACCAGCTATGCCAACAAACAGCCAGGGCATTCCGTTCGGTTATGGGTCGGCAAGGAGCGTCACGCTTGAAGCGGCGGACCTGCAAACGCCAGCCGCTCCGCCGCCTCGTTGCCGAAAAGGCCTGACCAGTCGGCTCTGGTGACGCCGCCTCTGCACTGATCGAGAGTGACTCCGGGGTTGGTCGCTTGCACCCGTCACATCGAAAGATCCGCCCCCCGGTCGAGTGCTCGCACACCCGCGCCGCGCGGTGAGCCCACGAGTTCGACGCTGCGTCCCACCGCCGGCGCCGCGTGGCCCATTCGCAGCCGCGCATAGTGCTCGACGCCCTGTCGATCGCGAACAACCACGAAGGCCGATCCGCCAAGCTCGTCATGCGCGCCCTGAGCCACCACCCGGCCGCGGACGGGCGCGGCCCCGAGTTCCCTGACGTCGCCTGCGCCGAGAAGGCGGCGTTGCGCCAAGGTGCGGATCACGTCCCTCCGCAGCTGAAGGACGCGCAGACGCCGTTCCAGGTCTTCATCGAGCCGGTAATGCGAGCCCCGGCGATGTGCCAGACCGAGCCGCTCAAGGTGCCGCAGTCGACCTCGGCTCAGCGCCGCCCAGGCGTTGGAGCGTCCCACACCATCCGCCACCAGCCCGTCTGCGTCCTTGGTTTCGAGCAACCGCCGATCGAAACCGGTGAACCGGTCTGCCTGCGTTTCCCGCCAGACCCGACGTTCGGCGTCCGCCCGCGACAGGTCCCCGAGCCGCTCCTGCGCCACCTCCTGGGCGCGCGCCCGAAAGCCATAGGCCACATAGTCTCGCGGGATCAACAGATCCTTGCCGCTTGCCCGCTTCCCCCGAATGAGCACATGAGCGTGCGGTTGGTCGGTGTCGAAATGGCAGGTGGCGATCCACCGCAGCTCCGGCTGACCGAGGTCCGCCGCCACCCGATCCATGACATCGCGGGTGTAGCTGCGCAGATCGGCGATCCGGTCACCGTGCTCGGGTGACACGATGAAGCGGAAGTGGTGGCGGTCCGCCGACCATCCTTCCGTCATCCGGACGGGATCGACCCCGTCTTGATCGCGGTCGAAAAACTCGGCCTGGGTGCCCTGAACGCCTGCGCCGGCGCGCCCGAGATAGACCACATGCCGCGCCAGGGCGACGCCGCGCTCCGCCCCCTTGCCCATGTGCCGCGACACCATCGCCTTGACGATCACCTTCTGCCGGACATCGACGCGGAAGGGCCGGCCTGAACGCGCCTGCGCCGACCGGAGCACGCCAGATCTATCGCCGCGCGTCAGAAGGCGAGAGGCCGCGAGCTTCTGAAACAGCGCCGTCCGCACGGCGGTCTTGTCAGACTTCAGCGCGTGCGGAAGTCGGACTCGACCTGCGCCCTCGTCGCCGGGCTCCCGTGCGGACAATCGCGCTTCAATGGCCGCTCGAACCGACATGCGTCACCTCCCGATCCAACCGACGCAAGGCTCGACCAAAGGTGCGTCGCCGCACGTCATGATCGGTCGTCGCCGTCATCGTAAATCACTGACACCGTACAGCAAAATGAACGCCAAATACCTCCTTTTATCTTGCCATCAGACCTCAAAACAGAGGAATAAATGCAGCGCCATCAACACTGATCAACAGCCAACAACAACACGCAAACACAGAACACGCATCTCGCTTACAGCCTTCGAACGCGAGTCGAAGGGCCCCACAATGGCCAAACGCAGGAAACCCGCCCGGCCGAAGCCGAGCGGGTCTCTGTTGTCGGTCTCAATTTGTCAGGCGGCTCGCGCCTTGATGGGGACGTGCCGCAGCCCGGACTCCATCGCCTTCTGCCCGAGGTTGAGCGCCGGTCCGAATGGCCGTTGATCTCCCGAGCGCGTCCGGTCCACCGAATGCACCAGGGTGAGGCAGCAGGTGGGCTCGAGCGCGATCAGCTCATCATTCGCCCGGAACGGAGCTGCCTTGCCGTGGGTGTCGAAGTCCGCCCGAGCGAGGATCAGTTTCACCCCCTTCTGCTGGGCCCATTTGATCGCCAGCTTCTCCGACCCCTTCGCCCCGGTGGTGGCCAGGGCCATGTCGGGCCACTCCTGCTTTGCCCAGTTCAGGGCGTCGAAGATCCGGCCTGCGTCGTCCGAGGTGTCGGCCGTCGGCGCGCCCCTGAAGGCGATCACCGGACCGCCCGGATCCGCCTCCCCTGACTTCCGATTGCGGATCGCCCGGATCGCCTGCTTGGCTTCTAACTGCGCCGCCGTGAGATGGGTGCCGCGCCGCGAACCCCGCCAGGCCGTCCAGACCTCGCCGGTCGCAATCGTCCAGGTCTCCGAGGCCGCATCCCGGATCATCTCGCAGGCCTGGGTGGCCGCGTCGCCGGCCCGAGCCTTCGCCGTCGCTTCCTGCAGCTCGGCGTCGGCCGCCTCCGATCCGTCGAAGTCCCGATCGATCGACCGCATCGTATCGCGGGCCCGGTCGGCGTCTCGTTCAATCCGCCCGGCCGCCGAGTGAAAGGCGCCGATCAGGGCCTCTCCCAAGATTGTCTGGTAGTCCTCAAGGGCGGTGTCGGAGATCACGTCCACCAGCTCGGTCATGAGGGCTCGCCCGAGTTGAACCAGGGCATCCTCGGTCGGATGCGGACGCTGATCGCCGAGAGAACCCGTCAGGTCGTCGAAGGCGGAGTTGGACTTCTGGGAGGCGGAGGCGGTGAAGGGATTGCTGAAGTAGGTCATTGGAACATTCCTTGAGAATGTCGAGCGCCCCATGCGCAACGACCCCGATTTTCGGCACATTGGGCCCCGGAAAGTCACCGGAGCGGACCGCCCTTCGCGGGCCGCGCAGGGCATAAGGCGAAGCCGTTGACTTTCAGGGTGATGTGACAAAATCGGAGGGCGTTGTGTGGGGGCAAGTCGTCGTCGCCCTTCGCGACGACGACACCGTTCGGCGCCGTTGCGCCGATGCGAACAGACGGACAACGATCTTCCTGTCCGTCGACGGCGGCGAGCCGCTGTCGTCGCAGGTCAAACGATCTCAGACTTTGGCCAAAAGCACCGAGGGGGATCGAGCTCATCGGCCAATGACCTCGTTCGGCCCGAAGCGGACTTGGGCAGCGAGGCGGTAAATCCATAGAAAAACGCCCGGCCTTTCGACCGGGCGTTCCACCTTGTTCAACGGCTAACTTAGCAGCAGGAGCAAGCCGCAGCGACCGCATCGCAGCAAGCGCAGATGGCTTGAGCGACAGCCTCAGGGGAGGCGGCCATGGCGGCAGTGCCGGAAGCCAGCAGAAGCAGGCTGGCGATGGTCAGAGTTCTTTTCATGATGTAATCCATTTCGTTGATTGAGTAAGTTCGACTTCAGATAAAAGCCTGTCCTTTATCGGGGTGGCGGGTCTTCCGCTTCAATACTGAGCGATCCCAGAACGGCCGTGCTGGCACGGTATGTCGTTCGATGATCGCTCGCGACCTGAGCAGTGATCGGCGACCGCAGGAGGATTGCGTGACAGAGAGCGGCACAGCTCAGCTCGCAGTCCGCCGTCTCTGGCTCACAAGGCATCTCCGCCGACATCGCTGCCGCCGCTGTCACATGATGTGCAGGGCTGCGTGCTAAGGTCGTCGTCGCGACGAAAAACGTTGCCAAAAGCGCAACCACGCTAGCAGTCAAAGCGGGCAAGCTGTGGCGGAGGCTGTTTATCAATCTCTCTTCCCGAAAGCTCGCTGCACCCTACGCCCAAAGTCTCATTCGCTCGAATATATCGACGAGTTACGCAGCACCGCCGTTCGCGATTGCCACTGAGTTGAAAGTCGGGAGCGTCCGCTTTCCACCCATATCGGCTACGTCTGCGTCCGCTGTTAAGACGATAATCTCGTCGTCGGCAAAGGGCGTCGACAAATCTAGTAGCAAATGAAATGACGGCCCGACGCTTGAGCCGGGCCGTCTAAGGACTTGATGGCGGTGGGTGGATCAGAACGGGATGTCGTCGTTTAGATCGTAGCCACCGGCAGGTTCCTGCACTTGGTTTTCGCCAAAGGCCGCCGCTTCCGCTGGGGTCCGCCGGTTCTTCAGGCGGATATCACCGACGATCAGGCGCAGGTCGTAGTGCTCCACCCCGTCCTTGCCGGTCCAGGTGTCGTTTTCGACGTGGCCCTGGATGACGACGCGGCTACCCTTCTTGGCGAAAGGCTCGATGTATTTCTCAGTCGTCGCTTCGTTAAAGCACAGGCAATTGAAGCCGGTGGTGCGCTCGCTCGGCGTGCCGTCGGCGCGTCGAAACCGGGTCGTCTCCAGGACGCGGAAACTCGCCCGTTTCCGGCCGGAGCCCTGTGCGGACAGGATGGACGGGTCGGCGGCCAAATAGCCTTCGAGGGTGAGGGTCTGCATGGTTCAGTCTCCTGATGATGAGGGGTTGAGGTCGGGTCAGGCGGCGAGGCGATCATCGCCGAGGTCACGATCTGCGTCGGTCTCTCGATCTTCGGCCCAGTCGAGGACGGTCAGCCGGTTGATCACCAGCTCCTTGGCGGTGCGTTCCTGGCCGTCGCGAGTGGCGTAGGCAGTGTCGATGAAGGCACCGATCACAACCACCTCGCATCCCTTGGCCAGACCACGGGCGATGACCTTCTCGTTCAGCCCCTTGGACCAGCTGACGCAGTTAACGCCGACGAGCCGGTCCTTGCCGGTGTTGTCGACGCCGCGTTTCTCGAGCAGCCGGAACACCGCCTTGGCGAAGTCCTCGCTGATCTGGGGGTCGGCCGCCAGTCGGCCGATGAACACCATGGTCTGCATGTCTGTCTCCTTGATTGATCCGAGGCGCTTGGAAGCCGTTCTCCTCAAGCCCGCCTCGCCCTGAGACCTCCCTTCCTCCGGACCTCCTCTTGACCGGACGGGGCCTTCGCCCCGCCCGGTCCCGCTCATGCCGCCACGCCGTCGAGGACGGTTTGCACCGGATGGCGACGCAGCACCGCCTCCACCACCTCTGGCCGGTCCACGGACACGAACACTCGGGGCGTGAAGGCGATGATCTCCACGAAGCATCCAAGCGCGACCAGGGCGTCGCGATCGGTGCGGCCGCCGACCACCTCGATCCGCCACCGATCCATGACCCGGGCCCGTTTCAGCCACAGGCCGCCTTCCAGCGAGAGCTGGACGGACCGGTCCAGCAGCGTCGCGGCGGTCTTGGCGCCGTCCGCCCAAGCCGCGCTGACGTCGGTCAGCCCAAGGCTCGCCTTCAGCGACCGGACCTGGACCTCGTCGAGGACCCGCCCCAGCCAACGCCGTCCGTCCGGCCCCCGCACGCGCCGCACAGAACAGCCGCGCGCGGGCAGACGGCCCCAAATCGGCAGCAAGAGACCGGTCGCGAGCGTCAGCTCGCGGGTTCGCCAAGGATCAGTCGCGGCCACCTCCTCGTCCCAGATGCGTCGCCAGTCGGCGGGCTCCGCCGGCTTCCAGGCGGACTCCTCGAACGTCTTCTCCGGCATCGTCTGGCGCCCATCGGGACGCACGAGCCGGACGGCAGGGACCAGCCGGTCCTCCTCCGTCGCCGTGGTCAGGCCGAGCTCGGCGATCGCGGCCCGATGTGACTTCTCATTCACCACCAGCTGGTGCGCAACCTCAGCCGCCCGGGCGAGCGCGTCCCCAGATCCGAGGAGGTCGCGTCGCACCTTCAGCAGGAAGGTCACCAGAGCCGTTTCTGCTCCGGTGACGGTATCCGTTCGGATCGTCTCCTCAGCCAGCACCTCCAGCTCTTCGGCCTCGATGTCTTCAAGACCTCGATCCAGATCGCCCGACGCCGCTGCTCGCTCCAGAATCCCCGAGAGGATGCGGTCGAAGTCCTCGAACAGAGCGTTCTGGTCCGCGATCCGGAGCGCCAGCAACCGGTTCAGGAAGGTGTGGATCGGCGGCAGATCGTCGGTCGGCTTCAGCCCGCCGTCGGCGTCGAGGAGCTTCAGACCGGTCTTGGTCATGAAGGTCTCCAGCGTCATGGAGGCCAGCTCGCCGAAGGCGAGGGCGCCGTAGAAGACCAGAAGCGCCCGTCGCGCCCAGGGGCTCTCCAGATTGTCCTCGGCTCGGAACAGGCCGGCGCCGGCGGTCCGTCGCTCCCCGCGCGTCAGCGCCCCGAGCGAATCCAGACGCCGCGCGATGGTCGAGGTGAACCGCTTCTCGCCCTGGATGTCGGTGGTGACCGGACGGAACAGTGGCGCGGAGGCCTGATGCGTCCGGTGACTGCGGCCCAATCCCTGGATGGCCGCGTCGGCGCGCCAGCCCGGCTCCACCAGATAGTGGACCCGCCGCTGTTGGTTCGCAGCCGACAGATCCGCATGATAGCTACGACCGGTCCCGCCCGCGTCCGAGAATACCAGCACGCGCTTGCGGCCGCTCATGAAGGCGTCGGTCTCGGCGCGGGCGGTGGAGGCGCCCCGGCGTTCCACAACCCGGCGGCCGTCGCGCTCCACCACCCGACGCGAGCGCCCGGTGATCTCGGCGACGGCGTCAGTGCCGAAGGCGGACAAGACGGCGTCCAGCACGCCGGGAACCGCGGGCAGGCAGGCCATGCGTGTGATCAGGAACTGGCGTCTCTCGACGGCCTCGCGACTGACCGCCGGCTTTCCATCGACCATTACCGGGACGAGGGTCACCGTCCCGTCCTCGCCCTCGATCGCCTCCATCAGATGGATGGGGAAGGCTTCGCGCAGATAGTCGAGGACGTACTCGCGCGGGGTCAGGTCGATGGAGAGATTGTTCCATTCCTCGGGCGGGACCGACGCCAGCCGCCGCTCCATCACCGCCTCATTGGTCGAGACGATCTGGACCACGGCCGACCGGTCGTGAGCGAGATCGTCGCGGATCGAGGCGATCAGGCTCGGCGCCTTCAGGCCGGCGAGAAGGTGGCCGAAGAAGCGGAGCTTGGCGCCCTCGAAAGCCGAGTGGACAGCCGAGGCGGCTTGAGGGCTCTTCGGCTTGCCCTCGTCATCCGAGAGCCCCGTCGCCTTCAGCGCCTCGGCCAGATTGGCGTGGATGACCTGGAAGGCGTCGGCCCAAGCGTCCCAGATGGCGATGTCGTCCTCTGTCAGAGGATGGACGAGGGCCTCGTATTCGACGCCTTCGAACGACAGGCTGCGCGCCACATACAGGCCGAGCGCCTTGAGCTCGCGCGCCACGAGCTCCATGGCCGCGACCCCGCCCCGGTCCATGGCGTCGAGAAAGTCCGCGCGCGACATGAAGGGCGCCTCCGGACCGCCCCAGAGACCCAGCCGCGCGGCATAGGCGAGGTTCTCGGGCGAGGTGGCGCCCGTGGCCGAGACATAGAGCACCCGCGCGTCCGGCAGTCGGTTCTGCAAAGCCAGACCCGCCATGCCCTGGAACGAGGCTTTCTTGGTCCCCCGCGCGCCCTTGCCCCCGCCGGCGGCGTTGGCCATGGCATGGGCCTCGTCGAAAGCGATGACACCGTCGAAGTCTGTGCCCAGCCAGGCGACGATCTGGTCGAGCCGGGACGGACGCGCGCCGCGCGCCGGCTGGCGCAGGGTGGCGTAGGTCGCGAACAGCACGCCGCGATCCACCCGGATCGCCTCTTCCTGTTTCCAGCTCGACAGCGGCACGATGTCGTGGGCGTCGCCGCCGATCGCGGTCCAGTCGCGGCGTGCGTCCTCCAACAGGGCGTCGTTCCGCGACAGCCAGAGCGCACGGACGCGGCCCTGGGCCATGTTGTCGGCGATAACGGCGGCGATCTGCCGGCCCTTGCCGCAGCCGGTGCCGTCCCCGAGGGAGAACCCGCGCCGAACCGCGACGGCGTCTTCGTCTTCGTCCCGCGCGAGCGCCATCTCAGGAAGGCCTTCGATCGTGCGCCAACGGCTTGGGAGATGCGATCCATGGGCCTCGCCGGCGTAGATGACCGTCTCGGTCTGGGCGTCGGAAATCCGTCCCTCGTCTCGCAGGCTAGGCGGCAGGATCGGCCGATAGCTCGGCGCGGGCGGCGCCACCGAGGCCATTGGGCCGGACTCCACGAGAAGGGACGGGTGAGGCCGGGGATCGGGGAGAACGATGCGGGCCAGATCATGGGCCTGATACAGGCCGACGTCGCGGCCTTCGCCGCGCCACGGCCTTACTGCATAGGACAGGGGCGCCGCGCCGGCCAACAGAGCCAGCCGGCGGGCGGGCGCGGCGGGCCTGCGGTCGCGCGGACTGAGGAAGGCCTGGACGTCGACCTCGGTGCGAACACGCGGCCTGATGCCGTGACGCTCGGGCAAGGCCAGGATCGCTGCGATGGCGGCCGCCGGATCCTCGCCCTCGATCACCGGTGGAAGGCCTCCGGCCGCGTCGGTTCGATCAACGATCAGCAGGCCGGTTTCGATCGAGGTCCCGTGTTTGACGAAGCCGCGTGACGGAAGGGCGATCCGACCGATCACGGCTCCGTCCCGACCGAGACGTCGCAGCAGCGCCTCCTCGGTCAGGGCGACCAGGGGGACGATGGCCGCCAGCCGGCCATGATCCGCCAGCGCCTTAAGGCCGCCCACGAGGTGATCTGCAAGGTTCGTAAAGGGTGGATTGGCGATCACAACGTCAAAGGCGCCGGCGCCTTCGGCCAGGTCATGGATGTGGCGGCCATCGTGACGGGTGCGGACCGCCGAGCGAAAGAGGCAATCGAGCAGATCGGCGCGTCTCCCCGCGACCTCGTTCAAGGTCATCACGCCGCCGCAGGCCTCGGCGACGACGGCCAGCAGGCCGGTTCCGGCCGAGGGCTCCAGAACCCGGTCCCCTGGCTGAACGCGGGCCGCCAGGGCAACGAGCGCCGCGAGCTGGGGCGGGGTGGAGAACTGGTCCAAGGCGACCTGTTCCTCGCTTCGGCGCGTGTGGGTCAGGCCGAGCGCAGACACAGCGCCCAGCACGGTCGCGATCTCGGTTGGCGCGTCTTCCAGCCGCGCCACCTGGGGCGCCAGTCGGCGGATCTGCAGCACGGTCGCCGCCTCGATCGCGTCATAGGCGTCCCGCCAGGACCACACCCCTTCGGCGTCCGACGCTCCGAAAGCTGTGGTCATCACCCCGGCCACCAGGCGGCGGTCCAGGGGACGGGACCGCGCCAACTGCACGGCGAGCGACCGGGCGGCGGCGAAAAGGTGGGCGGAATGGTCGGACGCCGAGGGGGCGGCGAACAGCGACAGACTGGTGGTCGAGGACATGGAGGGCTCCGGATCGCCTGGAGCGGAGGGTGCCTCCCTCGCGGTCCTTCAGGCTCGCCCGAGCCCGCCCTCGCCTCCTCCTTTTCGAGACATGGCGATCGACACGCGAACACCGCCCCGGCGAGAGCCGGAGCGGTGCTCGACATCAATCGACATCAGGCGGCGACGGACTCCAGAACCGCTGTGCCGGCCGGGGTGACGACGAAAGCGCCGACGCCGTCGTCGTCGGCGAGGGTCGGGTTCTCATCGACCGGCTCAGTCACGACCGCTTCGCCATCCTGAACCGAGCCGGTCCAGGACAGGCCCGCCGGAGCCCAGCCACGCGACGCCGCCTGTTCCGCCACCCAGTCGACCAGTTCAGTCTTCTTCAATGCCCGGGCCCGTTCGTCCTCGGCACCCATAGCCTCCAGCATGCCGAGCAACAGAGGTTTGGAGTGAGACTGTAGGAAGGGCGTGTCCGGGGTCCAGTGGAGTGCGATGTCGGCGGCGCAGAGCTGCGCCAGCTCCACCGCCTCGGCCCGGGCGCGCCGCCGGATCAGGGTGGTGCGTTCCTCCCGCACGTCCAGGCTGATGGCCGTCAGTTCGGCCAAGAGACCCATCTTCTCCCCATGCGGCAGGGCGTGAACCCAGGCCATGACCGTGCGGCCCGAGGCCTGCCAGTCCGCTCGGCGACTCTCCAGTCGATCCCGAACCTCGCCGTCCAGTGTGTCGATGACCCGGCCGCCGGTCGGCGCGAAGGCCGTGGCGACGATCGTCAGCGCCGCCTCGGACCGCGCCACATGGGTTCGCAGAACCAGGACGCCGAACAGCCGGGAGATCAGCGCGGTCAAGGCGGCGCCGGGATCATCGGCCAAGGCGCGGATCAGGCCCCGGGTGGCGACGTCCGTCCGCGTGCCGTGCAGGGCATGGTTCACGCCGTGGGTGTCCGGCTCGGGCGCATCGACCTCAGGCGGCATGTAGGCGGCTGGCCGCGCGGGTGGGGTGTACGCTGCGTCCTCGTCCACGGTCTCCAGTTCCGGCTCCTCCGGTGTGTAGCACCGGACATCAACGCCTGTTCCGTTGGCCGGCCAGAGGACGAGGGTGGTCACCACGCGCCCTCCGCAACCGGTCTGGTCGGCCGCGATCTTGGCGCGGATCATGTCGACGATTGCGAGATCGGCGACATCGGGGCTGTCGGCGCCGAGCAGCGCGCTTCGCACGGTTTCGGCGCGTTCCGTCAACACCTCGCACTGGGCGCGATAGCGCGCCATCTCCTCTGACGGCAGGGCGCTGCCGTAAACATAGCCCAGAGCTTCCAAATCCTCCGGCAGCTCGGGCTCGGGTCCGGCCGTCACATGGACCGCAACGCCTTCAGCCTCGAACACCGCAGCGATGCCTCGCATCCGCTCGGTCCACAGACGGGTGAGAACGTCCGGATCGAGAAGGACCGGGGCCCGTTCGCCAAACAGGTCGATTTCGCTGCGCCCGCCCGCTTCCGCATAGGCCTCGGCATCGACGAGGGCGCAGCGGCGGTCGTGGGTGGTGACCTGACCTTGATCCAGCCGCTCATGAATGCGCCATTCCTGGAACCCATGGCCGCTCAGCGCGGCCTCCGCGAGTTCGATCTGCTCGGCCGGGTCCGGCAGACGGGCCAGCAGCTTGGCCTGTTTCAAGGTCAGCCGGCCGGCCTTCATCGCCTCGAACGCGGCCCCAGGCAGGGTGGACAGAGCGGCGAGGCGCTTGATCTCTATCTCCGCATAGCCCAGGGCCTTGGCGATGGCGGCGACGGTCAGCTTGGATTTCAGCATCCGACCGATGGCGATCACGACGTCGGCGATGTGAACCGGCAGGGCGGTGTTGGTCAGGACGATCGCCGCCGCTTGGCGCGCGGGATCGGTCTCGACATAGACCCGCACGGGAAAGTCACCGTCGATCTCGCCCGCGTCGAGCAGCAGGCCCCAGGCCAGGCGGCGGCGGCGGCCGTCCAGCGCCATCCAGGGCTCCTCCTTCTTGCCGCGGCCCGGTCGCACGGTCAGGGGGTAGAGCTGCCCCGCCGCCTTCAGGGTGGCGGCCAGGAGGGGGATGTCGTCATCCGGCGGCTCGCCGGCGCGCAGATTTTCGCGGGCGATGCCGAGGTCGCCCAGTCGGACGACCCGCTCGTCTCGCTCGATGACAAGCGCTGGGCTCGAACCGGCGTCGGGGAGCGTGGTGGGAATGTCAGTCATGAGGCGTCTCCTGCCGGCAACGGGGCCCATCCCCGCCGCTCCGGCACCCTCAGCGCCCTTCCTCCCTCCTCTTCTTCGCTTCGGCGGCTTCGACCTCGTTCCAGTCACCGAAAGGCGGCTCAGGCAGGGCGACAGTGACGTCCAGGCCGGTGACCCGCAGGCGTCGTTCGAGTCGCGCCGCCGCCGCCTCGCCCGCCCGCCCCCGATCGGCGGCGATCAGGACTGCGCGGACCGAGGGCGGCGGCATCCAGCCCGCGAGATTGTTGGCCGCCATGAGAGCCCAGCCAGGTAGATTGAACCGCTTGATGGCCGACAAGGTGGTTATGGCTCCCTCCCCGACCAGCATCCGCGCCGCGGCCGGAGCGAGACGAACGGCAGCGCCGACCGGAACCCGGCCAATGGTCTTGCGCGGGAGATAGAGGTGGCGGTGAGGAAGACCGTTCGATGTGAGATAGGTGAGTTCCACGGCCGTCAGCCGATCCTCGTCGTCGCTGATCCGGGCGACGAGCGCTGCGCATGTGGGTACGTCCGGCCCACGATAGACCGAAATCGGCGCACGAGGATGAAAACGGAGGTTGAATGCGCCGAGGGCATGATCGACGGATCGGTTCTGGAGATAACGAGAGGCCGCACTGCCCGGTCCGAGAGGTAGGGCGTCCTCCCATAGCCTTGCGGCCGTGGCAGAGCGGATCGCCGGAGCGGGTCTCGGCGGGCACGGAGCGCCGACAACAGCGCCCACCAGCCGGCCCCTTGGGTCAATAAGGCCGCGCTTGCACAGGTCGTCGCGCACGACGCGCCAGTCTGCCCCGCCGAAACCGTGAACGACGACCCGCCCTTCGGCCAGCAGGAGGGAGACGGAGCGATCGCGCCTGCTGTGACCGGGACCTGGGACGTTGGCGCGACGCCCGTTCTGATAAAGGTCGCCGCCCAGGGCGGCGACGATGGCATGCAAGGTCATGGCCCCCTCAGAACAGGCCGAGGGCTCGGAAGCTGGCCGTGCCTTCGCGGCCGACGATCAGGTGATCATGGACCTGAAGACCGAACAGCTTGGCCCCGTCCACAACCTGCCGGGTGATCTTGATGTCGGCCGGGGACGGCGTCGGGTCGCCGGAGGGGTGGGTGTGGACCAGAATCAGGGCGGAGGCGGAAAGCTCCAGTGCCCGGCGGATCACCTCTCTCGGATACACCGGGGCATGGTCGATCGAGCCGTCGGCGACCCATTCATCCCTCAGGAGGATGTTGCGTCGGTCGAGATAAAGCACCCGGAACTGCTCTCGCGGCAGGTTGGCGAGCGCCAGCCGGGCATAGTCCACGACAGCAGCCCATGAAGACAGGACCGGACGGGCGCTGGCGGTGTGGCGCGCCAAACGGATGCTGAGCTGTCGCAAGAGCTTCAGGTCCAGAATGCCCGCAGGACCGAGCCCGGTGATCCGTCCGAGCTCGGAGACCTCGGCGGCGGCGATGTCGCCGAGGTTGCCGAAGCGGTTCATCAGATCTGTGGCGGCCTGCTCCACCACATGGCCCTGAAGAGAGCGCGCCAGCAGGAGGCAGAGGAGGTCGCGATCTTCGACTTCGTCCAAGGTCGAGGTCTGGGCGACGGCGGGCGGGGTTCTGCTGTCCAGATCAATCGGAACAGAACGGGCGGCAATCGGTCTCATGGCGGCATCCTTTCACGCTCCCAATGGAGCGTCGGCCGCCGCCCTCCCTTTCTTCTCCTGTTCTGTTGGGCAGGGACGGTACTCTGCTGAGAGTGTGCGTGATATTTCATCTTACCACGGATCATCTCTCCGTGTGATTGAGAAGAAAGCCATTTATACTTACGGCCTTTTCAACCAACATGCGAACCTATAGTGGCGCTTCGCGTTCTCCGGAGATCAGGAATCTTTCGGGAGTGATCCATGCGGACGAGCTCGGAAACCAAGCCTGAAGCTCGTGAGGAACGCCCGTCGTTTCCCCAGACGGGGGGGCTCGCGGGGTGGCAAAAGCGGCTGGTCGAAGCCGCCGCGCGCGAACGCCTCGCCGAGCTGACGGTCGGCAAACTCGCCGACGAGGTTCGCCTGAGCCGGTATTGGTTCTCGCGCGCGTTTCGCTCGAGCTATGGAATACCTCCGGCCGAATGGCTTCAGGACCGCCGCCTCCGGGAGGCCGAACGGCGGCTCCGCGTTACCGACGATACCGTTGAACGGATCGCCCTGGATGTGGGCTATCGCAGCGGGTCTCAACTCGCCCGGATGTTTCGCCGGCGCATGGGCGCGAGCCCGAGCGTCTGGCGCCGTCGCTGAAGCGTAGCCGCAATTGACCGCACGATTGGAACGAACACCGCACGAATAGAACGAGCTTGGGCGTTTTCTTGAAGACCTTTGTCAGGCTTTGTTCAGGGCACGCGGCCGGGGGCAATCGGAAGCGTGATCGTGAGCTCAGGTGTTCGTTTAGCGGGCGCGGCGGCCGGCGTCCTGATCGGCCTGCAGGCGGCGTCTCAGTACGTCGGATGGACCTTTGCCGATGCCCCCGCGCTCGGTCCCAGGGTCCGGCTGACGTCGGATCTGAGCGTATATCCGCCCTGGGCCATCGGGCCCTGGCGAAAGCGGTTCGGGGCGGAAGAGCCGAAGACGTTCAATGCGGCGAGCGCGCTCATCCTGCTCGGGGCCAGCGCGGGCCTTGGGTTGGGCATGATCGCGAGCGGCGGCGGGGTCCATCGACGGGTTCGGGGATGGGGCGACCTGCAAGACGCTCGCAGCGGGTCCCTGCTGGACGACGGCGGCTGTGTGGTCGGGCGCTTTCGGGGGCGTCTTCTGGCCACCAGTGATCTGCGGCCGACGCTCGTCACCGGCGGCACCCGCTCGGGCAAGGGCCGCGGCCATGTCATTCCGACGCTTCTCAGTTGGGGCGGATCGGCGCTGGTCCACGACCCCAAGGGCGAACTTTGGAAGGTTACGGCCGGTTGGCGCGCCGGATTTTCTCACGCCCTGTTCTTCGCCCCCCGAGACGCCGCTTCGGCCCGCTGGAATCCCCTCGCGGAGATCAGGCCCGGAACCGGAGAACTGGCCCAGGTCCAGCGCCTTGTCGCCATTCTGTCCGACCCCGGCGGTCGTCGCGACGATGAGGCGATCTGGGACAAGTCGGCCTCGGAGATCCTGGAGGCGGTGATCCTTCACGTCCTCTACACCGCCGACGATGGGCACAAGACCCTGCTCAAGGTCCGTGAGCTCCTGGCCGACCTCGACAAGGCCGCAGAGACGATGCTGAAGACCCTCCACCGCGCGGGTCCGGACGGCGAGCCGGAAATCCACCCCTTCATCAAGACCGCCGTGACCGGCTATGCCGCCATGCATGACCGGTTCCGCACCTCCGTCCAGGGCACCGCGCGGTCCTACCTGAAGTGGCTGGCCGGCGAGGACGTTGAGAGAGCTCTTTCGGCTTCTGACTTCGCGCTCGGCGATCTGATGTGCGCCCAGGCGCCGGTCAGCCTCTACATCCAGGTCGCGCCGGCCGACGCCGTCGCGCTGCGCCCGCTGGTGCGGCTGCTCTTCTATGCGGCATCCCAATCGCTCACGATCCAAGAGACGACGGACTCGGCTGGCCGCGACAAGCGCCACAAGCTCCTCCTCCTGATGGACGAGTTCCCGCTTCTTGGCCGGGTCGAATTCTTCGAGAAAGCGCTCCGCCTTATGAGCGGCTACGGCCTGAAGACCATGTTCGTGGCCCAGAGCCTGAACGA
>SXGS01272593.1_pt1 | contig 23641 bp, 18 predicted proteins | sample 3174681 | NCBI WGS metagenome assembly SXGS01 (sample SAMN11356861, study PRJNA531348) | freshwater metagenome | isolation source: freshwater sample F1-80 | place: China: Fuxian Lake, Yuxi | collected 2017-12-25
CCTCCGAGTGATTCCCTCTGTTTTGACTCGGAGGGCTGACGCCCTGCCGCTCGCCAAACCTCTCATGGCACCCCGCGCGAGATATAACTCGGCGTATCAAAACGTGAGACGCCTCGATAGATGATTGGTTGCAGGCCAGCGATCTCGGCATCGGCGGGGTAGTACGGTCGTCGGACGTTTTGGAATCGCGTCCCACGCAGCGTGGCGGGTGTCGGGCCGGGCGTGTTGAGGATGAATTCCCCTTTTGCGATGTCGCCGTAGGCCATGCTGTAGTTCATCGGGTTCTTGACGACGACGAATTTGGCACTCCGAGCGTTCAGCCCCAGCAATTCGTACTGCTCGCCGCACCATTCGTAGGTGCCGTGCGAGGCAACCGCGATTTCAAGACTGCCGACTTGCAGCGCGGCGGACGGTCCCATGTTCCCCGCTTGTCCGTCCCAGATGCCTCCTCGGTAACGAAAGCGGCCATCGCTGAGTTTGCGAACTCGGCCCGTCACTGCGACCGGCTCGCCCCATTTCGGATCGACGTGATGACCGATTTGTACAGAGACCTCCGCACCTTCGCCGGCTGCGTGACACTGCACTGCGACGATCGGATCGACGATCGGGATGAGGCAGGGCTGATCGACGTCCGCCGCTAACAACGCTCGCAACGAGGCCGCACTGTCGCCAGCCGCACCACCTCCGCAGCAATCGGCGGTCTCGACCAGCAGCACGGGTCCGCCTTCGATCTGCAAACCGCGCTCGATCGCATCAGCCGGTGAGAACACTGGTGGTTCCAGATCGAACCGCTTTTGCCAAAACAACTCCGCGATCTGCCACGCCAGCCGTTCGGCCAGGTTGGGATCGCCGTTCGTGATCACGAGACCGCCTCCACCCATGTCCGGCAGGTCGAGGTACGGGTGAACGAGGAAAGCACTTGTCGAATAGACGCCGTCATTCCGCTCGAACGATTTCGCCAAACGCATGACATCCGCAAACGGCCCCGGCCCTTCGGTGTGGCCGAGCACTCCGCTGACCAGCGCGGGGACTTTCGCCAGAACCATCGCCGGTCGCAGATTGCCGTCCAAGATGTCCAACAACGCCCGCGCGCCACGCTCCCCGGTCGTGAACGCATCTTTGTGCGGGTACGTCTCCCAAGCGATCAACGCATCGGCACAGCGAACCATCGGCTCGGTGACGTGAGCGTGCAGATCGAGCGTTGCGACCACGGGAATTTCGTCGCCGACGACCGCTCGCACAGCCTCCAGCAAATCTCCTTCGAGATCGCCGATCCCCTCGACTGCCGCCGAGCCGTGCAGAGCCAACAACACTCCGCGGACCGGTTGCGACGCTTGCAGGCGATCGAGCAGATCGCGTTTCAATTGCCGATAGCAATTCGCCGTCACCGGCCCGCTGGGACAAGCACTCGCCACCAGCAACGGCTTGATCGCGACCGATCGTTCACGCAGGACACTCAGCATCCCGCCGACCGTACCGGCCGTGCGGTCGAGCACCTCGGCATCGTAGAAGAGCTCACTCCGCCGAAAACTTTCGAGGTCCGCCGGCACACCGCCGAAGTGGTTGCACTCGAGGAAAATCGAACCAATGGCAATTGAGGTCGTCATCGCGGCAGACTATTCGTCGGCCTCAGCGGAGGCAAACTCAAGCGTCGAGTGGGTGAAGAATCGGGTCAATCGTCCTAAGCTGGAGACCCACTGCCACGGCCGCCAAGGAACTTCCGCATGAAAATCGACCATCTGGAGACGATCACACTTCGCTTCGAGTACGCCGATGGCTTCCGCTACGCCGGCGGCCAATGCACGGCGCGAGTCACTTCGCTGGTGCTGGTACACACGGATTCGGGAGCGGTTGGAATTGGTGCGGCGTACTCGCATCCGGGGTTGGTGCATCTGATCGTACAGGAGCAGCTCGCACCGTTGCTGATCGGCGAAAATCCGACCGATGTCGAAGCGATTTGGCAGAAGATGTATCGCATCACTCGCTGGTACGGACGCAAGGGAGTTGCCATGTCGGCCATCGGCGCGATCGACACGGCGTGCTGGGATCTGCGAGGCAAGTCGCTGGGCAAGCCCGTGTGGGAGCTGCTCGGCGGACAGCGAATCACTTGCCCGGCGTATGCGAGTGCGCTGTTGTGGAAAGAGCCTGCGGCTCTGGCCGAAGAAGCGGCGAGATTGATCGACCGAGGATTTCGCCGCGTGAAGATGCGGCTGGGATACGGCGGCGACGCCGATCGCGCGGCGGTTCGTGCGGTGCGTGAAGCGATCGGGCCAAACAACGACGTGATGTGCGACGGCTCGATGCGGTACTCGCTGGAGGATGCCACGACGCTCGCTGAATTCCTGGCGGAGAACAACGTCTTCTGGTTCGAGGAACCGTTTGAACCGGAAGACATCGACTCGTACGTTGCGTTGAGTTCACGAGCCTCGCCTCCGCTGGCCGCCGGCGAAAACGAATTCGGGCTGCAAGGATTTCGCGAACTGATCCGAGCCGGAGCGCTTGACATCGTCCAACCGGACGTCAGCCGCTGCGGCGGGATCACCGAAGCAAAGCGTGTCGCCGATTTGGCTCTGACCGCTGGCCTGCGCGTCGCTCCACACAGTTGGAGCGACGCGGTGGCGATCACGGCCAACGCGCACGTTGTCGCCGCGCTGCCGCACGGGATCACCGTCGAGGTCGATCAAACTGGCAACCCATTCGTCGAAGAGTTGCTCGTCGAACCGCTCACTGTGCGTGACGGCCACTTGACGCTCAGCAAGGCACCCGGCCTGGGAATCGAACTCAATCCGGCGACGCTGAATCGTTATCGGTTGAATGATCCACTACATCACATCTGCCGGACGGCTCGTACTCCGACATGATCTTCGGGAATGCCTTCCTGTAGCCCAACTCTCTGAGTTGGGGTACGGGTGCCTCGAAAAACCTCTCATCCGGATTCCAATAATAAGCTGCGTTCATTGCGTGGGAGGGCGAGGCTCCTGCCGTGCCGGGTCGGAGAGAACGCGTGACTCTCGCATCGGCTCGGCCGGAGCCTCGCCCTCCCGAACATAGGCGCGGTTTTCAATGGCGATCCGGCTCAGAACAACCCCAATACCGGCTGGCCATGCTCGACGAGGCGGCGCGGGCGATTGAGCGAATCGTGGTACTCGGTCGCGGGGTCGATGCCGAGCGCGTGATAGATCGTGGTGATGAGGTCGAAGGGATGGACCGGGTTGCTCTTCGGCCAGGCGGCGAAGCGATCGGATTCGCCGTAGACCTGTCCCGGTCGGACGCCTCCGCCAGCGAGCAGGCACGAATAACATTCAGGCCAATGGTCTCGTCCGCCAGGGCCGACGTTGTCGGTCGTCGACACACCGATCTTGGGTGAGCGGCCGAATTCACCGACCGCCACGACCAGTGTTTTCTCCAGCAGGCCGCGCTGTGCGAGATCGGCGACCAGCGCGGACATCGTGCGGTCGAAGTACGGGCAGCGGTGCTCTCGCAGCGTCGGGAAGTTGTTGCGATGCGTGTCCCACGAGCCGTCTGGGCCGGGAACCGGTTCGTCATCGGATCGAGCGGGCCAGGTCACTTGCACGAAGCGCGTCCCCGCTTCGACGAGCCGCCGAGCCAGCAAACAACTTTGACCGAACCGCGTCTTGCCGTACCGTTCGCGAGTCGCCTCCGACTCGGCATCGAGACGGAATGCTTGCACGGCTCGGTGCGATTGCACGAGGCCCAACGCTCGCTCGTAGTAGGTGTCGAAGGTTGCCGCGCTTCGGGCGGATTCGCGTCGCGCGTCGATGGTCGCTCGCAGATCGACTCGCGATTGAAGTCGATCCAGCGTCACGTCGCCGGGAAGCGCGAAGGCATCGAGCTTCAGCGGTTGAGTCGGGTCGTCATACATCATGAAGGGATCGAAGCCCGGACCAAGAATTCCCGCTGACTGTCCGACACCGACTTCCTTCCCTTCTTTGACTGGCCCGCAGACGGCGACATAACTCAGCCCACTAGTCGCCGACGGTCGCTGGCGAGCCACGATCGAACCAACTGACGGCAGATCGTCGCGCGACGGCGGTACAGCCAAGCCAGTCACCGAAAAGTTCGCCGGGTCGGTTCCGGTCATCAGCATGTAGATCGCTGAGCCATGATTCCGCAGTCCCTTTGGTTTGACTCCCATTGACCGAATGAGCGTGAAGTGTTGAGCCTGCTCCGCCAGCATCGGCAACACTTCGCCGAGCATCATGCCCGGAGCACGGGTCGCGATCGGTCGGAATTCGCCGCGAATCTCCGCCGGTGCATTGGGCTTGGGGTCCCACAGGTCGATGTGACTCGGCGAGCCTTGCAAGTACACCAAAATCACCGCATCGGCGGACGCCGGTCGGCTGACGACTCGTGCTGAGACGTTGGAAGTCGGAGCGGCTTGCAGAGCTTGCTGCCGCAGGAAGGTCGGCAGCCCCAAACCGAACAGCGACAGCCCTCCGACCGTCAGCAGCTCGCGCCGCGAGGGAGTGTCACACAAACGCCCGGCAGAAGTGTGGATCGAAAACATGCTTCGTACTTCCAAACACACAGGGAAACGGTCCGAGAAAGTCCGTGGCGTAGGCTTCCAGCCTGCGAAAAAACACGACAGGCTGGAAGCCTATCCCACGATCAAATGCGATTTCTCGGACAGCCTCTGAGATCGGCAGGCACTCAACACCACAGCCCCGAAACCCACAACTTAAGGGCGACATCGTACCAACGCAATCGCGACTCAACGAGCCGCAAATTGAACTCGCGAGCAACTCAAACTTGACTCGATGTCGATGGCAGCTCGCGAAGCCGACTCGTAGGATTCGCCGCACTCGAAGACCAAACATCGACCACTGGAGACTGCGATGCGACGAGCCATTCGTGTTTGTGCGATCGTGATCCTGGTCCTCGGAGTGAGGCAGACGACCGGTTGGGGGCAAGCGCCACAGCCGCTCTCCGAGGAACAGCGGCGGACGTTCGAGCGGGAGATGGCCGAACTCAAAGTTCTTCAGCCGTATCTCGGTGCCGACCAAGCCATCTTCTTCAAAGGATTGACGTGGGCGTTGAAATACGACCGCGAGTTCACGCCCGCAGACGTCGCACTGCTCGAGAAATCCATCCGGCGCGCCCACGAACGCCAAAACGTCCCGCCAGACGAGGTGCGGCATTGGCCGACTCGGCGGGGCAAACTCGCACGGGGATACCGCTCGAAGATTGATGACTCGGTGCAGCCTTACGGCCTGATTGTTCCCAAGAACTACGACCCAGTGAAGCCGATCCGGTTAGATGTCGTTCTGCACGGCAGCACGCGGCCGGTCGGAATGAGCGAATTAAAATTCATCGCTCGGTTCGATGAAGGAGATGGCGAAAATCCGTCACCACCCGATCAGCCATTCATCGAACTCCATCCGCTCGGCCGAGTCGAGAACTGCTATCGCTGGGCGGGCGAGACAGATGTCTTCGAGGCGATTGAGTCTGTTTGTGAGTCCTACAACATCGACCGCAACCGCATCGTGTTGCGCGGCATGTCAATGGGCGCGTCGGGGACGTGGCATCTCGGATTGAAGCATCCCACCCGCTTCGCTGCGCTTGGTCCGTATTGCGGCTATGTCGATACGCACAAGTTCTCGGAGACTCCGTTGCCGAACTTCGTCAAGGTCGGACCGCTGCCGGAGCATCAGGAACTCGGCCTGCACATGCTCGATTCCATCGACTATGCGGCCAACGCGGGAGTCGTCCCGGCCATCGCTTGCATGGGCGAGAAAGACGTCTTCTTCCAGGCTCACGTCCTCATGAGCGAGGCGATGAAACGGGAAGGGCTGACGATGACGAACCTCATCTCCCCCGGCACCGGCCACGTCATCGACCCAGTGACTCATGCCGAGCAAATGCGCCGCATCGCTGAGCACGTCGCCATCGCTCCGCGCCGTCCACATGAACTGCGGTTCGTGACATGGACGCTCAAGTACAACCGCTGTCATTGGTTGGAGGTGCTCGGCTTGGATCGGCACTACGCTCGCTCGGAGTTCTCCGCCAAGTTGGAAGACGACGTGCTGGTGATCGACGAACCGAAGAACATCAATCGGTTCGCGATTCGGCGTCTGCAACTTCCGACCACACCGAAGAAATTGCGGATTGGGAATTCTGAACTCAAATTTCCTCAAGACCTTGGCCCCGTTGACTACCAAGTCATTTTCTTTCGTCGCGACGGTCAGTGGTGCAATGAAAGCGAGGAAGGGAATTACACGAATCACCGAACCCGGAAGCGTCCTGGCCTGCAAGGTCCAATCGACGACGCCTTCACTTCGCCGTTCTTGTGCGTGCGCGGCACCGGGCAACCATGGAACAAGGCCGTTCAGGAATACGCGGAGGCGAGCCTGCTCCGCTTCGCCGACGAGTGGCATCACTACTTTCGCGGCGAGCTTCCGATCAAGGACGACCACGCCGTCACGGAAGAGGACGTGATGAGTCGCAACCTGATTCTCTTTGGTGATCCGGGCAGCAATTCGTGGATTGCCAAGGTGCTTCCAAAGCTTCCGCTCTATTGGTCAAAAGAGTCGATTCGGTTTGGTCGCCACGAGTATTCCTCGGCGGAACATGTCCCCGCACTGATCTATCCCAGCCCGTTGACTGAAAATTCTTGGGAAAGGCATTACGTCGTGCTCAACAGCGGCCATACGTTTCGCGAGGCGGAGTTGGCGAAGCTCAACTATTTGCTGTTCCCACGCTGGGGCGACTGGGCGTTCTTGCAGATTCCTTTGGACCAGAAGCCCTCTGAGCCGCTGACCGAGAAAGTGATCCACGCCGGCTATTTTAGTGAGCAATGGTAATTCAAAAAGTCGCTTGGACGCCTATGTCCGAGCGAACGGACGTAGGTATCCGTTCTGCGAATTCTTTGGAGGTTCCATGACCAACAATCTCGTCTCTCGTCGTCATCTGCTCGGCGCATTCGGAGCTGCCGGCGGCATCGCGCTGCTGAACCACGCGGTTGCTCAGGAAAACAACCCGGCGGCGCAAGTCACCGATTCGGCGGCAAGCCTCAAGATCACCGCGATGAAGACACATCGCGTGCAGCACAAGGTCTACGTCGAGCTTTCGACGAGCGCAAAGATCACCGGCTGGGGCGAGGTCAGCGCACTCGTGCCGACGGCGGCGGAAGAACTGACGAAATCGCTGTTCGAGTTGCTCGACGGCGAGAACCCCACGCGTATCGAGCACCTCTGGCAGAAACTGTATCGCGCCCATCGCGACATCCGAGGCGGGCCGTTCATGTCTCACACGCTGGCCGGGATCGACATGGCGTTGTGGGACATCACCGGCAAGCTGTGGGGCGTGCCGGTCTATCGGCTGCTCGGCGGGCCGTGCCGAGACAAGATTCGCGTTTATCCGACCGCGAAGGCTCACAAGGTTCCGCCGCACGGCATCTACGATCATTCGGGCAAGCCGAACGAAATCGAACGGATGGTCAACGCGATCAAGCAGACTCGTGAGCGAGTCGGTCCCGACGGGACCGTGATGTTCGATGCTCACTGCGCTGTGCCGCCGGCCACGCTGATTCAGCTCGCAGCGGCGGTCAAACCGTATGACGTGCTGTTCTTTGAAGAGGTCGCCGTCCCCGGCAACATCGAAGTCTTCAAGCGGCTGAAAGAACAAATCCCAATCCCGATGGCGACCGGCGAGCGGGACCACACGATTTGGGAATTCATCCCGTACCTGCACGAGCGGTGCATCGATATCCTGCAACCCGACGTCGCGCACTGCGGCGGCATCACGCAGATGCGCAAGATCGCGATCCTCGCCGAGGCGTATCACGTCCCGCTGGCTCCGCACTGCACGACCTCTCCGCTGGGTGCGACCGCCAGCCTCAGTGTCGGAGCGTCGATTCCGTTCCTGCTGATCCACGAGACCGCTCCCGGCTCGTTGCAGTGGGGCGAACAATTCATGAATCGACCGTGGACCGTGGACGACAAAACTGGCTACGCGACTCTGCCCGAAGGGCCGGGCCTCGGCGTGCAGATCGACATCGAGAAACTGCAAAAGCTCGCGGCGGATCCGAACTACAAATGGAAGTTCCCACGAGTCACGCTGCCGGACGGTTCGGTCGCGGATTACTGATTTTCATTTGGACTGCGACGATCCAAGTCGTCGCTTTTCCATCCGCGACGCTTTCCAGACAGTCGTGATTCGTTCAATCCAGGTGAATTGAAAAGCGGAGGCTTGGGCCTCCGCACTCCAAATTATGTGATGATTTTTCCGCCACATTTCCAACCACATCGGCCCGTCGGAGACTCGCGAATTCCTCACCGACTCCGGCCTGACCTCACCCGGCAGCACCGCCACCTTCAAGGTCTACGTCGTGCTCACCACCGGCAACGAAAAAGGGAGCAACACTGTGACGGTCACGCGGCCATGATGCTGCGTTTCAGACTTTCGGAGTCTTTGGCACTGACTCAATTGATGGTCCACGAAAGGGGGGATGATGGGCAACGCATTGTGCATTTTGTTGGGACTCTCCGCCGGAGCACAGGGCGTGTGGGCGATTTGGACGGGCGAAATGTCGGGGAGGGGCCGCGTGGCGCGCCGGTCGGAAAACCCCTTGCTGTTCGACCTATCGGCCGGGCTTTTGCTGTTCTTGTCGGTAGTCCTTTTGGACATTGGGATCGGAACCAAGATTCTGATTAAGTTGTTCGTCGGGCTTCTGATTAAGTTGGTCAATCTGACTCTGTGAGCGGAACGGGGATCGGGTTCCGCACTCTCACGCAGGAATGGAGCGATCATGGCCTTTGACCCCGTTCTCGAACCAGGCGAGCGAATCTCAGCGGACATCAGTTTCAGCAACAGGCCGATCCGCAGGCTCGTACTCACGAACCGAGCCGCCTACTGGAGCGGCTCCAAGTTCGCCCTCTTCGACAGCATCACCACCGAGCGAGTGCCACTCTCCCAAGTGATCTCTGTCTCCATTCGAACGAATTCGTACCAGGGTCGGCTGATCGTCGGCTTCAGCATGCTCATCGGCGGCTTCATCGGCATCATCATGGCTGCCGGAGGATTTGTGGGGGCACGAAGAAACATGGGGGTGGCGGTCCTCCTCTTCGTCGTCGGCATGAACTTCGCAGCGCGCGGCGGTCGGCGGAGAACACTCATCATCGCTTCCGAAGGAACAGAGTTCTCATGGACCGAGCCAGGCACCATCGGCCCAAAGAAGGGATCCTCGATGTTCGAGCAGGCCCGCGCTTGGGCACAGAGCAACGGCCTCCGTCTGGAGGTCGAACTGGAGGAGTAGGGACCATGTTATGGGAAGTCCGTCGAAAGGCGACGGACGTTTGTCCCAGCCTACGGAAGCCAGTGGGCGGAGAGCGGCTGACTGACCTCTTCTCTCTTGCTTGCGTTGCCCGACGGTCACTCCCAAACTCTGCCACATGAAATCGAAATCACCGCTGCTGATCATCTTCATCACTGTGTTCATCGACCTCTTGGGCTTCGGCATCGTGCTGCCATTGCTGCCGAGGTACGGTGATTACTTTGGCCTCGACCGACTGCTCGGCCCATTGATGGCCTCGTTTTCGGCAATGCAGTTTCTGTTCGCACCGTTGTGGGGACGTCTCTCGGATCGGATCGGCCGACGGCCGGTGTTGCTGGTCGGTCTCGCGGGTTCGACGGTGTTTTATGGGCTGTTTGGATTCGCGACTTCGTTGGGCAGCGAAGACCAATTCCTCGGCCTATCGGTAATCCCGTGGTTATTCATCACCCGCATCGGAGCGGGGATCGCGGGGGCGACGATTCCCACCGCTCAGGCCTACATCGCCGACTCGACAACCGCCGAAGGTCGTGGCAAAGGCATGGCGTTGATCGGTGCGGCGTTTGGAATCGGTTTCACATTCGGCCCGCTGCTGGGATCGGTATTCGTGTCGGGCACAGTCGACGGCCCGCCAAGTCCGATGGCCGGATATGTGGCGAGTGGCTTATCGGCGTTTGCGTTCTTGTGGGCCGTCGCTCGGTTGCCAGAGTCGTTGAAGCCGGACAACGTCGCGTCTCCGCGCCGCTGGTTGAACGTCGGAGCAATGGGACGAGCATTTTCCAATCGCGGCACCGCGTTGCTAATGCTCACCATCTTTCTGACGACGTTGGCCTTTGCCCAGTTTGAGGTCACGCTGTCGTTGTTGACGAAGTTTTTCGGACTGGCCGATGACCAAAATTTCTACGTCTACGCCTATGTCGGCTTCGTACTGGCATTGAGCCAAGGAATGCTGGTCCGGCGAATGTCGCCCCGGTTTGGCGATTTCAAAATGAGTCTCATCGGTACGGTTTTGATGACGCTTGGTTTGGTCTTGATCGCCATCACCTGCGGCCAGAGGTCGCTGGGACTGTTGTTCGCGATCGTGCCGATCAATGTGTTGGGCTACTCGGCGCTGACCCCTTCGCTGCAAGCGATGTTGTCACTGCGGACTTCGGCCGACGAGCAAGGGGAAATCCTCGGCGTGGGTCAAAGCATGTCGGCGTTGGCTCGCATTGCCGGGCCACTGTTGGGTGTGTGGCTGTTTAAGCTCGACAAGCAGGAACCAGCCAATACCGTTGTCTTGCCGTACTGGGCCGGAGCCGGTCTGATGTTGCTGGGCGTTGTCATGGTCCTGTCGCTCCGCAGTCAACCGAAGAAGAAACTGTCTGTCGTCGAGTCTGATTCGTAGCTGAATTCCTGGGGCAGGTTCTCAACCTGCCAGGGCCGGGCAGGTTGAAAACCTTTCCCATGAGAAGCACCATGAGTATCGACGTTGTCGTTCGCACGGAATTCTCGAAGCACAAGTTGCTCGAAGGCGACTTGGCCGCCGATCCGTTCGCGCAGTTTCAATGCTGGTTGGACGACGTACAAACCGCGAACGTCAGCGACTGGCAAGCGATGTCGCTGGCGACATCGACTGACGAGGGCCGGCCCTCCGTGCGAGTGGTTTATCTGCGCGGATGGGACGTGCGCGGCTTTCTCTTCTACACCAACTACGACAGCCGCAAAGGGCACGAACTCGCCGTCAATCCGCAGGCCGCTGCGGTGCTGTATTGGAAAGAGCTCGAACGACAGGTCCGCATCGAAGGGGCCGTCGTCCTCGCAAGCGACACGGAATCGGACGCGTACTTCGCTGGTCGGCCACGAGAAAGCGGCATTGGTGCCTGGGCCTCGTCGCAGAGCCAACCACTTGCTGATCGCGCGACGCTCGAACGCCTCACGGCAGAAATCGAGGCGAAGTTCGCGGGACGCCCGATACCTCGGCCACCGAATTGGGGCGGGTTTCGCATCGTTCCCGAAAGCGTCGAGTTCTGGCAGGGAGGCGTCGCACGGTTGCACGATCGGTTGATCTATCGGCGCGAATCGGAATTCGGGTGGCGGATCGAGCGGCTGTTTCCCTAATCGCCTTGGAGTGCTGCGGCTCGACGCAGCCCTCCAGGTTACTCCGCAGTGAACTTCGTCAGTTCTTCGGTGATCAGTTCTCGCTCGATTGACTCGCTGGTGAGCCGGGCGCGGACTCGCAGATTCCCTTCGGTCGCACCACGAACGTGAACGCGGAACAGAGCGGTCTTTCCAGGTGCCAATTCCGGCAGATCGTTGAACAGGATCAAGCCGTTCTTGGCGAGATGCTGGGTCGCTGACTGCACTTTGAGAAGTTCGACGCTGCCCGGCAATTCAAACGTGAGGCCGACGTTCTGGGCCGACTTCGAGCCAGTGTTGCTGATGCGAATCTCATAGGCGGTCTCTTGGCCAACCTCCACGGGATCTTCCAGGTCTTGAATCTCCAGAACCAGCAACGCTGAGCCTTCGACCGTTGTCTTCGTGTCGGCTTTGGCGGTCACGCCATGTTCGGCCGAGGCGAAGACGTGGTGCTCGAATTGACCGACTTCCGTGGCCTCCAACTGCAACTTCAATTGGACAGACTGAGCCGCTTCGAGATGTCCGACAGACCAATTCACCGAACCGGTGCTCGCATCGAGTACGCCTCCTTTGTCAGCCTTGAGAAACTTGAATCCCTTCGGAATGCGATGTGTGACGCGGACGTTGTTGGTCGCAACTTTGCTTTCATTGGTGATGTTCAATGTGTAGCGAGCGTCGCGTCCCGTGTATCGCAAGCCGGGGCCTTCGACGGCAATGGCCAACGACGGAGCAATGACCTTCACGGTCGCTTCGGCGGCTTGATTCAAACCGGAGTCGGCAGAGGCAGCGACTTCGAGAGTCTGCTCGCCGCTGGCGATGGCGGTGAACGACAGACGTACGGTTCGCGATTCGCCCGGATTGAGCGCGCCGACCGCGATCTGCGAGCGGTCGCCGCGAGTGGCTTCCAAGCCCGAGGGGGTCACGATTTGAATCTTGACGTTCTGAGCGATTCCGGTGCCGGGATTGGTGATCGTCACGGTCTGCACCAGTGGATCACCGATGATGACTTCGGCCGGCGCTTCGGTGGAAACCTTCAGCAACGGCTCGGCAACCTTGAAGACGCTGGCCGCCGTGCCGGTGAAGCGAACGTTGGCGATCGTCGCCAGATCGCCGCGCTGGCTCGGAATCATCGTGATGTGAATCGTGCGCTCTTCGCCCGCGGCAAGTTCGGAAATCGACCATTCGAGGTGATCGGAGACCGTGGCCGGTTTAGGATCCACCTGCGTCAGTCGTACCGACGCAGGGAAGATGGCCTCGACGACCACCGCGTGTGCGGAAACTTTGCCGGAGTTCTTCACGACCAGATCACAGGCACATTCCTGGCCGACATTGATCTCGCCCTGCTTGACCCATTCGACGGAGACCGAGGGTGTTCCGGCCGTGGACGAACTCTTGCTGAGATTTGAACGGTCGATTGTGGCGGGTCGCACAGTTCGATTCGCGGCAGAAGGCATCGGCTTCGGTGAACGATCGCTAACAACCGAAACTCGGCTGGATTTCGAAGTCGGCGTCGATTCGACCGGATCGTGACGAACGGTCGTTGACGTGACTTGGTCTCGCTCCGCCCGCGCGGGCTTGACCTTGGCCTTCTCCGTCGACTTCTGTTGAAAATCAGCCGCGACAATTCCATCCGTGGATTCTTGGTCATTGGACTCGGCGACCGCTTTCAGTGGCGCGGTGAAGCCAGCCTGTTGAAAGCCAGAGGCAGATTTCTTCTCGACCAGTTGACGAGTGATCGGGGCGTCGTCCGTGTCTCCCGAAACGGGTGGCGAAAGGAATTCGACTTTGTCCGCAACCGGCTTGTGCGGGGGTTTGGCGGTGCTCAAAGTCTGTTGCAGGTCCAAATGACTGCCCGCAGTGGTGCTGTCGGTCTTTGCGGGTTTGAGCTTGGCCTTTGTCGACAAGAACGAAGCTGACTCCTCGCCCGACCCAGATTTCGAGCGGCTGAATCGCTTCGGAGCGGAAGATGCTTCGGCCGCCAATTCTTCGACGATAGGATCCGTGGTCGGATCGACTGGGGCATCGGACTGTTCGCTGGCAGTGCCGCTACGACTGAGAAATTCCAAGCGTCCGGCTTGGCGATTCGCGGCCGGCGGAGCCGATCGCTGAACCGCTGTCTTTTCGCTGGCCAAACTGACTCCCAACGCCACACCCATGACCCCGCCGATCGCGAGCATTTTCATCCAGGGACGCATGCCATTCTCCTTGTGGGCCACAGGCCAATTCGCCGGAGCGCCTGGCGATACCGCAAAGCGCTGTCTCGCCATTTGTGAATACGAGACCTCAACTCGAAGATCGACTCGGAGGACTTTGCCGCTTGAGTTGAGTTTGCGGGTCAGCAATCGATTGACGGTTAGCCAGAGTTTGCCATCAAGTCGCCGGCGAAATTTGCCGGTTCACGGTAGTGCGGCCGAGCGAATCGTTGGCTCATCGATCATTCGTTTGTCCAAGCCAACGTCCAATGGCGGTTAGACGATTGCGAGACCGCAGTCGCTGGGATGCCGCAACGACTGGCGAGATCTCGAACTTCCTCCAGCGAAAGGGCTGCATGCAACGAATCGCGAAAGAGCATTTGCGAGTGCTCATTCTCTCGACCGGCATAGGTGGCCACCAAGCGATCGACCTCCGCGGACGACTCTGGACGCAACAGATCGCGAACGAACAACACCCCGCCGTGTTTCAGAACACGGGCCATCTCCGCCAGCGCCAAACTAGGTTCTGGAATGTGATGCACGATGCTGTTGGAAATAACCGCGTCAAACTCGTTCCCCACGTAGGGCATCCGTTTGGCATCAATCCTTGCCGCCTGGATCTGGTTGGCAAGTCCGGCTTTGACAATGTTGAGTTTGGCGAGCTTGAGCATCTCTTTCGCAAGGTCCATGGCAACGACACAACCAGTGAATTGACGACGGCACAACTCAATCGGAATGAGCGCCGTGCCGGTGCCGACATCTAAAAAGCGCAGAGGTCGTAACGAATCCACGAGTCGCGCGTCGAAACCGCTGGCGCGAGCGAATGCCAGAAAGTCATCGACGAAGGCACGGTTGACGGTACTGTGATCCATCGAGTCGTAATCGTGAGCGTCCTCGGACGTGTCCATGACTTCGGGTTCGAGACGACGTTCAAGCATTGTGATCTCTGAAAGGGGTCGGAATGTCGGAGTTGAACTCAGGACAACAGTTTTGCGAGGCCAGCTTCGTGTGCCAATTGTGGCGGGATGTGGTCTTTCAGCCACAGAAAATGTCGTGAAAATCCAACGTGTCGTTTCAACACGCATGATAGGTTTGTCGGGTCGTCGCTGGAGGGTCGTCGCTGGAGGATCGGCGCGGATGATCCGTTTGCGCTTCACGCCTCGCCATTCTTCAGATCAGGAGAATCGGAATGCTCAGAACACGTCGCACACAACTGGCCATGTTTCTGGCGGGAATGCTGGTGATTACGAACACCGCCCCAAGCCAAGCCGTCTTTCCATCACTTTTTGGTGGCAGCAACGGTGGCTCGTCCGGCGGCAGCAGCGGCGGGTTTTGGCATGGCAGCAGTGGGGGCTCATCGGGGCACTTCGGTGGTTCGAGTGGATTGTTTTCATTCGGTTGGCATAGCAGCAGCGGTGGCTCATCGGGTGCGAGCTTTGGCAGCTCGGGCGGGTCCAGCGGCATCTCGGGTGGATCCAGCGGAATGGTGATGGGTGGCGGCCCAGTGGTTGACGGATACTTGATGCCAACCGGGATGTATCAAGACTACGCACCGATGGCGCCTCAGATGGGACAAGTCCCGGTGGTTCCGCTCTCGGTGATGCCGCCGCAGGCCTTTGCGGACGCGAATGCAGCCGGGCAACTTCACACTGTCAGTGGTGACGGAGTTCAAGGGACACTCGGGAGGACGTATCAGTTGCCATCGAAGCGTGTGAATTCCACGAAACATACACGAGTCGGACTGTTGGAAATCAGTGTCAGCGATGACACGTTTCGGCATCTCGCGGCGGACGAAGAAATCAAAGTGACCGTCGAAGACGAGGCTGGCCATTTCGACGAACTGGAGGGCTTTTTCGGCGAAGACGAGAAATGGCACTTCGAGTCCGAACCGCTTTACACTGGCATTCCTCACATTTACGACGTGAAGTTTGAGATTGTCCGAACGGACAAGAAACGCGAGCAAAAGGGAGACAAGATGATCGTTCGTGAGATCGAGACAAAAGTCCGAGACATCGGAATTCGCCGACTGCGGCTGATTCCAGGTCGAACGGTTTACTTGAATTATCCGTAGCCGAGTCACTCGATTAGTCATCATTGAGTTCGAGTCGAATCGATCGTTGGAACGAAGTACGTTCCGGGACTTTCCCCTGCCGGTCAAATTCCGTTGATGCACACAAGTCCGACAGTTCTGAAAACGCCGGGCTTGTTGTTTGCGCTTGTCGATGTGGTTGGTGCTGGTCGCAAGTCGGCCTGTTGGTCGATGCCTCCAAGGAGATGACCGCCACTACCAAAGTCACAGTTCCGTCAAAAAACGCCGACGAGTCGTTTTGGACTCGTCGTCCGTGGCTTCGCCGAGTCGTCTCGGTTGGACTCGTTCTGCATTTGCTTGCGCTGGTGATTGCCCCCTTGGCGGTCGCGCCGACTTCTCGACTTTGGCAACGAACCTGGACGGTGTTTCGGCCCTACCTCGAAGGGCTGAACCTCAACCACGGCTATCACTTCTTTGCCCCCGAACCGGGGCCAAGTCACTTGGTCCACTTTGAACTGCGTTTCGATGACGGCCGTGTCGAGCAGGGCATCTTTCCGAACGTTCAGCAACACCAGCCGCGACTGCGATATCACCGCCACTTCATGCTCAGCGAATTCCTCAACAACCTCGCGATCGACGACAGCCGCCGCGAACTCTTCGACGCCGTGGCGCACTCCTACGCCGAGCACCTGCGGCACGAACATCGCGTGGCTGAAGTCACACTCTCGCTGAGGCGGCATTACGTTCCAAGTCTGCAGTTTATTTCTTCGGGCAAACGGCTGGACGATCCGTCGCTGTTCGCCGAGCGTCCTCTCGGAACGCATGGCTCGGAGAGGCGGTGAGTCATGCTTGCTCGACTGCGTTGGTTGATTGGACTGTTGGTGGCCTACCTACGAGATGGCTGGTCGGCGATGGCGACGGCGTGGAACCGCTTCTGGTTCGCGCCGACCGATCCGACAACTCTCTGCCTGATTCGGGTGCTCGCGGGGTTGATGCTGTTCTACACGCACGCCGTCTGGACGTTGGATCTAGAGGCCTTCTTCGGTGAGCAAAGCTGGCTGTCGCGCGAAGTGATCGCTCAAGCGAATCAGGGCGGCTATTCGTGGAGCGTTTTGAACTGGTTCCGCAGCCCAGTCGCGTTGTGGTCGATGCACGTCGCCGCGCTCGTGGCCTTTGCCATGCTGACCATTGGACTGTGGACTCGCGCCGTGTCGGTGCTCGCGTTCGTCTTCACCGTCTCGTACGCGCATCGCACGCCCGGAGCTCTTTTCGGCCTCGACCAAATCAACAGCCTGCTGTCGCTGTACTTGATCGTCGGTCCCAGCGGCTCGCGATTCTCGGTGGATGCGTGGCGAGCACGCCGCGCCGCCGCTTCCCCCACGGGGCTTGCCCCAGTGGCTCGCGGGCCTTTGCACTACTCACTATCTGTGGCCGCCAACCTTGCCATCCGGCTGATGCAATGCCACATGTGCGTGATCTATCTTTTCGCCGGACTCTCCAAGCTGCAGGGCCTGTCGTGGTGGAACGGCTTCGCGTTCTGGGGAGGCATCGCCAATCAGGAATACCAAACGCTCGACCTGACATGGATGGCCGATTGGCCGCTGGTCATCAACGCGCTGACGCATCTGACCGTCACGTTTGAGCTGTCGTACTGCGTGCTGATCTGGAACCGCTGGACCCGTCCGCTCGTTTTGCTGGCTGCGATTTGCCTGCATCTGGGGATCGTCGTCGCATTGGGGATGCCGACCTTCGGACTGGCCATGCTGATAGCGAACTGTGCTTTCGTAAGTCCGACTCTCATCCGCAGCCTGATTGACGGTCCCGGTCAACGCGATTCAAACGCCCCATTGCCATTGACGAAGCATGCTCCGCATTTCGTTCGCCATCCCAGCACAGCCACCGAAGGGCGACGGCTCGCGAGATAACCTTCGCATCACGCGAACAGCCCGTCGATCACTTGCCCATCTGCGATCGGCGTGGGACGTGGTAGACGTGGGAAATACGTCCGATGCGGGTCGATCCCCAGCGCGTGATAGATCGACGCCGCGATATCTTCCGGTCCCCAAGGCCGAGTGGCAGGGACGCTCCCCGTGCGATCGGTGGCACCAATCACGGTGCCTCGCCGCACTCTTCCGCCCGCCATCAATACCGAGCCGGCATTGGGATAATGGTCGCGACCGGCGTTCTTGTTGATGCGCGGCGTGCGTCCGAACTCGCCCATGACGACCACCAGCGTGTTGTCCAGCAGGCCGCGATCCGAGAGATCGTCCAGCAAGGTCGAGAGTGACATATCCAACTGCGGCAAGTTGCCCGGTCCCTCGAATTCATGCCACTTGTAGCCGGGGATATCGCGTGCCGGAGTCGCACCAGACATCATCGACTCGAACAGCAGATGATGAGTGTCCCAAGTCCCCTCGGTCGTTCCTGGTCCGAACAATCCCCCTTGCACCGCTTGATTGATCGTCACGAACCGCGCACCCGCTTCGATCAACCGACGAGCCATCAAGATTCGCTGGCCATAGATGTTCAAACCGTAACGCTCGCGCAGAGCCAACGGCTCCTCTTCGAGATTCATGGCTCGTTCCATCGCACCGCTAGTGAGCAGCGAGATCGCCTCTTCCGAGAACTTGTCGTGAGCCTCGTAAGCTTCGGATCCTCGCTCGTTCAATCGGCAAAGGTTTTCCAATTGCGTGAGCATCGACCGGCGATCCTCAAATCGCACGGGCGCGAGCTTCAATTTGCTCCCTTGCAGGTCAGGCTTACGCGGGTCTCCCTTGATGTTGAACGCCTCGAATGCGGGGCCGAGGTATCCCGGAGGATTTGTGTATCGCGCGGCGACCGGCAGTCCAAAGTGAGCCGGTATCCCATCGACCTTGCTGCCGGACAGCGCAGACACCAAGCAACCGAAGTTCGGGAAGTACTGTCCACCACGCTGCGGCAAGAAACCGCTGGTGACATGCTGCGAACCGGTGTCGTGCCCACCGTCCTTCCCTTGCCACGAGCGAATGACTGCGACCTTATCCATCCGCTGTGCCATCAACGGCAGCTTCTCGCAGATCGAGATTCCCGGCACGTTCGTCTGAGTCGGATTCCAGAGTCCGCGAATCTCCGCAGGTGCCTCCGGTTTTGGATCGAACGTCTCATATTGGCTAGCGCCTCCGGCCAAAAAAATGAACACGCAGGACATGTCCGACTTCGGCGACCGGGCCGAGTCAGCCGCTTGCAAGAGCCTCGGAAGGCTCAGCCCAAACAGGCCGGTTCCGATTTGCAAAGCGGCTCGACGAGGAATGGCATTGGCACTTGGCGACGGGGAGTTGAGCACACTCACTTCTCCTGATTGATCAACCGATTCGCGGAACTGCTGGGGCGCGGAGTATATCGACATTCGCGATGACGTCGCCCCAAATTCATTCGCGCCACCAGCCCTCGCGATCCAATGGTCGTTTCGCATAATACGACGCTCCGTTTCCCACCAGAGAATCTCCCTGACCAATCACCATGCGCTGTTTCGCGACCTCACTGAGTCTATTTGTCTGCACGCTGATCGTTTTCTCCGCCTCGGCCGCACCGCCGTTGGTTGATCCCGACCTTCCCGATGGAACCGAAGCGGCGATCAAGCAGCTCGCCACGTTTCGAGTCCCCGCTGGCCTAAAGGTTGAACTCTTCGCCGCCGAGCCAAAGCTGGCGAGTCCCGTGGCGATCGGAGTCGATGAACGCAATCGCGTGTTCGTCGCGGAGGAGTATCGCTTCAATCGCGGGACCGAGGAGAACCGCACGCGGCCGTTTCTGCTCGAAGACGATTTGCAGTTGCAGACGACCGATGATCGGCTCGCGATGTTCAAAAAGTTCGCCGACAAGTTTGACGGCGGCATGAACTGGTTCACGAAGACGGCGGATCAAGTACGACTCGTCGAGGACACCGACGGCGACGGCCGCGCCGATCGCAGCACGGTCTTCGCCACCGGATTCAACGAGCCGCTCGACGGACTGGCCGCCGGCGTGATGCCATTCAACGGCGATGTCTACTTCACCTGCATCCCACATCTGTGGCGACTGCGTGACACCGATGGCGATGGCGTGGCCGACGTGAAAGAAAAGTTGCTCTCCGGCTTCGGCGTGAACGCGGGGTTTCTCGGCCACGACTTGCACGGACTGGTGTGGGGACCGGACGGAAAATTGTATTTCTCAATCGGCGATCGCGGCTTCCACGTCACCTCGAAAGAGGGTGTCACCTTTCACGGCCCGCGAAACGGCGCGGTGTTTCGCTGCAATCCGGACGGCACCGAGTTTGAAGTCGTCCATCGCGGCCTGCGCAATCCGCAGGAGATCGCGTTCGATCAATACGGAAACCTCTTTGCCGGCGACAATAACTGCGACAAGGGGGATCACTCGCGGCTGGTCCACATCGTCGAAGGGGGCGACAGCGGTTGGAACATGGCGTTTCAGTCGCTCAACCCGCCGTACCTCACCGGCCCGTGGCACGCGGAGAAGATGTGGTCCGCTCAGGGAGACGCCGCTACCGCCGATCTGCAACCGGCGTGGTTGGTCCCAGCGGCGGGGCCGCTCGGAGCCGGGCCGTCGGGCTTCGCGTATTACCCCGGCGTCGGTTTGCCTGATCGCTACGCCGGTCACTTCTTCATGTGCAACTACACCGGTGGAGGCGGCATCGAATCGTTCGCCGTCAAGCCACGCGGGGCGAGCTTCGAGATCACCGACGCTCACGACTTCTTCAAGCCAATTTTCGCCACCGACGTCGAGTTCGGTTACGACGGCAAGATGTATGTCTCCGACTTCGTGAATCTCGACTGGAGCGGACGGAGTTTGGGAGGCCGCATCTTCTCCCTGTTCGATCCGCAGCACGTCGCGAGCAATTCCGCGAAACAAACGCAGCAACTCACCCGCGAGGGTTTGTCGAAACGATCGGCCGACGATTTGCTCGGCTTACTGATTCACGCCGACATGCGTGTCCGGCAGCGAGCCCAGTTTGAGTTGGCCAATCGCGGCGAATCATCCGCCGAGAAGTTGCAAGCGGTCGCCGCCGATTGTACGGCACCAACAGTGACACGACTGCACGCGGTGTGGGGCCTTGGTCAGATCGCGAGCAGGCGATCGGAAGTCCTCACTCCGTTGCTCGCACAACTTGATGAGGGAGACGAAATCGTTCGCGGCCAGGTCGTCAAAGTGCTCGGCGACCGACGAGTGACTGATGCTGCCCCGATTTTGCTCAAGCTGTTGAAAGAGGACAGTCCTCGGATTCGGTTCTTCGTGGCCCTCGCACTCGGCAAGATCGCCGCTGCCGAGCCACTGGTGCCGATCGGAGCACGTCGCGGCGATACGGTCTTTCCGGCAAACTCGTCGCTCAACCCGATTCCGCGTACCCCGTCAGAATTGAAACGAGGAACGATCAATCTCGGACTGCTCGAATTGCTGCGCGACAACGCGGACGCCGATCCGTATCTACGTCACGCGGCAGTCATGGCTCTGACCTGGATCGGCGATCTGGAATTCTTGCAATCATTCTCGACCGACCGATCAGTCGCAGTGCGTCGCGGAGTGTTGCTGGTGAAGCGTCGCACCGCCGACCCGCGCATCGAACAGTTCTTGAACGACGAAGACTGGACCATCGCCACCGAAGCCGCACGAGCGATCAACGATGTCCCGATCGAAGTCTCTCAACCGGCGCTCGCGAGAAAGCTGGCCCAACTCACGACCTCCACGGTCACGGTGAAGCCGATCGTCACGGAATTCACAACGACGACGGAAACCCCGCCGCGAGTCATCGACCTCGAACCGCTGCTGCGCCGAGCTATCCACGCCAACTATCGGCTCGGCGGCGCGGAGCATGTTCAACAAGTCGTCGCCGTCGCGATGAATCCGCAGCACTCACCCAGGATGCGTGAAGAGGCCTTCGCCGCGCTGGCAGCCTGGACCGAACCGACACCGCGCGATCGCGTCACTGGATTTTGGCGACCGCTACCGAAGCGTGATCCGAAAGTGGCTCGCGACGTGTTGAACGACAAACTGCCGGAACTGTTGGCATCCGCTCAAGGAAACTTGGTCACGCAGGTTGTGGAATTGGTCGCTCGACATGGTTTGAAAGCGGACGACACGACGTTCGCCGAATGGCTCACCGATGCCAAACGCCCCGCCACCGCGCGAGTCGCCGCGTTGCGATTGCTGGCCGCCCGCAACTTCCCGCAACTGACCGACTCGCTAACGAGTGCCCTGAAATCCGAAGTACCGTTGCTGCGAGCAGCCGCCCGCGACGTCATCGCCGCGCGTGATGCTGAGGCTGGCCTCCGCGAACTCAAGCAAGTTCTCGGTGACGACACGGGAGAGACAGCAACGTCGATCCATCACGTCGATCGACAACGAGCATTCGCGACACTCGCCACCATGAAACGCAAAGAGGCTGACAGCCTGTTGGCCTCTTGGGCCGATCGGCTGGCCGTCGGTGATGCCCCGTTGGAATTGCAAGTCGATCTTCTCGAAGCCGCAACCGCGCGGCGCGAGATCACAACCATCAACCAAGCGTTGCAGCGCCGCTCAGCCGCGTTGAATTCCAAGACCGCCGCTGACCCGCTCGCCGCACTGCGGCTCACGCTGCAAGGTGGCGATCCTGAAACAGGCCAGGCGGTCTTCATCGGCCACGCTCAAGGCCAGTGCATTCGCTGCCACAAGATCCGCGGCGAAGGAGGCACCGCCGGCCCCGACCTGACCGACGTCGTCAAACGCAACCGCGACGTCGCCGGAGGTCTTCGCGAGCATCTGCTGCAATCGCTGATCGATCCAAACGCGAGGATCACTCCAGGCTTCGGCAGCATCACACTGGTCCTCAACAGCGGCCGCATCGTCGCCGGCACACTGAAGACCGAAGACGCGCAGCAAATCACCGTCGAAACACCGGACGGCAAATCGGTATCAGTGCCGCTCAAAGAGATCGACGAACGCACGCCCCCCAAATCGGCGATGCCGCCGTTCGGAAAAGTGCTCACCCCGCGCGAACTGCGCGACGTGATCGAGTTCTTGGCAACGTTGTCACCGTGAACCGTTTCGAGCGACATCACGCGGTTCTATGCCACGATCTCCTCGATCACATGCCCATGCACGTCGGTGAGGCGGCGGTCGATGCCGTTGTGGCGGACGGTCAGCTTCGTGTGGTCGATGCCCAGCAGGTGCAGGATCGTGGCGTGGATGTCGTAGACCTCGGTGGGGTGTTCGCGGTCGAGCGGTTTGTAGCCCCATTGGTCGGAGAGGCCGTGAGTCGTCCCTCCCTTGATGCCGCCGCCGCACAGCCAGTTGGTGAAGACGAACGGGTTGTGGTCGCGGCCCTTTGAGCCTTGAGTCGAAGGCATCCGGCCGAACTCGGTGGTCCAGAGGATGAGCGTGTCGTCGAGCAGGCCGCGCTGTTTCAAATCTTTGATGAGCGCGGCGGCTCCGACGGCCATGCCCATCGCCAGCGGGCGGTGATCCCGTTCGATGTCTTCGTGGCTGTCCCAATTGCGGCGAGGGAAACTGTTGTCGTTGCCCGACCAAATCTGGATGAAGCGCACGCCGCGCTCCAACAGGCGGCGCGCGATTAAACACTTGCGACCGAAGTATTCGACTTCTTCGGGGATGTTGATTTCCGTCGGATAGGACTTATGGGACGCATGCGACTTATCTGTCCCATCGGTCCTATTCGTCCTATCGCCTTCATCCAAGCCATACATCTTCAGCACATGCTGCGGCTCCCGCGAAAGGTCCAGCGCTTCTGGTGCTGCCAATTGCATTCGTGCAGCCAATTCATACGACCGAATCCGCGCTTCCAAGCGTGAATCGCCCGGCCGTTCTTGTTCAAACTGGCGGTTCACGCGGTTGAGCAATTCCAACCCCGCGCGATCGCTGTCGGCGGTGACGAAGTCGGCTCGCGGCAGCAGGTCTTCGATCGGGTTCTCGCGTTGCGGGAAGATCGTCGTCCCCTGCGTGTGAGCCGGCAGAAACGCCGACGCCCAATTCTTCGGCCCGTTCGAG
>SXGS01717561.1_pt1 | contig 23631 bp, 20 predicted proteins | sample 3174681 | NCBI WGS metagenome assembly SXGS01 (sample SAMN11356861, study PRJNA531348) | freshwater metagenome | isolation source: freshwater sample F1-80 | place: China: Fuxian Lake, Yuxi | collected 2017-12-25
AGGCCATGACGCTCGGCCACCGGGTCGCTGTCCTGCGTGGTGGTGTGCTGCAGCAGTGCGCCTCGCCGACGGAGTTGTTCCACCGCCCGGTCAACCTGTTCTGCGCCACGTTCATCGGCTCTCCCGAGATGAACCTGGTCGACGCCACCCTCGACGGGGACGTCGTCCGCTTCGCCGACATCGAGCTCCCCGTGTCGAGCCGACCCGGCGGGCCGGTCGCCTCGTGGACGCTCGGGGTCCGACCGTCGGACCTGGTGCTGGCCTCCGCAGCACCCGGGCTCCCGACGATCGACGCCCGGATCGACCACGTCGAACACCTCGGTGCCCAGGTGCAGGTCTCATTCGCGCTGGACGCACCGCAGGTGCGACTCGACGCGAGTTCGGAGGACGAGGAGCTCGAGCAGGCCGCCGTGCGCTCCGACCGGGCCCGCTGGACCGCCGAGTTGCCCGACGGCTCCGGCGTCTCGGTGGGCGACGTCGTCACGCTCGGCGTGGTCACCGAGCGGCTCCACTGGTTCGACCCCGACTCCGGCGAGCGGGCCGCCGGCACCTGAGACCCGCCCCGGGGGGCAGGTCACCGGCTCAGCGGGAGCCGGTGTTGCGGTCGTTCCCGCCGAAGCGCACCCAGTCGCCGATGGCACCGGCAGGCGTGGGCAGGTCCCAGACGATCAGGCGTCCGTCCCGGCGCACCACACCCACTTCGGCGGTGCCGTCGCCGTCCCAGTCGCCGAACCCCGGCGTCCCGACGACCCAGCCGCCGGTCAGCTTCGGCCAGCCCGAGGGCTGTGGGCCCGAGGATCCGAAGGCGTCGATGGTCTGGATGCCGTTGCCGGCCACGACCTCGTTGCGACCGTCCCCGTCGACGTCCGCGATCGCCGGCGTCACGAAGAACGCCAGGTCGGCGGTCACCCGCGGGAACCCGGGGACGATCCCTCCGTCCCGGCCCCTCCAGACCGTCATCTGGGGGTCGGCGTCGGCCTGACGGTTGGGGGCGAGCGCGTCGACGGCCCGACGCACCCCGCTGGTCGGCCCGGCGATGTCGAGGCCCGTGGTGGAGACGATCCGACCGAGTGCCGGGCCGCCGAAGGCACCCAGGATCGCCTCGGTGTCGGTGGAGTTGGTGCCCGGGGGAGCGGCGTCGAACCAGGTCAGCCCGAACGGGATATTGCTCGGCTTGCCGTAGGCCGAGGTCCCGTCCCGTTCGAAGACCCGGTACTGGCCGGCGGCCGACACGGCCACGACCTCCGGCTGGCGGTCGCCGTCGACGTCGCCCACCGCCGCCTGGATCGCGACGCCCTGGCCGATCGCCGGGAGGATCTGCAGGATCGCCATGGGCACGGCCACCGGCCAGCCCGACAGGTACGCCCGGTCGTCGGGGTGGGCCGCCGATCGGTCCCGTCCGGCCGGGTTGGCGGTGCCGAACGACGACACGGCGTAGAGCCGGGAGTTGCCGGCACCGATCCCCGGGAAGATGTTGATCGGCTCGGTGTACTGCTCCTGGGCGCCGACCACGATCTCGGGTCGGCCGTCACCGGTCAGGTCCGCCAGCGCCGGGGTGGCGGTGAGCTCACCGCCCTGTCCGGTGTAGGTCGGGCTGCGGAACGTGACCCGTTCGGTGGTCGGGTCCACCGCCGAGATCTTGGTCGGATCGACCAGGAGCACCGGGAAGCCGGTGACGCCGGAGCCGTCGTGGTGGAAGGCGTAGAGGTGCCGGTCCTGGGCGGCGACCACGATCTCGAGGTCGCCGTCGCCGTCGAGGTCGCCGAGCGACGCACCGCCGAGGATCCCCGGCTTCATGCGGTTCCGCTGGTCGGTCGTGGACTCCTGGCTGAACGTGGGGTCGGTCTGCGCCCGGGCCTCGACGCTCCCGTTCGCGCCGATCACCGTCACGCCGCCGTCGAGGTCCGTGACCACCACCTCGAGGGTGCCGTCGGTGTCGACGTCGGCGACGGCCGGTGCCCCCACCGAGATCGCCCGGCCCGGCGTCGGGATGCCGTCGGCGAGCACCGTGGGCGAGTTCTCGTTCCAGTACGGGGCGGGCAGGGTGCGGGCGGGCCAACCCGGGAGCAGCGACCCGTCGGGTCGGACCGCCCGGACGAGGCCGTCGTCGGAGGACAGCACGATCTCGTCGGCGCCGTCGCCGTCCAGGTCGGCGAACACGGGCGAGGAGGTCCCGGTCCCGGCGATCTTGGTGTACGTCTCGCGGTCCGGGTCCTCGTGGACCTGCACGATCCGGTGCATGGTGCCGACCAGGCCACGGTCGTCGGTGACCACCACCCGGATCCGCACGGTGAACCGGTCGGGGAGCGGCCTGCCGTTGGCGTCGGACGGGGTGCCCCGGCCGCCGTCGGGCAGCGCCGCGGCCACCTGGGCCAGGTCGATGGTTCCGAGCACACCGTCCACCGGGGCGGTCAGGCCCGAGCGCTGCTCGACCACCCGCCACTGGTCGACCGCCGGGTGCGGACCGGTCTGCAGGCCGGTGGTCCACTCGACCCGATAGGAGTAGTTCGAGGACCGCACGGCCGCGACCCGACCGCGGACGTCCACGGTGCCGGCGACGGGGAGGGTCTCGAAGAACTCCGGCCCCACGATGTCGGCCTCGGGCGGGATCCGGCCGTCGACGACGGCCTTGACGGACTCGTACAGGTTGATCTGGCCGTAGCCGTGGGTGGCGTCCCAGCCCTTGGCGGTGGGGAAGCGGGGCTGGCCGAACTGGTCGGTGAACTCGTTGGCCGGGTCGACACCGTTCGGCGTGGCGAAGTCGATGTCGTCGGCACCCGCCCGGACCAACTGGGCGGTCTCGTTGGCGGACAGCACGTTGTCACCGGGACCGCCGGCACCGCGGTCCGCCAGGTCCGGGTGCGGGGCCACGCCGGCGTTGCGGGCGGCGGCGTTGATCAGTCCGAGCATGCCCGCCCCGTTGCCGGTCGCCTCGGAGGAGCAGCCGGTGGACGGCACCGACACCCAGGCGATGCCGCCGAAGTTCGTGCAGCCGTTGACCAGCTGGGCCTCCCGCTGCCCGCCGACGAACTTCGAGATCCGAGACAGGTCCGGCAGCTCGGTGATCGAGTTCATGGGGATGGTGTGGTTCATCGCCGCCGGCAGGTTCGGATGCTGGGACTGCTCGTCGGCCATGGACGCTGCGATCGGCACACCGCGGTGGTAGGCGGCGTCGATCGCGGCCTGGGCCTGGGGCGGGTTCGAGATGGCGCCGAGCGCCTCGAGGATCACATCCGCGCCCGCGTCGAGACCGAAGATCACACCGGCGGCGAAGCGTCCGCCCTCGGCGATGAACGAGTCGGCCACCCGCACGTGGAGGGCCAGGCACTCGGGGCAGGTGCCGTAGTCGCCGGCACCGTTGTGCGCACCCACGGCGTCGCGCGCCTCCCCGGAGCCGTGGCCGTAGTCGACGTTGTCGAGCGGGTTGTTGTCGTTGTTCTGGAGGTCCCAGCCGGAGATGTCGTCGACGTAGGAGTTGCCGTCGGCGTCGGTGCCGTCGCTGAAGGTCAGGATCAGGTCCTCGGGGTCGAGGAACCCGCTGCCGTTGGCGTCGGTCACCCGTGGGTCCGCCGCGAAGTCGGTGACGGTGAACCGGCCGTCGCCGTTGCTGTCGTCCGGGTCACCGGCGGCGCCGGCAGGAACCGGCGTCGGGAGCTCACCCGGGTTGATGTAGGTCGTGTCGGCCAGGTCGGCCATCTTCTGTGCGTCGCGCCACTGCACCCCGGAGTCGAGCACGGCGACGACCACGTCGGACCGGCCCCGGTCGAGGGTCCACGCCAGGTCGGCGGCGGCGCCCACCTGACCACAGAGCCGGTGCGGCGAGTTGGCGGTCGTCGGGTCCCGGAACGATCCGAAGCGGTACTCGCCGTCCTCGTTCCACTCGGCGGGCTGCGTCGCCGTCAGTCCGTCGTACCGCCAGCGCAGGCAGTCCAGGTAGGCCGGGAGCAGCGCGTCACCTGCGGGCGGGACGGGGGTGTCGGGGCGCGGCGTGCGCGGGGTGGGCGTGCACGCGGCGGCGACGAGGGCCACGGCGAGCCCGATTCCGGCCACCCAGCCGACGATCCTGACCGATCGACGTCCACCTGACGGTCCTCGACCGCCATACGTGTTCCGCACCTTCCGCCCTCCTCGCCTGCCACCGGTCCCCCGACCGCCGCCACGTCTGCTCCGGGGCGGCGGTGCCCCGCCGTCCCCAGCTCCTCAGGCCGGAGAGTAAAGGTTCCTCACCTATCTGTCACGCGGGCAGAATCACCCGGCCGGGCTCAGCCCGGAACACCCCACCGGGTCAGCACCGCGACGGTCGAGGGGAGGTCGGTGTGCTGATGGGCCACCAGGCCCGCCGCCCGGGCGCCCGCCACGTTCTCGGCCAGATCGTCGATGAAGAGGGTGCGTGCGGGTGGCGAGTCCAGCCGGTCGCAGACGAGCGAGAAGACCGCAGGGTCGGGCTTGGCGATCCCGATCTCGGCGGTGTTGAACACGACGTCGAACTCGTCGAGCAGGTCCAGCACGTGGAGGTCGCGGCGCAGCCGGGTGCTGCCGTTGGAGAGCAGGGCCACGGTGGCCGCACGCCTGGTCCGGCGCAGGACCCGGACCATCTCGGTGTCGACCCGACCGACGTTCGTCTCCCAGGCGTCGAGCGCCGGGATCACGCCGGGGCCGAACTCCGCCACCACCCGCCGCCGGATCTCGTCCATCCACTCCCGGTAGCTCAGCGCGCCGGTGGTGCAGGCCGGTCCGAGCTCGGCCCCGAAGGCGACGTCCAGGATGGTGCGGGGCGGGAGCCCGACGGCGGCCTCGACCAGGTCCAGTTCGTCGTCGTTCCAGTGCCGGATGACCCCGTCCAGGTCGAACACGACGGCACCGACACCGGGCTCCCCGTCGGGCACATCCGCCTCAGTTCCGTGCGAGCGACCGCAGCAGCGGTTCGTGCTCGGCGAACGGAGGGACCTCGAGCCCCTCGACCTTGCCGGCGTCGTCCCAGCGTCGGAGCGCCACCGCCTCGAGGTGCCCGGGCGTCCGCTCGAACGCTGCGACCTCGCCGGGCGACATCGGGCCGCCCTGACGGAGCAGGCTGGCCTGCGAGCCCGCAGAGAGGGTGTCGCGGAGCCCGGGCTCGACGGCCACCAGGTAGCGCTTCGCCTGCACGTGGAGCCGGACCGGGTCGCAGACCGCCGCCGGGACCCAGGTGGCGAGGTGGTCGGCGCCGCGCTCCTCGTGGCGCAGGTCCGTGGCGACGGGCCCGGTGCCGCCGTCGCGCAGATGCAGCAGGTGGCCGACGTCGTGCAGCAGTGCGGCCGCGACGAGCTCGTCGGGCGCACCGTCGCGCCGGGCCAGCGCCGCGCACTGCAGCCCGTGGTCGAGCTGGGTCACCGTCTCGTCGTAGTGGTGGGTGCCGTGGGTCGTGTACAGATCGAGCAGGTCGTCGAGGTCGCTCACGACGCGTCCTCCGGCACGGCGACCCCCCGGAAGTCGTTGATCAGGGACACCCGCACCATGCCGTCGTCCCGGCCCCCGGAGCGGAACGCCGCCAGCTTCTCGGCGTAGTACTCCGAGCGCAGGTCGCCCTCGGACAGCGCGTTGTAGGTGGGGTAGAGCGCCCGTCGCGGGACTTCGGTGTGGTTCGGGCCGCTGCGGTGCGGGGTGCGGGAGTGGAACCAGAGGGTCTGGCCGGCGCGGACGGGAACGGTGACCCAGACCATGTCGTCCACGACCGCGTCGACGATGACGCCGTCGTCCATCTCGTAGAGCTCGTGGTGGGCCCCGGAGACCACCTCCAGGCAGCCGTTCTCCGCCGTGGCGTCGTCGACCGCCACCATGCAGCTCACGTGCGACTCGATGAACGGGTAGGCAGGTGCGTCCTGATGGGGGGCGTACCCGGCTCCGCCCGGGAGCTTGTAGTTGATCTTCTCCTTGTAGAGCACCGCCGGTTCGCCCAGGAGGTTGGAGGCGATCGCCACCATGGCGCCGGTCCGGAGCAGGTCGTGGAGTCCCTCGTGGAACGGGGTGAAGTTCTCGGTGCGGCACAGCGCCGGGCCGTGTTCGGTCAACTCGCGGTGGTGGAGCCAGTCCCCGCCGTCGAGCGGCCAGCCGGCGACCTCCTCCACCCACCGACGCACCTCGACCGCGCCCTCGGGGCCGAGCGTGTCGGTCAGCACCCAGCCGTGCTCGGCGAAGTGGGCGGCCGATGCGTCGTCGGTGCCGCTGTGGACGACGGGGGCGTCGTCGGTGCCGTCATGGACGACGGGGGCGTCGTCGGTGCCGTCATGGACGACGGGGGCGTCGTCGGTGCCGGAGCGAACTGCGGGATCGTCGGGCTGCACGTCGGTCAGTCTCGCAGGTGCGTCGCCGCCCTGGCGTCCCGGTTGTTCAGGCCCGCAGCGAACGGAGCTCGTCGAGCACGGCCGCGGTGGCGCCGAGGAAGCGCTCGACGTCGTCGTCGGCCGTGGACCAGCCCACCGAGATCCGCAGCGACCGCTCGGCGTCGACGCCCATGGCGGCGAGGACCGGTGAGGGCTCGAGCGACTCCGAGGAACAGGACGAGCCGGAGTGGACCGACACACCCCTGGCGTCGAGTCCCAGGAGCACGGGTTGGGGCTCGACGTCGGCGATACCGAGGCAGACCAGGTGGGGGAGGGCACCGTCGGCATCGGCGCCCAGCACCTCGACACCGTCGGTCCGCGCCGCCCAGTCCCGGATCCTCCCGGTCCGGCGGCGGGCCACGTCGGCGAGCTCGGCGCCGGACTCGGTGAGGTCGGCGGCCGCAGCACCCAGTCCGACGAGCGCCGGGACGTTCTCCATGCCGGCCCGTCGGGCCCGCTCCTGGTCGCCGCCGACGAGCAGCGGTGGGACCCGCAGCCCGGTCCGGACCGCCAGGACCCCCGTCCCCGCCGGCCCGCCGACCTTGTGGCCCGAGATCGACACCAGATCGGCCCCCAGGTCGCCGAGCTGCAGCGCGGTGTGGGCGGCGGCCTGCGCCGCATCGATGTGGACCAGGACGCCACGCTCCCGGCAGGCGGCGACGACCTCGTGGACCGGTTGCAGGGTGCCGACCTCGTGGTTGCCCCACTGCAGGTGGACCAGGGCCGTGTCGTCACGAACGGCCCCGAGCAGCTCGTCGACGTCCACCCGGCCGGTGCGGTCGACGCCCACGACGGTGTGCGGTCCCCGTTCCGCCCACTGGCGGACCGCCGAGTGCTCGACGGCCCCCAGCACCACGTGGCGGCGGACCGGGTCGCGCTCCCGGGCGCCCCAGGTGGCGGCGGCGATCGACTCGGTGGCACCCGAGGTGAACACGATCGAGCGGGGGCGGCACCCGAGCCAGTCGGCGACCTGCTCGCGGGCCTGCTCCAGGGCCACCCGGCTGCGCAGGCCGTCGTGGTGGATCCGGCCCGGGTCGCCGGCGACGCCGGGGCCGTCGAGCCACTCGATCACCGCACGCCGCGCCGCCGGCCGCAACGGGGAGGTCGAGGCGTGGTCCAGGTACACCCGCCCGTCGGGTGGCGACGGCTCGCCCACCGGCACCTCAGTCGGCGACGTCGGTGACGCAGTTGGCCGCCCCGGCGGGGCGCGACGCCGTCACCTCGACGCTCGTCTCGCCGTAGAGCGTCTCGAGCATGCCCTTGACCATGCCGCGGTCGACAGCGCAGATCACCGGGTGCTCCACGGCGGCCTCGCCGAACGGACAGTGCTCGGTGACGATCCGCAGGTCCGTGCCGTCCTTCTCGGCGTGGGCGGCGAATCCGTGCGCCGTGAGCGCGTCGGCCACGGTGTGCAGCGCCGCCCGGAACGACCTGGTGCCGGACTGCCCGGCGGTCTCGGCCATGGTCCGTCCGTACTCCTCACCGACCTGCTCGGCGAGCTCGGTCGCCCGCTCGGGTCCGAGTGCGGCGAGCGCCCGGCCCAGCAGCTCGAGCAGCACCTCATCGTGGCGGACGGGCACGTCGAGGCTCACCTCGTCGGTTCCCGTCCGGTAGCGCTTGGAGGGCCTGCCGGCTCCGCCGGCCGGCCGCTCGGTCGAGACCTCCAGGTATCCGCCGGCGGCCAGCTTGTCGAGGTGGTGCCGGGCGACGTTGGCGTGCAGGTCGAAGTGCTCGGCCACCTCGGAGGCGGTCACACCGTCCTCGGACCCGTGGGCGAACAGGTAGATCTCACGGCGGGTCGGGTCGCCGAAGGCCGAGGTGATGGCGGTCACGGCCGACGAGAAGTCGGTCGGGCTCAACGACGTCACCTTCGCAGCGTACCGCCGGGCCCCAGCCCGGGTCGGAGCGGCCGTTGCCCGGGTCGGAGCGGGCCTCAGCCCGGGTCGGAGCGCGCGGCTTGCCGTTCGGCACTGCCCGGGGCGATGCTCCGTGACGTGACCACCACCCGAGACGACGTGATCGACGCCCTGCGACCCATCGAGGACCCGGAGCTCCACCGCTCCATCGTCGAACTGGACATGGTCCGGGACGTGGTCGTCGACCTCCCGCTCGTGCGGGTCCAGGTGGCGCTGACGATCCCCGGCTGCCCGCTGAAGGCCGAGATCCAGTCGCTCGTGACCGGCGCGCTGATCGAGCTCCACGGGGTCGAGGCGGTGGAGGTCGACTTCACCTCGATGACCGACGAGGAGCGGGCTGCTCTGCGCCAGCGGCTCCACGGTGATCCGGCCTCGACCGCCGGTTCGCACCAGGCGCACGGCCACGCCGAGGGTCGGACCATCCCCTTCGCCGAGCCCGGATCCCGCACCCGGGTGATCCTCGTGGCCTCCGGCAAGGGCGGCGTGGGGAAGTCCTCGGTCACCACGAACCTGGCCGTGGCGCTCGCTCAGCGTGGATCCAGCGTCGCCGTCGTGGACGCCGACGTGTGGGGGTTCTCCATCCCGGCGATGCTCGGGGTCGACCGGGCGCCGGTGCTGATCGACCAGATGATCGTCCCGCCCGAGGCCTACGGGGTCCGCTGCATCTCGATGGGGTTCTTCGTGGAGGAGGACCAGCCGGTGATCTGGCGTGGGCCGATGCTCCACAAGGCGCTCGAGCAGTTCCTGACCGATGTGTTCTGGGACGAGCCGGACTTCCTGCTCGTCGACCTGCCCCCGGGCACGGGCGACATCTCGATCTCGCTGTCGCAGTTCCTGCCGCGGGCGCAGGTCCTGGTCGTCACCACCCCGCAGCCGGCCGCCCAGCGGGTCGCCCAGCGGGCCGGGACCATGGCGGCGAAGGTGAACCTCGACGTGGTCGGCGTGGTCGAGAACATGTCCTGGTTCACCGGCGACGACGGGGTCCGCTACGAGCTGTTCGGTGCCGGTGGCGGCCAGCAGCTCGCCGAGCGGCTCGACGTCCCGCTGCTGGGCCAGGTGCCGCTCGTCCCGGCGCTCCGCGAGGGCGGCGACGGGGGCCGACCCATCACGGCGGTGGACCCCGAGGCCGAGGCCTCGCAGGCGTTCCGGGCCGTCGCCGAGCGGCTGGCCGTCGAACTGGCGCCCACCCGACGGACCAACCCGGAGCTCAGGATCCTGTAGCGGTCCCGCCATCCGGGACCCGGGGAAGGAATCCTGCGGGACCCCAAACCTCTCGGGCCGGTCCGTCGTGTCACCATGGCGATGTCCATGACCGATCACGACACCGGGGTGCTCCCCGTCGCACCGGTTCCCCGCCCGGGGAACGGCGCCGCCTTCGAGGACGTCTTCCTCGAGGCGTACCCGCGGCTCGTGCGCAGTCTGACGCTGGTGTGCCGCGGCGACACCGAGGCCGCCGCCGACTGCGTGGCCGACGCCTTCGAGCGCGCGTTCGTCCGCTGGCGCCGGGTGTCCCGGCTCGACGACCCGGCCGGGTGGGTCCGGCGGGTCGCGATCAACCGGGCGATCGACGGGGGCCGGCGACTGCGACGGCGGGACCGGGCGGTCGAACGGCTGGCATCGGTCGCGCCGACGACCACGGAACTGCCCGAGATCGGCGACCGGTCGCTCGTCGACGCGGTCGCGTCCCTGAGCCCGCAGCAACGCGCTGTCGTGGCGCTCTTCTACCTCGACGACCTGTCGGTCGCCGAGGTCGCTGTCACCATGGAGCTGAGCGAGGGTGCGGTGAAGTACCACCTGCACCAGGCTCGTGAGCGGCTCCGCACCATCTGGACACCGCACGACGGAGTGAACCCATGAGCGATGACGCAGCCTTCGACGACCTCCTCAGGAGCCGGCTCGGCGAACCGCTCGGCCCGAGCACCGATGCCGCCGTCGCCGATCAGCTCGACACCCTGATGGGTCGGTTCGAGGCCGCTCGCCGCCGGCGCCGGGCGACGATCGGCGCCACCGCGTCGGTGGCGTTGCTCCTGCTCCTCGCCGCCGGTGCGTTCGCCCTCGGTGGGCCGACCCAGCAGGTGGACCTCGGCCCGGCGGACGACGGCGTGCCGACGACGCCCACCACGCTCGCCACCGTGCCCACCACGGCGCCCCCGGCCGTTCCGACGACGATCGCGCCCCCGCCCCCGCCGCCGCCCGTGCCCGTGCCCGTACCCGGCGCCACCGGCGGCCCGGCGGTCGCGGGAGACGATTCGTCGTCCGGCGGTTCGTCCTCGGGTGGATCCAGCTCGGGTGGTTCGGGTGGCGGTGGTTCCGACGATTCGGGCGGCTCGAGCGGCGGCGGTTCCGACGATTCGGGTGGTTCGGGTGGCGGTGGTTCCGACGATTCGGGCGGCTCGAGCGGTTCGGGTGGCGGCGGCTCGGATGATTCGGGTGGTTCGGGTGGCGGCGGTTCTGACGACTCCGACGACTCGAGCGGTTCGGGTGGCGGCGGTTCCGACAGTGGCTCCGACGACTCCGGGCAGGGCCGAGGCCGGGGCCGGGGTGGCTCCGAGGACGACTGAGCCGGCGGCCGGTCGGAGCGCCCCCGAAGAAATCCGCCGGGCCCCAAACCTTCCGGGCCGCTCCGGCGTGTCCTTCCCGTTCGAGCCGGGAACCTCCCGGTGGTGACCGGGCTGGTCCCGGGGGAAGCGGGTGTGACATGGACGATCGACGGGACGACGAGGTGCAGGCTCAGCCGGCCGGCGGGAGGTCGCGCCGGGTGCTGCAGCGGGCGGGGGTGGGCGCCGTCGCCACGGTGGCGCTCGCCGGGGTGCTGGTCGGCGGCCTGACCGCAGCCGGCGCCGTCGGGGGACTCCCCGGCATCCTCGACGACTCACCGGAGTCGACCACGTCGACGACCGAGGTGACGGTCCCCGAGTCGACGACCTCCACCACCGAGACCACCCTGGCCCCGCCCACCGTGCCGGCACCGCCGACCCGGGTGATCGACGTGCCGGGTGTCGGTCAGGTGGTCGTCGTGGACGGGCCGGTCCCGACGGTCGTCTCGGTGACGGCGCTCCCCGGGTACACCGTCCAGCCCGATGACGACCCGAGCGAGCCCGGTGAGGTGCACCTCAAGTTCTTCGATGCGTTCGGTGGCCGGATCGACGTCCAGGCCGAGTACGAGGACGGCCAGCTCCGGGTCCGGGTCCGTGACCGGCGGCTCGAGGAGTCCGGCGGCCGCCCCGATGACTCCGGTTCTGACGACTCCGGTTCCGATGACTCGGGTTCGGATGACTCTGGTTCGGATGAGTCGGGTCGCCGGGGCCGGGGTCGCGGCGGCGACGACGCCCCCGGGCAGGGGTCCGGTTCCGCACCGAGCGGGTCCTCGGGCGGCGCCTCGTCGGGATCGGCTCCGTCGTCCGGGTCCGGCGGTGGTGCCGATGACTCCGGTGCTGACGACTCGGGCCGGGGCCGGGGCGGCGACGACTCGGGTTCGGACGACTCCGGTCGGGGTCGCGGCGGCGACGACTCCGGGTCGGACGACTCGGGCCGGGGCGGCGACGACGACTGAGCCTCGACGGGGCGGCAGACTCCAGCCGTGCTGAACGGCAGCGGCCGGGGTCGGGTCCCCCGCAGGGCGTGGAAGTGGGTGGCGGTCACCGTCGTGGTGGCCGCCACCGCCGCGTGCGGCGAACCGACCTCCGGGATGTCGACCCCCGGTGCGTCGTCGGATGCAACGGCTGTCGTCACCGGCCTCGACCGGCCGACGCAGTTCGTCGAGCTGGATGACGGCTCGTTCCTGGTCGCCCAGCTCGCCGGCGACGAGGGCGCCGGCACCGGCCAGGTGGTGCTCGCTGTGGGAGGGTCCCCGCAGCAGGTGCTCCTCGACGGCCTGGACGTCCCGACGGGTGTCGCCGTGACGCCCGGACGTCTGTGGGTCATGGAGGCGACCGCCCTGTCGGTGGCCGACTGGGCGGGGCCCGGCGCCCCGGTCGGTCCGCTGAGCCAGGTCGTCTCCGGTCTGGTCGGCAACGGCCGGAGTCAGGGCACGCTGACCGTGGCTCCGGACGGACGGGTCCTCTGGGCGGTCACGGGCGGCGACGGCGCCCCCGGCAGCGGCACCCTGCGGGCGACCGAGCCGGATGCGGTCCCGCCCGGCGCGGTGCGCACTGAGGTGATCGCCACCGGCGCCAAGAACGCGTACGCCACGGCCTTCGACGACGGCCTGCTCGCCGTCACCGAGATCGGCGACGCGGCCGTGCCGCCGCCCGATCTGCTCGTCGAGCTGCCGGCGCCGGCTCCCGGGGCGGAGCCGGTCGACCTGGGATGGCCGGAGTGTCGGCCGGTCCCGGTGTGTCCCGGTGTGGTGGAACCCGTGGCCCGCTTCGCCCCCGGTTCCACGCCGACGGGGGTGGCGCCGGTCGCCGACGGCTGGGCGGTCGCCCTGTTCGCCGAGGGCGACGTGGTCCGGGTCGCCCGGGGTGGGGGCGAACCCGAACCGATCGTCGTCGGCCTCGACGGGCCGCACAGCCTGCTCCGGGGCCGGGACGGCTCGTTGCTCGTGAGCGAGCACGGCGCCGGCCGGATCGTCGTCGGTCCGGGCTGAGGTCGCCGGGCCCTCAGCCCTCGGTCAGTTCGGCCCCGAAGACGTCGGGGTACGCGTACAGGCCCGGCCCACCCCCGGTCAGGACGACCACCACCGGAGCATCGTCGCCGTCGTGCCACCCCGGTCCGCCGTGCCGGCAGCCGTCGACGACCGCAGCGAGCGCCTTGCCGGAGTACACCGGGTCGGCGGCGATCCCCTCGGTGCGGGCGAGCAGTTCGACGGCGGCCCGCATGTCGGGGGTGGGCAGTCCGTAACCCGCACCGAGGAACTCGTCGGTGAGGTCCGGTGCCGGTCCGACCGCCCCAGGAGCGTCACCGCGGTGACGTCCTGGCGCGAGCCGCTCGGCGGTGTCCCGCATCAACTGCTCGACGATCTCGGCGGTCTGCTCCCGAGGACGGTAGACGCACACGCCGAGCACCCGGTCGTGTCGGCCGGACCGGGCCAGTCCCAGGCTGAGCCCGGCGACCGTCCCCCCGGTGGAGACCGCCACGACGATGGTCGCCCGGTCGATCCCGACGTCGTCGAGCCGCCCGGCGAGGTCCACACCACCACGCACCCAGCCGAGCGTTCCGGTGGCGTCGGAGCCGCCCGGCGGGATCCAGACCGCCCGCCGACCCTCGGCCCGGAGCCGTTCCCGCAGCCCGGCGACCGCCCGGTCGAGTTCGGTGTCGTCACGGTCGACGATCGTGAGTCGGGCACCGAAGAGCCGGTCGAGGAGGACGTTGCCGCTCCGCTCGAAGGCCTCGCCTGTCCGGGGCACGGCCCGGGTCAGGACGACTTCGCAGTGCAGGCCGATCCGGGCGCAGGCGGCTGCGGTCTGCCGGGCGTGGTTGGACTGCAGCGCCCCGAAGGTGACGACGGTGTCGCAACCCCGGTCCAGGGCGTCGCCGAGCAGGAACTCCAGCTTGCGGAGCTTGTTGCCCCCGCCGCCGAGCGTGCCGACGTCCTCGCGCTGGAGCCAGACGCGGGCCCCGATCGCCTCGCCGAACCGCACCGCCCGTTCGAGTGGAGCGTGGCCGGCACCGAGGTCGATCCGGGGCTGGTGATCCGTGCCGCTCGGGTGCGGCTCCCGGTCCTGCGTCGACGGATCCACACCCGATCACTAGCATGCGGGTCCCCGCGTCCACCTCCCGTGGCACGGGTCGACCGACTCAGGAGTCAGCAACGTGGACGTTCGCATCGGCGTGACCTACTCGGTGAAGGAGCTCGAGGTGCAGCTCGAGGACGACGCCGACCGGGCCGAGGTGCGCTCGCGTGTCGAGGCCGCCATCTCCTCCGGCGACGGGGTGCTCTGGCTCACCGACCGGAAGGGTCGGGAGGTCGGCGTGCCCGCCGACAAGATCGCGTACGTCGAGCTGGGCGCGGGCGACGAGAGCCGGGCCTTCGGTTTCTCGGCCTGACGGCGACACGGACGAACCGGCCGGGCTGACGGTGCGGAGGTGAGTCGTTCGTCGCTCGGCCTGCTCGACCGCCGGCTGCTCTTCGTCACCGGCAAGGGGGGCGTGGGCAAGACCTCGGTGGCCTCGGCGATCGGCTGGCTGGCCGCGAGCCGCGGTCAGCGGACCCTGGTCTGCGAGGTCGACGCCAAGGGCAACCTGGCCGACGCCGTCGGGGTGGGTCCGCTGCGGTTCGAGCCGACCGAGGTCCGGGCGGACCTGTTCGCCATGGCGATGGACACCGAGGAGTCGCTCCGGGAGTACATGCGGCTGAACCTCCGGGTGCCGTTCGTCGCCCGGCTGGGTCCGGTGGCGCGGACCTTCGACTTCGTGGCGAACGCGGCGCCCGGTGTCAAGGAGATCCTGACGGTCGGCAAGCTGGCCTACGAGGTCCGTGAACGGCACTACGACCTGGTCGTCGTGGACGCGTCGGCGACCGGGCACGTGGTGGGGCAGCTCGCCTCGCCGGTGGCGATCAACGACCTGGTCAAGGTCGGTCTGGTCCGGTCGCAGACCGACTGGATGATCGACCTGCTGACCGACGCCGACACGACCGGGGTGGTGGTCGTGACGGTGCCCGAGGAGATGCCGACCTCCGAGACGCTCGAGCTGATCGGTCGACTGCGCGACGAGACCGAGATCGACGTCGCCTCCGTGATCGTCAACCGGGTCCTGCCCGAGTTGTTCTCGAAGGGGGAGGAGCTGCTCTTCGACCGACTCCGCACCCCCGAGGGCGCCGCTGCGCTCGAGCGACGGGTCGGTGCCCCCGTCGACGACGTGCTGGCGGGTGCGGACCTGGCGGTCCGGATGCGTCGCAGCCGGGTCCCGCACCTGACCCGACTGCGCGAGGGCCTGGGCGAGGACGTGGACCTCCTGTACCTGCCCTACCTGTTCCACCGTTCGCACGGTGTCCGGGCCACATCGGTGCTCGCCGACGCCATCGGCGACGAGCTGGGGTACTGACGGTGTCCGACGGACTCGAGGGGCTCTGCTCGGCCAAGGAGGTGGTGGTCTCCACCGGCTCCGGCGGCGTCGGCAAGACGACGACGGCGGCCGCACTCGCGGCGACCGCGGCGCTGCACCTGGACGCCAAGGTCCTCGTGCTCACCGTCGACCCGGCCAAGCGGCTGGCGAGCGCGCTCGGCCTCGCCGAGTTCGGCAACGTGGAGACCCGGGTGGCTCCCGAGGCCTTCGCCGAGGTCGGTCGCCGGCCCGAGGGCGAGCTCTGGGCGGCCATGCTCGACACCAAGCAGTCCTGGGACGACCTCGTCACCCAGCACGCTCCCGACGCAACCACCCGCGACGCCATCCTGGCCAACCCGCTCTACCAGAACATCACGGGCAAGTTCGTCCAGAGCCACGACTACGTGGCCATGGAACGGCTCTACGAGATCCACTCCTCCGGTCGCTACGACCTCGTCGTCGTGGACACGCCACCGACCCGGAACGCGATCGACTTCCTGGACGCCCCCGACCGGATGGCGGACTTCTTCTCGTCGCCGTTGCTGCGGTGGCTCATCACGCCGTACCGGTCGCGCATCGTCAGCCTCGCGTCCCGGCCCTTCTACTCGGTGGCGGACCGGATCCTGGGCACCCAGTTCCTGGAGGACATCGCTGAGTTCTTCGTCCTCTTCCAGACCATGTACGACGGGTTCGTCGAGCGGGCGCGCGCCGTGACGACGCTGTTGGGTGGTCCGCAGACCACGTTCCTGGTCGTCTCGACGCTGGAGGTCGCTCCCTCACGCGAGGCGGCGTTCTTCCTGGACCTCCTCCACGACCGCGGCTACCACGTGGGCGCGCTCGTGTTGAACAAGGTGCTCCCGGACCTGCTGCTGGACCGGGGATCGACCGAGGTGGCCCGGTCGCTGACCCACGACGCCCCCGCCCTGGCCGAGGCCGTCGCCGGCGACCTGGACCTGGGTGAGGACGCCGCCCGCCTGGCGCACGTGCTGGCGCAGGTCGGGCAGAGCTACCTCGACTACCAGATCGTCGCCCGCCGCGAGGCCGAGCAGCGGGCGGAGCTCTCGTCGGTCCCGGACCTGTGCCTGTCGGTGCCGGCGTTCGACGCCGACATCCACTCGCTGCGCGGGCTCCTGGACCTGGGTGCGAGGCTGTGGGGGTGAGCGAGGAACCGAGGTTCGCCGGCCCGGGGCCGCAGGGTGACCTGGCGGCGGCGCGGGACCTGCCCCTCGACGACGACGGCGACTTCACCGCCGAGCACGTGGCCATCGTGGTGCCGCCGGTGGACGCCGGGACGTCCCGGCACCTGCGCCGACTGGTGGCGGCCTGGGACCTGCTGGCGGACTTCGCGTTCTCGGACCTGTTGTTGTACGTCCCCCTGCCGGCGACCGACGACGGTCCGGGCCGGCTCCTCGTCGCCAACCACGTGCGCCCGAACACCGCCCAGACGCTGCTCGCCGAGGACGTCGTCGGTCGGATCGTGGACGCCGACCAGCGGCCGATCGTCGCCCGGGCCCTGGCCGAGGGTGTCGTGGTGAGTGGCGAGGTCACCTCCAACCTGGCCGGCGAGGACGTGCGGGTGACGGCGGTGCCGGTCCTCCACGACGGCCGGCCGGTGGCGGTGATGGCGAGGGAGGCGTCGCTCGACCTGCAGGCCGGGGCCAGCGACCTGGCGGCGCAGTACCAGCGGGTCTTCGACCAGCTCGCCCGCATGGTGTCGGAGGGGACGTTCCCGTTCGCCGACGAGGAGGTCGTGTCCACCGGCGGTCCGCGTGTCGGCGACGGCGTGTTCGTCCTCGACGGCGACGGTCGCATCTCCTTCGCGTCCCCCAACGCCGTCTCGGCCCTCCGTCGGCTCGGGATCACCCGCCGGATCCAGGGTGAGCACCTCGCCGGGCTCGGGGCCGAGACCAGCGCGACCTACCGGGCGTTCTTCAACTCCCGTCCGACCGTCGAGGAGGTGGAGCGCAACGGGGCGACGATCGTGCTCCGCTGTCTCCCGCTCGTCGGCGAGGGCCGGGTCCTCGGGGCCGTCGTGCTGGTCCGTGACGTGACCGAAGTCCGGCTCCGGGACCGCGAGCTGGTCTCGAAGGACGCGACCATCAAGGAGATCCACCACCGGGTCAAGAACAACCTGCAGACGATCTCGTCGCTCCTCAGGTTGCAGGGACGGCGGCTGAGTGAGCCGTCCGCCAAGGCGGCGATCGACGAGTCGGTCCGGCGGATCCGGTCGATCGCACTGGTCCACGAGACGCTGTCGCGCTCCTCGGGTGACGACGTGGACTTCGGCGAGGTCGTCCGGCCGCTCGTCCGCACGGTGGAGGAGGGGCTCTCCTCGCCCGAGTCGGGGGTGGACTTCGTGCTCGTCGGCGACGGCGGTCGGCTCCCGTCTCCCGAGGCGACCTCGCTGGCGGTCGTCACGACCGAGCTCCTGCAGAACGCCATGGACCATGCGTATCCGGCCGGGACCCTCGGCGAGCGGGAGCGGGGCCGGGTCGAGGTCCAGCTGCGGCGCCGGCCGGCGGAGCTCGAGCTGGTCGTGGTCGACGACGGGATCGGGCCGGGGGTCGAGGTGGAACCGGCGACCTCGAACTCGCTCGGACTGACGATCGTGCGGGGCCTGGTGGACGAGCTGCAGGGGTCGATCACCTTCGACGAGGCGGGAGGACCCCCAGGTCGCCGTGGAACCCGGGTCTGCGTCGTGGTGCCGGTCGCCTCGTCACCGGCGAGCGAGGACGAGCGTCGGTCGGTGCCGCCGGGCCGGTCGGTCGGTCTCTGAGACCTGGACGCTGCGGGTCCCGGCGTCGCCCTCAGGCCGCAGCCGTGGTGTCAGACCGCAGCGGCGGCAGCGCGCTGACGGGCCACCCACGCCCGGCGGAGCTTGCGGCGCTCCTCCTCGGAGGTGCCGCCCCAGACGCCCGAGTCCTGGTTGGTGCTCAGGGCGAACTCGAGACACGGCGTCTTGGCCGCACAGGTCTCGCAGACCGCCTTGGCCGAGGCGATCTGGTCGAGGGCCGCCCCGGTGGTCCCGACGGGGAAGAAGAGGGTGGGATCGGTGTCCCGGCAGGCGGACTGGTCACGCCAGTTGTCGCTGGCGAGGTCGAGGCTGCGAGTCGAGGTGAGTGCCACGGTGGTCGTCGTCTCCGTCGAAGGTGGACCGCGAACGGCCCACGAGTGCGTCTGTGGTGCATGATCTCGGAACCACGGGTTTCCCGCTGCCGTCTCCGGCGGGCTGGGAACTTGTGAATCCGTGAACGAAGTCAAGCTACCGCCGACCACTCACCGTGTAAAGGGAAAGTTTCACCCAGATGTCACACAGCCGCCGTCCGCTCGTCTACGCCCACCGTGGGGCGTCGGCGGACTTCCCCGAGAACACGCTGGAGGCCTTCGAGGGGGCGCTCGAGCAGGGTGCGGACGGGGTGGAGCTCGACGTCCGTCTCAACGCCGCAGGTGAGCTCATCGTTCACCACGATGCGTGGTATCGCGATGGGCGAACGGTCTGGGACGTGACGCTGGCGGAGGCGCCGCCCGGCACCTGCGACCTGAATGCGGCGCTCGACGCCTGTGCCTGGATCCGCGTCAACGTCGAGATCAAGAACGATCCGGCCGACCTGGGAGGGGAGCACGTGACCTGGTCCGTCGATCCGGCCGATGCCGTCGTGGACCTGCTGGCCGTGCGGCAGCGCGACCGACTCGGCGACGACGTGATCGTCTCGAGTTTCGACCACGCCACGCTCGCCCGGGTGCTCGAGGTGCGCCCCGACCTCCCCACGGGGGCACTGCTCGGCGATCTGCGGGCGGACCCGGGGGCGGTCGACCGGGCAGCGGACGCCGGGCACGGGGCCGTGCACCCCTGGGAACCGTTCGTCGACGCCGCGTTCGTCGACCGGTGCCGAAACCTGGGACTGTTGATCAACACCTGGACCGTCGACGACCTGGACCGGGTCCTCGCCCTCGCCGACCTGGGGGTCGACGGGGTCATCACGAACATGCCCGAAGCCGCCCGGTCGGCACTGGGGTCGACGGGTGGGTGAGATGACCGATCGGGACGCACCGCGACCCCCTCCGTACTCGCCCCCCGAGCCTGTCGGAGGGACTGCCGACGAGTTCTCGGGCGGCGTCGACGACCTGGCTGCGAACCTGGCGAGGCGCATCGGTTCGGCCGAGAACCTGGTCCACGTCCTCGACGCTGCCGCCGACGGCGGCGTCTTCGTGTGGGACCTGCGGGTACGCAACCGGGTCTGGGTCAGTGATCGGTTCCGCGGCCTGTTGGGTTTCGACCCGTCGGTCGCCTCGGCCTGGGTGCTCTGGGACCGGGTCGACCCGGACCAGGCGGACCGGGCCCGGGAGGCGTTCGAGGCCCACCTCGCAGATCCCGATCGGCCCTACGACGTCGAGATCCGCTACCGCCACCGATCGGGCGACTGGGTGTGGTTCCGCTCTCGTGGCCTGGTGCTCCGGGACACCGACGGCCGCCCGGACCTGTTCGTCTGCTTCAACAGCGACATCACGGCGCTCGTCGGCGCCTCCGTCGGTGCGGAGCGGTCGCTCCAGGCGTTGTCGGAGTTCACCCGGTCGCTGCAGGTGCTCGACCGGGTGACCGCCGACCTGCAGCTCGTCGCCACGCCGGACGGGATCCTCGACTCGCTCGCCGACCTGATCGTCGCCGAGTTCGCCGACCTCTGCCTGCTCACCAGGGAGGCGCCCGACGGCAGGGTCGAGGTGGTTCGGGCTCGGGACGGGGACGGCGACCCAGCCGAGTGGCTCCTCGCGGGGTTCGACCGGCTGGGCCGGACGAGCGGGGCGCTGCCTCGTCTGCGGGCGGCCATGGACGACGGTGAGACGATCCTCGTCACCGAGGGTCCGTCGAGGGCGTTCGCCGGTGACATCGGCCTGGACCTGCCCGACGACGTGCCGGCCGAGAATCCGATCTCGGTCCTCGTCGTCCCGTGGGCCCGGCTGAGCGATGCCCGGGGCGGCGTCGTGGTGATCCGACGGCTGGACGGCCGCGAACCGTTCGACGAGCCGGATCAGCTGCTCATCCAACAGCTGGTGGACCGTCACGCCGACGCCTACCTGGCCCGGATGGAGCAGGCCGAGTCGACCCGGGCCGAACGGTTCCGGGAACTGGCGGCCGGTGCGCCCTTCGGTCTGCTTCACCTCGACGACGCCGGCCGCTGCACCTTCGCCAATGCGACCTGGGCCTCGCTCGTCGAGCTCGGTGACCGGGACCCCGAGGGCGACGGCTGGGCGTCGACCCTGGGTCCGGCGGCGAGGTCGCGGCTCCTCGGCCGCTGGGCGACGATGGGCCCTGACGATGGAGCCCTGCCCGACGGGGTCTGGGTCGGGACCCGGACCGGGTCCCGGAGGTGGTTGTCGTTCGCCGCCACCCCGCAGTTCGACGACCACGGGCGGCGGACCGGGACCATCGTCATGGCGCTCGACGACACCTCGCGACGGGCGGCCGAGGAGCGGCTGGAACGGACGGCGAACCGGGACCCGCTGACGGGCGCCGCGAATCGGCGACGACTGTTCGCCTCGCTCGACGAGTCCCTGCGTTCGCTCACCCGCGAGCGATCGATCGCCGTGGTCTTCGTCGACCTCGACTACTTCAAGGAGGTCAACGACGCGCTCGGTCACGATGCCGGCGACCGCCTGCTCGTCGAGGTCGCCCGCCGCCTCCGTCTGGCCGCCCGTCCGGGCGAGCTCGTGGCCCGGGTGGGGGGCGACGAGTTCGTCATGGTCCTCGAGGTCGCGGACCACGACACGGCCCGGGCCCGGGTCGATGCGCTCATGGGCTCGCTCGGCGATCGGGTCGAGAGCGGAGGTCTGCGCCTCGCGATCAACGTGAGCATGGGGTTGGTGACCGTCGGGGTGGACGAGTCGGGCCTCACCGCCGACGAGGTCGTCCAGCGCGCGGACGCCGCCATGTACGTGGCCAAGGCGTCTGGCCGGAACAGGTGGGCGGCCTACGACGACGACATGCGCCGCCGTGACCGGCTCCGCGTGGAGGTCTGGCAGCTCCTCGAGGACTCGCTCCGCGAGGACAGGGTCGCCGTGATGTTCCAGCCCGTCGTGGACCTGGCCACCGGCCGGGTCGTCGGGGCCGAGGCCCTGGCCCGGATCCGGGACACGCTCCCGGCGCTGCTCACGCCCGATGCGTTCCTCGAGGTGGCCGAGGAGACCAGCCTGATCGTCCCGCTCGGCGAGGTCGTCGTCGCCGAGGCCTGCGTCCGCCTCGGCGAGTGGACCCGGATCGACCCGGACTTCGTCGTCATGGTCAACCTCTCCGGTCGACAGCTCGCGCACCCGGATGCGGCCCGGACGATCCTCCAGAGCCTCAGGGCGGCGGGCGTCGACCCTCGTCGACTGTGCGTCGAGATCACGGAGTCGGTGCTGATCCAGGTCGTCGGCGACCTCGCCGAGTCGGTCCAGGAGCTGCGGCGGGCAGGGGTGCGGCTGGCGCTCGACGACTTCGGGACGGGCTACTCCAGTCTGAGTCGCATCCGTGACTTCCCGATCGACGTCGTCAAGGTCGACCGGTCGTTCGTCCTGGGCGCCGCCGACGATCCGGTGGACGCCGCGATCGTGGCCGCCGTGGTCCAACTCGCCAGGTCGCTGGACCTGATGGTCGTGGCCGAGGGGATCGAGAGCCGGTCGCAGCTCGAGGCCGTCAGGCAGCTCGGGTGCACCCGCGGCCAGGGTTTCCACTTCGGTGCGCCGGTGGATGCCGCAGCGCTGAGCGCGCTGGTCGGCACTGCGTTTGTTGCCGACCCGTAGGCCGCGGCAGACTGCGACGCATGAACGTTGTCGTGTGCGTGAAGCAGATCCCCGACCCCGCCGATCCCGGCGCCCTCGACCCGGAGTCGAAGACGCTCGTCCGGAGCGGCAAGCTGATCCTGGACGAGTCCGACAGCTACGGCGTGGAGATGGCGCTGCAGCTCGTCGACGCCGCTGGTGGCGGCGAGGTGACGCTCGTGTCGATGGCACCGAACAGCGAACAGGGCGGGTTGCGCACGGCGCTCGCCATGGGCGCGGCCAAGGCGGTGCTCGTGTCCGACGATGCGCTCAAGGGCAGTGATGCGCTGACCACCGCCAAGGTGCTCACCAAGGCGATCGAGCGTGCGGGCCAGGCCGACCTCGTGCTGACGGCCACCGAGTCCTCGGACGGCTACACGGGCACGGTGCCCGAGCAGATCGCCGAGCTGATGGGCCTGCCGTCGGTCACCTTCGCCAAGTCGATCGCCGTCGACGGCACCACCGTCAAGGTGCAGCGCCAGACGGAGGCGGGCTACGACGACGTCGAGTGCCCGTTGCCCGCCGTGGTCTCGGTGACCGCCGGCGTGGTCGAGCCCCGCTACCCCTCGTTCAAGGGGATCATGGCCGCCAAGTCCAAGCCGCTCGACCAGGTGACGGTGGCCGACCTCGGCCTCGACGCCTCGCAGGTGGGTTGGGCCGGCGCCGGCCAGGAGATCGTCGACGTCGCCGAGGCCGAGGCCCGTGAGGCCGGCACGATCGTCGAGGACGACGGCGAGGGCTTCCAGAAGGTCGTGGACTTCCTGTCCGAGTTGAAGGTCATCTGAGACCGGTTACCGAGAGAAGAGGACTGAGCGATGACGGTTTCCAAGATCTGGGTGTTCGCCGAGGCTGCTGACGGCAAGGTGTCGAACACGACCCTCGAGATGCTGACCAAGGCCCGCGAGCTGGCCGGCACCGTGGAGTGCGTGAGCGTGGCGGCCGCCGACGTGGCCGGCCCGGTCGGTGCCCACGGCGCCACGGCCGTCCACCAGGTGGACGGCACCGATGGCAAGCTCGTCGGCCCCGCCGTGGCGTCGGCCATCGCCGGCGCGGTGGCGGCGGGCAACGGTCCCGACGCTGTGTTCATCGCCACCAGCTACGACGGGCGTGACGTCGCCGGTCGGCTGTCGGTGAAGCTCGACGCCCCGGTGATCACCAACGTCGTGGACGTGGTGGACGCCGGCGGTTCGCTCGGCGGTGTGGAGCCCATCTTCGGCGGTTCGACCAACGTCGTCACGAAGTTCACGGGTGACTCGCCCGACATCTTCCTCGTCCGACCCAAGTCCTTCGCCGCCGAGGAGTCGGGCGGCGCTCCGGCGGCCGTGTCGAGCCTGGACGTCGGTGACCTGGGCGCCACGGGCGCGGCGGTGGTCACCAACCGGTTCGTGGAGGAGCAGACGGGACCGTCCCTCGACGACGCCGACGTCGTCGTCTCGGGTGGACGTGGCCTGGGCGAGAGCGGCAACTTCCAGATGGTCGAGGATCTGGCCAAGGCGCTGAGCGCTGCGCCGGGCGCATCCCGGGCGATCGTCGACGCCGGCTGGGTGCCCTACTCGTACCAGGTCGGCCAGACC
>SXGS01763537.1_pt1 | contig 23605 bp, 17 predicted proteins | sample 3174681 | NCBI WGS metagenome assembly SXGS01 (sample SAMN11356861, study PRJNA531348) | freshwater metagenome | isolation source: freshwater sample F1-80 | place: China: Fuxian Lake, Yuxi | collected 2017-12-25
AGCTTGCGGCCCAAGTTCATCGTGCATAGTTGTGTTGCTTGACCGCAGAATGGGGCGAACATCGGCAAGTCAAACTTCGCGTTGTGGGCAACCACCAATACGCTGCTTTTTCTAAATTTGTCAGCGTGGTCGACTTTTATAAATTGTTCAAGAGTTGGCGCATCTTTGACCATCGTGTCCGAGATGCCGTGCACTTTTTCGGCGCCTGGTTCGATCGGCATCTGTGGGTTGATCAGTGATTCAACTGCACCGATCACCTTTAGATTTTGATCGAACTCAAGCCAGGCGATTTCAACAGGACGATAACCAGGTGAAAGTCCTGTCGTCTCAAAATCGACAACGACATACCTATCAAACTGGTCTGTATTGATAACCACCCCCGACTACAAAATAGTAGCCAACAGTCAGTGCTCACTAATTTGCGTGAGTTTAAAAGTCAGTGCTGAATAATTATCTGTCGATCAACTACGCGACACCCGTAACAATCTCGACGAGTTTTAAACAGGCTTGTTGAACTTCTCGAGCATTTCGCCCATTTGTTTGTGCACCAAGTTGATCGCCTGCAGTGGGCGAATCATCACACGAAATTCGATTATCTAGAAACTGAGTATAAAGATAAAAAATTAATTGTTCCTGGTGACGTTAATATGCTGGTCAGACTATGTGTCCGGAGGTTTCCAAGATATTGGCTAAACAAGTGTGACTGATTTGAGAGAGTTGGTTCCTGATGCATGGGAAATCAAAGATCACGCGCCGAACATGGTTGATATTGAGTTGTAACTAAACGCTCAGAACCATTTTTTGCGTTTAAAATAGACGAATTGTGAGAATGCGATTGCCGCAAGAGCCATGGCCGATATCTCCCACGACCATTCAGAGTTTGCCCAGGGATTTTTCTCGAAGTTCTGACCGAAAAAACCAACGATCAGGGCGGGAAAAAGCAAGATGCTCGCGACGGCGGCAAAACGCATTTGTGCAGCCGTTTGGCGACGATTTTCAAGCGACTCCAGACGTTCATAAAGTAAGTGCACTTCTTGCTCGAGTCCATGCCGCTGAGCCTTGAGGCTTCGCGCGCGCATTAAAAGGTCATCGATCCAAATTCTCTGACCTGCAGAAATTGGTGAGGTGTCTCTTTCTTCAATTCTGAAAGGCGGATGAATGAGAACTTTTCGGTCATAAATTGCCCGAAAGACATTTTGTGTCTCGTTAATTGTTGGTGCAATCGAGAGAATTTCAAATTTCAGTCGTCTTATTCTAAGGTAGGTTTCTGAGGTGTCCTGTGACATTGACTGGTACTGATCATCAAACAGTTGGCTCTCAATCTGGGTGGTTTCTTTGAATGCCATGCGATGGAGTCTTGTAATAAGCGATTGGAGATCTTGAACGATTACTTGAGCAATTTGAACAAAAATATCACCAGGTTTTTGATTAAATCTATCGTCTCTGCGAGTGATTGCAGTCGGCGAGAGACTCATTCGCTCAAATAATTCTTTTGAGCGACCATTCGTCTGATTTCTAGGGCCCCAAAGAATGACTAGTGACATTCTTTCATGCATCACAAACTGAATATTGAAAAATTCACTACGTCCGTCATCAATGTCAGTCGGCGTGGCGAGCACACCATAAATATAAGAGTCGTGTGACTCAATTTTCGGGAATGGCTCAGTGAATCCGAGTTCGTCATTGCCACGCAAGCCCAGACGAGCAGTCGTGTGGATTTTGCCCGCGGCTAACATTTGCTCAAATTCTGCCATTGCTTCATTGAGTTCATTGTCGCTCGGGTGATCAAGAAACACGAATCGGAAATCAGGCTCAATCAACATGATGAAGGGAATTACGCAATCTCTCGCCTTGAATTGAGCCCAGAATTGTTGTTGCTTTTAGGCTGTGTTGTCCACCGTCGAAAAAAGCTGAACTGTGTCTCTGGAAATTGACACCAGAATTTGTGGAAGCTTGTTTAGCGCGATCTTGGGCGCCTGCTAAATTGAAAAGAAGCATCGATTGATCAAAACCTTCGGTCATCAGTTCGTGCCTCTCGGTTAGGCGTCCATATTGTCCAAGTTCTTCCATGCATCGTGCAGCCATTTTTCTGTCACCAACAGTCTCGAAGAGTATCCGCGATGTCCGCAGTGCCTCGCTAGGGCTTAGGCGAGCTGATTCGCCCAACGACGTTGGCACCAGATCGTCGGTAGAGATTATTGCCAGAGCTATTCCATACCACATGACGGATTTGGCTTGATTGAACATCTCGTTTGCAGACGTCGAGTTATTAAGACCCTCCTTTGCAAGGGCTCGAATTGCAAGCCGTAAATGATCAGTGTGAGTGGGGTCTGGTTCTTGCTGAGATCTTACTGTTGTCCAGATTTGCCTAAGAAGAGATTGAGTTACTGCGACCACCGAGTCTTCGTTGGCAGTTACCAAACCGAGCCCCATCGCCACTTTCATGAATGCCTGAGAATCAGATTCGATCGTAGGTTTAAGGCGTGTAGTTGTTTCAGCTTCCGGGGGCGCTGGAGATGCAACGACTGGCTTGCTCGCGACATCCCGACGAAAAATTGACTTAAATGTTGCACCAGACGCGGCAGATTTAGTAATCGTGGGTGTCGACTTCGCTATGAAACCTTTCAGCTTTACAAGTAGTTCGTTGGCAAGATCTCGCAAGTCTGCAATTAATTCAGATAACGTCGCAACACCTTCGATAGTCGCAGAATCTATGCCAGTTGGAGTCTTCGACGGTTTGAGCATAATGTAAAAGGCAACAGGAAAAACCAATAGCAACCAAGCACTGTGTCCGACATCGTGCATTCGTCGAGCGCCATAGGCCATAGTCGGCATGACAAGCAAAATTGCTAATCCTGGAAAAATAGAAATTACTAAAGTGATGGCAATGATCCATGTCCAATAGTCGCGTCGAGAAGCGACCCCTTTGAAGTCAAGGTACCCAGTCAGACCACGCTTCAAAGCCTCACGAACATCGCCTGTTGAATCCACTATCAACCCTTACTGGCGCGCTCAATGTAATCTTGCGCCACTTTTATCATACGAACAAGCCCTAAATTTCCTCCGACCGACTCGCACGTAGATGTCCCCGAGCAATCCACATCGTTGCCCGATACTGCGGTAGCGATGCCCACGAGATTGCCACTCTCATCGACCATCGGACCGCCAGAATTGCCTCGATTTAAAACAACATCGACTTTATAGAATTGTCCGCCTTCGTCGTCGAGGTATCCCGCAATCTGACCACGAGTCAGAGTGACAGTCTCACCACCAACACCTGGATAGCCGACAACACGGACTGCAGAGTCGATAGGCAACAACTCATAACGTGGAGTCATTACAGGGAATGAATTTGGTGTGGCTCCGATGATGCGAAGCAAGGCGAGATCGCGGATGGAATCTGAAGCCAAAACCTCAGCTTTAAACACCTGAGTTGGCGGCTGAGACGGGGAAGATGTGATGCCAACATACAGTAATTCACACTCTGGTGGATCACTTGGGCTCGGAGTAGTCACATGCTCGTTGGTGAGTATGTATGTTCCATCGCCAATAATCACCCCGCTTCCTCCTGAACACTCTTCACCAGGTCGACCTAGCGTTACATTTACGACTGCTCCCAGCAATCTGCCACTTAGAGAAGTCGAATTTGGAACGTTTGCGGATTGATCCAGGGTCGGCAATGTTGTTGCAGGGTTGATAGTTGAAGTTGATGGCATAACAGGCAAAGTTTGAAAGCTCTTTGAAGGAGGTATTAAATCGTTGTTATTTATCGAAGCGAGTAGCAGTAAAGTTGTAAAAACAGCAAGTGAGTACGTGGTGATCAGCGTTGGCAAAAAGTTATTGGTATTGAAGTTACCGAGTGTTCGATCGCCGACTACAATAATGAATATTGCCAGCGCGACACTCAACAGTGCGACAACAGCAGTGAAAAGAACAGTCCACCGAATGTCGATATTGACCGCGGACTCGACCCGATTGGGAATAATGAGCCGAATCAAGCCTCCACCGCTCCATATGATGATCGTTTGAGCGAGTTTGATGGCGGCGGCAACGAGGAGGGATGTGGCAGCGATTCGCACAAATACCTGATTGACTTTTATAAAGCCAATGGATGCCAGAACGACCGAAATCCACAAACTAATTGTCACTAAAAGTGCACCGAAGAGTGAATCACCTGTCACGACAATGCGACCACTTAACCCACCTATGTCAGCAACTACCCAAGTTGATTGATGCACGACAAAAAGGAATAGGGAAGAAACAACAACCAGAAGTGATATTCGACTTTTCAACTTCTCGCCTGATTTGTTAGATGCAACTAGCCGTAAACCGATCAGATTTACGCCAGCAAATGCCATGAATGCTCCGACTGACGGTCCAATCAAACTTCGTGAAAGATCAATCCCAAGAATCGTTAGGCCTGGGAGCAATCCACGCAGAAGCCCAAGTGCGAGTAAGCCAATTCCTGCAAGCCAACCCACTAAAGCGGCGCCGATGGCGAGGAGAGTATGTCCCAGTTTTGGGAAGCGCCAGTATAGGACGAGTCCAACTGCGGTCATACTTACCGCAAGACCTGTAAAAACTCGACCACCAGTCATGTCAACAAGTGAGAGGGTCGTCGATTGCTGATTCGGTAAGCGAATTACCAGCCAAGGTAAAAATGCACAGGCGACAACAGTGACAACGGTGAGAGGTAGAAAATAGTCGCTACGAGCAGGCACGAGTTTTGACTTTCTCTCAATATCTTTCGTCAATGGCAAAGACGAGTCACCCGATGGCGAGACAATGTCAAATTCACTCACGCGAAGGGATCCATAGTTTCTTCGGAAACTCGGTGTGTATCGGCTACTGCTGAACAAGCCGATCCAGCAAGGTCGTCAAAACCGATCCGTGGCAGAGCGAGAGTCGCCAATAATCCAAGTGGGCCGAGTGTGACTCCGAGTAATGCTCCCAAATGTGGCGACTTTTTTAAAAATCCTGCCGTTATCGCGCCAAAAATTGACCAAGAAGTAATCCAAGTAACAACCAACAGCAGTACGAGAGCAAAGCCGAGATCCTCCATTTTTAACTTCGGAATCTTGGCAAGTCTTTGGGTGTTCGCCCGTCAGTCGCATCAGTGGAACGACCGCCAATTAATGAGTCGAGGGGGTAACAGAAGCCAATATCAAGTGCCCATGTGACGAAGTGAAGTGGTCTGTCAGGCGAAACACTAAAAGAACCAAGGCTCGCATCGCCTCGCCATTTCAATCTAAATTCAACATTTGCGACCCGCGGCTCAACGCCGGGAGCAAAGGCATTTGGATCAAAGTCAACCGATCGTCGTGAGTTGACTAAACCCAGCAAAAATTCTTCGGGCGAGAATCTGTCAAAAGCATGATGGTCGGTGTCGACATGATCAAGCCCGGAAAATAATGCAGCCAGGTGATGATCTGAAAACCAGCGAGTGATACTTTCCAGCTCGCCTTCAGTGACAGATGCTCGAAGATCATTTTGAAGAAAGGATTCTGAAAGATCGTTTCTCGGATTTAAAATTCGTCCAGATTTACGGCGCTCTGCGTGACCAATTGTTCGCAATGGGCCAGTGTCAGATTCGGGCTCCAGTCCACCTGGTGCGTGCATGTTGTATTCCTCAGACCACTTTGCGCGAAGAGCGCGGAACACATCTGAGAGATAACCGATTCGTAATATCCGCATCCAAACCTCTCGGTCAATGGTGTTGATTTGATCTGGTTTGGATTTAAATCGTGACACAGCAAATTGAGGTGGTCGTGGAATAAACGGCAAGCGATCAGATGTATCGTCAATTTCATCTAATCGTCCAAAGGGTGCGTGAGCAATTTCGCGGATTGCGCGACTCCAATCGGTAAGTTGGCGCTCGACGAACGTCAAGCGACTGTATTCGCGTACCGCATTCAGCGTTAGGCGAATTAACCTGTTCAGTTCGGAGTCAGTTTGTTTACATGCAAAGTCAAACTTGCGAAGTTCAATTGCGGTACGGACAATTTCGCGTCCCAATGTTGCACTTGTGCCAAACAGCCAGATTACAAAAAAGAGAACTGTAATTGGTAGACCAATTAGAGCTCCGATTCCCAAGCGAGAGAGAACAATCGCAGCGAAGAAAAGAGCGCCACCAAAGACACCAACTCCAGTGAAAAAACGACGGAGACTTTTTCGTTTTGGTATTAAGATTGTAGTTGCATCCTCGTAAAGCTTCTTGATTTCGTCAAATTTGTAGTCAGATTTGGCTAGAGCGATGCCGGCATGAACCGAAGATGCAACATCCCAGAGAAGGGTGCCTGAAGATTCGACTTTGTTTCGTGAGCGCCAAGCGTCAAATCGGGCCCGCAGTTCGACGACTGACTCGACTGTAACTTCAGCGGACGTGCTTGGGGAAAGAGCCTCTTTTCGATCGGCGATTCTTGATTCTCGACTCATCGAGCCTCGAATTCGTCCTTTTGAAGTATCGGGACCCGATGCACTGGTGGCAGATCCGGCAGAAAAAATTGAGTCAAGTCTTGCCTCTCGAAGTGCTATCTCAAAGTGTTTATCCTTCCTAAAGTCAAGGGCATCAATTGACAAAAATTCTTCTGGGAGATCAAGTCGACGAAGTGTCTCGGCAGCAATAACAAAGTCAGACATTGATGGTGCCGGTCCTAGGACATGAGGACGACGAAAGACAATTCGCACTCCACTTTTATTGAGGCACGTAACTCCATAAGAAGGCAGTGACCCGTCTAGCGATGACATCGAGGCACTCATTAGAAGTCGCCATTGGTCCGGCGAAGGTATTGGGCGACTTTCAATCCGCTCAAACTCTTCTATGTCTTTTAACTCAGACGCGCGTTTTGCGAGTTCCTCAAGGGAATGTTCCAAAGTCATTGGCGTCGATGTACCCTTTATCCGCAAAGTCGAGTCATCGCCAAATAGAAGTTCTTGGAAAGCATCCAAAAATGTCCGTGCGCGAGATTCAATTCGTGATTTCACGGTTGTTTCAACGGCCTTGCCTAAGTAAGTTCCAAAACCCGAAAAGAACTCTTTCAGTGATTGGATTAAGCCAGTTTCGACTGGTACTTTTTCTTCAAGGCGGCCAACTGGCACTTGGTAAAAAAATTTTCCAAGATTGATCACTTCTTTGCTCAGGTCGGCTAACAACTTCGGATCGTCGTCTACAACTGAAATTCCTGCTGTTTCAACGAGTGATGTGCTGGCTCCAGGGCCGATGACGCGGCGAATACTCTTATCAAGTAAAAATCCAGCAGTTGCAGCTCGACCCATGGCGCGAACAAACCTCACGCGGCGTTCCATATCTAGAGAGTGATCGTTTATGCCTGCTGCAGGATTTTCTTTCTGTGATTGCAAGCCGCCGCCAGTAACCACGGCCGTAAAAGCGAGGGTTGATGCAGCGTCGTTGCCAAGCGGTTGTCTCGGTAAACGCTCATCTACGAAGTTGATGGGTTCGTGAAAAAAATGGCCACTGTAGTTTCGAGGAAAGTGCGCGGGGCCAAAGTCGACTGAAGGATCGTAAACTGACAGCGTAAAAAGTTTCGGCTGAACATCGCCGGTGGAGGGGTAGGACTTGCGCAAACGAATTGCTAAGGATTCTTCTCTTCCGACACGTTCTTGCTGAGTTTTTCCGATTGGCTCAGACCGGATCGAGATAATTGTGATGTCTACCCACGGTAGGTAATTAAGAATCTGATCGAGGGGTCGCCAATCTGGATCACCAGCAAACGCGGCAACAAATTCTCCACCCGATTTGCCAACATCGAGTAAAAAAGTATTTACAAGAAGTCCCGCAGCATCCCACTCGTCGATGCACTCTGCAACTTGATCCTGACTGTCAGGGTCGATCGCGAGGATTAATAGCCGAGACCGAAGATCGAGCGACCGCAACATCAATTAGCTCCTAGGGCGAGTCGAACTGCCTTCGGCTTTTTTGCCGTATTCTGTGATTTTGTCTCTGACCACCGTGAACTCCTCGAGAAGCAAATTTGAAATTTCCTTTGTGACGGCGTCTTCCCACTCGACTACGCCTTGAGCATTCACGACTTCTTTACCGCCAAATGTGGCGCTCAGGAGTGCCGTGAATCTATCAATGTTGGATTGCAGAATTAAGTTGCACTCTTTAATTCGTTCGTCTGGAGAGCCAAGTTTTGCAACTTCCCCATTTCTTGCCGAATCGACCGGACTGACAGTCGTGCGCCCACTATCGATAAGACTCTGTAACTCACCAACGACTTCAAACTGAGCAGATTGAATCAAGTCGGAACGGGTCACACCGAGGTCGAACAGCTCACCATATGCACTGAATGCTTTTTGTCGGATAGTCGGAATATCAGTGAATACAAGTGGCATTGACGCAAGGATGTTGGTGATCGTATTGTCCGATCCCAGAGGTAAGAGTCCAGGTGACGGAAACTTTAGCGCACCCAATTTGCTGCTGACAGTACTCCCAGATCCGTTGTCGAGACTTACAAAACCAATTAAACGTCCGACGGCGAAACCACGAATGAGCGCCCGAAGTACGACCTCGGGCACTGGAATAAATTCATCGAGAGTTCGCGCACGTTTGAATGCAAGCCAAGCGCGAAGAAGGCGGGCGTCGTTTCGTACTGGCGAACCAAACTTTGCTATTGGCGAAGTAAATGAAGAAACCATTCCAGGGAAGAGTGCGGTGCCCAGGAAGTTGGTAACCACAACGCCTTCAACATCTCGATCGCCAAAATAAGCAGTGACTGGTTGCTCTGGTGGAATTGCAAGTCGTGCCCTGATTAATTGTTCTGCTGCCTCTCTTGCTGGGTGACCTGACGGAAATGGTAAGGGTTCGATTACTGGTCTTAGCCGAAGTTGTGCTTCGCCTTTTTCGGGGTATTCGATATTGAAATATGTTGTGTCAACTTCACAAAGAGGTTTCGCTTGATCGAGCGCCAATTCGAATTTCTGCTTGAACTTTCTCAATCGATCATCGGAGCTGGGGTCGGATAGGTATGCGTTAAGCCCGGTAGCCAAGTGGCGTGCCATTGCCCTGCCCTCGCGGGAAAGCCACTGGTCAACACGTTTTTCAAGTGTTTCAATGTCAAGGCCAATTTGAATTGAAATCGGAGCTGCTGCTGAAAACTCAATTTTCTTTCCTTCGGTTAGCCAAAGTAAAGGTGTGGTACCGGTCTCGCCAATAGCTGCTCCCATCAATTCAGTTCCAGCACAAACACCGCGCCTTACCGACTCGATCGCCGACTCTCCGGTCATTCGCGCTTCAGCAGAGTCAAGGAGATTTCTCAGGATCGTAGGCCACTCGTTATGGTCCTCGAGCAAAAATTCAATGTCTGACGGTGTAAATGAATTAGGAACAACATCTCCAGTCGGCCATTTGGTGATTTCAGCAGCTTCATTCCCGTAAATCGGCTGGGTCATTTTTGCGACGTCATTTGCAGCTCCACTTATTGCAGAGCGGAGAGGGTTCAAAATGTTTAAGGCAATTTGGTCAAGAGTCTGTGCAATTTTTACAGACGAATCTCTTTTAAATTCTTGTGCCCGACTGTAACCAACATTCAATACGGCGTCACGAACAGCTGAAGATTCTTTAGATACGTTTCCTTCTCGAATTGAATCAAGTGCCGAGCGTCGTCGGTCTTTGAATTCGAGCACTTTAGACTCAGCGCTTCGAGAAGCATTTCGGAAGTCTGCAGCTGCCGCTTGGACGGCCTGCGCAACAGCAGGAATCAGGTCTGCCATCACTGGCAAACTAAGTTTTGTAAGGTAAGCATTTGCCTGAACAATAATTTTTTCTGTTGTTCGTTGAGCCCACTCAGACTGACGAGTTGCAAATTCGCGATGAGCGTTATTGAGAACCGAATCTGATGTTCGACGATCTTCACCATCAATAAGTCGAATCCATTCGGCTTTCGAAAGGTTGCCGACCGGAAGTGCTTTGTTTATTCCTGCACTGATATCTCCAGCAACTTTTTGAATTTCTGCTCGACCACAAAGTGCATCAGAGATCTGACCATCGGTTCCGGTAGTGAAATTGAAATCTTTATCAAACTTTTGAATGACGCCGATCTCCCTCATAAAAGGCTCTCGCTCGTGGTCCGCAATATTCAAACGAATAACCTCGTCGGCACCTTTTGCACGCCCAGGACCAAGTAGCGATGCCGCGATTCTTAAGAAGCCAGTTGAGTGATGTTCGTAAAGATCGCGCATCAAATAAGCGCGTGCGTAAGATTTGAATCTTGCTCGTCCGACTGCAAGTCCTGCAGAGCCAAACGAAATAGCAACACCATTGAAAGAGCTTTTGGCAAAACCAGTTCCACCCATTGCGCCGAATCGAAGGGAGTTCCAGTTGCCAAGAACATGGTCTTGCACTTCTTTGCGAACTTTTGGCGTGGTTATCCAGCCAGAAATTGAAAGTGCCGTCGCACGATAGACAGTTTGCGCATCAACGAGATCCATTCCACTTAGATTTTTTCGACCCAGCATCATGACTGCATGAGGTCCTCGGCGCAAAAGCGGGTTAAGAGGTGCGGGAAACAAACCAGCGGCGCCTGCACCCGTTGAATAGTAAGAATTCATCATCTCTGATGTGAACATCAGACTGTTCGCCGCCATCGGCGCATCAGCGCTAGCACCAAAAATGTCAGCCGAGTAAACGAGGAGGATTGGCTCTACTGTTTCGTTTCCGAGTCTTCGTAGAACATCAACGACATCGAGCATGATTCCAGCACCTGTGCCGCCCGCAGATGAGCCAATCACCACGATTATGGGTGCCTGAACTGCGGCCGCATCGGGGGTTGGATGACCTAGTCTGGTGCTGACCGCATTCAGTTCTGCACCACCAGAAGCACACGATGTAAGAGCCTGAGTCAACCTATCTTTCACTGAAACCGAATTGAGTGTAAAGGTGCCAAGCGCTCGACCGACCGCTCGGTGTTTGCCAGCGCCCTGAGTTAAATCACCTGGTAGTTCTCTCGGGTCAGGACGCCAACCCGCTAACTCTTTGTAACCACCACGCTCATTTTCGGGTCGGTGTTTTGCGAGCAGTGAAAGTTCTAATTGATCAAGGTTCGAAAAACCACCTGTAAGGGAGAGAAAATCGGACGACGGTAGTGGTGCAGCGTCGGCTAGATCAGTCTGAACTCGCACGGTGTCGAGACCGATGAATTGCCATGCCGCGGGGATATCTTCAATATTCCGTGAGCGAAGTCGGGCTCTAACCTCATCACGGACATACCGAACGGAAAGAACACCTGATCCACCACAACCGATCAAAATTATTGGTGAAAGCACCGTTACCCCTTACTAAGGATTTGCCTGAATAGTACTAGGAACGATACACGCGACCACTATGTCTAACTAAATGGATCAATTTCGCCAGATTCGCCGGACGTTTCTGAAATTGATTTAATGTCCCCGTCGTCGGTCGCTGGCCGCGCTGGCTTGGCATCTGGGGCTTTGCTGACTTCCTCGGGTCTATCTTCAGCGCCGATACTTGCAAGCCCCGCGCCGCGGAGTGCGCCTTCAAGATCAGGGGCAAATGAGGTTGGGTCGTCAAGATCTCGAGGCAAAATCACAGTTAACTGACCTCTAGAGGCGCCGTCACGATTATTTAGCCACTGGAAAACCCATGAGCCAAATAACTGGGATCGCACGATTGCTTTCGAGTATCCCTTGAAGCTCATTTGACCTGAATCACCAATTAGGTTGGCGTCAGGGGAGCCAATGACTTCTGCTGTGACCGGTACTTGCTTGGGCGAGAAAAGACTCTTGATTGCGTCTCTGCGAGATACTGAGTATCGCAAACCTGCGATGTCAGTTGCATGTGAGGAAGATAGAGCTTTATCCAAACTTCGATACTCGTTAAGGCGATTTGCGACTGTCATGCCATCAGAATCAATAATGCCATCGCCTGTTACCGTCACCGGGAATGAAACCACGCGAGTCCAAACAGGCATTGCACGCACCCGGGCAAGTCTTGTAGCTGCAAATGCAACTGCTGCGGCTTGCGTCGCCAAAAACACGGCGATCATTGCAATTAGAACTTTTATTGATCGACCGGTATCGAATGGTCTTGTCATTGTCACTTCAAGATCAAGAGGAACAGTCAAAGTTTTTTGATTGCGACCTTCCAGAATCAAATTGAGTCGGAACTTGAGCGTGCCATTTGCGCTAAATGTGGGATCAAGTTCGGCAGTTAGTGTTGCAGTTTCACCGGTGTTCACAGTCAACTGAGGCTTGTCAATCCTCAAAGAAAAATCAGAAATTGAGTTACCTCGTGGCGCATCTAAGACTTCAAAGTCGGCGCTAAGCCGTGCACTTCCCGAGCCTTCTTCGGGACCAGCAATCTGAATAGCGATCTTGCTGTAGCCATCAGAGTCAATGTCGGACGCAGTTGCGAGGGTGATAGTCGGCATACCGTCACCAAGAAGTACTTTTACATCCCGGTAGCTGTCACCGAAGGCGATTTCGATGCCGTTGAGACTGACAACTGGGCGAATACGAATCGAACCCAGCGGTCCTACATTTTTTAAGTTGTCCGCACTTAAAAGAACTTCAAAAATACCCTGATCGGCGTCAGAAACGACAACACTCGTGTTTATCGTCTCCGACCCGACGGTCAGGGTTGCCTCCAGAGATGGGGCGGAATCAAATTCGGCAATTGCCGATGTGCCGCCAGGAAGTTGAAGACCTTGAAGACCTAACTCAGAAATCCGGACAATTATTGGTTTTGGATCTTCTCTATCAATCAGTAATGGGTCTGGCCCATCGATAGTTGCAATTACGTCTGAAAAAAATGAAGCAGAGATCAGCGCGTCACGCGCGGCTGGTCCACGAAACTGAACGATCCACTCGCCATATGGCATTGCGGACCCTCTAAGATTGAGGCTGACGAGAGAAGTTAATTGATAGAGCGGGGTTGATGAAACGGCTCTTGAATCGGCCTTAATCGCGACCCCGTTCGTAAGAAACGAAGTCTTGGTGCCACTCGGCTCTATTACTTCGGCAGAGTCAATGTTTAGAGTTGTGTTTACGATCATTTTCACCCGATCGAGGGGCGGTCTTGTAGAGAACCTGAACTCTGCGCACTCGATATTGCTTGGTTCTTCTCTACATGCAGTTACTGGTTGGGCATTTGGTGGGATTGGGCTTAAATCCCTGAACAGGGCCTGAATAAGAGCATCGGCACCCTCCACTTTGGCAAACTGTCCGAAGCCGACCCGCGTTCCGCAGTTTGACGCTCCTGTGACCAAGCCTTCCATCAGGCTGAAGTCGGGTTGAAGACCTGTCGTAGTAGTCAAACCAAAGCCGATGGTGTAAATCTCTTGGCTTCGCATCTGATCGGCAATGCCGTTTTCTGATTCGCACATCGCATTTGCAGCGTCAAGTTCAACTGCATCACTATCTTCGTTACCAAGAAAGAGCTCGCCGTCGCTAAGCCAAACAAGTAACTTGCAAGTTTCTTTACCAGAAATTATCTCGTGTTCGGTCAGTGCCCGCGCAGCCTCTTCAAGACCCGTCTTATAGTCGGTTTGTGACTCGTCATCGCGATCCGCAAACGCTTCAACTTCTTTTTCAATTTCGGCATTGGAGCTTAGAGTCAACTCATGCCATATTCCCGTGCTTGTATATCCGAGTCCGAATCCATCGAACCGAACCTCCAGAACATAGTCGCTTTCAGTCACTGTCTTTAACTCGGTGTTGAGGCTTAATGCCGCAACAGCCGCCTTAATTGCCTGGACACGTCGATCAAGTGGATCGGTTTTTTGGAGGCTGCCTGATTGATCAATCAAAAATAGCGCGGCCAAGCGTCCATGTTCAGATACGCAGTCACGAATTGGACTACCTGATTTCTTTGACTGGTTGTTGACTTTCGCATCGAGATGAGGGCTCGCAAAACCGATACTGGAAATGAGCGCCACAATGAGCGCAGCAGTTCGTCTAGCGACCAGCGACATATGCCACCATCAAAACTTGTGCGAGCGCAAAAAATGAACCGAGGCAATACAAAATTGTCGTGGCGATTCCGAACCAACGAGTCGATGAATAAGAAGGTTCGTTCATTCGACTTTGATTTTGGGCTCTACTTGAGAGTGTGATCAGACATGACATGACGGCTAAACCAAAAGCGAGAACTGAATCGCCGCCTAAAATTGTTGCAATGACTGCGAAAAAAGAGATACTCGCCCCGACGAATATGAGTGCTTTGGGTGGGCCGATTAGGGCGTATGTTGACGATGGCTCAGTTGGGTCAAACTCACCCAGATTAGAGTCAGGATGGTCAAACTCGCTCACAATGTTATAGTACCTGTTGTGCTACTTACTTCTCAAAAAAAGGGAATTCGTTGATGTCGATGGATAGCTCAACTCACTATGCAAATTACGGTTCTCGTGCTGTTGCTTACATCATTGATTTTTTGATCCTGTGGGGCGTCGCTTTGACTTCTTTGATTGCTGGTATCGCGATGTTGTTTAGCGAGGTTTCAAGATCAATTGGAATAATATTGTTGATTGCTGGGCTAATTTGGATACCTGCTGGCGCAATATGGAATCACATAATTAGACAAGGCTCCTCTGGTCAAACTCTCGGTAAGTCGCGGGTCAATGTCAAATTGGTTCGTGTTGATACTGGGCGACCGATTGGAGTGGGCCTTGCGATCATTCGAGTGCTTGCTGGATGGATTTTTAACTCGATAACTGGAGGCTTATTCTTGATCGTAGATCTTCTTTTCCCGGCGTTTGATAAGCGACATCAGCGAATAATAGACAAAATGCTCAACACTGTGGTGATTGATATCTCTCGGCCACCAATCTCGTCACTACTCGATCCACCGACCGATCCAGGGCCGATGAGTCTGTCCATCCCTTCGTCAGATCCTTTCGCCTAGAACTTTCATTTTGTCGGCTGATTTTTAAATGGTATAACTGTCCTTTCACCAATCACAATCACATCTTGTATTTTGGTCATGTATCCAGATTGAAGCAAAGAGTTGTAAAGCCCCAAGGGGTTGTACGAAGTTGCAATTATCAAGGTGCTCGGCGGATTTCTGAGCAGGGATTCATCTATTTTTGTCGGCTTTTCAATGATGCAATCGGTTCGGATGCTTAAGTCAATTTTGTCTAAAAACAATTGCCATCGCAGCGCATCCGCCAGCGTTGGGCTTAGATCTCCACAGCGACCGATGAGAAGTATTTCCCCTTTCGTTTTTAGTTCAGGTAGAAGCATGTCGACAAGGAGGTTTGGCGTAGCCGATAGCCGCAAGTCGCGAAACGAATTGTTGATTTTGCGCCACTCAGATCCAACGAAGATAGTTACCTTCTCTTTTGAAGCAATCTCGCCCAAGGTTTCATCGGTGAAACCCGAGTCAACAACTACCAAGAAATTACCAAGGTCATCGGTTTCATCGGTGAAACCCGAGTCAACAATGCTTTCAATTTGAATAGAAATTCCGGCGTTCTTTAGGTCAGTTGTCGCAAGTAATAATGCTTGTCGCACGCTGGATAGTTCACGTTTGCTCAAAATTGAAATCGTTGTATCTGGGACTTTGACGTTTGTAATCAGCCAAGTTTTACTTACAGAACCAAACAAATGTGGTTGAGTTGAATCTGTTTTCGTAGACAACTTTTTGCGAAATCGTCGCTCTTTTAAGTAGGAGCCCCTGTCGCCGTCAGGTGATAGATAAACAGACCCTGATGCACCGTCGTAATCGACATCAACGCCATTTTTAATCTTCCAGGCGCAAATTTTGGCTGAGGTACACCTATTATAACTGCCCCCCGCGATCTCAACAACTTCGCGTGGGCTAATCGTTTGATCGTCCAACCATGCGAGAGCGAGCAGCATCACCGAGTCGTAGATTTCTGCGGAGAGAGCTAGTTCTTGATCACTCAAAGTTTCGTTAACTCGAGCAGAAAACTCTTCAGATACTGGAGTAACAAGATTTACTACGGTCGCGATGCATGTTGCAGACTGTTCAGGATCGCATCGGATTTGGTCGTACCAATAAATCGCACCAACAATTGGAATTGAGGCGATAACTGCCGAACCTGTAATCAAGACGAATCGCCATAACAAGCCACGACGCCATAAGCGGCGCCACGGTCTTGTGATTTTGAACCACAGATATCTAGAACGGCTGACGATTTCTTCGGGGAATTCGTCAAGTGACTCATCGCCGCCATCTTTCTTTAAAATTGGGTTCAGAAGATCGATTCGGGTCGCGCGTTCTGACTTTGCGCCGCAGTCCGGACATTTCTCCTCGTTATGGTGCTGAAACATTCCACATTCGATACAAAAATATGGCATGTGTGTTACTCGTTTTCGTAGAAGTACAACTCAAATTTGAGGTCATCTTTTGAAAATGAACCGTCCCCAAAGGGGCGAATCGGTATCTCGGCCGCGATAGGACAGACATTCGACCCGCTGCCACTCGTCTTCTTCGCAAGTAGCCCTAGATCTTGAAGAACTGTGCGAACTTTGTCCTGCATATTTCTTGCACGATTGGCGCCATCTTCTGCAATTTCGGAATCACGGTTGTAGCCACCAAAAAGAATTGCAAATCCTACTTGTTTTCGTTCGTTGATTGGTTTTTCTAATTCGTCAGCAATCAATTTTGCGGTGCCGAATCCAAAGTCGGGCGAGCCGTCTTTATGATCCTCAGCTTTCCCAGATTCGCCCTCAAGCCATTTTCTCAATCTGTCGGCATCGAAGTTTGCGCCATTTGGTATTTTGAACTTGGCAGTTTCTTTAGGGTTGACTGCGATACCTTTTAAAGTCCGGCAGTTCGTTATTGAGATTGCGAGAGAAGCCTGCGCATTGTAAGAGTTCTCATTTTTTGGACCCCTCCAAACAGATCTCTCCGCTATGGTTAATGAAAGTTTGGTACTTTTCGCGTTCTCTGGATTGAATCTAATCTGAAAAGTCTTCTGTGCGTCCGAATTTGATCTGTTGAGAAATCTAACCGACCATTCGTCATTGGGTTCGAGTATCAAATCGTCTTCGGTAAAACTATCCGTAAATATGGGCTCAGAAAATTCGATCCAGATATCAAATCTTTCATCGATCTGCGCAGTCTGGATTACAGCAGGCCCATCTTCAGATTCGCTGAATTTAACGGTTACATCGAATTTGTCAGCTGGATTACCGGCGAGGATTTTTGACGGTTTATCGCTGGCAACAAGAAAAACTATCGCAAGAGCAAGAAGGAGGTCGGCAAAAAGCCAGCCGGATAGCCCGACGATTGAGCTTTTAACATCGTCGGAGTTTGAATTGTCCCGTCGTCGGCGTCGTGAGGCCAGGCTCACCGAATGCCCGAAGCAGATCGAAGTGACTCCGCCACTTGTTCAGCCGCAGTTGACGCCGATTGAAGACGCAATCCAACGGCTTCGGTTTCGCTTACTATTTCTCGTAAAGCGAATTCAAGTTTTTCGGTTTGTGATTCAAGTCGTCGGTCGAGGTTGGTGCCCAGCTCATCGAGTCGTGTGGTAATAACACCAAGTGATTCGCCAAGTTCGCGCTGCAGACTTCGCACCATGTCACCCATCGATTTGTGCGCATCAACGGCGACTCCAAGAGATGAAACTATTGTGTCGAGACGGCGCGCGGACGGTTCCAGCTCTCTAGTTGAGAGGTCTGCAAATCGCGTAAGTGTCGCATCCGCCGAAGACGAAAGCCGCGCCATGTCATCAGCGACATCGCGAATGCCAGTGGTTGCAAGCCTAAGTTTGTTAACAGCTTCGCCGAGGCTTCCTGTGATTGCAGTCGGCGTAATTTGTCTAAATCCATGTAGAAATAAACCGACGTCCACCAAGACTTCACGGAAAGTGAGATCGTTCTTACGATCTTTATCCTCTGCTTCAAATTTAGCCCGCTGCCTTAAAAACCATTCGGCAAGAGTTGCCAAAATTAGGGCCAGAATGATGTAAGCATCTAACTTGGCGACTCGCTCAAGCGTCAGCCCAACCAGATCTTCGTCGCTCCAAATCTGAAGAAAAGTTTGTGGTTGAAGTCCTGGACCAAGTGACTTAAATGATTTCAAGTAAATTGTGTAAGCACTGGATGCTTTTTCCAATGCATACCAAGTGACGAGTACAGGTAGGAATAGCACAGTATTTCGAATCAAAACTACGACGTCACCAATCTTTGACCATGTAGTACGGATCTCGCTGTAAAGCGGCGGTTGCATCAAGTCTTCGAGAGTGAAGGCTGCCCAATTCTCGAGTTTACTGTCCTCTCTTATGTCTGCTTCAAGCCTGTTAAGAATCTCCCTATTTTCTGGTTTTGCTGCGTCTATCCAAGTCCGTAATTTGTCAGCAACATCTAACCGCTCTCTTTCGCTCACTCGCGAATACTCGGAGATTTCTACGCCGTCATCATCTATGTCAGTCACCTGCAAAACTCCTTCGTAGAATTATTTCAATGAGGAATGTACCACGCGCGGGTGAGTTCGAACGAGAGTGCCTTCAACTTCAGCACAAAGCGCTACTTCAACAGTTATGCCATGCATTTCGCTCGAAGGAGGTAGGTGTAAATTGACTCCACGCCGTCGAGGCACTCGAATTTCGCGGCGGAAACCCACCCTGCGACCGCCTCTAGAGAAGTTACCGTCTAGCTTCGCTCCACGAATGAACCGAAGATCGACTGCTGAGAGGATGTTGTTTTCGGGCCATCGCCAGCCGAGATAAGAAGGCGATTTTGGGTCGGTTTCGCTGATAATCAATTTGATGTTGAGAAATGGAATCTGCTCGGCAAGGGCAACCCTCAGACAGGCATGATCAATAGTTCGATTTCTCCACGGAATTCTGCCATCAAGCAGTCTCTCTGCAACAAGGCTCGAACCACCTCTGGTGTAGGCAGAACGCATTGCAGAGTCGATTTCTTTTCCATGGAGGCCGTCCAAAACAGGTATTCCGATTTGAATGTCGCAGAGCACACACCGATGACGCGTCAGATCATTTACTGTCTTACACCATTGACAAATTGTCTTTTCAGTTGTTCTCGTAATCACACTGATTTTGCAATCCCTTTCAAAATTGTGCTCATATCGGCTTCCATGCAGCCCTCACCAGCGCGTGAGGGTAACCAATTCGTATTATCCCAACGTTCGCCGATCTCATGCCAAGGGGTGGCATCAGGAGCGAAAATTATCAGTCTGCGTGCTTGCGAATTCATAATGCCTGGGTCTGGGGCGATGCCCCAGTTTTGTTTCATCTCGAGCAGGTTGCTAGGTGGCGCAACATGGTCTTGAAACAAACCAGAGGGATAATTGTGGACGCCCAACGGGTGAGCGCTTGCGTCTGTGAGCATGACAATAACGTGACGACTCCGGAGTACATTTCGCCATGGCGATCGCATTGCCAGCCAAAGTGCTTCAAGACCTGATTCGGGTTCAGAACCGCCGCCTGATGCGATAAGACTGTCAACGAAATCTCTTAGAGCCGATTCTTGACGGGGAAGTTCAAAAAAGAGACTGGCAGTCAAAGCCCGTTCGCCTTCTACGCCGAGGTCACGAAATGTGATCACCCGCACCCAAAGATCCTGCAACCCCTTACCATCAGAATCCATTGTTTCACGAAGGCGGTCCGAAAAGCCTTTTACCATTTCTTTCACTTCACCAATAATGCTGCCCATGCTGCCAGTCACATCGATGACAAAAACCAGATCTATTGCGTATTTGCTTACGGCTTCAGAGTTCATACGACGCGTCCCAAATTTGTGCCACACGCCGAGAGTAGTTCGGTGATGTTAGGACGCTCTGCCGGGAGGAGTTGTAAACATTGGCGCAAGCGGTATTCAAGAAGGGGCTTGCCAGTGCCTAAGGACTCGAAACTAACGGTGTGGCCCGCGAGCACATGTAGACCGGGGGCGGGGAGTGATGTTGCCGACCATCGAGGTCCGCTGCCGATTGGGGAAAACGTTTCATGAAGGACTAAAGATAAGGAAAAAAGATCCGAATGGGTGCCCAACTCAAGTGGTAATCGTGACGAAGCAAAACCTTTATATACAAGTACCTCGGGGCTGTAGTAATCCTCGGTGCCACCAAGCACAGTGGGTGGCGGTGGATCCAGAGTGCGGTAAGAGTCATCAAAGTCGATAAGACGAGCTAGTGCGCCAGTTGGCGATTCAATTAGGTGAATATTTTCGCGCTTGATGTCAGCATGCACAATGCCATTTATATGTAGCTCACGCAAGGCAAGAAGAACGCTTCGAATTGTTAGAACTCTTTGTTTAGCGTTCCAACTTTTTGTGGTTTTAGCGTCGAGTGGTGCGAGATCAGAAATAAATGGGTATATTTTAAAAAAACTTGAGTCATGCCAGAATGCATCAATTCCTTGAACTAGGGATCCGTTTCCTGTCATCTCATTTTTGAGGTCACTAGCAATTGATTGATGATGTAGGAGAAAGGTGTTGCATTTTGCTACTTGTGATTCGTAAAAAACACGATCAAAAGCGCGCTCTTTTTCGCTCGGCATTTTTGGCGACGGAAATTTTTTAAGAAATCTGGTTTCTCCGTCGCGCGTATCTGTGCACACCCAACACTCTGCTTTACCCCCAGTAATTCGCCGCTCAAGCTTGTAGGGACCAATGTTGCTGCGACGTTTTTCAGCCAGGTCATCGCGGGGAACCTTGGGTTTGACTGCCCTCTCTTCGTAAATCTCAGGATGTCCAGTTTGGCCCTCGACAAAGTCAGACATGGGTGACCTTGGATAGACGAAGATAGGAGGGTCGCTCAATCGCCCACAATCTTTCTACTTCAGCGTTACGATTCGGGTCATCATTTGTCATTGATGTCAAGAGTGAATATCTTTTCCGAAGCACGCCGAGACGGGACGAAAACAAATTTTTCATATCAGTATCGTCTGAGAAACCTCGTATAAACAGCACTGCGCTGACATCATCGGCAGCATACGTTGTACAAAAGTTGGCGAAACTCTTCGCGATGCCTTTTTGTGCATCGATCAGGGACTCAATCAGCCCTAATTCAAGAAAACCTGGTGTTGGAAGGTAACCAAATACGCCGTCGGTGGCAAGTAGTAGCAAAAACGGGCCTTTGACCATTATTGATTTTTCGTCAAGATAAAAGTCTGTAGACATATTCACGACATTCTCTATTGGCGGGTCGCTGCGCAATTGCTCGAGTGGATCATCAATTTGTACATGATCACGCGTCAACAACGTGAGTCCATCTTCTGGTGTCACGAGAAACGCCCGCGAGTCGCCTGCCCACCAGGTTTCTATTTTGGTTCCTGAAATTGTGCTGTGGTCGTGTATCTGCGAGACGACAAGAGTCGTCGGTAGTCTTTTGATCACTGTTCCGCGAATTCGCGTCTTTTCTGCCAGTCGGAGATCATCCTCAGTTTTTTTTAATATAACTTTTATTGATTCCGCGAGGCCGTTGCATGTGGTTTCGACCTCTGCTGTCAAGGCCCTGATTACCGCGAGGCGAACGATACGGGAGGCGAGGAGTGCTTCACTTGTAGAAATAGATAACCTGGGGGTTTCAAACTTTGCGACTCCGGCACCGGCACCGCCCATACCATCAAGAACGCCGAGTGAAGTGGGTCTGAGAGAGGCAGTGGTGGGAGTTACAAAAATTGGCGGGGCATCTTCGCAAGACCCAGGAACCTTGGGGCAGAGAAATCCGTGAACGTTGAGGCTATTCGTCTTTTTAAAAGTCCAAATTCGAATTGATGGGGAGTCAACTTGAGGTTGAATCGTCTCCAAGCCTTTTTGATCAGATTTAGAAATTGGCAGAAAAATGTCATCGTTGCCAACGTCGAAGACAAGCCAATTAGGGGTCGCCTGAGTCTCAGAAATTGTCTTATGGGCAGTATTTTCTTGGTTGTTCGTTAAATCGACGCCCTGAAAGTTTGATTCTTCTGTGTCCAAATTTTCTGGGGCATCTTGGTCAAAAATTTTTGATTCTTGAGGGGGTAAGATAAATCGAAAATCATGATCGCGACTGGAACTTGAATCAAAGGTGTTACCCGTTGGAGGCATAGATCTGCGTGGGCGACGGGGGTCTCGGGGGAAGTCTCTCGTGTTGTCTTGTGACATGTAATTAGTATTACATATCAGGTTCCTATAGTACCTTGAGGCGGAAAACGGTGCGGTAAAAATGTGAGATGTATTGAGTGTAAAAAAGGGATTTCTGGTCGATATGTGAGAAATCGCTTCTGGAAAACATATCTTTGTGAGTCGTGCGCTGATGGGCAAGTTTGTGTTTGGTGCAATCAGTTCGGCGGATGCAAAAAGTTTGAAGGTTTAGATGTCTGTCGAGACTGTCGCCTTCACATAATAGACACAGAGGAAGAAGTTGCTGTCTTAAAAACTGAAGTGCTGAGTTTGATTACTCAACACATTGGGCCAAACAATCTGGACATGATTCCAGTATTACTGAAGAAAGACGCTGATTTTGGTGTGGTACCCTCGCTACTTGGTGCCGCTGCAAGTCGTGAAGATTTAACCCTGCTATTTCTTGAGTCTGGAATTCCAGATTCTTTTGCGTTGGGGGTTCTCTGCCACGAATTTGGACACGCGATGTTGTTTCGAGATCATCAGACTTTAGAAATGCGGGAGACGGGTGGGAGGCATGAACTAATCATTGAGGAGGGGTTTTGCGAAGTGCTTGCTGCACTGGCACTTCAAACGCGTAAAGATCCAGTTGCGCGCTGGCAGTCCTTTTTAATGCCTGCAAACCCAGACCCCATCTATGGAGACGGTTTTCGATTGATGTGGAAAGCTACGCAGGAATTAGAAAGTGTTGCAGCACTTTTGGAACTGGTCTCGGGAGATCCAGTCGCATTTCGAGGACCGCGACTTGATGTTGTGGTTGACGGCGAGATTGAAGATGACGAATTGATTCCGATCGCTGAAGCCGGTCGTGGCGATCCGACAAAAGGTCCACTTCGTGGATCTGCCTTTTTAGTTGAGGAGGCACCAAAAGATGCGCCACGGGGTCCGCGACTTCGTGGCACAGCATTGACGGTCGCTCGAGAACACGAGCGTGAAGAAGCTGAGACGAAGAAGAGCGGTCTTCGGGGTACGGGCTTGGCAACTGCACGGATCAAAGAGGCCGAGGACAAGTCTCCAGGTAAGTCACCTGGTTCTTTGAAGGAATCAAAACTCAACACTGGTTCAAGGTTGCGTGGTAAAGGACTCAATTAAATTATGTCGCAAGGGCTTCGATATCACGTTGACATTGTTTTTTGTGTCGATGTCACTGGAAGTATGACTCCAGTTCTTGATCTTGTGAAAGAAAAAGTACGGAAATTTCCACGCGATTTAAAAGACCGTTTTGATAAAAAAGACAAAATAATAAATACTTTGCGAATTCGGACAGTTGCGTTTCGTGACTTCGCTAACGACACTGATGGACTCGTGGCGTCGGATTTTTTTGTGGTTGAGCCAAGCAATGATCTCGCAAAGTTCGAGTCGTTTGTCAACGGACTTTCGGCTAGCGGTGGTGGTGACGAGCCTGACTCGGCTCTTGAAGCGCTCGGCATTGCTCAAATGTCTAATTGGACTCATGAGGGTGATCGGCAGTGGCACGTGATTGTTATGTTCACTGATGCGAGTGCCCACAAGTTGGAGTCGCGTGTCGGTGAGGTGCCC
>SXGS01783012.1_pt1 | contig 23603 bp, 15 predicted proteins | sample 3174681 | NCBI WGS metagenome assembly SXGS01 (sample SAMN11356861, study PRJNA531348) | freshwater metagenome | isolation source: freshwater sample F1-80 | place: China: Fuxian Lake, Yuxi | collected 2017-12-25
GCGCCCGGATTCATCGATCTCCACGCGCACGGCCAGGATCTCGAGAACCAACGGTATCAGGCGCGCGACGGCGTGACCACCGCGCTGGAACTCGAGATCGGCGTCTACGATGTCGACGAGTGGTACCGCGAGCGGGAAGGGAAGCGCATCATTCATTCGGGCGCGAGCATGGGCCACGCCCCGGCTCGTATCAAGGTCTTCAACGACCCCGCCAAGAGCCTGGTTCCATCGGGCGACGGCGCGCGGCGCGCGGCGGACGACGAGCAGATCACGCTGCTCAAGCAGGCAGTGGAGAAGGGCCTGCGGCGGGGCGCGCTCGGCGTCGGCTTCGGAATTCAGTACACGCCGGCGGCGTCGCGATGGGAGATCCTCGAGATGTTCCGCGTGGCGGGCCGGTTCAAGGCTCCGGTGTTCGCGCACATCCGCCACATGGGCGCGGCGGAGCCGGACGCGATGAACGCGCTCGGGGAAGTGATCGCGGACGCCGCCGTTACGGGCGCGCCGTTGCACGTGGTCCACATCACATCGAGCGGACTGGCGCAGGCGCCGAAGCTGCTCCGGACGATCGCCGAGGCGAGGGCTCGCGGGCTCGACGTCACCACCGAATGTTATCCCTACAACGCGGCGATGACCGAATTGGGGTCGGCGATGTTCGATCCGGGTTGGCAAAAGGTGCTCGGCATCGATGTGGACCGGGTCGAGTGGGTGGCGACGGGCGAGAGACTGACGGCGGAGACGTTCGTGAAATACCGCAAGCAGGGTGGCATGGTGATCATGCACATGATTCCGGACACGGTGGTGGAGCAGGCGGTGGCGGATCCGTCGGTGATGATCGCCTCGGATGGCGTGATCCAGGCGGGCAAGGGACATCCGAGAGGCGCCGGAACCTACACGCGTGTGCTGGGCAAGTACGTGCGGGAGGCCAAGGCGTTGAGCCTGATGGACGCGATCCGGAAGATGTCGCTCGATCCGGCGCGGCGGGTAGAGGGCCTCGCGCCGTCGATGAAGAGCAAGGGCCGGATCAAGCCGGGCGCCGACGCCGACTTCGCGATCTTCGATCCGGCTGCGGTGAGCGACCGGGCGACGTTCCGCGAGCCCACGCTGCCGCCGGTGGGGATGAAGTACGTGGTGGTGGCCGGGACCCTGGTTGTGGAGAACGAGAAGCCGGTGGAAGGAGCGCTGCCGGGCAAGGCGATCCGCGGGGCGATCCGGTAGATCAGAACGCGCGGGGGCTTGGCGGCCGTCATTTTGACCGCCGGCGTGGCGCGATGGCCGGCGAACAACTTGGGGAGGAATGCCGCCTCGATGAGGGCCGTCGAAATGGCGGCGCCCGCGAGGATGAGCAGGAGGTTCTTCATGGTGTTCATATGAGAATGCGTCAAAGGGGGTACGAAAAGCTCGAGCGGGCTACGTTTTTTTTCGTTCCACCCTCGGTCGGGAAAACACCGAGCCGGCGCACGGGAGTGGCTTCATGCATTCCTCCGGACGGTGACGACCGTGATGTCGTCGTTCTGCCCCCAGGCCTTGGCGGCATCCGCGATCTCCTGCGCGGACCTGCCGCTGACCTCCCGCGTGCGCTCGAAACCGAATAGTTCGCGCTTCGCGTTCTCGGCCTCCACGACGCCGTCGGACACGAAGGTGAACCATGCGCCCCGGGCTACGGACTCCCCGTACTCCGCCCCCGCCGCGATCCCCAGCGGCAACCCCGCCTCCACTTCCCACTCGCGGCCATCGCAGTACGGGGAAGGATGCCCCGCGTTGGCCAGCGTCACCGCGCCATCGGGATCGAAGCGCGCGCAGCAGCACGTCACGAATCCGCCGCCGGTGTGTCCGGCGAGTCCTTCGTTCATCGTGCGGAGAATCGCGGCCGGCGAAGCGGACCGCTCGGTGCGCAGGATGCCGATCGCCACCGACACCAGCATCGCCGCCTTGAGCCCCTTGCCGCTGACATCGCCCACGGCTAGGATTACCGAACCATCCGGCTCGACGCGTTTCCAATAGAAGTCACCGCCGACCTCTTGCGCCGGCTCGTAGACGGCGTCCACGGCGGCGGCCCCGGTTGCGCCGCTCTCCGGCGCGAACAGCAACTGCTGCACCAGCCGCGCGGCTTCGAGTTCGCCGGCCAGGCGCTGCTGTTCCCGCCGGTCCGCCGCCTGACGGCGCAGCAGCATCGCGAGGATGATCGCCGACAGCAGCGTCCAGAGCAAATCCTGGCGGTCCACGGAAAAGCCGGCCACGGGGAACGCCGTCGGCACAACGTTCGGGACTCGAAGGAGCCGTATAGCGAAGTTCTCCACCGTCGCCAGCGCGAGCAGCAGGATTGTCAGTCGCACGAGCCATGTCTCCCAGTGGATTCGCTGGGTCCGCTTGCTCCGCCAGTCCACGAGGACCATCGCCATCGTCGCGCCGCCGCAAATCATCTGCCCCCAGTAGAAGCGCGCCGTGCCCGAGGGAGGGAACGGAACCGACATGACGAGCCCGAATCCGGCCCATAGCACGGCCCGCCACCACCATCGCCGGCCGAGGCTCAGAATGGCCATCGTGAACTCACCCTGCGCGACCACGGAGAGGCCGGACAGCAGGGCTTCGAACGTCGATCCACCCCAATGGTCGAACGGGCGAGACTCGGGACGCAGGGTGGCGACGAGCAAGACGATGGAGCCGCCGCCGGTCAGCGCCAATAGCGTGAACCAGAGCAAGTCCCATCGCGAGCGATCGCTCCACCAAGCGAGCGCGCTGATGACCGCGATGCTGAACGTCACCGCCGCAAACCCGACGCCCGGCAGGTTCTGGACGATCCGTTCGCGCAGTTGCTCCCGCGCGGCGGCGGTGGCGGCCCGGCCGCGGTAGCTCAACGCGTACGGACCCTGGTCCTCGAGCCGCCATCGCCGGTGCACGAACAGGCCGCGCCAAACTCGCAAGGCGATCCATTGCACCTCGCCGGGCGTGATCGCCGCTTCGGGGATGTCGAATGTGAACGGTTGGGGAAGCGGCGCATGTTCCGGGACGCGGAATGGGCCGGTGCCGCCGATGCGCCGGCCGTTGACCCAGACCTCGACCCCGTCTTTAATCGCGCCGATCGAGATTGCCAGTCGCGTGGGATCGGTTCCCGCCGGGAGCAACACGCGGCGGCGAAGCCAGAATCCAGTTCTGTCCCCTGACGCGACGATGCCGGGAATCTCCTGGAAGCTCCCGCTGGGTCCGCGGGTGGCGAGGGGCAGGTCGACGGTCCGCCATTGACTGTCGTCGAAGTCGGGCCGGGCAAAGGCGGGATCGTCTCCGCCGTGGACGCGCCAGGGTCCGGAGAGGTCGACGTCGAGGGCGTTTTGCGCGGCCAATGGCAGCGCGAGCAATAGGACGGTCCAGCGCATCAGGTTTCTCTCCTCCGCACCGTGACCACGGTGATGTCGTCGTTCTGTCCCCACGCGCGCGCCGCGTCCGCGATCTCGCGCGTGGACTTGCCGCTAATCTCACGCGTCCGGTCGAAGCCGAACAGCTCACTCTTTTCGTTCGCGGCTTCCACCACGCCGTCCGTCAGGAGCGTCATCGTTTCCCCGGGCGCCAAACGCAGCGGCGATGCCGTGTACTCCGCGGCGAGGGAAACACCGAGAGGCAGCCCCGGCTCGGTGACCGTCTCCGTTCCGCCGGCGTACGGGGCCAGGTGGCCCGCGTTGGCGACGGTCAGATTGCCGTCCGGCTCGCAGCGGATCGCGATCGCCGTGACGAACCCACCGGACCCCTCGCCCAACACCTGATTCATGGCTCGCAGCAGATCCGCGGGCGGCAACGCGGAGTGGGCGCGAATCACACCAGTCATCATCGATACCGTCAGCGCCGCCTTCAGGCCTTTGCCGCTCACATCGCCCACCACCACCAGGAGCGATCCATCGGGGACGCCAAGGGCTTGGTAGAAGTCGCCGCCCACCTCCTGAGCGGGCTCGTAGACGGACTCTACGGTGTAGCTCGAATCCGGCGGCTGCTGCCCGGAAATGAGCAGTTGCTGCACGCCGCGCGCGGCGGCGAGTTCGCCGGCCAGCCGCTGCTTCTCACGCCGGTCCGCGCCGAGGCTGATCACCATAAGGACGGTCAGGATCGTTCCGAGCAGGATGGTCGTCCACGACTGAACGCTCCAAAGATATCCGGCCGCCGGGAAGAAGACGGGGAACAGTCCGGTGCCGCCTGAGTTGAAGCGGGTCAAAGCCAGCAGCGCCAAGGCGCCGGCGGTGAGATGGGGGATCCACGGCTGGCGGATGCCTCCGTTTCTCCACCATCCGGTGAAGAGCGCCAGCATCGCCGCGATGTCGAAGGCTTTCATCATCGGTCGCGCGTCCCAGACTATGAATTGGGATCCCAACGCCACGATCCAGATCAATGGCCGCCACATGCCGATGGGCATGGCGACGGCGGCAAAGCACAACTCGATCAGCGCGACCTCGCCGAAACGCGCCAACGAAAACGGCGAGTGCGGCCCCCCGCCGGGCGACAGCAGAACTGCCTGGCGCCAATCGAACATCCCCCGGATCGTGAGAATCAGGGCCAACCACGGCAACTCCGTCCTTTCCCGCGTGCTCAGCCACACCAAGCCGAGCAGCAGGGCGAGAACGAACAGCAGCGCCGATGCCATGAGATGCGGGGAGTAGGTGACGCGCTGTTGGTGAAGTACGCCGGGGTTGCCGACTAATCCGGCGGCATCGGTGCTCGTGAGCAAGTAGGATCCGCCACGAAAAATATTCAGCGGTTGCGAGGGGAAATCGTAGCTCCTCGCGCGGATCGCGATGACCATGCGGGATCCATCGCCCACGGCCGCCGCGGGGATGGCGTAGACGCGATCGCGGGCCACATACACGGAACGGTCATCGAAGAAAGGCCCGGTCTGTCCAATCAGGGCTCCGTTGACGTAGACCTCGTGGACCGGGCTCACGGGCCCCAGGGCGAGAGCCAACCGCGCGCGGTCGAGATGTCCCGGGAGTTCGACGGACCGGCGGAGCCAGGCGAGCCCGTCAGGCGGTTGCTTCCGCCACGGGAGATGGACCACGTCCCAGTTCCGGTCATCGAAGTCCGGACTCGCGTAGGCGGGCTGGTCGCCGGAGATGTGGCGCCACTCGCCGCTCAGGTCCACGAACGGCGCTTGGGCCAGCATCGGGAGCGCGGCGAGCGATGCAATGAACAACGGCTTCATGAGTTCCTCCTGACCGTACCACGGTGATGTCGTCGTTCTGGCCTCAGGTCTTGGCGGCTTCGGCGGTCTCTGGGGCGGACCTTGTGGAGATCTCGCCCGTGCCCAAGGGCAGTCCAGCGTGCGGCCGGTGGTGGTCGTGCCGGCCGATGCCTACCACCAGACCCAAAGTCCGCTGGCCGCGGTGGTTTCCCAGACCAAATCCCCACGCCAAACGCCCCTCCACGTTCGACTCGCTCCGGAGGATACGGGCTTGGAACTGCCGTCGACCGCCCGGATCGATCATGCCCGATTCCTCGATCGATCGCGCCTGAGCGGAAGTCCCGCCGGAAAGCCGCGGCCCGCCGCGCTCGCCGGGTGGGACCGCCGCCTGAGCCGCGTGTTGGGACTCGGCGAGGCCGCGCCTCCAGGCACGGTCATCGAAATCGGGAGCAGCGTAGGCGGGGCGATCGTCGAGGGCCAGGCGCCAGCCGCCGGAGAGATCGAGCGAGACGAAGGCTTGCGCCGGCAGAACGACGCGAGACAGGAGCAAGAGGAGAAGTGGCTTCATGCATTCCTCCGGACGGTGACGACCGTGATGTCGTCGTTCTGCCCCCAGGCCTTGGCGGCATCCGCGATCTCCCGCGCGGACCTGCCGCTGATCTCCCGCGTGCGCTCGAAACCGAACAGTTCGCGGTTGGCGTTCTCGGCCTCCACCACTCCATCGGAAACGAACGTGAAGCGGGCGCCCGCCGTGCAGGATTAGGCGTACTCCGCGCCCGGTACGATTCCGAGCGGGAGCCCCGGTGGCGCCTCGATCTCCCGCCCGTCGCAGTACGGCGCCGGATGTCCCGCGCTTGCGATCACCGCCTTTCCATCCGCGTCGAAAAGCGCGCAGCAGCAAGTGACGAAGCCGCCGCGTGCGCGGCCGGCCAAGCCCCGGTTTAGCGCGGCCAGCACGGCGGCCGGCGACTTCGACGCCTCATTTTGCAGAATCCCGATCGCCACCGAAACGAGCATCGCCGCGCGCAGTCCTTTCCCGCTGACATCTCCCACCACCAGCAGCAGCGAGCCGTCGGACTCGGCGCGGCTCCAGTGGAAATCGCCACCCACTTCACTCGCGGGAGTGTAGGCCGCCTCGGCCGTGTACAGAGCCGTCGAGGTCTCGGCGGCGGGCAGGAGGAGTTGCTGGATTTCGCGGGCGGCTTCCAGTTCGTTGGCGAGGCGGAGCTTCTCCGTGCTATCGGTCAGCAGCCGGCGGGTCAGATCCAGCACCAGGGCCGCCGAGAAGACAGCGGTCAGGATGGCGTGAAGCTCCACGCGGTACGGCCCGATCGGCGCGGACGCGGTGAGACCCGCGTATTGCAGAATATCCACCGTGAAGCCGGCTGCAAACAACGCGGCGGCGGCCGCGAGCATCGCGTTCTCCTCTCGCCGGCGCTCCTGGCGCCGCCAGACAGCCCATCCCAGGAGCCCAACCGTAACTCCGGAGAGCACCACCAGGTGCGTCAACCGCAGCGCGTCGAACCGCACATACGCCAACGTCGTGAAAATCCAGGCGGCTGCCTGCAGCCAGCGGGCGCGGATCCTCAGGGCGGCGAGCAGGAAGGAGAGAAAGATCATCCGATTGATCGGGCCTAGGATGACGTAGGAAGCCCAGGCGGCCGTTTCCGGCGCGATCAGCAGCCAGGCCTGAAGAAACCGGTAGGCCACCGCCGCGTCGAAGAGAGCAAGCCAGAGCAGCTCGATTCGCCGCTGCCGCAGGGAGACCAGGAGAATGATCAGCGCCAGCAGCAACAGCAACGTGCTGGAAACCAGATCGGGGGTCGTTTGCGCGCGCAGCCGGTCGAACAGCGGCTCACCGGCCCGGCGAGGGGCATTGGCGGCGCCGGTGAGCACATACGGACCGGAGTCGATCCCATCGGTCCGCCAATACCCTGGCCCTATCGCGCCGTGGACCCATCCCCGGATCGAAATCGTCACGCGTCCGCTGGCGCCCGCCGGCAGATCAAAGGTCCGCGGCCGCGCTATTTGCGAATGCGCGACCGTGAAGTCGCCGGCGCCCCCCAGCAGCGACCCATTCCAATAGACCTCGTAATTCTCGGTGAGGTTGCCGAGTGTGAGCGCCAGTTTCCGGTTCTCCAACCCCGCGGGAAGTTCCACGGTTCGCCGCAGCCAGAAGAAGTACTCAGAGACACCGGTACTGACCGCACCGCGAAAGAACCGGCGCCCGGGAAGAGCCACCGTCTTCCAGGCGGAGTCATCGAAGCCCGGCTGGGCGAAGGTGGGGTCGTCACTCTCAATGATTCGCCAGTCACCCGAGAGATCGATCCAGGTGAGGCTCTGGGCGGCCGTCGATCCGGCCGCGAGCAACAGGAGTGGAACCAAGGCTCTCAACGAGGCCTCCTTACCGTGACGACGGTGATGTCGTCGTTCTGGCCCCACGCCTTGGCCGCGTCGGCGATCTCCTGCGCGGACTTCGTGGAGATCTCCCGCGTGCGGTCGAAGCCGAAGAGTTCGCCCTTCGTGTTGGCCGCTTCGACGACGCCATCGGAGACCAGCGTGAATGAGCCCGGCGCGGCGCGGGTCACCTCGGGATAGCTCGCGCCGGCCACGATCCCCAACGGCAGTCCAGCCTCGACTTCGAGTTCGCCGCCGTCCCCGTATGGAGCTGGATGACCGGCGCTGGCGAGAATCATTTGCCCATCGGGCTTGAATCGGGCGCAGCAGCAGGTGATGAAGCGACCCTTGGCCCGCCCGGCAATGCCGCCGTTCAATGCGGCGAGGACCGCTCCCGGCGATTGGGTCCGGACCGCTCCGAGGATGCCGACCACGACCGACACAAGCACCGCGGCTTCGAGCCCCTTGCCGCTGACGTCGCCCACCAGCGCGAGCAGCGAGCCGTCCTCGCCGGGGAGGATCTGGTAGAAATCTCCGCCCACTTCGCGCGAGGGCAGGTAGGCCGTCTCGACGGTGAAGCCGGGTGTCGCGGTTTCGCCCGCATCGAGGAGCATCGCCTGCAAGCGTCCCGCGGCGGCCAGATCCTGCTCGAGGGCGCGTTGCGCGGCCTGCTTCCGTTTGGCCCGGGCATAGAGAAGCAACGCGAGGGCGAGCGCCATCACCGCGTCGGACGTGCGGCGGAAGGAGACTTGGACGAGGCCGATCGTCCAATAGTTGAAAGAGTTGTTGATCGTCCCAAGGAGATGGGCGCCGAACCTCAGCGTGACCGCCAGCACGGGCGCGGCGAGAAGCGGGTCCCCCGCGCGCCAAACCCGCCATGCGACCAGGAACCCGATCGTCACTCCGGCGGCGGCGCTCGCGGCTCGTCCCGCGGCGAACCAACCGGAACGCGACGCGATACCGAAGAACCCGAGCCAGAGGGTGCTCAGACCGAGCGTCACCGCGAGGCTCGCCCACCGCAAGCGCCGGCGCCAGCCCGGAAGGGTCTCGGCCAGGAACCAGCCATGGAAAAGGTGCGCACCGGCGCCGGTGACGATCGTCACGGCCATGACGGGCAGCGAGTTCCTGGGGAACGCATCCGTCAGGAACATCGGCCATGCCTGCGCGAAATAGAGCCCGGACAGGCTCGTCGCCAACCCGGCCCAAAGCAGTTCCCGCCCTTGTCCGCGGGCCCAAAGCCGCAGGCAGAATGCGCCGCAGGCCAATGTGAGCAGCCAGGCAATCAGGCCCGGCACACCCCGGACGAACACTTCGTACCACAGGATCCGCTGCTGTTGGAGGACGGGAAGAGCCAATCCGATCGCCGGCGGAAAGGGCCGTACGGAGCTGATGTCAAAACCCTCCAGGCGATTCGCCGCGGAGAACCGCCAGCGGCGCACCGCCAACTGGACCGTCCCCTCGGACGCCAGGGCGCGCGGGATCACGAAGGCGAGTGGCCGGAAGGAGTGGACGCGCTCAGGCGTGCCATGCTGACCGATCTTCACTCCGTTGGCAAAGACCTCGTAGCCATCGTGCAGCCTCCAGATGCCGATCGCCAGATCGCGGCCTTCCCACCAGGTGGGCACGTGAAATGTGGCGCGATACCAAGTCGCCGGCGCACCCTCAATTGTTAAGCCACTCTCGCTCACCGGGAGCGGGCTCGGCGGCCACGACGAGTCGTCGAAATCAGGACTCGCCCAGCGCGGATCGTCGCCATCCTGCGAACGCCAACCGCCCAGGTCGACCATCTCGCCCTGCGCCAGCAGGGCTCCCGCCAAGCTTGGCATCAGTAAGAGAAACCGCTTCATGCTCTCCTCCGCACCGTCACGACGGTGATGTCGTCGTTCTGGCCCCAGGCCTTGGCGGCTTGCGCGATCTCCCGCGCGGACTTGCCGCTGATCTCGCGGGTCCGCTCGAAGCCGAAGAGTTCGCGCTTCGCGTTCTCCGCCTCGACCACGCCGTCGGAGACGAACGTGAAGCGCTCGCCCGTCACCACGGATTCCTCGTACGCCACGCCAGCCACGACGCCCAATGGCAGTCCGGCTTCCACGTCCACCTCACGACCGTCGCAGTAGGGCGAAGGATGTCCCGCGTTGGCGATCGTCACCGATCCTGTAGCGTCGAACCGCGCGCAGCAGCAGGTGACGAATCCGCCGCCGGTGTGGTCCGCGAGCCCGTCGTTCAGCGCGCCCAGAATCGCGCCCGGCGACCCGGACTTCTCATTCCGCAAGATCCCGATGGCCACCGAGACCAACATCGCGGCCTTCAACCCCTTGCCGCTCACGTCACCCACCGCCACGATCAGTCCGCCATTGGGCTCCGTGCGAGTCCAGTAGAAGTCGCCGCCCACTTGCCGCGCGGGCTCATAGACCGCCTGCGTCTCGAAGTGCGGCGAGTCTACGGCCGATTGCGGCAGCAAGAGCTGTTGAACGGTGCGCGCGGCTTCCAGTTCACTGGCGAGCCGCAGCTTCTCGTCGCGATCCGTCAGCAGGCGGCGCACTTCCCTCACAGTGACCGCGACGGCCAGCACCGAGGCGGTGATCAGGTGCCACACCAGCACGAACGGAATCCAGCCGCGGACCTCGGTCTGCGCCAGCCGCGGAAGCCCGAACTGGTCGACCCGCCCCCAGCCGCCCGTATGCAAATAGGTAACCAGCGCCACTCCCGCGCAGAAGAGCGCGTCACGACGAAAACGCCAGGCATGAACGGCGAGCGCCCCCAGCGTCATCAGGCCTACCATCCACAGCGGCCCGGTGCTGAGCGGCAGATGAGCGCTGGAAAGAGTGAAAGCTCCAACAGCGCTGACGACCCAACTAGGCGCCGCCAGCCAACGCTGCCCCGTCCACGCGGCCACGTACTGCGCCAGCACCGGTGCCGGCCACACCGCCAAAATGTGAAGCCCGAGCCGCGGGTAAGCCAAAGGATCCGGGCCGATCTGCGCGAACAGATTGATCCGGCCCAGTGCCAGCAACGTCAGGTACGCGCCCACCCAGAACAGATCCCAGCGGGTTCGTTGATTGAACCAGATGATCAGAATTAGGCTGGCCATGCAAAGCAGCACCATCCCGCCGGCAAAGTCGCCCAGGCGGCTTAGCTTGTGGACGGCCAGCGCATTCTTGCCCGGCTGATCCGGGGCCGAATCCGCGCTCGTGATCAGCCAAGGCCCCGAGTCCGCCGGACGCCACGCCACCGGCCACGGGTGACGATCGTGATACCACCGGATCGCCACCAGCAAGCGGGAGCCCTGGGTCGGCGGCAAACGAAAGGTCCGGGGGTACGCGACGGCCGGAAGCGAATCGGTCCGTGCCGCTGACTCACCATTGACAAAGAGTTCATAAGTCCCGAACAACGAGCCGACGGTGATCGCCAAGGGAACTTCGGAACCCGGCCCGGGTGGCAGCACCACCACGCGCCGCAGCCATGCATAAGAGGCGTTTCCCCCCAAAGGCCGCGGCGGCGGGAGCGGCATATTGACCATCCGCCAGGACGAATCGTCGAAGCCGGGTTGCGCCCAACGCGGATCGTCGCCTTCCTGGATGCGCCAACCCTCGCTGATCTCCAGATGAAGAGACATGCCCCCGGATTGGGCTTTCAGCGGCTGAACCAGCAGAGCGGCGAGGAACAGTGTCAGGCGCATTCAGAATGCCCTCGCTCGATCGACCCGGCTGAACGCGCCATCACGATCCACCGCCCAGGCCTCGATTCGATTGCCGGCGAAAGGCCTGTCGAGGGCCAGTTCTCGAAATGGCCGATGTTTGGGCCCCTTTGCGAAATGGCTGATCTCATGCGTTCCTCCGCACCGTCACCACGGTGATGTCATCGTTCTGGCCCCACGCCTTCGCCGCGTCGGCGATCTCCTGCGCGGGCTTCGTCGAGATCTCGCGCGTGCGCTCGAAGCCGAAAAGCTCACGCAGGGCGTTCTCGGCTTCGACGACGCCGTCGGAAACCAGCGTGACCTGCGCTCCGGCCGGCAAGATCGAGCGCGTCTCCTCCCAACTCGCGTCCGCCATCACGCCGAGTGGGAGGCCCGCGACGACTTCCACCTCTCGCCCTTCGCCATACGGTGCGGGATGTCCGGCGCTAGCCACCATCAGTTCGCCGCTTGCCGCGTAGCGAAGGCAGCAGCAAGTCACGAAGCCGCCTTGTCCCAGCAGCACCTCGTTCAAGCCCGCCAGAATGTCCGCTGGCGACGACGACTTTTCGCGGCGCAATGCACCAATGGCCACCGACACCAGCATGGCCGCCTTCAAGCCTTTGCCGCTCACGTCGCCCACCACGGCGATCAGCGAACCATCCGCGCCGGTCCGCGACCAATGGAAGTCACCGCCGACCTCGGCCGCCGGTTCGTAGACCGCGTCGAGCGTAAACCCCGCCGCCGGCGCGCCGGAAGCTGGCAGCATCAGTTGCTGCACCGCCCGGGCGGCTTCCAGTTCGCTGGCCAGCCGCTGCTTTTCGCGGCGGTCTTCGATCAAGCGCTGCATCACCAGAATCACCAACACCAGGCCCAGCATCACGAAGGCGCAATCGAAGGCTCGGATGTAGAATCCGCCAATCATCGAGGTCGGAAGAAAGACGCGAAGACCGGGGATCCGGGTGGTGAACAGAAACACCACCGCCAACAATGCCAACACAGCGCCCCGCCTCCCTGAAAGGCGCCCCCATCGGTATGCCAGCCACCCGATTCCGAAGAGCAGAACGCCGTACAAGCCCACCTGTGCCATCGTTTCGCCGACCCGGAACGCACCGAGGAATAAAAGCGCTACCGCGCCGCACACCCGGCGGTCGATCCGCAGTTGGTCCAGCAGGGCGAACACGAGCAGGCAGGCACTGCCGTAAAACGGAAAGCGTACCTGGGAGCCGGTTCCCGCGAACGCCGCGTAGTATTCGGCGAAGCGCTGCGCCGTTTCCAGCACCAATGATCCCGCTAAAGCAGCAAGCCCGGGCTCGCCCCGGCTGCCCAGCCAGGCCAAGAACAGCACTAGGGCCAGCATCGAGTACAGCAGCGCCGCGGCCAACGAGGGCGTCGCGAACTGGGTCCGGCGTTGGTGATCCGCCGCTGTGACCCAAACCGGAGCATTCACCTGGTTCGTCAGCAGGAAGGGCCCTGCGTTCGGCATCACTCCGAGCGCGCCAGTCGACGCTGGCAACGGTAGCGCTCGCAGCGCGATCGAGTTCGTCTCCCCGGATCGCAAGATCCGCGGCGGGACGGGAAACATTTTCGCGGCAGGCGAAGTTGCTTCGCTCTTCTCCCCGATCCTGACGCCGTTCACGAAGACTTCATACTTCCTCCGGAAGCCGCCGATCGTCAGCACGAGTTCGTCGGTATTCTGGCCGGCGGGAATCACCAAAGAACGTCGCAGCCAGCGATTCTGGGTCGAAATCTCTGGGCCCCAGTCCGGCGAGGGGAGCCGGTACAGAGTCCACCCGCTATCGTCGAAATCCGGCCGGGCGTAGGCGGGGTCGTCGGCAAGTATGGTGCGCCAATCGCCGGACAGATCCAGATACAAGGGATTCTGTGCCCATAGCGCAACCGTCATCAGGGGCAACAGCCAGAATCGCTTCATGCAGACCTCCGCACCGTTACGACGGTGATGTCGTCGTTCTGGCCCCAGGACTTCGCCGCATCGGCAATCTCCTGCGCGGACTTCGTCGAGATCTCGCGCGTGCGGTCGAAGCCGAATAGCTCGCGCCGCGCGTTCTCCGCCTCGACGACGCCGTCAGAGACGAACGTGAACCGCTCGCCCCGCACGACGGACTCCTCATACGCCACGCCAGCCACCACGCCCAACGGCAGGCCTGCTTCAACTGGCGCCTCGCGGCCATCGCAGTAAGGCGAGGGATGTCCGGCGTTCGCGATCGTCACGGATCCCGAAGCGTCAAAGCGCGCGCAACAGCAGGTGACGAACCCTCCGCCGGTATGGCCCGTGAGCCCGTCGTTCAGCGCGGCCAGGACCGCGGCGGGCGACGGCTCTTTCGCGGTTCGCAGAATGCCGATCACGACCGACACCAGCATGGCCGCCTTCAAGCCTTTGCCGCTCACGTCGCCCACCACCGCGATCAGCGAGCCATCCGCATCGGTCCGCGACCAGTGGAAGTCTCCACCGACCTCGGCCGCTGGCTCGTAGACCGCGTCGAGCGTAAACCCCGCCGTCGCCGCGCCGGACGCTGGCAGCATCAGTTGTTGCACCGCCCGGGCGGCTTCCAACTCGCTGGCCAGCCGCTGCTTTTCGCGGCGATCTTCGATCAAGCGCCGCATCAGTAGGATCACCAACGCGAAGCCCAGCACCGCGAAGGCGCTATCGAAGGCACGGATGTGGAATCCGCCGATATTCAAGGCCCCCAAAAAGACGCGGATACCCGTTGAGACCCGGGTGGTGTACAGAAACACCACCGCCAACAACGTCAGCACGGCGCTCCGCCGCCCCGAAAGGCGCCCCCAACGGTATGCCAGCCACCCGAAGCCGAAGAGCAAAACTCCGTACAAGCCCATCACGCCCAGCGTGCTGCCGGCCCCGAACGCGCCGAAGGAGAGAAGCGCGGCCACGCTGCACACCCGGCGGTCGATCCGCAGTTGGTCCAGCAGAACAAACACGAGCAGACCGGCGCCGGCTCGAAGCGGAAAGCCTGACAGCGGGTTGGCTCCCAATCCCGAAAACGCCGCGTAATACTCGGCGGAGCGGTGCGCCGCTTCCATCGCCATTGATGCCGCCAAAGCGGCAAGCCCGAGGTCTCTCCTGCTGCCTATCCAGGCCAAAAGCAGAAGCAGGGCCAGCACGGAGTACAACACAGCCGCGACCAACGAGGGCGTCGCATAGCGAATCCGGCGCTCGTGATCCGCCGCGGTGACCCAAACCGGAGCGTTTACCCGGTCGGTTAGTAGGAACGGACCCGCGTCAGGCAGCGCCGATAACGGGCCGGCCCCCCCTGGCGTCGGTAGCGCTCGCAGTGCGATCACATTCGTCTCCCCGGATCGAAAGATCCGCGGCGGGACGAGAAACACCTTCGCGGCAGGGGCAGTGGCGTCACTCTGCTCCCCGATCCTGGCGCCGTTCACAAAGACTTCATACTTCTTCCGGAAGCCGCCGATCGTCAGCACGAGTGGACCGGTACTCTCGCCCGCCGGAATCACCAAGGAACGTCGCAGCCAGCGTGATCGCCCGAACTCTCCGTCCGGGTACGGCGCGGGGAGCCGAAACGTAGTCCACCCGCTATCGTCGAAATCCGGCCGGGCATAGGCGGGGTCGTCGGCAAGCTTGGTCCGCCAATCACCGGATAGATCCAGATACAACGGATTCTGTGCCCACAACGCAACCGCCATCAGCGGAAACATCCAGAGTTGCCTCATGCAGACCTCCGCACCGTCACCACGGTGATGTCATCGTTTTGTCCCCACGCCTTCGCGGCCTCGGCGATCTCCCGCGCGGACTTCGTCGAGATCTCGCGCGTCCGGTCGAAGCCGAAGAGTTCGCGCCGCGAGTTCTCGGCCTCCACCACGCCGTCGGACACGAACGTGAACCGCTCGCCCTGCACGACGGACTCCTCGTACGTCACACCAGCGACCACGCCCAAGGGCAGTCCGGCTTCCACGGTCACCTCGCGGCCATCGCAATACGGCGAAGGATGCCCGGCGTTGGCGATCGTCACCGTGCCATCCGCATCGAAGCGTGCGCAGCAGCAAGTGACGAATCCGCCGGCGGTATGCCCCGCCAAGCCATCGTCAAGGCGCCCAACAAGGCGCCGGGCGAATCCGGCTTCTCATTTCGGAGGATCCCGATGGCGACCGAAACCAGCATGGCCGCCTTCAGCCCCTTACCGCTGACGTCGCCCACGGCGGCCAGGAGTGAGCCATCGGACGCCGTGCGGCTCCAGTGGAAGTCGCCGCCGAGCTCCTGAGCGGGCTCATAGACGGTCTCCATCCGGAATTTGCCGGCGCCGTCCGGCGGCGCGGTCAACAGCAGTTGCTGGACGCCGCGCCCGGCCTCCATTTCCGCGGTCAGCCGCTGGCTCTCCTTGCGGTCCGCCAACAGGCGGCGCAGCATCTGCACCGCGATCACCAACGCCAGGACAAAGAGCACCAGCGCGGACATCGAAAGACGAAAGGGATCGAAACTCACGCTTGCGGGCAACCCGAGCGTGCCACGCATCGAATTCAACCGCAGCAAAGCCGTGAGGAATAGCGCAGCGGCAAACGCCTGCGAGCCCACCGTCTGGCGGAGGGCTCCGTCCCGCCACCAGGCCACGCCGATCAGGCAAATCGCCAGGGTGCTTTGCAGGCGGTGGCCCGCCATGAACAAGTCGTTGGCGAACGGGCTGCCAGCCAGCAGAGCCAGAGGGTGGACGCTCCAAGCGAGCCACACGCCGATTCGGATCCACCGTTGCGGAAATCCTTGTGCGAGGACGACGAAGTGAGTGAAGGCGGCGACAGCGAATAGGCTAGCGGTGTTTTCCGCTGCCGACCACCTAAGGGGAAAGGTGTCTTCCGCAATCATGAGGAAGCGGAACAACGACCGGGCGCCCTCCAGCGCAAGGCCCAGCCCAAACCAGTAGATATGCCACATCTTCGTGTCGCTGGCCCAGGCCAGGAGCAGGATCGCGGCCAGCCCAAGCAACGCGACGGACAGAGCCAGGTTGGGGATCTCCCGCACCCTCCGGTCGTTGATGAACTGCCTGCCCAGGCTGCGTGGGACCATGTCCCGGCCGGTCAGCAGGAATGGTCCCCCGGACTCAAAGCCCCAGATGTTGCCGGTCCTCTGGCCGAGCGACAGACTGCGAATCGCGACCGTCAGGGTGTTCCGGCCGGCGGGCACTACGCTTGCGGGAAGGTCGAACGTGAGCAGCCGCGGGATACGGTAGTCCCAGCGATTGAGCCCTCCCGTAGCGCCCACGCGGACTCCATTGACGAAGACCTCGTAGACGGAGTTGACGGTCCCGAGGGTCAGCGCGAGCCGGGTGCGGTCGGCGCCGTCCGGCAGGACCACCGTCTTGCGGAGCCACAGCCGGTCCGGAGGGTTTTGCTGCTCGTTGGCGGGAAGCGTGTAGGACTTCCACTGGCGGTCGTCGAAATCGGGAACGGCGAACTCCGGCAGGTCCTCTGTCATGTTGGCGCGCCACCCGCCGGCCAGGTCGATCCAGAGGGCGTTCTGGGCGATGAGCGGGGCGGCGGCGAGCAGGAAAAGAGCGAACCGGCTCATGTGATCCTCCGGACGGTGACGACGGTGATGTCGTCGTTCTGGCCCCAGGCCTTGGTGGCTTCGGCGATCTCCTGCGCGGACTTCGTCGAAATCTCACGCGTACGGTCGAAGCCGAAGAGTTCGCGCTGGGCGTTCTCGGCTTCGATGACCCCGTCGGACATGAACATGAACTGCCCGTCCAGCCGCTGACTCGACTCGAAATACTCCACCCCGCTCACCACGCCGAGCGGCAATCCGGCCTCGACCTCCACTTCGCGTCCGCCCGCATACGGCGCGAGGTGGCCCGCGTTCGCCACGGTCACCGCGCCGTCGGCGTCGAACCGCGCGCAACAGCACGTCACGAATCCACCACTCACGCGACCCACGAGCGACTGGTTCAGATTCGCCAACACTTCAGCAGGCTGGCGCGATCGCTCATTGCTCAGCGTGCCGGAGATGTGCCCCACCAGCAGCGCCGCACGCAGGCCCTTGCCGCTGACGTCGCCCACGACCACCAGCAGGCTTCCGACGCCCGGATCCGGCAGCACAAAGTAGAAATCGCCTCCGACCTCCGAGGCAGGCAGGTACGCGGCTTCCACCACGAAGCCTGGCGTCGCGACCGAGTTGGGCGAACCGATCTGAGACTCTTGCACGATTCGCGCGGCGGCTACTTCGCCGGACAGTCGCATCTTCTCCCGGCGGTCCACGCCCAATCGGTGCAGCACCAGGAACGTCATAGCCACCGTCACCAACACCGAGGCGATTTGGTAAGAGTTCCAGGAGTACCCGCCCGCTAGCCAAACAACTTGCAGTGGACGAGAGTAAGCGGCCCCGTAGCCGGGAATGTGTATAAAGGCCGCCAGCATGATGGCGACGCGCAGAATCGTTTTTCCGTCCGTCCAGCGCCCGTCCCTTCGATTCCGCCAAAGTGAGTGCGTGAGAATCCCGATGGCAGCGAGGTCAACCAGAGCCGTCAAAACGCTGCTGATTTGTTGCCACGCAAAATACCCGGCGAACCCGCGATCTTCCCGCCAAACGATCCAATTCATGCCGGTATGGAACAGTGTCGGCAACCAAACCGCCACCTGTAGCCAGCGACGCCGATAGCCGGATACCTCCATGGCCAGCAACGTCAGAAAAGCGCCATTCAGAGTCAGCGCGGGAAGAGAGGCGAAATTTGAGAAATGTGAGGAGGGCCAATCGGCAATCAGCGAGACATAAGACATGAACCGGAGTAAGACTTCCGCAATCAGGAACCCGATGAGGTAGAGCATCTCCTTCCGCTCCCGCTCCATCAGCCACGCGATCAGAAGAAGTAAGGCAAACGAGACGTGGAACGCGGACGTGACGAGCAAGGTGACACCGAGACGTTCCCGCTTCATCATTCCGGAAGCGGCCACTTCGCGCGGAGCATTCTCGCGGTAGCTGAGAAGATAGGGGCCCTGATCGGCCACGTCGTCGTAGCCTCGGCCAGTTGACGATGTCCAGACAGGCCGCCAGAAACGCAACGCGATCACGGCCGGTTGGCCGGCCGCCACGATCCCGGGCGGCACGGGGAAGGACTGCGCCCGCGCCACGTAGGTTCGCGACAAGCGAAACTCACCCCGCCTGCCAACCAACCGGCCATTGAGGTGGATTTCGTAGTCCTCCATGAAGGACCCCAATGTGAGCACCAGTCGCGCCGTATCAGTACCCGGCGGAATTTCGACCCGCCGGCGCAACCAGTGCGTGCCATACGGCAGGCTGCCTTGTCTGGGGAGAGGAACCGGCTTCCACTGGGAGTCGTTGAACTCCGGCTGCGAATAGCTGGGGTCGTCGCCATCACTCAGGCGCCAGTCGCCCGAGAGGTCCAGGTGCAGGGGGAACTGGGCTGCGAGCGGCAGTGCCAACGCCAGAAGGATCAACGGCTTCATCCCATCCTCCGAACCGTCACCACGGTGATGTCGTCGTTCTGGCCCCAGGCCTTGGCCGCTTCGGCGATCTCCGGCGCGGACTTCGTCGAGATCGCACGGGTGCGGTCGAAGCCGAAGAGGTCGCGCTGGGCGTTTTCGGCTTCCACCACGCCGTCGGACATCAGCAGGAACGGCCCGTCCAGCCGCAGACTCGACTCCGCGTACTCCACCCCGCCCACCACGCCGAGCGGCAGCCCCGCCTCCACCTCCACCTCGCGACCGCCCACATAGGGCGCCAGGTGCCCGGCGTTCGCCACAGTCAACGTGCCGTCGGCGTCGAAGCGGGCGCAACAGCACGTCACGAATCCCCCGCTCACGCGGCCCACGAGCGACTGGTTCAGATTCGCCAACACTTCAGCAGGCTGGCGCGAGCGCTCGTTGCTCAAGGCTCCGGAGATATGGCCCACCAGCAACGCCGCACGCATTCCCTTGCCGCTCACGTCGCCCACCAGCACCAGCAACGAGCCGTCGGGGCCGGCCAGTTCCCGGTAGAAGTCGCCGCCCACTTCGCTGGCCGGCAGGTACGCGGCTTCCACGGTGTACCCGGGCACGGCGGCCTCGCGGCCTGCAAGCAGTGACTCCTGAACCAATCGCGCTTGGGCCAAGTCGCGATGCACTCCGCTCTGCCGCTGCTGTTCGCGGCGGTGCCGCCGATACAGGACCGTGAGGGCAGTCACGGCGAAGATCAGTCTGGTGACAGTCCGCGCATCGATCGCGAAGCCGCCCAAGCGAAGGTAGCGGGCGTCTTCGGCCAGTCCCCACCAACCCGCTAACTGCGTGTGCCAGGTCTGGGCGAAGGCCTGCAGGAGTAAGGTTCCTGCCAGAAAGGCCATCTCGCCACCGCTCCGTTCGGCAAGCAAAGCAATCGCGATCGCGCCGGCCGTCAGCACCGCGAACCATGCGCCCGCCTGCTGGAACACGTAGGGGAACGGCCACATTGCTCCATAGCTCAGAGCGACTCCGATCGCAATCAGCCCCTGCACCACCGCGATCCATCGTAGCGGCCGGGCAAATCGGGGATAGACGCTCGCCAGGAAGAATGGCCAGACTGCCGATGCCATGTACTGCAGTCCCGCGATCACGGCCGCCACCGGTGCGCGAATAGGCAAGTCGCTCTGGGAGACGGCGAGCCCGGCCAGCAGCGGGACGGATTCGCAGAGCAGCGCCAGACCCAGCCATTGATTCTCTCTGCTCCCTTGCCGGGCAAGATACAAGGCCAGGCTCAGAAGGCCGCACAGAAACGCCACGATGTGCACAATGAGGTTCGCTATGTGGGAATTCAGGCGCGACGCTCGCCGTAACTCCTGCTGGAGACCGATCACATTGGCCGGACCAATCTCGGGAGCGTGCGGCGCGTGCAGAGTGCCGGAAAAAGCGAGGCTTTGGAAACTGGTGCGCGTGGCGCCTGTCCAACGGCGAATCGCGATGTGCACCAGCGGGCCCTTCGCGGCGGTTTCCGGAATCGGGAACCAGAGCAGCGCCGGGAACTTGCCCGTTGGCGTGGGTTCCCAGCTACCGTGAGTCCCGATGCGAGCGCCGTCGACGAAGATTTCGTACACCTCGTCCAATGGGCCGACAGCGATTGCCAGTGGACTTCCGGCAATGCTCGCGGGAATGGACGCCGTCGCGCGGTACCACCGCGTGCCGGCGAAGAAACGGGACACAGACCCGTGGCGGCGTGGCCAGGACGACGCTTCCCAGGTCGAGTCGTCAAAATCCGGCGAGGCCCAACGCGGATCGTCGCCCGTGTGGACGCGCCAGTTCTCGATGCGCACGACGTCCTCTTGCGCCAACAGGGGCGCGGCGACGGCGTACAGCAGGATAACGGCCTGCGTCAGGATTCGACTGATTGTCTGCATCCGCGAGTTCTCCCTTCGCTCCGCGCGATTCACCGCCGCGGCGCTGGATGGAGTGGACCCGCCATGCAAACGGCGGTTGCGGGCGGCGCCGCGCTTCTCTTAGGCCACTGCCGCGCGCGCCGCCGCTTCGTCGGCGTGCAGGGTCGTATACTTCGCCAGACCCAGCATCGTGAACACCTTCACGAAGTGGGCCGACAGCCCGAAGCACACCACTTTTCGCGACGCCTTGCTCGCCGCCATCAACAACTGGATCACCAGCGCGATGCCGCTCGAATTCAAGTACGGCGTCTTGGAGAAGTCCAGCAGGATTTTCGACGTCCCGGCGGCCAGCCCGTTATATTTTCCGAGCACAGCCTCTTCGGACGTGCTGGTGATGTCCCCCTCGAAACGGAGCACGGCCAGATCCCCGTGCTGCTCGACTTTGGTCTTTGTTGGCGCAACCATCATTAGCTCCTCCCCGCTTGATTCAGATGAATCGTCAGCCGGGCATAGCTGCCGCGCGGCTGATCGTTGACGTACTCCACCTCGTCCACCAAAGCCTGGATGAGGAACATCCCCATGCCTCGCGGATCTTCTTCTCCCAGCATTTTCCGGTCGATGTCCGGCACGTGCATTTGTTCCTTTTGGACGCCTGTCCCCTGATCGAGGATTTTCACTTCGAGCGACTCGACGCTCATCGACATCGTCACCACGACGCCCAGCAACTCGTTCATCTGGTTGCCGTGTTCGATCGCGTTGATGCAGGCTTCCGACACCGCCGTCTTCAGATCCTCGACACGGTCGCTGGAAAATCCCATCAGTTCGGCTACGCTGGCCGCTGTACTCATGGCGACCTTCTCGAAGCCGAGCCGGGTAGGTAATCGCAATTCCGTGACGATTGGTTCACCGGGCATGCGTCTCTCCTTTCAATCCGCGCCACAAGTAGAGCGCGGTCATGTCGTCGGTCTGGCGGGCGCCACGCGCAAAGCGCTCCGTGGCCTGCCAAACGCGATCGAGCAAATCGTGTGACGGCGAGTCGCCGATGAGATCCATCAAGCGGTCTTCGCCGAATTCCTCATCCTCGAAAAACACTTCCGTCAACCCGTCGGTGTAGAGGAAAAGCTGGCTGCCCTCGGGCACCGGGAAGCGTTCGATTTCGTAGCCGCGATTCGGCAGCATGCCAAGCGGAGGCCCGCTGGCCCCGATGCGAACGCGGTGGCCGCCGGAAACGAGGAAGGCGGGGTTGTGGCCGCAGTTGACCGCTTCGATGGTATGGCCGGCGGGGTCCAGGCACATCAGGATCGCCGTGACATAGCGCCGGCGCGCTTCAAGGCCCTCCTGCCAGTGCAACGTGTTCAGCCGGGCGGCCATTTCGTGCAACGGTAGCCCGGCGCCGGCAATGGCGCGAAAGCTCGAGCGAAACGTGGTGCTGATCATCGCCGAGGCGAAGCCCTTGCCCGCCACGTCCGCCACCACGATCATCATCCTCCCGTCCGGCAACTGCACGGCATCGACGTAGTCGCCGCCGACTTCGTAGCAGGTGGTCGAGCGAAAGCTGAGCGAGTAACCCTCGATATCGGGGACGCTGTTCGGCAGCAGGCTCCTTTGAATGGCGCGCGCGGCTTCGAGGTCGAGCTTCACGCGTTCCCACTCGATGCTGCGCTCGTGATGCCGTGCATTGCCGATCGCCAGAGCGGATTGCAGGGCGAGCCCCTCGAGGAAGTCGGCTTCTTCCAGCGACAGCGGTTCGGGCCGGTAGACCACCAGGTGACCGATCGTCTCGCCACGCTCGCCAGGAAGGATCGCGCTTGCGCAGCCCGGCAGGTCCGCCGCCTCGGTCCATCGCGACCAGTCGCCGGGGACATCGCCGTAGATGCCCGTGCGCGCTTGCAACTCGGGGGAGGCGGATACGAAAAACGCTCCGTCCGCTTCGAGTTCCTTGGCCGCGATCTCCAGCACGCCGCCCAGAACATCATCGAGCCTTATTGTCGAATGGACGCGCCGGGCCGCTTCCAGCAAGCTCTGCACGCGGGCGAGCTTCTGCTGCAAGTCGATGGTCTCGTGGCGCTCGCGTCGCACGGAAGACATTGTCATAGTATGCTCCATTCCCGGCGGCGCCGGCGACTCTTGAAGCTGGCGAGCGCGGCCGCCTCCTCTTGGAACACTTCGGCGGTGACCGCCGCGGGCAACCAGTTCATCCAGCGCGGCGCTGTCGATGTTGGTGCGGCCTGAATCGATGGTCAAGGACATGTTGCTCCTTGGAAGCAAGCCATGGGCCAATCCAGAAATGCCTGAATTCACGGCAGGATGACGAAGGCGGCTTCACTTCCTGGATAATGGATGGAACCGAAAGGATAATGCCGCCGCCAACAGCCTCCGATTCGCCATCGACACTCTTGCTGAACGCGTCGGTACTGGTGTTCCTGTTTCGCGCCCTTGCCGGGGCGAGCGATCCGGCGCGGAGGAGGGACGTGGCGGGCCAGTTGTTGAGCCTGCTGGGCGGCTTCGTGCGATTCGAGTCCGGATTGGCGCTGCTGGGACGCTCGGAAGAGGATCTCGCGGCTCAGCTTCCCGAGCGGGACGCCGGGATGTGGCAACGCTTGACGAGTGAGGGAGCCTTCCACCAGGATGGCCGCGCCACGATCCCGATCTATGCCGCGGGCTCGCTGACCGGAGTCCTGAGCCTTCGTGGCGTGGACGCCGAAACCATGCCGGTCCTGAGCGCGGTAGCCAGCCTCGCTTCCGTCGCCGTGGAGAGCGTGCGCGAGGTGGAGCGGCTTCGCGACGACTGCGCCGCCCTGGAGCGCCGGGTCTTCGGTAACGGCGGGATCCTGGGCAACAGTCCGGCGGTTCGAAAGCTCCTCGATCAGATTGAAAAGCTGGCGCCGCGCGACACCACGGTCCTCATTCAGGGCGAGAGCGGGACGGGCAAGGAACTGGTGGCGCGCCTCTTGCATCGGGGGAGTCCGCGCGCCAATGCCCCGTTCGTGGCGATCAACTGTGCCGCCATTGCCGATTCTCTCTTGGAGAGCGAACTCTTCGGTCATGA
>SXGS01721454.1_pt1 | contig 23602 bp, 22 predicted proteins | sample 3174681 | NCBI WGS metagenome assembly SXGS01 (sample SAMN11356861, study PRJNA531348) | freshwater metagenome | isolation source: freshwater sample F1-80 | place: China: Fuxian Lake, Yuxi | collected 2017-12-25
AACTCAATGGAAGATAGGAAAAGATGGTTTTATATTAGCAGAAGAAGTGAATGACTCTAAAAGCTATGTGCAGGTGGTTAAAGGAATTAGATTGGATAATGGATTTGGAACTCCTTATCTTATCACCAATCAAACAGAACAGAGTTTAGAATTGTCTGATTGTAATATAATTATCACTAATTACATCTTCCACAAGCAAGACATATTGAACTTAAAGCCAATCATTGAAGCCTTGATTTTAGCTAAAAAGAACAAATTGGTAATAATTGCCAAAGCATTTGACCAAGAAGCTATTCAATTGTGTATGGAAAGTGTTAAGTCGGGGTTTTTGTTAGCTCCTCTTAATGCTCCATATGTTTACCAATCTGAAATTATGAAGGACTTATCTGCTATCACAGGTGCTACTTGCTATGATATTGAAGAAAGAGATATTTCAGAACTAAATATTAAAGATGTTGGGTTTGCTTCTAAAGTGATTGCAAGAAGATTTGATGCTATTATTACTGGTTTTGAAGACAATCCATTTTTTGCTGAAAATATCCAAAAACGAGTAGAGGAACTAACTAATAAATTAAAAGGAAGTGTTTCAGATTATGAAAGAAAGCTATTGTTAGCAAGAATTGCTCAATTTCAAGGAGGTTTTGCTATACTTAAAGTCGGATCAGATACGCCATTTGATAGGAAATATAAATTTGACAAAGCACAAGACGCAGTAAATTCAGTTAGACTAGCATTACAAGAGGGAACGGTTAAGGGTGCTGGCTTGGCTTTTAAGGAGATTAGTGAAGAGTTTGAAGAGGAGAATATACTAAAACGACCATTGTTGTGTATTTACGAACAAATTATGAGTAGTGCTCCTGAAGGATATGAGATTCCAGAATGGGTGAGAGATCCTTACTTGACTTTAGTTTCTGCATTAAAAAATGCTTGCTCTGTCGCAGGACAATTCGCCAGCATTAATGCAGTTATAACTACTGAAGACGAAAACAAGCGTAAATGTTCACACAATTATGAAGATATCCCTGAATAATTTTGTAAATAAACAGAGAATTTCTTTAATCAAGACCAGGAAGTGTATATGGAAAGATTGTGGAAAGTCTCACGCAGTATTACCTTACCACAGCCAAATAAAGATTGCATTTTGCCCTAAACACCAAGTAGAGTATAATACAATTAGTAAAGCAGAGGAGATACACACTTAACTGAAACTTGCAATTAAAGATTTTTTAGATTTTTTATCAACATTAACCACTAAATTTATGCCAAGAGGTGGATATCAACCAGGTGCAGGAAGACCAAAAGGCAAGAAAAACCTTGCTACAATTGAAAAAGACAAGGCAGAGTCCTTGATGAAACAAAGAATACTAAGTAGATTAAATCCTTTGCTTAATGCTCAATTCTCATTAGCAGAAGGAGTTAGTTATGTTTACAAGGTAATTGATACTGGAAAAGGAAAAGAATCAGATAGGAAACATACAATAGTGACAAATCCAGAAGAGATTAAAAAATTTCTTGATGAACACAATGGGAAAAATGGAAGCGTTGATGATGTTTATTATTACATCACAACAGAAGCACCTGATATAAGAGCAATAGACTCTATGCTGGATAGAGTATTTGGTAAAGCTAAACAGTCTGTTGATATGAAAGGAAGTTTAATTACTGATATCAATCCAGAAGTTAAAAAGTTGATTGAAAAAGCTATTGATTCTATATTATTGTAAAAATGGATTCAAAAGAAATAATAAAAAAAATACTTTTTAATGGAACAAATGAGGAAAAACGAGCTTTATTTAGCTTTAACTTAAACACAAGTAATGAAAAAATTTTAAAGAAGTTTAAATTATTTTCAAGATATTTTTTTATAAGATATTTTTCAGAGAAAGAAGCATCATTTCACGATGGAATGATTTTAAGAACATTTCAATCTTATAAAGGACAAAATATAGCAGAGATAAGTTTTAGAGGAAGTTCTAAAACTACTTTAAAAAAGTTAATTAGAGTTTTTGTTCTTTTAAATGATGAAGACAACTACAGGAAATATTTAAAAATTCTTTGCAGAGATTTAACTAATTCTAAACAGATTGTTACAGATATTTATAATCTATGTTTAGAAACTGCATCAGTTTATGGAGATATTTTTGAACAGCAAAAGGAGAAAAAAGTAGAAGAAACTATGATGGCATTTACAATGTCCTCAGGAGTAAAAATAACAGCAGGAACAGTAGGACAAAAGCAAAGAGGACACATACAAGATGCTTACAGACCAGATTGGATATGGTTTGAAGACATTGAAGATGTGGAAAGTATAAGTTCACAAGCTATAACAGAGGGAGTGATTAAGCGTTGTGATGAAGCCATAACAGGACTTTCACGCAATGGAAGTTGGGAATTAACAGGAAATTATATATCTGATACTGGATCGGTTCAATGGTTTTTAGACAAAAAAAGTTTAATAAAATCTATAATACCCATAGCTACTGATTTTAAAGTTATAAATGGAAAAATTGTAGAAATAAAGCCAACTTGGGAAATTTATTCTGTTGCTCAAATTCAAAGTCTTTATGATAATTCTTTAGATTTTTATGGAGATTATCTTTGCGATCCAAAGAGATCGGAAAATAAATTCTTTGATATTGAAAGAATTGAGAAGGATATGGTGGTGTGTAGACTTCCAGACAGAAAATCAGGATTGGTAAAATATTGGAATACTTATAAACCTTATCAAAGGTATGGACAGGGTTCTGACCACTCTGAAGGAGTAGGAGAAGATTCTAATACTTTAGCTGGATTTAACTATACAACAGGAGAACTTATTTATACTTATGCAAGTAATGAAGTTTCACCTGATATTGCTACTTATGAATTTATGAGAGTGGGAGAAGAGTTTGGTAATTGTATCTGGCTTCCTGAAGTTAATAATAAATGTGGAGGAATTGTTATAGCTAGTGCCATAAGCAAAGGATATCCAAGAATTTATAGACAAAAAGTTATTAAAAATGGTGTAGAGATGGATGGTCAAAAGATGGGATGGGACACCAATAGCAAAACTAAAAATACAATGTTCTTTGAATTTAAAAGAGATTATAATGATGGATTGATTAAAATTTATGACATAGAAGTATTAAAGGAAATGAAAAGCTATACTCAATCAGATTTAAAAGACTCTCAAGTTGGTTTAATAACAAGACATTTTGATTTACTTACAGCAGTTGTTATTGCTTGGCAAGGTAGAAAAGAAGATGAATATAAACACATAGCTTCTGTTAGTTATAATGATTGATTTTACTTTTTTAAAATAATCAGCTATACTATAAATACAATTAGTTTTAAAGACTGCAGTTTTAGAGAAACTTCAGCATAAATAGTAAATATCCTACGATTATTCAGGTTCATATGCGAAAGCTCAGAAAATAAGTTGCCAACTCTTACTGAGCCATCTGATATGCATCGGAATGGTTTAACCTTAAATTTTAAAACTATACATATTGTCAAGGAATGATATCTTAGTTAACTGGTATGATTCCCTAAAGACGTAGAAGCTTTCTCTAATATGTTCAGAGGGAAAAGTTGGGCCTATGTCTTTTAGGAAAACTATCAAACTAATCTAAAAAACAAAATGATTGGACAAATTATCACTGATGACAAAGGTTTTCCTATTGATGGTGATGGAAATGCTTTAACACAGTCGTCTTACAATCCTCCTGATGAAATAAAAAGACTTTTTTCTCGTGTGCAAACTGACTATCAAACAGGTTGGTTATTGCAAAATAGGCCATTTAGAGAATTTGATGGCTATTCTTTGTTGGAAAGAACTAAACTTGACCAAGAGACTTTTGGTGCTTATGTTGGAGCAGAGTTTGTTCCACAACAAAAAAAGTGGAGGTGGAAAGGCAGAAAAAATACTGCAAGGAATCTGGTAATAGGCATATTAGCCCATATTTTGGCTGGTATGCTATTTCCCTATTGCGAGGCTTACAATGAAGATGACAAAGAAGACAAGATGTCTGCTAAAGTAATGCAACTGCTTATAGAAGATTATCTTAAAAGAGCAGGTTATGAGTTAAAGTTTTTGTTTATGATGACATCAGCTTTAGTTGCTCCTGCTGTGTTTGTTGAAGTTGAAACAATTGAAGCTTTACAAAAAGTTAAAATAAAAAATAAAGAAGGGAAATACGAAATTAAAGAAACAATAGATATTCTTTTATCAGGATTAAATTTAAACATTGTTCCAATTGATTCTTTATTACTTGGAGATTTTTACACTTTTGATATTCAAAGACAACCATTTATCCTAAAAATTAGAAGAATACCTTACGACGAAGCCAAATCAATTTATAAAGGTAAATATTTTATTGATGGTAAAGACCAGTTTGATTTTGTAAAAGCAGGAGCAACAAAGATTTTTCTATCAGGAAACTCTCAACAAACCTTATATGATGTAGATTGGACAGAAGCAGATGGAGACTTTGTGCAAGAAATAACTGCTTATTACCGCTCTGAAGATTTAGAAGTTTCATTTGTGGGTGGTGTGTATATGGGTGAATTTAACAAAGATAATCCTAAAGAAATATACAATTGCAATCCCTTCAGACACAGGAGAATGAGTGTTGTTAGTAAAGAATGGGTATCAATTCCTGTGTATCCTTTTGCTAAAAGTGGGTTTGAGCCTTTGGATCCTAGTGGAAGATTTGCTTATTATAAGTCAGCTTGCTTTAAAGAATTTTGGGATGATGCTTCTCTTAATAGAGCTTACCAATTGGCTCAAGATGGAATGAGTTTGGATGTAATGAAGCCAGTTTTTATCAGTGGAGTAGCTAAGATTGATTCAAGTGTTATGGTTCCTGGAGCAACAGTAGGTTTGCCTCCTGGATCCAATGTTACACCTTATCAATTAGGACCAAACATTTCTGCAGCTTTAGATATTTTAAGACAAAATAATGATGACTTGTCTTTGTCAACTCAATCACCTCAGCAAAGTGGAGTTGCAAAACCTGGAATAACTGCAACAGCTTCTATCAAAGCAGAACAAAATGCTAAAATAATTTTATCTGTGTTTGGTGTTTTGATTGCTGATTTAGTGAAACAAATAGGAATGTTGACTATGGATGATATTATTATGCATTCAACGATTGGCGAGGTTGATAGATTAGTTCCCAATTCTCTTAAAGTGAGTTTTATGAAATTTGTTATGAGAGGGAAAGAGAGTGGTAAAGACATAACAAACCACATTGAATTTTCTAATGATATTCCAACAAGTGAAAAGGAAAGAGAAGAACAAGAGTGGAAAATGTTTTATGAATATGGTGGAATGTCAGCAACTCAAATGAAGTATAAGGTTGATGCCTACAAGTTTGCCAGAACACAATTTAGTTTGTATATGGATGCTGATATGATTGTAAGTCGCTCAATGGGAACAGACCAATTGAGAAAAGAAAGAGCATTTAATATATTAATGAGTCCACAAGTAATGCCATTCATAAACCCAGAGGCTGTTGTTGATAAGTTTGTTTTAGAGGAATATTCTGATGGTAATCCTGATGAGTTTAAACGAAAACAAGAAGATAATGCAATGCTTGATAATGTTATGAACACAGGAGTAGAAAGGTCGTCTCCTATGAGTGAAAAATCATTAACAACAACACAACAAATATGAAAAAAGTAAAAACTGGAAAGAAAATGCTTGGAAAAGCAATGAAAAAATTAGCCTTTAAAAAGAAAGGAAAATGTTAACTATGCCAAAGAAAATTGTAAAAAAGTCAAAAAAGGGAATGAAACTACACAAGTTTGTAGCTACTGGTGGTAAACCAAAAGATTTTAAGTCTGCAAACCGAAAGGGAAAATAATGAAAGTTTATAAGTGGGTGTCCAATAAAACTAAATTCTTAATTGCTGTCCAGAAACTAAAAAAAGGCTTGTCTGATAATGGACCAAAAGTATCAGAAAAGAATATTAAAGAAGAATATATAAAAATAGGAGGATTGGTATTAAAAGAAGAAGAAAATGAAGACATTACTAATAAAACTATTGATTTGGATAGCAAAAAAGACGAAAAAGAACCAAGAGCAAACATCTCTGATATTTAATTTTCTTATTGCAGATGCCAATTTATTTTACTTAAAGGATATTATAAGCTATAATATAAATGGAACAATAAAAGTTAAGGATAGAGAGTTAAACATAGAGCAAGCAGTAGCATTAAGAGAAAGTATTGTTTCATTACAAAACAACTGGGCTTATAAAATAATAAAAGAGCAGATAAGTTATGAAGCAATAAAGATAGGGATAAACAAGTCTTTTGATATGAATGGTGTCTTATTTGCTAAAGCAATAATTTGGATAAACCAACAAGAAGAAGAACTAATTAAAAATTTAACAAGTAATAAGGAAGAAATTTTATGAGCGACGAAACAACAGAAGAAGTAAAAACTCCAGAAGAAAAGACAGAGTAATTATTAACAAAGCAACTCTCGCTTTTAAGAGAGATTTAAAAAAGTAGCTCTTACTTTTAAAAGAGATAAACATATGGAAACAGAAAATAAGGAAGATATCAAACCTACAGAGTTAGCTTCCGACTCTGAAATTCAGCCAGAGGAAACTCCAGCTGACCAAGATCCTTTAAAACCTGAACTTGAAAGAGTTAAAAGAAAGAGAACACCAGAAGAAAAGCTTCTTTATAAAAAAAGACTCATTGACCAACAAGTCAAAGAGCTTGGCTTAGAAGAAGAGGATGATATTATTGAAGACGACGATGACAAACCTCTCACTCGTGGAGACTTTAAAAAGATGCAAGCAGAAGTAGCTCAAAAAACTGCTTTACAGCTTGCACAAGAAATTGAAGCCGAAACAGAAAGAGAATTAGTTGTTTACCACCTTGAAAATACCATTCGTTCAACTGGCAATCCTCAAGAAGACTTAAAGTTAGCAAAATCTTTAGTTGATTCTGTTAAAAATAGACAGACAATTGAAGAGATAGCTCGTAAGCCAGTAGTTAAAAACCATTCCTCTGGAAGCGGAGCACCCGCAAGAATTCCTAAACCAGAAGAAGATTTAACTCAAGAGGAAAAGTTATATCTCTCTCCTCCTTGGAATATGAAGAAAGAAGATATTCTAAAAATAAGAGAAGGTAAAATTGCTCCAAAGTTTGACTCTAAAAAAGTTTAGAAACAAAAAGGGTTTTGGATTAATAATTAAAAACATCTAAAACTCGTATGGCAGCAAATTCTAATGCTATTATAATAGTGAACGAAACAGTGGACAAATGGGCTTCTGCTCCTGCTCTTGTCGCTGCTGGTGCTGTTGGGACAATTGCTCCTGGCACACCTACAAAAGGTGCAGATGCTGCTGCTGCCAGTCCTTGGACTGGTGCGGTGGTTCCGATGGTAGACGGAGATGGTTCTACTGCTCAAAGATTTACAGGTATTGCTAAAAATACCTCAGATGATACTGCTTCTGCAGCAGGAGATGTCACAGTTTGGCTTCCTTTGCCTGGATTAGTATATCAATGCAAGGTAAAAACTGCTTCTACAGCTGATACTGCTGCTGAAGTGCAGGCTCTTTTTGGTAAAAGAGTGGTTTTTGATTTGACTTCAAGTGTTTGGACGATTGATGCTGCTGCTGCCGACGCAGTAGCTAACTGTGTTGTAATCATTAACGGAGATTATCAATCACAGACTCTCCAATTTGTTTATAGACCAGCAGGTGCGATGCTAGACTTTAGCATTTCTGCTTAATTATTAACAACCTAAAATTTTATGAATAACGATTCAGCACCGAGTTTAGTACTCGTAAAAACAGCTTTGGATAAGTTGTTTGATGAAGCAACAATAGAAATGGCGGTTGTTGGTAAAGCAACTGCTTTAGATTCGCAAGTATTTACTCAAGATACAGCAAGTAATGCTGCTGTAGTTTCTTCAGTAATTGGTGGTGGTGGATATTTTCAGACTACAACTGATGATGTCGCTACAACTAATGAAGCAAATGTTTTTGGAGCTTCTCCAAAGACTACATTGGTAGTTCAATTTAAAAAGAATTTACCAATTTCTCGCACCTTTATGGCTGACCAACAACAATCTGCTGTTAGTAAAGCTGTAAAACAACAGGCTCTTACTTGGGGTGCTAGTAGAGATAGAAATGCCTTTGGTGTTTATGCCAATGGTTTCGTAACAACTTCCACAACTACAATTGATGGAGTTGCTTTATTCTCTAACTCTCATGTTAACCAACATGGAGATACCGTAGACAACTTAGAAACTGGTGCATTAACTGATTCTAACCTAAATATTGTTATTAACAGTTTAAGAACTCAATTGTCTCAAACTGGTGTAATTTTAGGATATGAGCCAAAATGGCTTTTAACTCCTTCAATTCTTCACCAGACTGGTATGACTGTTGCAAAGTCTGTATTAAGAGCAGGAACAGGTAACAATGACTTAAACTACTTCTCTGAAATGTATCCAGGAATGAAAGTAGTTTATTCTCCTTTCTTAGATGGCACTTCTGCAACTGCTTACTTCGTAGGTTCATCTACTCATGGTGTTTCTCGTTTTGAGAGAGAAGGATTCTTCACTGTATTAAGACCTTGGGAGGAATCTTCTAATGACCAATATATGTATAAAATGAGAGCCAGAGAAGCTGTAGATGCTATTGAATACTCTGGTTTAGTAGGTTCAACAGGAGCAACTGCTTAATAATTAACATTTTAAAAATATGCCAACAACTGGAACAAATTTTTTTCCATCTACTGGTTCTGTGAGGATTGCCCTTACAGATGAATTTGGAAATGTTATTTTGGCAGAAGGCACTGCTGCAAATCTTCCAAGTGCTACTTCAGGATATGCTTTAGGCGGGGAATACTTAGCCACAGATACAGGAGTTAGATACACGAACGCTGGATCTACTACTTCTTGTTCATTTGTGCCTTTCTCGCCAGGAACAATCCAAACTTTAGCAGCTGCTGGAGCGGTAAATCTTACCACTCTTACAACTAGGATTGATTCTGCAGGAGCGATTGCTCTTACTCTTGCTGATGGTGTTAGTGGACAAATCAAGATTATTGTAATGGGAACTGATGGCGGTGATGCTACTCTTACTCCTACTACAAAAACTGGATATACCACTATTACTTTCAATGATGCAGGAGATGGTGTCGTTTTGGTTTTCATAACAACCAAAGGATGGATAGTATGTGGAAATAACGGTGCTACTTTAGCATAATAGTTTCCTAATCTAGCTCTTTTGACTACCCAGGAGAGCTAGAATTAGAAAATTAATTATGAAACAAATATTATTATGACAGAATCATCATATCGGTATGGGCTATTCTCTAATATAACAGCATCTGCCTTGGTTTATACTGGAGCAGGCACTGTTCAAGGTGTGATTGTTAATTCTCACACTAATGGAACAGTAAAATTTGAAGATGCTTTAACAGATACTACACCTATTATTAGTAATACCTTCACTTTTCCATCGGGCTCTGGAACTTACAATTTCTTTGGAGCAAAATTTAAGACAGGTTTATTTGCAGTAATTGGTGGAACGGCTGATATTACAATTATTTACACACCTTATAGAGGATAATTTACAAAATAAATATATAAACTAAAAAATGGCTTTAAAAACTGTTGCAAATTTAAGAGATAGTGTTTCAGGAATGCTTTCAGGCTTAGATTTGAATAATGTGTTTGATTTAAATGGATGTTTTGAAAGAGCTATTAGCACACAAATCCAAAAAGCTGACATTCCAGAGGCTTCTAACACTCAGAATATTAATTTATATTCGGGAGTTTATAATTATTCTTGTAATTCTAGGGTATTCGGAACAGAAATTAAAGATATTCGTCCGCAAGGAATTAGCAGAAATCCTTGGGACTACGTTTATAAAAAACCGTCTGAGACTTTTGATAGATTGAAAGGTTATTTAGATAATGGGACTATGGCAACTTTTGAATATTCAAATGGATTGCCTATTATACGAATAGTCTCAAAAATACCTGTTCCAGAAAATGTGATTGACTCCATGGATTCTACTACAGGATGGACTGCTGCTGGTTCTGCTTCAGGTTTAACTTTGGACTCGTCAGTATATTATCAAAGTCCTTCTTCCTTAAGGTTTTTATTGACAGGAGCATCAACAGGCACCTTAACAAAGACTCTATCATCTACATTAGATTTGTCATCTTATGAGGATGTAGGCGTTGCATTTCTTGCTATTCGTATTCCTGATAACTCAACTGCAACTGATATCACCTCTATCCAACTTAAATTAGGTTCTGACAGCACTAATTATAATAATGTATCGAGCACTACTGGGTTTTTAGGATCTTGGACATCAGGTAATTGGTTGTTAGTAAGTTTTGATTTTTCAGGAGCCTCCCAAACAGGAACTCCCGATTGGTCAGCAATTGATTATATTCAAATTTCAATAACTACACTAACAACTCAGACTAATTTTAGAGTGGGAGGATTATGGATAAGTCAACCTTCTCCTCATCAAATATTTTTCCAATCTGCTGCAATTTTTATTCCCTCAGGATCTACCACAGCTCAAACTACAATAACTGCAACAACTGATACTATAACCCTTAATGATCCAGCTTATAATATTTATTTACACGAGAGTGCACTGGAAGTTTTAGGGAATACTAGTGGGGGTGGAGGAGATTCTATGAGAGAAAGCACTGAAAAAAAGTTATTAGAACTTTATGCAAGGTTTAGAGCAAAAAATCCAAGTGAAAGTTTAAATAATATAGATAATTATTATGAGGAATAAATAATGGCAAGAAACGATTTATCATTTGCAAAGAACTTTGACTTCAACATCATAAATAGATGGGGTGGTTATAATTCCACTAATGACAAAACTAATATTGCTGAAAATATAATGGTTAGAGGTAGCCAGAATATTTATAAGAAATTAAGTGGTAATTTATCAGTGCGTCCAGGACAAAAAAGGATTGGTGCTGTTGATACTACTTTGTCTTCAGTTTCTTCCTCTTTTGTTTGGAATACTTCTTGGGGAGCCACTTATCCAATGTGGATATCTAACTCTAAATTACAGGTGTCAATTGATGATGTTTGGTATACACTATTGTCAAGTCTTACAAAAACCAGGTATATATTTGACAAGTGGTGGAACAATACTTTAAAACAAGATTTTTGTTTATTCGTAAAAGGCGATCACGACATTCAATATTGGGCAGGAGGATATGCTGTAATTTCTTCTACTGCTGCTACAACTATAACTAAAACTGGCACAGCAACTTGGACAGAAGCTTTCTTTTTACCAGCTACAAAGTCTGTGGTGATTAATGGGACGACTTATCAGTATACAGGTGGAGAGGGAACTACTACCTTAACAGGTGTTACACCAAACCCAACAGGAGAGGCTAATGGATCGGTAGTTTTACAGGCAGTTGTCACTCACTCAAATACTCCAGCCTCTACTTTTACCAATGATTTTATTAAAGTTATTAACAACCAATTGTATGTAGGCTCTTATACCTCTCGCTTGTGTTATATATCTTCCAATTCTGATTATACAAACTACACAGTGCCAAGTCCTCGCACAGCTGGCAGTCCAGAACTTTTAACTTTAGATGATACTTTAAATGGAATAGGTGTAAAATCAGGGAATGCTGCTCTAAGTCTTGGGACAGATAAATGGGCAATTATTTCTTTTGAAGATATAACTGTAGGAAGCACACTCACCCAGAAGACAACAGTGGATGTAAAACCTGTGGCTAATTTAGCAACTGCTTATGCTCACGAATTTATTGCAAACCAAGGTGATAATATAATTTATCTTGCTAAAGATCAACAAGTTAGAGAGTTTGGAAATTTTAATGATTTATTTTATAATGCTTACCCATCTTTATCTTTAGAAATTGCTACAGAATTAAGTGAAGAGAATTTTACAGGTGGAAGTTTAAGTTGTATTGGTGAATTTACTTATTTGACTGCTCCTGTGTCTGGCAAAGTCTACTTACACCAAGTAAGACACACTGTGGATGCTAACAATCAAGTTGTTGTAGAAAGACTCTGGCATTCTCCTTTTACTTGGAATGCGACACGAATTAATGAAATAGATGGAACAATAGTTTCTTTTAGCAATTCTAATCCTCAAGTTTATGAAGTGTGGGATACAAACCAATGGTATGATGATTCTCCAAGTGATGAGCATTTGCCCTATTCGTGTGTTTTAGCTCTTCCTTATATGTCTAACAACAGAAGACAAGGACTTCAAGCATTTGATAAAGTATTTACAGAAGGATATTTGTCCAGAGGCACTTTGCTTAATTTACAAATAAATTATGATTATCAAGGGAGTAATAGCACAATTGATACTGTAATTAATAGTATAGAAAGACCAGCCAGTTTGTTTGGAAGCATATCTACTTCTTTAGGAGATGTTCCATTGGGAGACACTCCATTAGGAGATGAAATTGAGGATGAGACAGTGTCTTCTGAAATGAGGAATATGAGTAAATTTAAAAATATAAATTCATTGGCTTTGATAGATTGTTTTGAGTTTCAGCCAATATTATATTCTTCTTCTGCTGATTCTCACTGGGAGTTATTATCTCTCGGAACTAATTCCAAAACAATTGAACAGGATGCTACTTTTATAATTAATCGCTTGCAAACTTAATATATGACAACTTTCCACACAGCAGGTGGCGGAACATATAACTTGAACGCTTCTATTAGCTCAACTGCCACCACCATAACCTTATCTTCATTTTTAGAGCCAGTTTCTAATGTTGCTTATACAATGGCTCTGTTAAATACAGATATTGTTTATGCTACAATTTCACCAAGAACTACTAACTCTGAGTTTATTTCTTTCACAGGTATTACTCAAAATGCTGATGGAACTGCAACACTTACTGGAGTTGTTAGAGGTTTAGCTAAAAAAAGTCCATTTACAACTTCCTCTACCTTTAAACTTCCTCATCCAGGACAATCAGTATTCAGACTTTCAGATCCTCCTCAAGTTTTTGAAAAGTATGTTAGTTTGGAAAATGCAGAAACTATTAGTGGTCTAAAAACTTTTAGCACTACTCCTGTGTCTTCAGCTGGACTTCCTACTTCTTCTACAGAATTTGCAACTAAACAATATGTTGATAACACAGCTACTGGAACTACAACAATAAACAGGATAGTTGTTTCAGGCACAGCAGGAGAAACGATTGCTGCAGGTAATTTAATTTATCAAAAAGCTGCTGATAATAGATGGTGGCTTTGTGATGCTGATACTGCTGCAACTGTAGAAAATGTTAACTTGGGTATTGCCCAAGGTGCAGGAACAGCAGGAAATGCTATAACAGGTGGAGTATTAATAAGCGGAGTAGACTCTAATCAAAGCGGACTAACAGCTAATACTAAATATTATGCTTCTAATACAGCTGGAGCTATTTCAACTTCTGCAGGAACAACTGAAGTGTCTATTGGTTTTTCTTTATCCACTACTTCCATTTTATTCACTCCAAGATATGACCAGCAGATAACAGAAGACCAACAAGATGCTTTGGCTTCTACTACCACTCCCAACTCTACCAACAAATATTTAACTCAAAAAGATTTTCAAATTGGGGCTGAAATTTCAGGATCTACAACTGGATCTGCCAATGCTTATGTTTTTACTTCTTCACCTGCTATTGCTGCTTATTCAGCAGGAATGACCTTTAGACTAAAAGCTAATTTTGCAAATACAGGGTCTGCAACTTTAAATGTTTCAGGACTAGGAGCAAAAGACATTAAAAAATTAGATGGAGCAACTGCTTTAGGCTCTGGAGACATTGCGAACGGTCAAGAATTTGTTGTTATTTATGACGGAACTAATATGCAATTAGTTTCTCCTGCTTCTAGTTTTATACCAGCTTGGACAGACGAAGGAAGTGCTACTTGGAGTGCTTCAAATGCTGACCAAGTAATTACATTTACCAATGCAGGAAAAGATTTGTATAAAGTTTATATGTATTTTACAGTGGCACCAGCTGGCATTGCAATTCTATTAAATGCCATTACTGCTGCTAATTATACTTACACTTATACATCTACCAATGCAGTAGCAACTACTGCAGGTGCTACTTCTATGAGAATTACTGACACGACCACAATTTTGGTTGCTGAGTTGTTAATTCAAGGCAAACACGCAAGTGGAGTTAAGTCTGTAGGAGCAATAGTTTCAACAGATAACACTACCATAAAAGGAATTTTATCTTCTGATAGCAACAATCTTTCAAGCATAACAATTAAGGTCGGAGCAGGTTCTTCAACTGGAAAAGTCCACGCCTATGGGTTAAATTTATAAAAATATGAATAAATCTGTATTGTATACAAACCAAGCCTATTCTTATACTCCTACTGCAAATGCAAACTTTGCTGCTTCTTCTAATCCAAAAACCCCAATGGATAACAATGCTGCTGTTATACAACAAGCTAATGCTGATTATTTAAAAGCCAATCCTAATGTATTTGGGAGTCCTTCGTCTTCAGTAGTTTTGTCTAATGCATCAAAAATGAATCAGGTGCCAAGTATTATAAATACAACAAATCAATTAGCTAATACAGGAATAACTACCAACACTAATGGAGTTGCAAATTATGCTAATGGAACTATTTATGATCCTAATATTTCCACCTCAAATACAAATAAACCACCCTTGCTCCCAACTTCTGATTTGTCCACTCCTGGAATTTCTCAAGGTGGTTATTATGGAGAGAGATATATAGCTCCTGGAAGTCCGTTACCTATTGGTAAGAATGGGTTGCCAGTTTCTTTAACAGAGAATTCTCCTGTTAATACCTCTATACTAACTAATTTACAAAATACAAAAGCCTCTGCTGATAGTTTTACTGCTTCTATTATTGATGGAATAAAGGCTGGATATGCTAACTTGATAGAGCAACAAAAAACTTTTAACAAAGCTTCAGAATCTTCTATCAAGACAGCTTTGCTTAGAGGTGGAACAACTGGAACAGGCTCTTCTCAGCAATTTGCTCCAATATCTTCAGAGGGAATTATTCAATCCCAAGTTAATTATGGCATTCAACAGATTGCTAATTTGCAAGCAAAAGAAAACGAAGCAATTATTGCTGCCAAACAAGCAGGACAGGAATTGGATTTTAAATTAATGAGCGAATTGAATAATCAAATTGTGAAAATTAGAAAAGAGAAAATTGAAGAATCTAATAAAGTCAATGAAACTATTCTTGAGCAAAATAAAAAACTGTCTGATGAACAAGTCCAGCAAACTAAAGATGATTTTATTTCCTCTATGCTTATTTCGGGAGAAAAAGATCCTACTAAAATCTTGAATGAAGCAATGAAAAAAGGATTAAAAATAACAGCTTCTGAAATAAAAAAAGGAATTGAAAATTTAAGTCCTGATGCTGAGGAGATTAAAAGACAACAAGCTGCTATAAAATTTGCATTAGAAAGAGGTGTTGAAAAGCCTTTTTACTTAGTTGGTGGGACTGCTATAGATGTAAAAACAGGTATGCCTGTTAGTTATACTGATTATTTAAAATTAACTGGACAAAGTGTAGACACTCCAGAGGACAAAGCTAATTGGTCGTATATTCAAAAACTTTCTTCTCCTGCTGTTAAGGCTTTATCTGAAAAATATCCTGATGCGGGAATTTTGCCTAATGACACAGAAGAGCAAGCTAGGTTGAAATTAAGGAATAGTGCAATTTATAGAAAAGAAACTTACATTGCACCATCTTCATCAAGTTTGAGTGGATTGTTGGGAAACTTAGGTAAATACTCTAATGATTTAGATGCAATAATAGGTGCAACTATTTCTATAATTCCTTCTAAATTTGGTCAAGAGCAGTTTAGAAATCAGATTGCAAGAGCGAGGAATGATTCAGATAGAATTAATTTAGTAGCTTCTCAAGTTTTAAAAGGACAATCCTCTGATTTTAAGAATGATTTTGCCAATCAAGCCGTTGGTGTTAGCAATATTGATAAAGCTATAAATTTAATTGACTCTGGAGTAAAAACTGGACTGTTAAAACAAGGAACACAATATACATATAATATTTTTGGAAATGTTTATGATCCTGAAGTGGCTAAATTAAATCAATATATAATTTCTGCAATTCAACATTATATGAATTCTATAACTGGAGCAGCTTGGGGAGAACAAGAGGATGAAGAATACAAAGTATTATTTGGATCTACTAAGTATTCTGCAAAAGAGCTAAGAGAGAGACTTCAAACAATGAAAGAAATTTTAAAGAGCAAATCTGCTATTGGACTAAATTCTTTTGTAAATCCAATGGACACAAATACCAATGTGTTTAGTGATAAAAATGAAGAAAAACAAGTGATAGAATATAGAGGCCTAAGATACTTATTGGATAGTGATGGAAATTTTGATGAGAATAAACCTTTAGAATAATATACATATGATTAATATAAAAGATTTAAAAAAAGACCAATATAAAATTACACCAGCATCATCTACTGGCTCTATTAAAAATATAAGAGATATTACAGGTTCTTATAAAACACTTGATCCAAGAGATGGAATAATGGAATTTAATAAACTTCAAGATGAAAAAAATACTACCAACAGGTTTGGAAATTTCCCTAAAAACTTTGAGACAGAAGAGGATGAAAAAGACGGAATTTTAAAATCTATTATAAAAGATCCTGTCAAGACTCTTATTGTTAAACCTGGAACAAGAATTGCTCAGGCTGGACTTGAAGCTTATGGTTCATTAGCTGATGATGATAGGTTTAAAGATGTTTCATTGCAAGACACAAAAATAAACATTCCTGGTTTGGGTGAATTTAATATAGAAGGACAAAGGAAAGGTTTTGAAGGTGTGAAACAGATAGCAGGAGATGTTGCTAAAGCTGGTTCGTATTTATTGACTCCTGCAGGAGCACAATCTACTCTTGCAAAGCAAACAACAAAACAAGCAATTATTCAAGGTGCAAAATCTGGTGCAATTTCAGGAAGCTTGTTAAGTGGTGGAGAGTCTGCAATAGAAAATAATACCATTGGAGATATAACTAAAGATATTTTAAAAGGTGGTGTGGCTGGATCTGTTATAGGAGGTGCTTTAGGTGGTGTTACAAGTAGAATAACTAACAGAAAAAGTATAAAAGCTATTAAGGAAGATGATTTTGTCAATGACTTAGTTTCTCCTAAACCAACTGAAGCTGTAAAACAAGCATCTCTATTGCAAAAAAGAGTATCAGAGCCTGGATTTTTGCAAAAATCTAAAATTTTACCAAGCAAAAGAGACAAGCAACTTGCAGAGGTTGCTAAAGAGTATGTATCAATGAATAATCCTATTACTAAAAATATTGCCTCTATTGATAATGGGATCAAACAAATCAATGAAGGTGTAAAAGAGTATGTTAAAGTCAATAAGATTCCTTTTAATACAAGTCAATTAAAGACACAACTCAATAAAGGAAAGAATGAATTAAACTTAATCTTTGCTTCTGATAGCAATGCAGAAAAAACTTACAATGCTGTTGTAAAAGAATTTATGAGAGATATTAAAAAATTAGATACAGAAGGCTTACTTGCCAGAAGACAAGGTTTTGATAAGATTCCAGCAATAAAAAAACTCCTAGACTCACAGGGACTAGGGGAAAATACAAGAAAAGAAATTGTCTTGACAGTAAGAGATATGGCTAATAAGTATATAGCTAAACTCTTACCAAAAGACAATCTATATAAGAATAAATTACTAACTGAGAGCAAATTAATAGAAGCTTTGGGGAATATGGCAGAAAAAAATACAGCTATGATAGGAAAAAATAAATTACAAATGCTAACAAAAGAATATCCAATATTAAAATGGATAGTTGGTGGAATGGCAGGGGCTGCTAGTGTTGGTGTCGGAGGGGCAATTATTGGTTCTACTAATTAAAATAATCAAATAACAACCATCCTGCTATACCAGCACTTATTCCATAAAGAATTAAAGTTAGTAAATTCATTTAATTATTATACCTTATTTGTGTAAAAAAGTAAAGTCTCATGATAAACTATCCAATAAAAGGAAAATATTTAAAAAAATACCCTTTACCACAAGGCGATTTTGCAAGTAATATGATTGAACTTAATTTACTTGTTCAACAGCTTCAAAGTATTAAAAATGATGCTACTTTAACTGTAAATAGCAAAATTTTAGAATTGGAAAAGAAAGTAAGTGATAAAATAGAAGAAATTGAAAAAGTTATAAAAGACAATAAAAAGTTTGATAATATTTTGCAAAACACAAAAGGAGAAGTGTTGGAATTAATAGCTAAAATAAAAAAAGGCGACAAAGGAGAGGATGGAAAAGATGTAGATGTGGAAAGTTTAGAGAAAAGTATTTTGTCAAAGATTCCAAAAATAAATATTAAGTCTTTAGCCAAAAGTGTAATAGAAATTATACCTGAAAATAAATCTTCTTTAAAAATAATACAGGAAACATTTGAGTCTGATCCCTTGATAGTTGCTAATAAAATAGTAGAATTAATGAAAGAGGGTAAATTTAAGTTAAAGAAAGAGCATATAGATGGACTGGAACAAACAATATCAGTTTTAAATAATCAACTGTCTACTAAAATAGGAGGTGGAGGATTTTCTAATATTTATAAAGATGGGGTTTTAGTTTCTAATGGGTTAACAGGTTTAAATTTTACAGGAATAGATATAACTTCTGTCACAAAAAATTCAAGCACTGGTATCATAACTGTAACTATTTCTGCTGCTGATATTTCAGTTTCTTTAGCAGATGTCTCTACTAATTCCACTACTGCTCCTTTGTCTTTATACACAATGACTTCTACCATCCCAGTAGAGTTTAGAACTTCAGGAGGGAGCCCTTTACTTTATTTAGATGAGAGTAATGCGAGGGTGGGGATTGGTGATTCAAGTCCAGATGCTAGACTGGATATTTTACAAGGAAGTGATACAGAAACTCAAGGCTTCCAGATCACAAGGTCAAATGATAGCAACTATACGAGGATGTATAAGAAATCTGCCCTCGGAAGTTTAAATGATCCTCTGGTATTTAGCAGTGATTTTGTGGTTGACCACGCTGCGATCGGGAGAGACGGTGGTGCATATTTTGCAGGGAATGTCGGCATCGGGACGACTAGTCCAGGGGCAAAATTGGATGTGGCAGGAGATTTAAGGCTTACAACTTCTGGTGCTAGATTTGACATTATGAAGAACTTAACCGATTCAGCCTCAAGGAGAAATTGGGGTTTGAATACTGAAGTTAATGCTGTTGGCGACTTTGGAATTTATGAAAGTGCGACCAACACAACTCAACCAAGTGTCAATAGATTAACAATTTTGAGTGGTGGTAATGTCGGTATTGGGACAACTAGTCCAGGTTATCTGTTAGAAGTTTATTCCAGTGCCAGAAGATTTAGTGCAGGTTCAGACGGTGTGGTTAGATGGAATCAAGATAGTTATGGTGGATTGCTTACTTGGGATACAGATGTGGCTTTTATAGATACAAATGTATCAACTCCCAATCTTGCTTTTAAAATAAATGCTTCGGAAAAAATGAGAATCACAACAGCAGGGAATGTGGGTATTGGGACAACTACACCAACCAATATTCTAAGTTTAGGTGGGAATTCATCTCGTATTGCTTGGATGGAAAGACACACCACAGCCAACACAGCTGGAAATACTTTAACAATAACTGCTGGAGGAGCAACTTCTGGTGCTACTGATAAAAATGGAGGAGATTTGCTTTTGCAAGGAGGATTATCTACTGGCACAGGTGAGAGTGGTGTTCAAATTTATGGTTGTGTGGCAGGAGCAAGTGGAACAACTGATAGAACACAAACATTGGGAATTCAAATGTTAGGAAATAAACTGGGTTTTTTTGCAGTAACTCCAGTAACGAGACAAACTGAATTAACTGATGAATTAACCACTATTACATTTACATCTCCAGGAACACCAGATTATGCTATCCAGAATCTAACCCATTCTTCTCCTTTTGGCTTTGCTACCCAAGACGAGGGGAATACTGTGTTGTCTGTAATAGCTAATTTACAAGCAAGAGTAAATGAATTAGAGACAAAATTAACAGCTTATGGTTTACTTATTGATGCAGATTAACAATTATTAACAATAATATGCAATATAAAATATTAAGGTTTGAAAAATATAAAAATCACGAAGGAGAAATAATAAATATATTTTTAGCAGTATTAGTTGTAGATGGAGAAGAAAGAATAGTTTATGAACACTGGCTAAATGAAGAAGAAAAAGTAAGTGTTTTGGCAAATGAATCAAACTTGAAGCCAATTTTAGAAGAGTGTTATGCTCAAGCAGAGTTGAAGTTAGAGAAAGAGATAGATAATAGACCACAACCGACAGAATTTGTTTTAGAAACCGAAGGCAAGAAAGAAATTCTGGAAGCTCTGGTAAATATTGAGGATATAGAAAAGAAGAAATCAAAGATATTGTCAGACAAAATTGAAGAAATAGATGCTGTATAATTTATAAACTAATAGTGATTATTATTTAAAATATGGATAAAGATACAGAAGAAAGAATTAATAAGGATGTAAGAGATATCAGAGAAGAAATTGCTCGCATATTTGAGAGAATTACTATCCATAATATCCAAGAAGTGAAATGGCACGACGAGTTTTTGAAGTTGCGAGATGAGGATAATCTCTGGAAAGATGACATTACAGATAAACTAGAAAAATTAAAACCCATCCAAGAATTGTTCACCAGTGCTGTTGGTTTTGACAAAATATCAGTCTGGATATTGAAAGCTCTGGTGGCTGTTGGTGCTGGAGTAGGAGTAATATACGCATTCCTTAAATGGTTAAAAAGTTAAACCTGTGAAAATACTAAAACCGATCAATGGAATAGGAAAAAAGAATGGAGTATACTTAACTCAAGAATTTGGTAATGTCTGGATCGCCACACAGGATATGGTGCTTGGAGGTATATCCATAAAAAAGGGTGACAATGTTTATAAAGTAGCATTCAAGATGGATGGACACAATGGAGAGGACTATGCTGCTCCTCATAGAGAGCCAGCGATAGTTGTCCACGATGGTTTTGCTGATTTTTATGGTGACGGATCTAAAGGATACGGATACAATGCCAGGCTTACTTGGACGGACATCAGTGGATATACTTATGAGTGTGTTTATGGTCATTTAGACAAGCACACAGAAATCCCAAGAGAAGTTAAAGCAGGAGAGGTTATAGGCTGGATAGACAATTCAGGATTCTCCACAGATACTCATCTCCATTTTGGCATAAGAAAATTATTAAATGGAACGGTGGTGGATTATGATAATGGTTATTTTGGTTATTTTAATCCACAGCCTTTTTATAAAAAGGAGACTTCCCAAGTGGTATATAAAGAGTTAAATAAGCCTGTTTTGTATTTCCCAGTAGGCTCAGTTCTTATTCCTTTTGCAACAGATTATACTTCTTACTTAGAGGATTTTGCTGATGCGGTAGTTGTAGAGTTGCCTGCTTCGGAGTTTAAAAAATTCAAAGTGGCAAATAAGCTAAAAGTAAAATTATGAAACACTTTGATTTAAAATATTATTTATTAATTACTCTGGGAGTGTCTTTAACTGTATGGGTTTGGATTTTTGTTTATTTAAACTTTGATTAATTAATGAAAGGAAAATTTATGTCAAAATTTTGGACTTGGTTGGTGGTGTCTTCTGAAAACCCTAACAAAATAGCATTAACCGTGAAAGGTGGAGTGTCTGCTATTTTTGGGGTTTTGTTGATAGTTTCACCTGTGTTCGGGTGGAATTTGGGTAGTGGTGATGTGGAAAAAATTACCAGCGACATTGTGCAGATTGTTATTCTGGTTTTTACAGCATTGTCCGCCTTGGTTTCGGCTTTTGGTTTTGGTAGAAAAATTTTAAACACCCTATAACAATAACGGGGATTTTCCCCAATGTGGAAATCTCGGCTATTGTAAGTAAATAGTCCTCGCTATAACTACCACACATTGATTTGGGTAATGTTATGGCGGGGGATATTTGCCTCCTATACAGTTTGGGGTATTGTTAAGAGTTTCGGCTCTCTTACGGTTAAAATAAACCGTAAAACAATATTCCAAATTATATAGGAGGAGGAATGACCGATAATAGACCACTTCGTTTTTGCGGACAGTGTGAACAACTGCTACCGCTAACCAACTTCCAACAAGGGCACTTTACTTTTGGCGTTTGCCTACGGTGCCTTGCATATAGGAGGTCGTCTGATGACTGTGATGAGATTGGTGATGCATTGCGACTGCGGGGGGATAGTGATGCCGAATGCTCTCTACGCCACAGGCCACAAGACCCTCTTCATTGAGGGCTTCTGCTCTGCCTGCACTTCCCAAGTCCACATCCAGTATCCGCTCAACGAGATTTACCGTCTCGGACTGCAGATACAAAATGAACACCCAACACCACTTCTGCCGTCATCGCAGAAAGGAGATTTCACACCACAAGATAGCGAGCTACTACACCGAATGCACATTGCCCTGCCGAACGAGGAGGGCGAAAACCGATAATGACTGTTAATACTCAGAAAATGAGGTACCTACTATGCTTGCTCCGACTCCGAATACCGTCTGCTCGCACTGCCACACGCATATGGCGTTGGCGAGCCGATACACGAAGCGGTGTTCCAACTGCGGTGCCACGACCGAGGCAGAAACGCCTGCGGTGAACAACAGGAGAATGGCGAATCTAACCTATACTTGTGGTAATTGCCATCTAAACCAGCCGTTCTACGGCGGGAAGATGCGATGCTCCAAGTGCCAAACTCCGATCGTGCCGAACGCAATGCCTCACACGACACACCGACATCAGCCAGTTCACTAAGGAGGTGGTCTATTCTACGACGGGGGCGGGACTTCCAACCGCCCCCTTGTGTTTACTTTATTTTTAATACATGCTACAATATTAAAAACACTAAATCATACGGCCGTATGTGAGCTTAACCCGACTAGGGGTTAAGCTTTTTAGTATAAACTAAAAAGTTATGCACAAGTTATTAACAGTCTGTTTTGGTTGTTAGATTAATTGATGTTTATAACTACAATATTTACTTTTCCAAAAAAACAAGTTAAACTAATAAAAAGAAGATCCAAAAGGTTAATTTAGTCCTTATCCTGCTGGATCTTTTTAATATTGCTTGGATAAGCAATAAAAAATTATTTCCCGCTTTTGTAAGGCTTAAAACGATGATTTTGGGTGTTAAGGGGCTTTACTTATTTTTTCAAACAAGCTATACTATTAATGTAAGGTTAATTAAGGACTAAAAAATATGAAAATTCAAAACATCGCACAATTTGACTCCATATAATTTTTGGCGTCTTTTTTTTATTTTTTATTTCTGGAGAAAATGGGTCAATTAAAAAACTGCCTAACTTTTTCTCTGGAAACTAAAAATTAAAAAATGAAAGGTGGTGAGAAAATATGAATGACAATATGCCTGTTGATAGGCAAAATGAAATGGAGAATAGTTTGGAAGATTTTGAAGAATTGGGAAATCCAGACTATCAAAAAGAGTCAGAAGGTGAATAAATAATTAACATCGCATTAGGAGGGGGTTGGATGTCCAGCGATGTGC
>SXGS01413282.1_pt1 | contig 23589 bp, 13 predicted proteins | sample 3174681 | NCBI WGS metagenome assembly SXGS01 (sample SAMN11356861, study PRJNA531348) | freshwater metagenome | isolation source: freshwater sample F1-80 | place: China: Fuxian Lake, Yuxi | collected 2017-12-25
ACCGAATGCGCCACTCTTGAAATATTCCGTCGCGCGCGCAAGGTCTGGTTTTTCCACAAACCGTTTCGTTCGAAACGCGCCATCGAATTTCCCCGTGGGATCAGTGATCGGATCGCCTTGCTCGACATATCCATAAGCCGTGGCTGGAAAAGTTGGCGTGATCGAAAAAGTCACAATACGGCTCGGGTCAGCTTCTACCAGGCGAAATCCAAGATCCACTTTCTGTGTAAACACAGATTGCGGTTCGATGATGTGATCGCTGGTCAGCACAGCGAAGATCGCATCGGGATCGCGCGCCGCAAGCACCGCCGCAGCGAAACCAACCGCGTTGAGCGTGTCACGCCCAACCGGCTCGCCAAGGAAATTATTGTGCGTAAGCCCATCAATTGCAGCAATCACATCCTTGGCATAACTGCGAGAGGCACACACCAATCTGTGATCCTTTACAACCAAGCCTTCCAATCTCTCGCCACTGATTTGCAACAAAGACTTTTTCTTCTTCTCATTTTTATCCCCGCTCTCAATGAAGGGGATCAACTGTTTCGGTCGGCTCGTTCGACTCATCGGCCAAAGTCGCGTGCCAGAACCACCGGCCATAATCATTGCATATCGATGATCCTGCGTCATCGCGTCATTCCCTTGGACGCAAGCGCCGCAGCGACAAGCGTGTTGGCGGTGGTCAAGTCAGGCTCGCGCTCGAGCGCAAGATCGATCAACGCGCGCGCGTCGATTCTGCTTTCGCCAAGTTGCACAAGCACATTCATTGCGTCCATCATTGCTGATGCGTTCAATGTTCCGGTGGCAGTGGACGGACTCGCCACGGCTGACTTTGATTCACCTTTGCGCGTTGGAGATTTTGAAGCAACGCTTGTCGACGCGGTCTTCGCATACGAATCCATTTTGTCGCGAAGTTCCAACACCATCGTCTCCGCAGTCTTGCGCCCAATTTCTGGCAGACTCATAAGCAGCGCGAGGTCTTTCATCACAATCGCTTCAGCGACTCGCGCAAATGGAATTGTCAGCGCGCGCAAAGCGCGTCGCACGCCGATGCCTTTGACTGTTGTGACCAACTCAAAAAACGCGCGATCTTTAGGCGATTGAAAGCCAATCAACTTCGGCCAGAAACTGGAACCTTGGCCTTGGGATTCCAAATAGTGCAATGTGTGAAAAGTTATGCGACCGCCGATGCGGGAAAACAACTCTGGAATATCCGCAGCGGGCACTGCGACTTCATATGCAATGTCCCCGACGACGACGAGAGCCGCCGTCTCTTCCACCGATTCGAGAATGCCTTCAATGCGGTTGATCATTGTTGCGTGCGAGTTTATCCGCTTGCGATCTGTTCGCCGCGTCCTTCAACTTCGGCATCGACCTTCGCGCCGAGCGCCGCGCCCATTTGGTCGCGCAATTTGAGCGTCCACGCGGATTCCTCGCCAGCCACAGGTGGCGGCACAACCGCCATAAGCCGCACGCGCGCGCGACTTCTGCGAAAGAGACTCCAGAATGGATTTCCACAAGGGGGGATACCGTCGAGCAAGAAAACCGCGACGGGAGTTTTTGTTCGGCCAGCGATCATCGCAAGCCCTGGATGGAAAAGTTGTATTCGCCCATGCGGACGAGCGATTTGCCCTTCTGGGAAGATTCCAATGACTCCTCCACTCGCCAAATGACGAAAAGCCTCGCGCAAGGCTGCAGAACCACCCGATTTCTCCACGGGGATGATTTTCAGCCGCCGCCAAAGGCTATTTAGCAGGGGGATCATCATCTCCCGCTCCATCATCCATCGAATCGGACGAGGGCAATACACCTGCAAGAGCACGGCATCTAGGCCAGAAACATGGTTCGACGCGACGATCAGCCCACCACTTGGCAGCACATTCGCCAAACCATCGCCGATCAACGGCGCGCCTTCCCAACGCGATCGGTGAAACCAGCGCACATAAAAACTGAGAATCGGGAGGATGAATCTCAGTACTCCTGAAAATCGTTCTATTTGAATGGTCGCATCACGCATATCAGTTTGGGTTTCGCCGTTATATTGGGGGAGATTTGGACTGAAGACAGATTGTGGGTTGAAGAAAGATGATCAACGAATAGGACTCGGATGCCTCGCCGCAAAGACATACAAACGATACTCATCATTGGCTCTGGACCGATTGTGATTGGTCAAGGTTGTGAATTTGATTATTCAGGAACGCAAGCATGCAAGGCTCTGCGAGAGGAAGGGTATCGCGTTGTGCTGGTCAATTCGAATCCTGCAACGATTATGACCGATCCCGCGTTGAGCGATCGAACTTATATCGAACCGATCACACCAGAAGCAGTCGAGAGAATTTTCGCAAAGGAGAAATCGCTCGGTCATCCAATTGATGCGCTCCTACCAACAATCGGCGGACAGACTGCGCTGAACTGCGCGTGCGTCTTGCACGATCGCGGCATTCTTGAAAAGTATGGCGTCGAAATGATCGGTGCATCACGCGAGGCGATTCGCCGCGCGGAAGATCGCGAAGCCTTTCGAGAAATCGTTCGACGACTCGGATTGCATCAGCCGCATTCAAAGACTGTTACAAACATCGAAGATGCGCGCACTTTTCTGGAAGAGATTGGACTGCCTGCAATCATTCGTCCTGCGTTTACGCTCGGCGGTTCTGGCGGTGGCATCGCATACAACTTGGAAGAATTCGAGGACATCATTCGCCGCGGACTTTCCGCCAGCATGATTGGCCAAGTGCTCATCGATCAAAGCGCGCTTGGATGGAAGGAATATGAACTCGAAGTTGTCCGAGATCACAAGGACAATTGCATCGTTGTTTGCTCGATCGAAAACATCGACGCAATGGGTGTGCACACGGGTGATTCGATCACTGTCGCGCCGATTCAGACCCTGACTGACCGCGAATATCAACGGATGCGCGATGCGTCTTTCGCAATCATGCGTTCGGTCGGCGTCGACACAGGCGGATCCAATGTGCAGTTCGCAATCAACCCAGCGAATGGTCAGATGGTTGTTGTCGAGATGAATCCGCGCGTTTCGCGATCATCCGCACTCGCTTCGAAGGCGACCGGATTTCCCATCGCGCGCATCGCAGCAAAGTTGGCAGTTGGATATTCGCTCGACGAATTGCGCAACGACATCACAGGATCGACGAGTGCTTGCTTCGAACCATCGATCGATTATGTCGTGGTCAAGATTCCGCGGTGGACATTCGAGAAATTCCCTGAAGCTGACGAAACGCTGACCACGCAAATGAAGAGCGTGGGCGAGGCTATGTCGATCGGCCGCACATTCAAAGAAGCGCTGCAAAAAGCAATTCGCTCTATGGAAGTCAAGCGATTTGGATTTGGACTCGATGCAAACGACAAATGGCTTGCAGGTCGCCGTGCAGCGAAAAAGGAATTAGCGGATGGATCGCTTCCAGTCTGGCCGATTCCCGAAGAACTTCTGCGCCGCAAACTGACTGTGCCAAGCCAGGGTCGACTTTATTTCGTTCGGTACGCATTGAAGATGGGATGGACCATCGAACAAGTTGCGCAATCAACTGGATATGACAGATGGTTCGTCGATCAGCTCAAGCAACTTGTTGAGTTCGAAGATGTTCTTTGCGCGGTCGATCGATTGGAAGATCTCCCCGCGGACTCGCTTCGCCGAGCCAAGCAATTCGGATATTCGGACGCGCAGTTGGCGTTCCTTTATCTCGGCGGCATTTCAACGAAGAACATCCTCGCCGTGCGAGCGCATCGCAAGCGGATGAAAATCGAACCCGTCTTCAAGTTGGTCGATACTTGCGCCGCGGAATTCGAAGCGGTCACTCCATATTTCTATTCCACCTATGAAACGCCAGTGATGAACGCTGGAATCGCCGTTGTCGACGATGAAATCCGCATTTCGCCTCGTCCCAAGATCATCATTCTTGGCGGAGGTCCAAATCGAATCGGACAGGGGATCGAATTCGATTATTGCTGCTGCCAAGCGGCATTCGCCTGCGCCGATATGGGCTTTGAGAGCGTGATGATCAATTCGAATCCCGAAACAGTTTCAACTGATTATGACACCAGCGATCTTCTCTTCTTCGAACCGCTCACGCTCGAAGATGTGCTGAATGTGATCGAGCGATTGAATGGCGGCGGTGTCGATGTGAAGAATCGTTCCGGTGGGGTTGCGGGTGTGATTGTGCAATTCGGCGGGCAGACTCCGCTCAATCTTGCGCACGGACTTCACGCGGCTGGCGTTCCGCTGATCGGCACGGGCATCGACTCGATCGACTTGGCCGAAGATCGTGATCGATTCAAAGCGATGCTCGAAGAACTCGGCATGAATCAACCGCCAAGTGGAATCGCGCGCAGCTTGAACGACGCGCTGCAAATCGCGCAGCGCATTGGATATCCCGTGCTTGTTCGTCCGTCGTATGTTCTCGGCGGTCGCGGTATGGAAACTTGCTTCGATGAAACAAGTCTGAAGCGATATATGTCCGAAGCGGTCGATGTCAGCGAACTTGCCGACCGCCCCATTCTCATTGATCGCTTTCTTTCTGATGCGATCGAAATCGATGTCGATGTTGTTTCAGATTTTATTCCAAACGAAGAGAGTCGATCATCGGCGATCACCCTTCACGCCAGCGAATCCAGAGCCGTGGTCTGCGGCGTGATGGAACATATCGAAGAAGCCGGCATTCATTCGGGCGATTCGACTTGCACAATTCCACCTTATTCCCTGCCGAAATCGATGGTTGATCGAGTTGCCGCTCAAGCACGCGCGCTCGCCAAGCGATTGAAGGTTCGTGGATTGATGAATGTGCAGATGGCTTGCAAGGATGATGTTCTGTACATCTTGGAGGTCAATCCTCGCGCGTCGCGCACCGCGCCATTTGTCAGCAAAGCAAAGGGCGTTTCGTGGGCGCGTGTTGCGGCGAAGGTGATGATGGGCGCATCCTTGGATCAATTGAATATTCACGAAACCGCCGACGCAAATTTCTTCTCGGTGAAGGAATCCGTTTTCCCATTTGCAAAGTTCCCAGGCGTCGATGTGATCCTCGGTCCAGAAATGCGCTCGACGGGCGAGGTGATGGGCGCGGATCGTTCGCTTCCTGTCGCATTCGCGAAGGCGCAGATGGCAGCGGGAGTGATGTTGCCGACAAGCGGTAAAGTTTTCCTTTCAGTTCGCGAAAGCGATAAGCGCGCCGCGATCGACATCGCACGCAGTCTTATTACGGCTGGGTTCACACTTATTTGCACTCGCGGAACGCACGAGTATCTTGCAAAGAATGGTATGAAATCCGAACTTGTCCCCAAGATTGCAGAAGGTCAAAGACCGAATGTCCTTGATCTCATCCGATCGGGCGAAATCGTGTTGATCATCAATACTCCAACTCGCAAGGGCGCCCACACAGACGAAGGGGGCATTCGCGCTGGTTCTGTCCGCTCTGGAACGCCGATCATGACGACAGTTGCAGGCGCGCGTGCCGCGGTGCAGGCGATTTCCGCTTTACAAATTGGCGCGTGGGATGTCTGCGCAATTCAGGATTATTTCCCACATCTCGCTCGGCCGACTTTGCCCGTGTCCGTTGCAACAATGACCATCTGATCGCTAATTTTCGAAGCAACGCTAGACTTCGGTACTCATGAACAGCATCATTCCACTGACTGGCGGCATCCCCCAACTAATCGCAAATGTGATTGTCATCCTCGTGATGATTCACGTTCTTCTTGGTGGTTGCGCATACGGAGTCATGTTGGAACGCAAGCTGAGCGCGTGGATGCAAGATCGTGTTGGTCCAAACCGCGTCGGTCCCAAAGGATTACTGCAACCGATCGCTGACGGACTGAAGTTCATTATGAAGGAAGAGCACACTCCCCATGGCGCGGATGCAGTGCTGTTCACTCTTGGTCCAGGACTGAGCATCATTCCAGCAATGGCGGCATTCGTCATCATCCCGTGGGGGGGGATTTTGGATCTTGGTTCGCTTCCTTCAGCGATCACCTCATTTCTTGGCATCGGTCCATCGCTTGTCAAAGTCGTTGGCGCAAATCTGAATGTCGGCGTGATCTATCTGATCGCAGTCACCAGTCTTGGCGTCTATGGTGTTGCGCTTGGCGGTTGGGCCAGCAACAGCAAGTTTTCATTTCTCGGCGGACTTCGCGCAAGCGCGCAAATGATTTCATACGAAATTCCGATGGGACTTTGCCTGCTTTGTGTGATCTTGATTACTGGATCGCTCGAGCCATACGCGATCATCACCCATCAACAGCAATTCAGTTGGAATGTGATTCAGCAACCTCTCGCCGCGATCCTCTTCTATACATGTATGTTGGCCGAATCCAATCGAGCTCCATTCGACCTTGCCGAAGCAGAGAGCGAATTGGTCGGTGGATTCCACACCGAATATTCGTCGATGCGTTTCGCGATGTTCTTCCTCGCTGAATATTTCCACGTCATCACTGGGTCGGCATTCTTCGCGCTTCTTTTCCTTGGTGGATGGAGCGTGAATCCAATTGGCGGACTCGTTCCTGCAAGTTGGAATTGGGATCTTCCACTTGTTGGAGGAATCGGCTTGATCATTCTGCAAATGGTTGTCATGCTTGCAAAGACAGCATTTATGGTCTCTTTCACTATGGCGATTCGTTGGACCCTGCCGCGATTCCGCTTTGATCAACTGATGAAACTCGCGTGGCAGGGGATGATCCCAGTCTCGATCCTTCTCTTGGCATCCGCAGCGGTTATGACCTATTACGGCATCACGCAATATATGTGGATCGCAACGGGCGCATGCCTGGCGATCATCTGGATCGCATTTCCATTTATGCCCCGTCAAGAGAATCCAAACCGACGCATCGCAATCATCGGCAGTCGCTTTTCGCCACTCGCCGACGAACGAGTGGTCACAGCATCAACCCATCCCATCGCGCTCAACGATGCGGCTATTCCAGATCCTCGTCAAGGGACGATGTCCATCCACTGATCCGTGCGCCTTTCTTTCCTCGATATTCTGCGCTCGATTTTCGCCCTTGCACGATTGGCGTTGTCGTCGAAGTTTCGTATGCGCAGCAGATATTGGAAATGGCGCGATGAGACTGCCTTCGGTTTGAAATCATCTTCGATTTCGCGCGGCGCTCGTTTGCATGCGATGTTGGAGTATGGCGCGTGGGTCGCTCGCATGCGACACCTCACGCGCTGACTTGCAATTTTCCATCATCATCGGTTACAGTTCGCTTGTGGCGCATCGCAGCGTCACATGCTCGAACAACTTATGTGTTTCTCTGCAGGCGCCGACCGAACTCCGACTCGACCGGCGCCTGCGATTTTTTCTGCCTGCGCTTTTTCTTGAAGCGGTGAATTCTGGTCATTCGGACATAGAATGCCAAGCGTGTCAAAAGTCAAAACAAGTTTCGTCTGCAACGAGTGCGGCGCAATCTCTCCGCGTTGGGCGGGTCGTTGTGTTGAATGTGGCGCATGGGATTCGGTCGAACCATTTCAAGGAAGCGACACGGAAGGTGATGACACATCTCGATCCGCTATCGATGGCGTTTCTCCATCCGCCGCACCAATGGCGGAAATTTCGCCACTCGAAGTTCCACGGTTGCCAACAGGCATCGACGAATTCGATCGAACGCTCGGTGGAGGATTGGTTCCTGGCAGCGCGGTCTTGGTGGGAGGTGATCCTGGAATCGGCAAAAGTACGCTCCTTTTGCAGGCGTTTTCCGCATTAGCGGCACGAGGCGAGCGCGTCCTTTATGCCAGCAGCGAAGAGAGCGCGCAGCAAGTCAAGTTGCGCGCGGAGCGAATTCTCGGCGAGATGACATCGACAACTCGCGACGCTAATTTATTTTTGCTCGCGGAAAGTTCTGTTGCGCGAATCACCAACGAAGCGCGCAGAGTCCGTGCGTCTGTGCTTGCCATCGACAGCATTCAACTCGTCCACAGACATGACGCAGACGCATTGCCAGGATCGATGACGCAGCTTCGCAGATGTTGCATGGAACTCGTGCAATTCGCAAAGACAACGGGGACGGTGGTGATGATCGTCGGTCATGTCACAAAGGAGGGCGACCTCGCAGGACCAAAGTTGCTCGAACATCTTGTCGATGTCGTGCTCTCGTTCGAAGGTGATCGTCATCACGCATACCGCCTCGTCCGAGCGAGCAAGAATCGATTTGGATCGACTCACGAGATTGGACTCTTCGAAATGACTGGCGAAGGATTGGCTGAAGTCGATGAGAGCGCGCTCGCGGCGGCGAATGCGACCGATGCAAGACCAGGAACTGCGGTTGTACCCGTGATGGCAGGCAGTCGAGTCTTGCTCGCGGAGATTCAAGCACTCGCAGTCGCTGGATTCCTCGGCAGCGCGAAACGCAAAGCAAGTGGAATGGACAGCGGTCGACTTTCGATGATGATCGCGGTTCTTGAAAAACATGGCGGACTTCGACTCGCAGATCAGGACATTTACGCAAGCGTCGCCGGTGGTCTGCGAATCATCGAGCCCGCGGCAGATCTGGCGGTTTGCTTGTCGATTGCCGGCGCACATTTGGCGCGCGCGCTTCCTCCGTCCACAGCGGTGCTTGGAGAAGTTGGTCTTTCAGGAGAAATTCGCCCCGTTCGAGCGCTCGATCAACGGGTTGCTGAAGCCATTCGCCGCGGTTGCTCGACTGTTCTTGTTCCTGCGGGCCAAACAGAATCAATCAAGCGGTATGGCAGTGCGATCGTTTCGATTCGCACCATTTCGCAGGCACTTGAACTATTATCACCAGTGTTCCGTGCGAACTGAATCGCTGAATCGCTGAATAAAAATTATGTCCGATTTCCTGACGATCGCGGGTATGTCCCGCCAAGATTTAATGCGGCTGATCGCTGCAACACAAAAGAATGTTCCAATTGCCGAAGGTCGATCCCCCAATCGAACATCACTCAACGGCCGAGTGATCGCAAACTTATTTTTCGAAGATTCGACGCGCACCCGTTGCAGTTTCGAGACCGCCGTGCATCGACTTGGTGGACAAGTCTTCAATCTGACTCCAAGCGGATCAAGCATCAGCAAGGGCGAATCACTGGTCGATACCGCGCGCAATATCGAGTGCATGGGAGTTGCGGCAATTGTTGTTCGCTGCGCAGTATCAGGTGGAGCGAAAATGGTGGCGGATGGAGTGAAGTGTCCAGTCATCAACGCTGGTGATGGACGCCACGAACATCCGACGCAGGCAATACTCGATGTCTCCACTTTGATGGAGGAATTCGGTTCTGTCGAAGGCCGAACGGTCGCGATCGTCGGCGACATCACCAACAGTCGAGTTGCTCGATCAGCCACTCACGCGCTTTCAACGATGGGAGCGCATGTGCGTTTGGTCGGTCCACCGACGCTGGTCTCAAAATCTTTTGAGCGAATAACGCAAGGTCCTGGCAGTATTTCGACGATGAGTAATTTGGATTCTGCCCTCGATGGGGTTGATGCTGTAATGATGCTGCGCGTTCAATTCGAGCGTGCGGCAGGAGGAGCAGTTTCCAGTGATTATCGCCAGATGTTTGGGCTCACACCGCAGAGAATCGCAAAGCTCGCTCCTCATGTCATTATCCTGCATCCTGGACCAATGAACCGAGGGATTGAAATTGACGATCGAGTTGCCGATGACCCTCAGCGAAGCCGAATTCTCCGTCAAGTCACCCACGGTGTTGCGGCTCGAATGGCAGTATTGGAAATGGTTTTGTCGGATTTTGGTTCAGAAAAGTCCGTTGGGGCAACCGCCATTTCAACGGTCGCAAACCGTATTGAAGTCTGATGCTTCAATGGTCGATTCTTTGAAACCGCTCTTGAAATAAGTCTATAACCCTTAACGATCTTTCTCGCTATTATTTTGCTTTCGAAACGAATTGATTTCAAACTGATGTTGCCCCATATGTCTTGCATATCGAAAGAACAATTCAAACCCACTCATCCAATTCTTTCTTGCTTGGCAACTGTTGCATTGATCTTCGCAATTGGTTGCGAAACCGATTCGTATATGAATCCAAGTGTCACCGGGTATTACGAAAACACACCAACAACCATGCCGGTTTTGGATCGAATTGATGTGATCGAAGCGCCAGAAGAGCCACTTGGAGTGACTGGTCCACCAGAGGCACAGGATCTGATCGCGAACACTCTTCAATATCGTCTTGCTGCTGGTGACGAAATTGGAGTCGAAATCTACGAGTTAATCACTGTTGGTAGAACAGAATCTGCGCTTCGAATTGTCGATCAAGGCGGATACATCCGTCTACCGACGATCAATGAAGTGAAGGCAGCGGGACTGACTCTTGAAGAGTTGCGCGAAGCTATCCGAGTGAAGTTGGAAGCCTTCATTAAAAACCCAGTCGTGACTGTTGATATTCAGAAGGGGCGAAGTTTTGAATTCACAATTCAGGGGGCGATTCAGAATGCAGGAATCTTCGCTCTCAACAAACCAAATTTTCGACTGACAAATGCAATCGCCTTGGCGGGTGGAGCAGATGTCGTTGCTGAACGCGTGCTTGTTGTGCGAGCGATGTCAACGGAAGAGGATGTTGAAAGCGCTTCAAAGATCGACTCCGCGGCAAATTCGTCAAGTGCTACACCGCAGACAACAGATGGATCTAGTGGCGCGAATCCCTCAAATTCAGGGCAAATTACGCCGCCTTCAACCCCATCTTCACCTTCAGGTACGACTGCGGCTCCAGTGGATATCGAATCGCTGATCAATAAATTGAGTGAAGGGGAACCAGCGCCAACGCCAGCGCCAACGCCAGCGCCAGCGCCAGCGCCAACGCCAGCGCCAACGCCAGCGCCACCACCAACGCCAGCGCCAGCGCCAACGCCAACGCCAGCGCCAGTTCCAACATCTGGGTCTGCACTCGAACCCGTGCCGGGAATCGAGCCCGAGTCCGCACCCGCGCCCGCACCCGCACCCGCACCAAGTCCAGGTGCTGTCAGCGGCACGCAAACTCCTCCTCTTGTTGACATCGATACCCTCGAACCTATTTCTGTCACCGATGCCCCCAAAGTCAACGCGCAGAATGCAACTCAACAGACACCAGCTTCGCAACTTTCCAACGAAGGTGACTCATTCATCTTCGATGTGAACAGTCAACAATGGGTTCGAATCCGCGGAGCGAATATTCCAAAGCAAACAGAAATTGTTTCAGATCAAACGAAACCAACTCCAACTGGAACCGCAATCACTGGCGAGGCGGCCAAATTGGGTGACAGTTCGAGTGCGAACACGAAAGATCCGCGCGCAATCTTCAAGACTCGAATCATCGAAGTTGACTATGACCGACTTGTTCGTGGCGATCCATCACAGAATGTTGTTGTCCGACCAGGCGACGAAATTTTCTTGCAATTTCCACCGATCGGTGTTGTTTATATTGATGGCGAAATCAGCCGACCTGGAGTTTTTCAGTTGCCTTCGTACGGTCGTCTGACTCTCAGCCGTCTCGTTGCCGCAGCTGGCGGATTGACTGAAATCGCAATTCCAGAACGTGTTGACTTGGTTCGTCGACTTCCTGGCGGTCGAGAAGCAGCAATTCGGGTCAATTTGGGGGCGATCCGAAATATGTCAGAACCGGACATCATTCTGAAAAAGGATGATCATGTGATTATCGGAACCAACTTTTGGGCAACCCCGCTCGCTGTATTCCGCAATGGACTGCGCATTACTTATGGATTTGGCTTTTTATTGGACAGAAATTTTGGTAATGACGTCTTCGGTCCACCGCCTGACAATCTCAGTATAAGCAGGTGAAATCAAGTCAATTCGGAGGGTTTGACTGCAAGCGGATAGTTGAAACGGTCGAACTATTTACTACCTAATGATGTAACTCTCAGTTGTTCGTCGCATTTCAATGTCACAATAGTGCATTCACATTGTCAGCAACCATAAGCCAATCTCATTTATCGAAGCCCGCCGATCCAACTGCGGGGGTCACTGTATCCAATACGAAACTCATCACTGCGTTGTGCATTCTGCTCGCACTCTTTGGCGTGGTCTTCTTCGATTTCTTCCGAAGGCAATTTATGTTCGCGTGGACTCAGCCTAGTGATTGGGGTCACACGCTTCTGATCCCCGTGGTTTCTGGGTATTTCATATGGCTACGGCGCGCGGAATTGACTCGACTTGAACCATTCAAGCAGTGCTGGTGGGGATTGTTGTTGGTGGCGATTGGGGTCGGTTGGTATATGGTCTGTGTCTTTGGCCCAAAGCCTTTGTTTCACCACAACATTATTTCTGCAGGCGTGGCGTCAGCGATCTTTGGATCTGCTTGGCTGTTCTTCGGAACCGCCGCGATGCGTTGGCTCTGGTTTCCACTTGCTTTTACTTGCATCTTTGGGCAAACCCTTTCCGAAGTCTTGCTCAATAAGGTCACCTTTCAGATGCAGGATATTGCCGCATATGGAGCGCATTTCTTGTTGACCGTGATCGGAACCGAAGTCGATCGAAGCGGAAATACGTTGACTGTTTGGTCCGATGGCGTCGCTCATCCACTGAATGTTGCCGAAGCTTGTTCTGGAATGAGAATGCTTGTCGCCTTCTTGGCGCTTGGAGTTTTTCTTGCGTATACGAATCTGAAGGTTTGGTGGCAGAGAACACTGCTCGTTGTATGTGGCGTGCCGATCGCCATTCTGGTCAATATGATTCGTATCGCATCAATGGGAATACTGACGCAATACGATCAAAACTTTATTGACGGAGAATTTCACGAACTCGTCGGAGTTGTTTGGATGTTGCCCGCGCTTTTTCTTTATCTGGGGACACTGTGGGTGATCCGCAATCTGATGGTTGATGAAACAGAGGTGAAACTTGCGGTTTAATCCTGCCATTCGACTGGCATTCGCTTCTATTGTGATTGTGTTGATTGCATCAGCGATTGGTTTCCGTGCCACCGTCTCTTCGCTCAATTTCTATCTTCGCAAGGAAGCGGTCCCGCTTCGCGAATCTCTCGACACCATCCCAACGAAAGTAGGTCAATGGAAGCGCGTCGGAATCGACTCGCGTCTCGGCGAAACGATGGTCGAAAGTCTTGGCACTCGCTTCTATTTGGATCGGCAATATGCAATCGATGGCAATCCCGCCAACGGTGTGTTGGCATTGCACATCGCCTATTACACAGGAATGGTCGATGCAGTTCCACATGTTCCAGAGCGTTGCTGGGGAGCTGCGGGCTTTCAAATGGTCAACCAACCTGTGAAAAGACTCATTTCCATCGATCGATCAAAGTGGGATTTGGTTTCTGGGCCAACGAATATGGCCACTGGAGAGATTTATCCATCAGCGCCTGTTGTTGATCCAGTAACTCGGCGCGAGGAATCAGTCTATTTACCAATCGGCGAGACCGAAATGTCGGTCACAGTCTTTCAGGACGACGCCAAGCCCGATTTTCGCCTAGTTGGTGGCTATTTATTTATCGCAAATGCTCGACTTACTTCTTCGCCCTATGTCGTGAAGACCTATGCCTTTGACCTCACCAGTCGCTATTCGTATTACTGTAAAGTTCAATGCTCAATGGTTGTCAAAGGTGGAGATCAGCAAGTCGAAAAATGGGCTGAGCTCACCACAGATTTTCTCTCAGAATTACTCCCGACACTCATGCGTCGACTGCCCGACTGGACACTGATCGAAGCCTCGCAATCTAAGGAATTATAAACAATGGCAACACTCTCAAAGAAATCAAAGATAAATAAAAAGTTCATCATGCTTGTTAGTGGATTCGTTTTGTTCGCAGCTGTCGTTCTTGGGGGCATCTTCTATTGGTCATACAGCGCAGCACCAGAACGGAATGTCAAGATGGGTGATGCACTGGTTTTGGAAGCGAAGGCCGCAGAAGGTGCGGGAAATTTGGATGAGGCGTACAAGAAGTATCAGGATGCGATCGGACGATATGGCCGGGCCATCAGTAAGAAGCCAAACAACTTGGAGTATGTCCAGAAAGTGATCGATGCGCTTGCTCTCATGACGCCAAAAACTTCAGGAGATGCTCAAGAACTTTATCAAAAGCGAGAAGCGTATATGCAAAGGCGTACGCGTTCTGCCCCAGAGAATGGAGAAGTCTGGTTGCAACTCATCTATTCTCTCAACGAGCGAGCGGAGTTGTTTAATCAAATGGATATGTGGAAGAGAGTCGCGGAAGTTTCTCAAGATGCACTTGAACGAGTTTCTCCATCAAACCCGCAGACTGCCACTATTCAAAGTTTGGGAATTTGCGCAGAATTGAATCGAAGCGAAATTTTAACGGCCGAAGAACGAACGGCGGCAGAAGTAGCTGCAGAAGAGTTTCTCAAGACAAATCCCAAAGACGCTCTCGTTTGGTCAACTCTTCTTCGCGAAATCGCATTTGATACCCAACGCATCATGCTGGCAAATCGAACTTCCGAAGCAATGGCTCGGTCCAACAAATTTAACGAATTGCTTGTTCAGGCAAAGTTGAACTTGCCATTCAGTGGTGAAATTAGTGTCGCGGAATTGCAGAATCTTCTCTTCCAAAGAAAAAGCCAAAATCCACTCGCCACTCCGAAAGCCATTCAGTCGATTCTCGACGCTCTCTTGTGGAAAGGTGGCAACCGAGATGCAAAGGAGTTTGGAGAATGTTCAACTCTGAATGGGAATCAATTAGTCAATCTTGCAAATATTGCGGCCGCTGTCAATGACAATATCGCTGTTGAGCGTTCGATGGAATCTCTGCAGGGTTATTGTGATCGATTTCCTAATTCGCTTGTTGAGTTAAATACACTTGGAAAACTTCAGGCGAAGTCAGATCAAGTCCAGAAAGCCGAAGCCACATTCGAGAAAGTGCTCGCCATGCCATCTCCGAAAGTGTCGATGCTTGCGGCATTCGCTGATGAAATCAAATCAGAAGCGCTCCAAGAGATCTTCGGACTGGAATTTACAAGGTGGGAAATCGCGACTCTGCCAGCTGAAAAGGCAGCTCAATTGGTGAAAGCCCAAAGTGTTCGAGATCGCCTTGGTAAAGTTCTCGCAGGACGCGATACCGATCTAGCACTGCTTCGCTTGGATGCCAAATTGGCATTTGCCCGTGCAGACTATTTAACAACTGTAACAAAGCTTGAGGAGATTTTTGCTAGGCAGAAGGATGTCCCTGCCGATCTGTATTACCTTTCTGTCGTCAGCTTGAATTCCCGCGGCGAGCAGGGGGCGGCACTCACAAAGATCATCCAAGCGCTGGATGAATATCCGCAAGTTGGGCAGTTTTATTTGGTTCGCGCAGGGATTGAAATAAGGCTCGGTCGGTTGATGGATGCAAAGCGCACGATCGCAAGTTTGCTCGCACGCGATCCAGAGAATGTCGAGGGGTTGAAAATTATGGCGGAGCTAAAGAAAGTTTCAAGCGATGGCGCGGTCAATCTGACCGACCAAGTTGTCAAGATAATGGGTGATGCCGAACTATCGGCAAACGAAGGGAATATCGAATCTGCCGTGCAGCAAATTCGTGATGCAATGGTCACCTATCCAAAAGAATTGCGCCTCCAGCGAACCCTATGTCAGTGGCTTCTCTTTCAAGGAAAAAACAAGGAAGTGCAGGATTCTCTTGCGCAGTTTTTGGTGGACTCTCCAGACGATCAAACTCTGAAGCAGTTGCAAATTCTTGCAACGATGCCATCTGCTTTGGATCGACTTAATGCGTTTGTCAACCAGCCAAAACTCGACGGAACGTTCGCTCAAGAGGATGAAAAGGCTGTTGTATTAGCAGTGGCGCTTACAAATTTGCGTGACAGTTTAAAGCAACGACTTCAAGCGGCAAGCGAAGAGACTAAGCCTGCGATTACAGCCGAACTCGCGGAGATCACCGCCGCTGCGAAGGTTGCTCTCGCAAAGGCGACGCAGTTGGCGCCTGGAGACATTACATTGTTGGATAAACTTTATTCAGAGTCAGTCGCGGATAAAAATCCAGCTGCTGCTGATCAGTTGGTCTCACTCGCGGAAAAGAATTGCAAGGATCCAACAATTGCCGTTCTTCTTCGAGGTCGGATTGCTCTTGAAAAGAATGATTCGGTCAAGGCGGCGGAATTTTTTGAAGAGGCCGCCTCGATGCCAGGAGCATCCGCAGCCGTGTACCGATTGTTGGGTATTGCTCTTGATAAAAATGGCGATATTGAGGGAGCAACCGAAGCATTCGCAACTTCATATGAGCGCCGTCCGAACGATCTCGTGACAATTCAGCTTTATGTGCAGAATTTGGTTCGTTCTGGCCAAATGCAAAAAGCGCGTGCAGTAATGCGAAGCGCGATGCTCGCAATGCCAGAATCGAACGGAATTCGAAATGCGCACCTCGATCTCGAGGCAATCTATGGCAATCGCGCAGAGAGCATTCTAGAACGCAAGAGAATGTTTGCTGTTCGCCCGGCAGATGTTGATAATGCGCGCCAGTTAATGAAGCTGCTCGTTGAGTCAACTCCAACTCGAGAATTCATTGTTAACGCAGACGGTACTGCCGTGTTTCCTCAGGCAGCATGGGATGCGATGGATAAGGCAAGTCAACAGCGAGAACTTGAACTTATCGCTCAGGCAAATGAAGCCGAAGCGCAGATGTTGTATGAATCTTTACTGAAGATCAACCCCAGCGACCATAATTCCACGCGGATTTATGCCTCCTCGATGCAGCGCGCTGGTCGTGGCACAGAAGGGGAAGCACTCCTTCTCGCTGCCGCGCAGAAAGCCAGCGGCGTTGATGCTTGGCAATATTGGGCGGAATTAGCGGAGTTGCAAGTTTCAATGGGGCGCGCTACCGATGCGAGCACGAACTTCAATAAAGCGCTTGAACTCGACACAAGTAAATCATCAGACGCGGCGCGTGTCATCGCTGGAATATGGATTGAACGGCGCGAGCCAAGGCTTGCTCTTCAGGTGTTGGAACCCGCAAATGCCAAGCAGCCGAATATTGATATGTCCCGAAAAATTTCCGCTCTGCGTTTAGAAACAAGAGACTTTGCCGGCGCGCGCGCGATGAGTGCGGAAGTTGCAAAGTTGGCAGGTGAAAATTCATCGTTTGGCGATAAGTTGTTGGTGGCGGATATCGCCAACGCGGAATTGGAAGAGTCCTTTTCTAAATCAGACGCAGCCGAAACCAAGCGCATCACCGCAGAATTCCTGAAAGCCATTGACGAATCCATTCGAGTTCAACCCTCAAGTGCGTTGCCATTCATTCTGCGCTCATCATCTTTTCAACGACAGTTTCAGCGCAGTGGCGATGTCGAATTTGCGCGCAAGGCAATCTCCGATGTTCAGCGGGCAATCGAATTAGAGGGTAATTATTGGCCTGCTACAAGATTGCTCGCTTCGATTCAACTTGACAGCAACGACATTGCGGGCGCGATACAAACTGCACGCAAATTCATTGAGCAAAACCCTCGTTCGGATGAAGCGCGCCGAGCTTTGATTGCATATCAGTTGACAGCTGGTGATTATGTTGGAGCCATTCAAACAGTGCAAGACATTCTTGTATTGGAGCCGAGAAATCCATCGTGGATTGCCACTTTGGCTGAAACGCATAACACCGCATCGCTTCGGCTGGAGGCAGCCAAAGACAACGAGTTGATATTTTCACTTACCAGGAATCCTGGCGCATTGACACAATCGATTTTGCTTCGTGCAATGAATTCTCCGCCTGATTTCGAGGGAATTCTGAATGCGTTGAAACTAGCTCCAGCACTTGTTCCAACAACACCCTTTTTCCAAATGATTGGAGCGGCGGCAATCGCAGGTACTGCGACGACCGAGGCGCAGAAAAACCAAGGCATAGTTCAATTGCGTGAGATGTACAAACTGGTCGGGCCTGCGAAGGGTACGATCACTGATCCCTGGATTATTGCTGCAGGGACGCTCTTCCCTCCAGAAACATCTCAAAAGTTGGAACCATTTGTCTTAGAAGCTTGCGCTAACAACCCAGATAGCCCTCTTTGCCGAGCTCTTGCGCAGAGATTCCTGGATGCGGGCAGTTCTGGAATTCCAAAGGCACTTGAGTATGCGAAGCGAGCTCTTGAGCTCGCCACAAACGACGAGGAGAAGTTCAATGCATACCGCGTCTTGGGTGGCGCGGAATATAAAGCTGGAAACAAAGTTGAAGCGGCGAAGTGGTTTGAGCAGTCTCTAACAATTAAGAGTGACGATTTGGCCGCAATAAATAACTTGGCATTTCTCGAAGCCAAGGTCCTCAATAAAATTCCGCAGGCGGTCGAAAGAGCGCGCAAAGCATTTGCGACGAATCAAAGTAATCCAGATCTAATGGACACTCTTGGATTCGCACTTATGAAGGCTGGGAATATTCCAGAGGCGTTAAGCCTGATTCGGCGTTCGGCTCGGGCTCAGCCTACTGCTATGGCGTATGGGCATCTTGCTGAAGCGCAATTCATTTCTGGTCGAAAAGTGGAAGCGCAAGAATCACTCGAGCGCGCTCGGGCACTTCGGCCAGATGCTGAAGCACAGGAACAGATTGACCTCGTCGCTAAATCACTTGCCGCCGGATCTGGCGGCTGATTGGAAACAGAAATTACAATGCCACCAAGCCCATCCAACGCAACAACTTCCTCAACGCCTGCGCGATCAACGAATCAGCCGAGTCGCACCCCCAATCGTGGTGTCACGATTGATCCGATCCGTATCCTCCGCCAAAAATGGAAGGCGATCATTTATCTGGCAATCGGTGGCGTCTTTTTCTCTGGCATCTTTTATGTCGGGTCTTTCTATCTGTATCCCATTTATAGTGGTCAGGTTGTTTTGCGATTACGTCCCCAGTTGGGAGATGCCAAGGAAATTTTTGGAGAGGCCACCACTCAGGAAGAAACCGTCGCTCGACTCGCTCAAACCGAAGCGCAGCAAATGGTGATGCGCAGCGTCTTGGTCAATGCTGTGTCAAATCGAGATGTCCTCAAGACAAAGTGGCATGAATATTACCTTGATGAAAATGGTCGGTTTGATACTGAAGAAGCAGTTGACGATCTCATTCGTGAAATTTCATCTGGGCATAAGCGTGGGACTCAGTTCTTCGCGCTGTATTGGTCGGCGCATGTTCCAGGAGATGTTCCTATTTTGCTGAATTCGATTTCAGAAACATATCTTGCAGAATTGAAGGGCGAAAGTAGCCGAAAATTTAACGAAATTAAGTCCGTCTTCCTGAAGAAACAGTCGGAACTTGACACGAAAATTGATGAATCAAAGTCGGCGGTTCGGCGATTCATTGTTGATGGGAACATCCCATCATTTGTTGAGGACTCGCAACAATCACAGCAGGGGCTTCAAGAGCTTCAGAGATTGATCGCAGAAACAACGATGGATCTCAGTCTAGTGAAGTCCCAAAGAGGACAGATCGATGCGAAGTTGAAAGGGCGACTCGAAGCGTCACAGGACGATGTTCGCAAGGCCGAAGGAGATCCAGCGCTTTTACAGTTGATGCGAGATATCAACGATCTCACGATCAGCATGCAGAGCAAGAAGGCTCGGTTTGGACAGATGCATCCCGAGGTTCGCTCTGGCGAGCAAACATTAGCTTCCGCCGTAGCTCAAAAAGAGAAAGTCCTCGAAGATATTGTGCGGCGGGATCTGAACGGACAATTCAAAAGTATTTCCGATCGTCAAGGTGGTCTGGAAGACCTTCTGATCAAACAGACAGGAGACTTTGAGGTTGAACGAAAACGAATTGAGGAATTGGCCGCCCGCATTTCTGATTTGGAGGCGATGAAGGATCGCCAAGATCGATTGGAAGAGGAGCGGGGCATCATTACCAAGACGATCAGCGAACTAGATCTTGCGCGAGCTCGAGAGGATTCGATCCCAGTATCAATTGCACAAAAAGCATTGACACCACGCGAAATTTCCTTTCCCTATTGGAAGATTGTTCTCCCAGGAGCATGGTTTGCAGTCTTCGCGATCGGTATTGGCGTAATTTTTTTACGAGAGTTTCTCGATCAAAGAGTTCGATTCGCCAGTGAACTCGCTAGCTTGGCAAATGGAAAAATCCTTGGCGTTATTCCAGATTTGGCCGACGATGAATCAAGCCCAAACAAAGTGGACTTCGTCGTGCGTGAATCGCCCCAGTCAGTTTTGGCGGAAAATTATCGCCAAATTTCGACCAATTTACTGAAAGCACTTTCTGATGATATTGGCGGAGTTATTGGAATTTTCTCTGCGATGCCTGAATCTGGAGTGACCACCATCATCTCCAATCTCGCATCGAGTGCGAAGGTTGTTGGCAAGAAAGTGTTGGTCATTGATACAAATTTCCGAAAGCCCGAAGTGGCTCGCATCTTCGGCGTCTCAGAAGACGTTCCAGGACTGAGCGACCTGCTCTCAGGGAAAGCAGAATTCAATAATGTGATTCAGTCATCTGCATATGGCATTGATGTCATCAATGTAGGGCAAGGTCGAATGATCGAACTTCTCAACACATCCAAGATGTCAGAAATGATGGATATGGCTCGCGAAAAGTATGACATCATTTTCCTCGATACTGCTCCAGCCGGCATCGCGGCTGAAGCGATTGTCGTTGCGAATCGAGTCGACGCTTCGATCCTTGTTGTCCGCGCGATGCGCGATCAGCGAGGACTTGTCACTCGACTTGTCGGTCAACTTTCAGCGCAAAGAGGTAAGTTTATTGGAGCAATTCTGAATCGCCCCGAGCAAACTGCTGGCGGTTATTACCGCAAGAACGCACAAGTCATGGTCGGATATGGAGCATCACCTTCAAAAGCGACTCCTGCAGCGGGAACTGCCTGACATTATGTCGTCTCAGGACCTCCTAACTAAGATTGAAGTGCTTTCACCAGCGGTTGTCCCTGTGCACACAGTCTTCGTTGATGCCGTTGAAATGTTGAATGTCTTTGCTCCGGTGTTTATCGCGGGCTTTCTCATCACGCTTGCTGCGACTCCAGTTGTTCGTCATTTGGCGCTCATCGTTGGTGTCATTGACACTCCTGACGCGCATCGCAAACAGCATAAAGCGCCAGTGGCGTATCTCGGTGGAGTGGCCGTCTTTATCGGTTTTATGGCAGCAATGCTCGTCGGTTCTATCGCTCTCGATGGCGAATCTGCAGATCTTGCTCCTGTGCCAATTTCAATTCTTGTCGGAGCGACGGCAATTGCTTTGACCGGTCTTGCGGACGATATTTGGAAGTGGGACGCTCGATTGAAAATCGCAGGTCAGCTTGTGGCAGCTGCGGCATTGGCGTATTCCGAAATAGGAATCGGCGTAGTCACTGGTTTTCTTCAGCCATTCTTGGGGCCTGCCAATGATGAACTCTTCCATCTGGGTTCGATAGTCATTCTCAACGCAACGCTTTATTACTGGGTGGGAACCGCGTTCTTGGGATTCGTCATCATCGGCGGATGTAATTCAGCGAATTTGATTGATGGACTCGATGGTCTGCTCACTGGCACAACCGCAATTATGTCTTCTGGATTCCTTGCAATCAGCTTGCTCCTCGCGTCGACAGTGATGATTGAAGATCCATCGACGAGTTTTGTTGGAGTTCGTGTCGCATTATCACTCGCACTCCTTGGAACCATGCTCGGCTTTCTTCCGTGGAACTTCAATCCCGCGGTTATTTTTCTAGGAGATTGTGGGAGTTTGCTGATTGGCTATCTCTGCGTCACAACAATCTTGCTCTTCGGCGAGCAAGGAGCGCCAAGCCTCGTGGTCGCTGGCTTCATCATCTTTGGATTACCAATTACTGATACGACTCTCGCAATCATCCGACGCAAGGTCGCGGGAGTGTCAATGAGCACTCCAGACGCGCAACACATTCATCATCAGATCAAACGACTCTTTGGATCAGTGAAGAAATCAGTTTTCGCGCTCTATGGCATCACATCCATCTTTACCGTGATTGGAGTTGCAATCGCATCTGTGTTGCTCTTGACGGGAACGCGCGTCTTGGTTGTCTATTCGATTGGAATCGCTTTCTTCGGATTTGTCATATCTGTTGCAGTCAAGATCGCCTTGATTCAACGCGCGAAGTCCGAATTTGCTGATCAAGATTTGCAAACGGCAAGTGAAAGTATCTCTGTCAGGACAAGTACGAAGTCAAGTACTCAGACAAGTACACCCGCGAGTTCGGATCAACCGGCGTGAGCGACGGCGATTCGGGTCATATCCCAGTTCTTTTGAACGATGTTCTGCAGTCAATTGCTCCCAAGCGGGGTGATTGTTTTGTCGATGCGACCGCTGGACGCGCAGGACACGCCAGCGCGATCGCCGCCGCAATCAATCCTGGTCGCATTCTTCTCTTGGATCGCGACAAGGAAAATCTTGCTTATGCCGAATCATGTGTTCGGGCGGCGGCGCCCGATTCGCAGGTCGATGCGGTCCATGGCGATTTTCGAAATATCGCGGAAATCGCTAAAAAGCAGGGGATTTGCGCAGATATTGTGTTGGCGGATCTCGGCATCTCAAGCAATCAACTCGATCAACCAGAACGAGGTTTCGGATTTCAGAAAGATGGTCCGCTCGATATGCGGCTCGATCGTTCCTCTCCATACTCGGCCGCGGACATCGTTCGCGATCTTTCAGAGTCCGATATTGCTGACTTGATTTTCAATCTTGGCGAAGATCCTTTCGCAAGATTGATTGCGCGGAAAATTGCACAAAGTCGCTCGCAAGCGCCGATTATTACGACGGCGCATTTGGCTCGACTTGTGCGCGAGGCATATGGCTCGCGCGCCCGTGATTCCAGATTGCATCCAGCTACTCGGACCTTCATGGCCCTCAGGATCGCGGTCAACGACGAACTGAAGGCTTTGGAAGATCTTCTGAAGTCGATCGCTTCGGCGATTCGCTCCACGAGTGTTGGGTGGCTTTCGTCGGAAGCGCGGGTTGCGGTGATTTCCTTCCATTCATTGGAGGACCGTCAAGTCAAGCGAACATTCGTCAGCCTTGCGGACGAAGGACTCGTTCACAGGGTGAATCGCAAGCCATTGATCGCCGGTGATTCTGAAATCTCCGACAATTCAAGGGCAAGATCAGCAAAGCTTCGCACAGTCAGCCGCATCGCTCAACAGTAACTCGCTCGCTCACTCGCTCGACAATCTCACCCAAGACAACAAGGACGTTGCAACAATGACACGTGAACACAAACTCGCCGTCGTACTCGGATTCGGACTCCTCCTCTTCGTAGGAATTCTTGTTTCAGATCATTTTTCGGCAACACAGCGGCGCAGTCCAGCCGATCTTGCTGCCAACACAATTCGCGAAGTTCGACCAGCTCCTCCGGTTTCCATTCAAACGATTCAGGTCAACAATCGTGCTGGTGTGAATGCTGGAAATGGCCAACTTCCAAATGGACAAATGCTTGTAGGTGGAGAAACGTCCGCCATTCCAACAGGGTTGATTCCAACACCTGCCCCACAAGCTGCGTTGGTCGGTGTGCCAGCGGAACTTTACACGCTCAAGGATGGCGAGACGCTTTATAAAATCTGCCAGACGAAATATGGAAATGGAAATCTCTGGAAGGAACTCGCCGATTTCAACAAGGCGACAATTTCCAATCCAACCAAGCTTCGCAAGGGATCTACGATTCGCTTGCCATCAGTCAGTGTGCTTCGAGGCGAAGTGACTCCACCCGCAGTTGCAACCGTCGTGCCTGC
>SXGS01463235.1_pt1 | contig 23589 bp, 18 predicted proteins | sample 3174681 | NCBI WGS metagenome assembly SXGS01 (sample SAMN11356861, study PRJNA531348) | freshwater metagenome | isolation source: freshwater sample F1-80 | place: China: Fuxian Lake, Yuxi | collected 2017-12-25
CATGCGGGTCAGGAGGGCGCCCGCGACCGTGCATACGACCGCCAGACGCAGCAGTTCTGGTCGTTCCTCCTGTGCCAGCCAGTAGACGGTGAGAGAGAGCAGGAGGCCCCAGAGGACACAGACCTCGACGTAGAAGGAGGTTTGCAGCACGGAAATCGGGCCGTCGGCACGGATCACGTCGCGCAGAATGCCGCCCCCCGCGCCGGAGATCACCGCGTACAGCGGCCCCCACAGCCAGAGGGGCTCGGCCCACGAACGCACCGCGACTGCGAAACCACTGCGAAGGCGGCCAGACCCAGCGCATCAGTCACCTCGTAGAGGTTGCGGACCGAGACGATGCCATCTGCCCGAAGGCGGCGGTCGATCGTCGCAGTGACCGCTGCGATCATGACGGACGGCAGACGGTACAACGCGAAGCAGGTAAGGACCGTGCCGAGAACGAGCAGCAGGGGCAGTGGCGAGGCCAGGATTCCGATCGGGCACCGTGCCAACAGGAGGTCGCGCAGCACCCCGCCGCCCACCGCGGGCAGCACCGCCAGCACGAACGCGCCAAACAACGAATACCTCTCACGCCGGGCGATCAGAACGCCGGAGAGCGCGAATGCAACCGTGCCGAGAATGTCGAGTGCATTGAACCAGCGCGTCGCGGCGGCGAGCCGCAGCAGGACCGGCGCTGTCGCCTGCTGGCTCAGTGCCGCCACGGTGCCGTTGGCACGCAGCCGCTCCGGGGCGCCGTTCAGCACCGCGATCGTCGCCGCATCCACGCGCGGCGTGGCGAAGCGAATGTGGAGCTCATGGACCTCGACAGGCACCGGCTGCGCCTGAACGAGTTCCGCGGCCTCGGGTCGTTGAGCCACCGCCTCCAGTCCCGCCAACCGAGCGGCGACAAAACCATCCAGCGTTCCCGCCAGCACCTCGTCGAGGTTGTCAAGTACATTATGCCTATCGCGGATCAGGCCGGCGAAGCGCGCCTCGGCAAGCAGCGCCCGCACCCGCGGGCCGTGGTCTATATCCCGGCTGACACCGATCCGCAGGCCGCCCTCGAGCGCGCCGCGCAGCGCTTCAGGGCCGCTCTCTATGATTGTCTAAACCCGCGCGGCGAGGAAGAGATGTCGACCCGCCGGTGGTAGGGCAGCGACAGCGTCGTTCCGGGCGCGGGCGTGGTGCCAGTGATGACGGGCAGGGCGAGGGCGGGACGAGCACGACCGAGCTGGCCCGGGAGACTCAGAACCCGGTCGCCAACATGATCAGCGTGCCCTTCCAGAACAACCTTAATTTCGGCGCAGGCCTCGACCGCGACATGGTGTGGATCATGAAGATCCAGCCGGTGATACCGTTCTCGTTGAGCGAGGATTGGAATCTTGATTACCCGTACGATCGTGCCGATCATCAACCAACCCACACTCGGCGCGGGGACCGAGCACGCCTTCGGCATGGGCGACATCAACCCCTCGGTGTTCCTCTCGCCAGCCGTGTCGCAAGGGTTTGTCTGGGGTGTCGGCGTGACGACGACGCTCCCGACCACCAGCGATTCCGAGCTGGGCAGCGGCGCTTGGAGCCACGGGCCGGCCGCGGTGGGTCTCTGCATGAACGGCCCCTGGGTCGTGGGAGCCCTTGTCAACCAGCAGTGGTCGCTTGCCGGCTGGAGCGGTCGTGACGTCAATCTCCCATTCGCCCAGACGCTCCTGAACTACAACCTTCCCGACGGCTGGTACCTCGCCAGCACGCCGATCATCACCGCCGACTTTTCGGCAAGTCACGGCAACCGCTTCATGACGACGTGCGCCACGAGCTTGCGTGCGCTCCTCGCCGACCCACACCTCAAGATCGACACCGTCGCCCGGACCATCGGCTTCAACGAGACCGCCTCGTTCTCCAAGGCTTTCCAGCGCTGGCAGGGCTGCTCCGCCAGCCAGTACCGCGCGTGCCAGGCACGGCCGGCCACCATCGAGCCCCGTCAAGCAATCTGCGCGGGCGGGCCGATCGGCGACGGCAGACGACGACCTGACGGGACCCAGATGGCCGGCCGTCCGGGGATGCCGACACGGCTCTCGCCCAGGCCGGTGCCGCTGCCCCGACTCCCGGCAGAGCAGACCATCACCGCGTGCCGCGCGACGCCGCGTTGGATCGCACACGTCGCCACAAGCGTCGTAGCTGCGGACCGGAGCATCACCGCGCCGAGCGCCGCGGTACGGCGGCGGGCGTCGAAATCTCGCCAGGCGTCGTGGGGTCGCCGCGCCCAGACGGGCAAGGATTGGCAAGCGCACCCGCACGCGCGGCAAGCCCGGCCCTGCTCCCGGCCGGCGGACTACGCAAACACCTATCCTTCACGCGGTCTGCGGCGCCCGCGACCGCCGCGAGCTGCGGCCGTATCGCTCCGGCGCTCCGGCACCGGCCTTGCAACCGCAGCGGCGAGGCGCTCTCTCCTCGGGGGCGCTCCAGGAAGCGACGTGGGGGTCGGATGGTGGTGGTAGGGCAGAGTTCGTCGGAGCGGCGGCAAGCAGGCGCCAGGGCGAACGCCCACACACGCGGCGGAATCTCCGCCCTCGTAGTGGCGTACCAGCTGACGCGGGGCGCGGTGGCAACAGAGTCGCGCGGCGTTCGGCGGCGCTGGTTCCCGGCCGCCGTGGGCCTGCTCGCGGTGCTCGCGCTGGGAGCGGGGCCGATGCCGGCCGGGGCACTCGACACCGACATCTTCACCGGCAACCAGGTGCCGCCGAACGTCATGGTCATTTTCGACAACTCGGGCAGCATGGGCAACGCGCCCTACAGCACCTGGCCGCTGGTCGTGTACACGGGCGCTTACGACCCGCCGCAGATCTACACCCGCTGCGCCAACAAGAATGCCGTTTCCGGCGGCAGCGTGACCGCCGCGTGTACCTGCGCGAAGACCCAGACGAGCTGGGTCATCGACCAGAGCGGCTGTGCCGCCACCTTCGTCGATCTGCTTCCCAATTTTGGTGATGACATTGACGACCGCGAGGGCCGCCGCAAGAAAGGCAACCGGCGCAACTGGGAGATCAACCAGCCCAAATACTGTCAGCTCGCTCCCTTCCTCCCCTGCGTGAGCCAGGCCGACTGTCCGGGGACGGGTAACGGCTGCATGCCGCAGAACCAGCTCGGCCTCGCCAAGAGCGCGATCATCTCGACGGTCAACAACCCCGACAACGAGGGCGTGCGCTGGGGCCTGATGGTCTTCGATCCGCAGAACCTGAACTACGCCACCGCCAACTACGGCAGCGCCGCGTGGGTCACGAGCTGGCATGTCAATAATAATGTGTTTGTGAGCCCGGTGCAGGACCTCGATCCCCAGAACAAGGCACAGCTCCTGAGCTCGATCGGCGGGCTCACCGCAGCGGGCGGCACGCCGACCGTGCATCGGCTGATCGATGCGTGGAAGTATTTCAACGGCGAGGTATCCGCGCCCGGCTTCTCGACCTCCCCTATCCAGCACACCTGCCAGCGCAACTACATGATCATGGTCACCGATGGGGTACCCGAGGGCGAGGCCGACTACGTCACTTCTCCACAGACCGCCTGCCCGTTCACGCGCGTGCAATCGTTCGTCGGCAACCCGGGCGATCTCAACGGCGATGGCAAGGAGGATCCCGCGAGCCCCAACTGGACGGCGTTGACAGGCGCATCCTTCAACTGCGGTTCCGACTATCTCGACGACGCGATGAAGAAGATCAGGGGCCAGTTCCCGCTCGGCAACCCGGAGAACCAGCCGCTCAAGCTCTACGCGGTCTCCTTCGGCATCAACTACTGCGAGGAGCCGGCCGCCGGCGACACCTCACCGGGCGCGGGCTCGCTGCTCTGGCGCGCCGCCGAGAAATACGGCGGTGGGCAGTGCATCTCGGCGCTGACGCCAACCGAGCTTGACGACGCGCTGCGCGAGATCCTCAACATGATCCGCAACGATGCGCAGTCGTTCGTCGCGCCCGTGGTGCCGGTGAGCCAGACCAACCGCACGCTCTCGGGCGACCGCATGTACATCGCCCTCTTCGCACCGAGCGAGAATGGCCAGAACTGGCCGGGCAACGTCAAGAAGTACGCGCTGAACACCGCCACGGGTGCGGTCTGCAACGCCTCGACCCCGCTCTGCGGCATCGGCGACCTGGCCGGCGCCGCCGCGACCGACGACGGGACGATCCTCGGCACGGCGGAATCGTTCTGGGACGCCGCCTCGGGCGGGCCGTCGGGCGCAACCGTGACCGCGGGTGGCGTCGGCGGGGTGCTCCTGGCGAGCGACCTGGCACAGCGCAAAATTTACACATACACCGGCACATCCACCGGCAATCTTGGCGGCATCGATCTGACGCAGCCGGGCAACGGCTTCAACAAGACAAACACCGCGATCACCAACGCGACGCTCGGCCTCACCGGGACTCTGGCTCAACCGGATGACCGCGACGCCCTGATCGATTTCATGTACGGCTTCGACGCCTACGACGCCGACAACGACACCAACACCACCGAGAAGCGCCCCTGGGTGCTGGGCGACATCATCCACTCGATCCCGCTGATCATCGACTACACCGGGGCACCGTCACTCATCGTGGTCGGTGCCAACGATGGAATGCTGCACGCCTTCGACGACACGACAGGCGCCGAACTCTGGGCCTTCGTACCGCCCGACGTGCTGTCGAAACTGCACCAGTTGGCCCCGGGCGAGGCCGGCAGTCATCCCTTCTTCGCCGACGGCGCGCCACGGCTGCGCAGGCTCGCCAACGGCGCCAAGATCATCGTCTTCGGCCTGCACGGTGGCGGCCGCGCCTATTACGCGCTCGACGTCACCAACCGCGCCGCACCCCGGCTGCTCTGGCGCATCAACGAGCAGACGCCCGGCTTCGGCGAACTCGGCGAATCGTGGTCGACCCCCGGCCTCAAGAAGTTCGCGGTGGGCGGCACGACCACCGAGGTGGCGGTCTTCGGCGGCGGCTACGACCCGGGTTTCGACGACCCCAATCAGACGACCGCCCTCCCCTCGGGCATGGGCTCGGCTATCTACATGGTTGACCTGCTCACGGGCGCGCCGCTGCCGCTCGTCCAGCCGGCCAACATGACCTATCCTGTGGCCGGTGATCCGCTGCTCTTCGACGTCAACGGCGACGGCGTGTTCGACCGCGGCTACATCGGCGACCTCGGTGGAAATCTCTGGCGTCTCAACTTCGATTCGACAGTCGAGCGCCTTTTCCAGGCGCCGGCGGGGAGACGCATCTTCACGCAGCCCGACGCCGTGCTGAATCCGGGATACGTCGCGGTCTATTTCGGCACCGGCGACCGGGCCAACCCGATGCGAACCGACATCGTCGATCGCTTCTACGCGGTGCGCGACGACGGCACGAACGACCTCGCCGAGGCCCAGTTGGTCAATATCACAAACCAGCTCGTCCAGCCCGACAGCGCCGAGGAAGCGGCATTGATCGACCAGATCGCTGGCGCCAGGGGCTGGGTGATGACGCTCGGTGGGCTCGGTGAAAAGGTGCTCTCCGACCCGAGCGTCTATTTCAACCTGCTCTTCACCACCTTCACGCCCAATACCGACCCCTGTTCTGCCGGGGGCGATGCGCGAATCTACGCCCTGAACCCGCTCTCGGGAGCGCCGACCCTCGATCTCGCCGGCACGGGCGGCAGCAATCTCGGCGGTGGAGGAACGGGCTCGGGCGCCGGCGGGTTGCTGACACTCGCCGATCGCTTCGTGCTGGTCGGCTCGAGCATCCCGACCGAGATGAAGGTGACCTTCGGCCCCGATCAGTCGCGCGCTTTCTTCGGCGTCACCAAGGGCGGCGGCATCGCGCTGCAGCCGCTCCAGTTGCCGCAGTTTCTCAACAGCGTGATTCCGGTGTCGTGGCGGCAGGAGTGGTGAGAGACGCCTGACGGCCAACTTCCGCCCATGCGTCAAAAGTGATTCATATGTCGTGGCGGCAGGAGTGGCGAGACCGCCGCCGCCAGCCCTGGCCGGTCAGCAGGGCTCGAGCACGACCTTGATTGCACCCGCGCTGCGATCGGCGGCCGTCCGGTAAGCCTCGGCCGCCGCGTCCAGTGGAAATCGGTGCGTGATCAGTGCCGCGCCAAGCCGCGCGTCACGGGCGAGCAAGGCCGCCGCCGCGTCCACGTCGCGCAGGCCCGACTGCGTGTTGTAGAGGCTCGCCGGCAACACCTCGATCTCACGCAGCGCGAACGTCACATCGGGGAACGAGAGCCCCTCCCAGTAGACCGCGAGCGCGACCAGGCGGCCGCCGGGGCGTGTCGCCGCGGCGCAGAGATCGAGTGCACTGCGGCTCCCCGCGGCATCGACCACGACCGGCCACGTGCCCTCGACTCGCTCGACCACGCGCAGCCCGAGACGTTCGGCGGCAGCGCGCTGAGCGTCGTGTCGGACCACCAGGGTGACGTCGCCGCCACGGGCACGGGCCGCCGCCGCGGCCAGGAGCCCGATCGTTCCTCCCCCGACGACCAGTACGCGCTCACCCGCAACGAGCCTGGCGCGCTGCATCCCGTGGATTCCCACCGCGAGCGGCTCGACCAGACTTGCCGTGCGCACGTCGAGCCCGTCGGGCAGACGCACCAGCGCCGACTCGGGCACGCGCAGCATTTCGGCCATGCCGCCGTCGCGGGCGATGCCGACGATCATCCCCGGACCGAGCACACAGAGATGGCGTTCTCCCGCGCGGCAGAGTTCGCACTCGCCGCAGGGCACCAGCGGCTCGATCGCGACCGGTGTGCCGTCGGTCAGCGTGCCGGAAATCTCGTGCCCCGGCGTCGCCTCGAGCGGCAGTCCCTGCGCGACGTAGGACAGATCCGAACCACAGATCCCGCACGCCACGACCCGCACCAGCACCCCATCCCCCGCGGGTGGTGGTTTGTCCGCGACGCTGATCCGGCCTCCATGACAGACGACAGCCTTCATGCCGGCCGCCTATCAGAGCCCGCCGGGTGATCACAGGTGGGTCATGGCCGGGACAAGAGCCCGTTCGCCGCGGCGGCCGCCGACCAGAGCCCGCCGGGCGATCACAGAACCGGGCACGCTGCCCCGAGCGCCGGATCCGTGGTAGTCGGGCCACATGCCCGAGACGCCCCCGCAGGATCGAGACGTCTTCGCTCCCGACCTTCTCAAGGGACAGGTTGCGCTGGTCACCGGCGGAGGCACCGGACTCGGGCGCGAGGTCGCGCGGGTGCTCGCGCGCAGCGGCGCCGATCTGCTGCTGGCAGGGCGCCGACTCGAACCGCTCGAAGAGACCGCCCGCTCGCTTGCCGGCACGAGCGGCCGACGCATCGAAATCGTCCAAGCCAATATTAGAGATGTCGACGCGGTGGCCGTGCTCGAGGAGCGCTCGCGCGAACTCTTTGGTGGCATCGACGTGCTGGTCAACACCGCCGGCGGTCAGGTCCCGCAGCGCGCCCGCGACATCTCCGCCAAGGGCTGGCGGGCTGTGGTCGACACGAATCTCAATGGGACCTGGAACATGATCCAGGCCTTCGGGCGGCAGATGCTCGAGCGTGAGCGGCGCGGCAGCATCACCAATGTCGTCATGGTTTCGGGGCGCGGTTTTCCTGGCTTGGCGCACTCCGCCGCGGCGCGGGCCGGCGTGATCGAACTCAGCCGGACGCTGGCCTGGGAGTGGGGCAACCGCGTCCGCGTCAATTGCGTGGCGCCGGGGCCGGTCATCACGGCGGGCTTCGAGGCCGCCTACGACCCGGCGATCGTACGCGAAATGTACAAGGTGCCAATGCAGCGCTTCGGCTCGCCGCGCGAGGTCGCCAACGCCGTGGTCTTCCTCGCTTCGCCCGCTGCGAGCTGGATCACGGGCGAACTTTTGCAGGTCGCCGGCGGCCAGCACATCTACGGCTCGAACCAGGCGCTCTTCGACGGCGATTTCGAGCGCGACGCCCTGCCCGACTGAGGCACGGCGCGGCGTGTCGGCGGGCCCGGCTCCCGGGCCGGCAAGATCCCGCCGCCGAACCGCGACAGGCGGGGCACAGGCGGCAGCACGTCGTGTCGTGGCCCCGGGCCGACCACGCGGCCAGGGCCCAGCGCACCCGGTGTGGGCCGGAGCAGCGCCGCGCGATAGCGTCGTCGGACGCCGCGGTCGGCGCATCCCGTGCTGGGCCGAGCAGCGCCATGCAATGGGTCTCTGGACGTCTCGCCCCTCGTACACTGCCGGCGCATCCGGTGCTGGCAGCCGCGGCGCCGGCTCCGTATGCATCGCTGCTCGCCGCCCGATGTCCGGCGCGGCGTTTCGAGGGATAGCGGCACCATGGGGATGAAGGATCTGTTCTCGGTCGCGGGCAAGGTCGTGCTGGTCACGGGGGGCTCACGCGGCATCGGCGAGATGATCGCGCAGGGCTTCGTCGAGAATGGGGCAAAGGTCTACATCGCCGCTCGCAAGCAGGCCGAGGTCGAGGCGACCGCCGCCCGGCTGGCGCCGCTGGGCACCTGCATCCCACTCACGGCCGACCTCTCGACCGAGGCCGGCTGCCTCGCGCTGGCGGCGGAGATCGCCAAGCGCGAACCCGCGTTGCACGTCCTGGTCAACAACGCCGGCGCCAACTGGGGCGCGCCGCTCGCCGAGTTCCCGGATTCGGGCTGGGACAAGGTGCTGGCGCTAAACGTCAAGTCCGTGTTCCATCTCACCCGCAGCTGCCTGTCGATGCTCGAGAAGGCAAAACGCCCCGGTGACCCCGCTCGCGTCATCAACATCGGCTCGATCGACGGCCTCCATGTGCCCCTGCTCGAGACCTACTCCTACTCGGCCAGCAAGGCCGCCGTGCACCACCTGACACGCACCCTGGCGCGTCGACTCGCCGGCCAGGGCATCACCGTGAATGCGGTCGCTCCGGGCCCCTTCGAGAGCAAGATGATGGCCGAGACCCTGCGCACCTTCGGCGACTCGATCCGGGAGAGCTGCCCGCTCAAGCGCATTGGCGAGCCCGAGGACATGGCGGGCGTGGCGCTCTACCTCGCCTCGCGCGCGGGCGCCTACGTCACGGGAGTGGTGATCCCGGTGGACGGCGGCATCCTGTTGGCCGGCTGAAGTCGCGTCCGGCGCCGACTAGACCGCAACCACGGCGCGGCCGAGCTTCCCGGCGACGGCCGCGGCGATGCGCTGATAGAGTTCGCTGCCGTCCTTGTCGTCGAGCCAGGTTTCGCGCACGGGAGCCCAGTCGTAATGCCAGGCGCTGACACCGGCCGCGAACCAAATCTGATGATTGCCGGATTGGCGGTTCAAGAGGAAGCGCTGCCCGTCGGGGAACTCCAGCGAGACCATGCCATCGATCGTCGAGTAATCGACCTCGTCCGGATCGAAAGCCTCGAGCCAGCGCGCGACACGCGCGAGGCAATCATCGGCGAGATGGAGGTATTCCTGGGTCGTCACGTCGGCCGCCTTCGCCGGATCCATTCGCCCGCCGCCGGGCGCGGTTCAAGCCCCACGGCCTCCTGACCACTCGCCCGAGACTCAAACGCGGGGTGCGCTGGAGCTTGCTCCCGGAGCGGCGTGGCTGCCGAACAGCCCGGGGGAGATCGGGACCGATCACGCGAGGCGTTCGCAGGACCGGGCCATCGATCGAGCTCGGGGCCAAGAGACCGGTGGCCAGGGTCGAGAGAGCACCCGGCACGGCCGCGGGAACCCTGCGACTTCCCACCTGCCGGCGGGTCCCATGGCCGACCGCCGCAACCCCGATCCACCCTGTCAGGGGAACCCTGCGGCTTGTCACGTGCGGACAGACCACGCGGGAGGCCGCGTAACCATGGCCCCATTGACACAGGTCGCGTTTGCGGGCTTGGGTGGCTGTATAAGTATTTCCACCTAGATTACTCTGTAGATTTACCTATGCAGACCATCCCCCATCTCAGAACGCTCGTCCGTCAGAACAGGACGAACGACCCGCGGGCCCGCGCTCCCCCGGCTGGGACAGAGGAATCGAAGTCGGGCCCTTCCCCCTCGGGGAGAGCCCGCTCTCGCACGAACGCCCGACCCTCCCGGCCGCTCACCGTCCGCGAGGGCTTGGCACGGCCAGGGACGACCCGATCCGGCCGCGCCAGGTTCTCGGAGCAGAACCCCCTCGACCACGAGGCGTCCGCGCTCGCTGGACCCGCTCCGCACCATCGAGCGGCCTGGATGGAGTCGAAAATGTCACGAAGAATGTTCGCACTCGCCACGATCTCCGTGTTCGCCTGGCCCCTGGCGCCCCCCGGCGGAGCATTTGGCGCCGACGTCGATCACTACAAATGTTACAATTCGCGCCCAACTCTGCCCCGGTTCACGCCAGTCACCGTCTCTCTGGCGGATTCGTTCGAGACGACCACCGAGGTCGCCGTAAAACCGTTCGAGCTCTGCAACCCGGTCGACAAGAATGGTGAGGGAATCGTCGATCCGACGGCTCACCTGCACTGCTACCGCACGCGGCGCACGCCGAGCACACCGCAGTTCCAGAGTCAGCTTGTCGATGTCACCAATCAGTTCGGCACGCAGCAGCTCCAGATCTACCGGCGGCACAGCCTCTGCCTGCCGGCCGAAAAAAATGGTGTCGCCTCGGCGCTCAACATCAATCACTACAAATGCTACAAGGCCCGCGCGGTGCCGGGCTCTCCCGCGCCCACTCCTCTCATCGTGAATTTGGCCGACCAGTTCGAGACCAAGACCACGCAGGTAAGGACGCCCAAGCTCTACTGCGACCCGGTCTACAAGAACAACGAGCCACTGGTTTCGCCGCAGCGGCCGCTGACCTGCTACTCGATTCGTCAGATGCCCGGACAGCCACGTTTTCAGGGTGTCTCCGTTTCGGTCAAGGACCAGTTCGGCCTCTTCACCGCAGAGACGGGGAAAATCAGCTGCACGCGGCCGGCCGTCCTCTGCGTTCCCTCGAGTCCACCCTACGGCTCGCCAACTCGTGCGTTCCTCGATCGGGTGCCGAGTCTGCTCGACTGAGCCTCTCTCGCCGAGCCCCCTCCGGGAGTGGAGAGCCGATCTCCGCTCCCGGAGGCATGTTCGCCCCGCTCTCACAGGCCAGGCCGAACGGGTGGCCGGCTGGTTGTCGGGGCGTCCGCGAGCACGACCCGTCCACCCCATCGGCGCATTCATTCGGCGGGCGGCCCGCTTGCGCGCGCAAGCCCCGGTCTTCTACCCCCCAAGCCGGGAGCGGAGGCTCCATGGCAGCGGTGACGTGCACAACGCCGCCGTGCCCGCGCTCCTCTGCCCCGGGGAGACTCCAACGTGAAGACGGCAGAGACGATCACGATCCGGCCGCTCGGCTTCGTCCGCAGCCCGCGCCAGGACGTGCGCGACGACGATTGGGGCGATGTCATCGCCCGCATCGAACTCTTCCCGGAGTTCACACCGGAGAGCCTGCACGGCCTCGAGGAGTTCTCACACGCCGAAGTCTTGTACTACTTCGATCGGGTCGCGGCGGACTCGGTCGTGCACGGCGCGCGGCATCCGCGCGGCAACACCGATTGGCCGCGGGTGGGCATCTTCGCGCAGCGCGCCAAGGACCGCCCCAATCGGATCGGCTCGACCATCGTCGAGATTCTCGCGCGCGCGGATCGCGCCTTGATCGTGCGCGGGCTCGATGCGGTCGACGGCACGCCGGTGCTCGACGTCAAACCCGTGATGGTCGAGTTCCTGCCCCGCACGAAGGTCCGCCAGCCCGCATGGTCCCACGAACTGATGGCGGCTTACTGGCGGAACGAAGAGCCCAGTTAAGCGTTCTTCGTCGAGAGCTGCCCCGGATCGAAGACGCGCACGATCGCCGACTGGCTGCCGGTCGCCATCAGCACACCGTCCTCGCTCCAGAGGTGAATCAAACCGTGGGCAAAACCGCGCTGGACGGCGTGGATGCGGACGTCACAAAGCACCCACTCGGTCGGCACGGGACGCACGACCCGGATCGTGTTGTCGAGACTGTTGCCCCCTGCCCAGCGACCGAGCGCCTGGCCGATGCCTGAGGGCATCCAGTCGGCGCAGATGGCGAGCGTCGCGGAACAGACTTCGAGCCCGTACGGCAGACGAATCCAGAGGGCGGAGCAGCCGTCGGTGCTGGGCTTGCCGTCACGCACCGGGTTGCCGCGGGCGATTCGAATCTCGAAGCGCGCATCAATCCGGTCGTCGGCGCCCGGCCAGCGTGGGGCAAGCGGGCAGTCGGCCGGAGGCCGTACCTTGGGCATCGCTGGCCACTGCCCCTCGAAAGCGAAGTCACGGTCGCCGAGAGCGGCGTTCACGGTCAGGATCTCGCGCGCATCGACGTGCCCGACCACGCGGGCCTGCGTGCTGTGCCGTCCGGCGACCGGCACCAGAACGTCGATGTCAAGAATTGAGGGCGAGCTGGCGTACGACAGATACTGCGCCGTCGCCCAGATCAGGCGGCGGCCGGTGGCGTTCTCCATCGCCGCGACCGCCGCGGCGAGCCCACAGCCGCCGAAGAGGAAGCTCCCCCGCGTCGAAATCCCGGGGACGATCGGCAGATACCAGCGATGAGCATTGTGTGTGGAACACAGACCGAGGAAGTCACGCACATTCATGGCGGGCCACCTTAGCAGCGCCCCCGCCTCGCGCGGACCAGCACCTCCGGCCAAGACGACCCCGTCTGGTTGGCGCCGTTGCGCTCCGGGCAGCGCCCCCGCGCCGAACGGAGCACCAGCTCCGGGCCCGGACCGATGCCACGACCCGAACCGGGCGCCCCCTCGCTCGCGCGGCGCTCCTCAGGTCTCGCGCGGCGCAAGCGACGGAATTGCGCTCTCCTCGGTGCTCTTCTCGCGAGCTTCCGGCGGTGGCTGCGCCACCCCCATCTCGGCCGCAAGTGCGTCGCAGTGGAGTCCGGCCAACTCGACCTCGGTCGAGAGCTGCGCCACGGCATCGCGCAACCGTGCCAGCCGTGCGAGGCGCGTCTCGGCATCGCGCGACGCCGCCGCTTCACGCTCGACCGCCTGGCCGAGGGCGCCGCGGAGGGCACCCGCGACCGCTTGAACGTGCAGGCCGAAAACTTCGCGTGTCGAGCGACCGAGCGCCTCGACGAGGAAGCGACGCACCCGTTGTTCGAAGGCCCGGCCGAGGACGGCCGCAGCACCCGCCAAGCGTTTGCTCTTGACACTCGCCGCGACGGGCCGCTCCGGCGCCTCGTCGGGTCCGAGCACCGCCCAGCGGACCCGGTCCGCGTTGCGCAAGAGCAGCCAGTCGGTCAACCGACGTCGCACCGGCACGAGCCGGGCGGGCACACCGGCTTCCGGCTCGGTGCGAGCCGGCCCCGCCTGGAGCCCACCAAAGGCCTCGCGAGCGATTTCCGCGAGCGGGAGATCGATCTCGTAGAGATCGGCACCCACCTCCTGACGGAGTGCCGCGGCCGAGACGTCACTGCCAATCACCCGGCGGCCGACATCGGTCGCCGTCTCCAGGATCTGATCACGCGCCTCCGCCAGCGTGGGCACCAATCCCTCGCGCAGCAGGGCGGCAAACGAGCGATCGTCCTCGAACCAACGCGAGAGTTCGTCGGCCGCCCGCCGCAGGGTACCCGCCTGCGCCAATTCGGTGCGCTCGCGCGTCAGCCGCTCGACCTCTTCGCGCTGTCTCGCAAAATGAGGTTCCCAGTCGATCTGCTGCAAGCGGGCTGCCGCCTTCAGGCGGCGCTGCGCCAGCTCTCGCGCGGCGTCAAGCTGATCGGCACGAGCGGCGAGCTGGGCCAGATCGTCACCGCGCAGGATTTCCCGCAGCATCTCCAGCGCGGCACCGGCCTGGCGGATGTTGTCGGCAACGAAGAGCCGGGCGTGCTCGCTGCCGTCGAGATGACGGCTGAGTTCGTCGATGAAGCGATCAAAGCCGTCCGAGACGACACCGGAGACCACAGCACTCGGCGCGCCCCCGTTCGTATCCGCGACCTCGCTCTCGGTCCCCTCGCCGCCGGAGTGCACGATCGGGCTTGGGGCGAGCGATTCCGCCTCACCCGAGGGATCGAGAACGGCGTGCGCGACGTTGGCCTCGGCGGCGCGTGCGAGCCGGCGGCGCGCCGCTGCCAGCAAATCGATGGCATGAATCGAGAGCCGACCCTCGTCGCGGGCCCGCTCCAGCTCGGAACTCATCGCCAGGCTCTCGAAGGCCTCCAGCACGCGCCGCGGATCGCGTGCCTCGATGCTCGGGGCGAGCGATCCGTCCGGTGCGAGATCGCGCTTGGAGCCGTCGATGTTGACCACCAGGAAGATCCGGCTGAAGAGCCGCAACAGATCCTCGAACTCGTCGAAGATCTGTTCGAGGAAGAGGTTCTCAGTCTTGACGACGAAGATCGCGCCGGCGGCGGTCTCGCGAAATTCGCGCGTCAGGCGATCGTAACCAAAGCGCATGCGCGTATAGAGGCCCGGCGTGTCCACCAGCACCGGCCCCGCCCCCTCGAGCGCCGGCGCCGGCACCCGCACGTCGATCCGGCGGATGGCGTGAGGCAGATCACGGGCCGGCTCGAAATCCATGCCTGCGCGCTCCGAGCGGCGCAGGGCCGTGGCGAGTTGGCGGTGGGCTTCGTCGAGAACCGCCGCGACGCCGCGCGCATCACCCGAGCCGGACACCGTCCCGTTCCAGCGTGTGATCGTCCAACGCGGCCGGTCGCCGTGCGAGACGTAAACCATGCAGGGATAGGCCGGGAGCGGCGAGACCTCGCTCACCCAGGTGCTGGCGATCGCATTCATCAAGGTCGATTTTCCGCTCTTGAGCGGACCGAAGAGCACGACGTAGGCCTGCTCGTCCTCGAGCTTGGCGGTGAGACCCGCGAGACTGCCCGCCGCGGCCCGCGCCTGCTGGAGAATGCGCCGTCCGAACTCGTCGATCGCAAGCGGCTCGACCTCCGCACCCACCGCAGAGAGAGCCTCGCGCAGGGGGGCGAGCTCCGCCGCGAGCCGCTGGCCGAAGATCCGGAGCTGCGTCTTCATCGCGCCCCTTCATGGCACCCCGGACCGAGCACGGGAAGAGGTCATGTGCCGCACAGGAATTGGCTTGGCCCACGTCCACGTCCGCCGCACCCCGGGGGAACACGGGACGAGATCGCGGCCTGCCCTGGGCGCTGGTCAGGCGCAGGCCCGCAGACCGAAATGCCGCGCAGGAATCGCGTCTGGTCCACGCCCGCGCGCGGCGCACCCAAGGGACGAGCACGGGAAGCAGTCGCGGCCTGCCCAAGGCGCCGCTCAGGCGCAGGCCAGCAGGCCGAGTGCCGACACCAGGTCAGGAGCGCTGCCCACCCCCTCGAGCCCGCGAAGAGCGCACCACCAAGGCGGCCGGGGAGATCCCTCGTCCTCGACCAGAATCACCCGTGTCGCCGCCGCGGCAAAGGACGCCGCGTAATCCGAGGGCCGCGCATCCTCGGCCACGGCGCGCGCCCGCGGGTCAACCCCCGGCGGCACCTCCAGCGCGCCACGCAGCCGCGCCGCAAGCCGCGCCCACCCGCTGTCGATGTCGTCGAAGCGCGGCACCTCGCCCCCGCCGGCAAGCCCTTCGCCGGGAAGCAACACCGCCGCCGCGACCTCGCGCGGGCGGCCCCCCGCGAGCAGCAAGGCGGCGTAGGCCCCCAGCCCACGTCCGACCACCACCACCGGCGTCGTGCTCCCGATTTCGGCCAGCGCCGCGTCGGCATCGGCCGCACAGAGTTCGGGCGTGTAGGCGCCGCCCGCACGCCAGTCGGCAGCCCCGTGACCGGCGAAATCGAGTGCCCACACCGGCCCTGCCCACTCCGGCACGGGATGCCATTCGGTATGCGACGAGCCCAGCGCGTGCAGCAGCAGGAGCGGCGGCCCAGCGCCATCGCGCTGTGCGTGCAGGGCGAGCATCGTCTCGCCGTGGCGGATCTGACGCGACGGCTGGCTCATCGTGCGAGCCAATCCAACAAAAGATCAACGGTTTCGCGCGGTCTCTCCATGTGGACGAAATGGCCCGCTCCGGCGATGGTGGCGCGTTCGACCTCGGGCACGAGAGCGAGCCTCTCCGCCAGGACGGCTTCGGGCAAGGGCCCCCAGGTGTCCGGCTCGCCGCCGATCACCGCCAGCAGCGGACAGGGCAGGAAGCGATTACTGCGCGCGACCCATTCGACGCGCCACGGGCCGAAGCCGCGCACCACGCCCGGATCGGCCTTCCACACCCAGCCCGCCTCGGTCTCACGCGCGCCGATGCGCACGAAGTGGTGCAGCCAGTCGAGCGCGAGCCTCGGGTTGGCCGCCGCTCGCCGCCGCACCAGATCGTCGAGCGAAGGATACGCACGGAAGCCCCCGGCCGCCCGCCGGCTGTCGAGCCAGCCGGTGAACTTCTCCGGCGGTGGACGCCGATCCACCGGCACGCCAGGCGGTGCGAAACCCTCCGGTGGGGGACCAAACCCGTCGATGTTGACGAGCTGGCTCACCGCACCTCGACCCGCGCCCAGCGTCGCGTCCATCGCGAGACCCCCGCCGCGGCTATGCGCCACGACGTGTAGATTCCCGCCCAGCGCGTGGATCAGCGCCATCAGATCAGCGACGTCGAGCGGCCAGAGGTAGGCGTCCGTCCAGCCTGAATCGCCATGGCCGCGCGCGTCGTAAGCCACAACGCGAAACCGCTCAGCAAGGGCCGGCGCGATCAGATCGAAGCCACGCGCGTGATCGAGCATGCCGTGGCAAAGGATGACGGGCCGCGCCGCGGGGTCCCCCCATTCGACCACATGCAAGGGCACACCGTGCGGGTCGAAGGTCCAGGTCCGCTCGGGCGGCACGACCTCGGCGGTCAACCCTAAATTAGCTGTCATTGTTCCCGCCGCCTCGAACATGCGCTCACGATAGCGGAGGTGCTCGCCTGAACCAGCCGTGCTCGACGGCCGTGGAGACGATCCGCACGACAAGGGCTCGACCACTGGCCGGCCCCGCCCGTGCGGCGCACGGTCCGCCACGCCCACCGCCAGCCCCGATCATGCGGGGAGTTCGGGAAGCGAGTTCGCCCGTGAGGCTTGCGATTCGCCGGTGCGTCCCCCGGGCACCGGACGTGCGTTCTGGAGACGCGAACGCGGGCGCGCCGCGATCGCGCCGGGTGGGCGGGGACGATCTCGGCCATCGCCCGGTCGTCAACCTCGCGCGCGCCGCGATCGCCCGGGCGCACGGGCTACTCGACGTATCCCAAACGGCGCAAGGCCCGCTCGCGCTCGGCATCGATCACCGGAGCGGGTGCGCTGTTGATCGGTCGCGGCCGCGCCGCAAACGCCCGCAAGTGACGCTCGAGGCCGGGCGCACTCGCGGGAGGGAGCGGTTTCGCCTCGGCCGGATCGTCGACCAGATCGTAGACCCGCATGTCCTGGCGGGCCGGGTCGCCCCGCGTGGGATCGATGCGCCAGAGAATTTTGCGATCTCCCTGGTAGGCCACGATGAAACGCTGCCCTTCGGCATTGATATCCTCGAGAACGACCGGGTGCGGTACATCAAGCGGTGTCCCGGCCACGCCCGCTGGCGGCAGGATCCCGACCTCCGCGAGAATCGTGCCGAAGATCCCGATCGTCGAAACCCGCCGCGCCACACGCGCGCCGGCCTCTCTGTCTGCTGGATACTTGACGACCAGCGGGACGTGCAGCAAGGGTTCGAAACCGCCCTTGCCGTGGCCGACGATGTCGTTCTCGCCGAAATGCTCGCCGTGGTCGGACGTCACGACGATGAGCGTATCGCGATACCGACCAAGCCGGCGCAGTCCGGCCAGCAGCTCGCCAAGGCCCCAGTCGGCGAACGCCACATCACCGTCGTAGAGCGCCCGAAAATGCTCGAGTGCGGCAGGTGTCCTTGCTGCGCTACGGCCGAGGATCTCGCGCGGCTCGCCGTGGATGTCGGCGCTGCGTCCGGGAAAGCGCTCGTTGAAGGGCGGGGGTGGAGCGTAGGGTTCGTGCGGATCGACGATATTGACGAAGAGGAAGGCCGGCGTCTTCGCAGCCGCGAACCAGGCGAGACCATCCTCGACGATTTCTTTCGCCGACACCCGGTACTCGTTGACAGAGAAGCGTTCGAATCCCCGGTCGAAGCCGAGCAGGGAGGTGACGTAGGTCGTGTTGCCGATGAAGGCACCGGTCTGCCAGCCGTGCTCACCCAAAATCTCGGCGAGCGTCCGCACCTCGGGATTGAGCGGGGTCGTCAGCAGGGTCTCGCCCTTGACGCGCTCGGCGCCGTGGAACGAGGGCATGAGGCCGGTGAAGATGGCACCGTGTGCGGGCACGGTCCACGTCCCTGGCGTGATCGCGGCGTCCCAGGTCACGCCATCGCGAGCGAGCGCTTCGAGGTTGGGCGTAGTGCGACGCTCGTAACCATAGAGGGACACGTTGCGAGCGCGCAGGGTGTCGATGACCACGAGCACGACGTCGATCGACGCGGGCCCGTGCGCCTGATCGACACGACGCGCCCCGAGACCCAGCGCCAGACCTGCGAGCACCCCCAGAGCTGCGCCGATGCGCGCGAGACCCGCCAACCAGGCCCGCGCGGGTCGGTGGCTCGAGCGTAAAACCGCCGGCGAACTCTGCTCGCCCCCCTGCTCCACGGCACCCCTCATCGGAGGGATCTTATCGAGGAGGGCCGCTCGTCTTGCCAGCGGCCCCGACCAGCGCCGGGACTTGGGAATCGGCCGCCTTTGTGTGACGAGAGAACCCGCCGCCGGACTGCACCGGCACCGACGCCAACCCGACCATGTCCACCGCCACGCCGAAGATCGCCCCCTCCATCCTGGCCGCCGACTTCTCACGCCTTGGCGAGGAAGTCCGGGCCGTCGAAATGGCCGGCGCCGACCTCATCCACGTCGATGTGATGGACGGCCGCTTCGTACCCAACCTGACCCTGGGACCGCTCGTCGTCGAGGCAATCCGCCCGCTCACCCGGCTCGAACTCGACGTCCACCTGATGATCGTCGAACCGTGGACGCTGCTTCAGGCCTTCGCCGCGGCCGGCGCCAACTCGCTGACGGTGCACGTCGAGGCCTGCCCCGATCTGGCCGGGACGATCTCGCGCATCCACGCACTGGGCTGCCGGGCCGGCGTGGCCATCAATCCACCGACGCCGGTCGATGCCCTTGCCGGACGGCTCGACGGGGTCGATCGGGTGCTGGTGATGAGCGTGCATCCGGGTTTCGGCGGGCAGTCGTTCATGCCCGATGTACTTGACAAGGTCCGCCGCGTGGTCGAGTGGCGCGCGCGCGACGGATTCGATTTCGATGTCGAGATCGACGGCGGCATCAAGCGCTCGACTGCCCCAGCCGCCGTCGCCGCGGGATGCCAGGTGCTGGTCGCGGGCACGGCCATCTTCGGCCAACCCGACTACACTGCTGCCGTCGCCGACCTGCGCGCCGCCGCAGCCGCACGCACCACCTGACGTCCAAAGCATGGACGCGCCCCTGCGGAGCGGATCAGGGCGGCAGGTAACCTCCGGCCAGCGACGCGAATGCGGCGACTTCGCTCTCGATCCAGGCTGCGTCGCGATGGAGTTCGCCGGCGAGCAGGCCGGCCGTGTCGCGCGCGGCTTCGACCGCGGCTCGGGCGTCGAGCAGAAGCGAGCGCGTGCGCCGTGCCAGGGCATCCTCGACCGTCCGTGCCATTTCGTGCCGGGCGGCCCAGACGATCTGCCCGCGCAGATAAGGCAGGCGCGGGTGTAGCGGCGTGCCCAGGGCCGGGTCGCTCTCGAGCAGGGCGCGCACCCGCGCGGCTTCGCTGCCGTACATCTCAAAATGACCTTCGCTGGGCAGGGCCGGGTCGTCGCGCCGCATCCAGCCATGCAAGCGCAGGTTATGCGTGATGCACGGTCGTGTCTCGAGCCCGCCCATCTCGGCGGCATCGTCCACGCAATCCTCGGCCATCTTGCGGTAGGTCGTCCACTTGCCGCCGACCAACGTGACCAGACCCGAATCCGAGACCAGTACCGCGTGCTCGCGCGAAATCGCCTTGGTCGCCCGCGCCGCTGTCTTCTCGGTGAAGAGCGGGCGCAGGCCCGCGAACACACTCAGGATGTCGTCCCGCGTCGGCGTGCGTTCGAGATAGCGCGAGGCGTTGCGGAGAACGAACTCGATCTCCTCGTCGAGCGCACGCGGTTCGTCGTCAATCGTCTCGACCCGCGTATCGGTCGTCCCGACCAGACACCGGCCGTGCCAGGGGATGACGAAGAGGACACGGCCGTCGTCGGTCTGCGGCACCATGATGGCCGTATCGCTCGGCTGGAACATGCGATCGAGGACGAGGTGGATGCCCTGACTCGGCGCGATCGTCGCCGCCGCGTCCGGCTCATCGAGGCGCCGCAACCGGTCGGTGAAAACGCCGGTAGCGTTGACCACGACCCTCGCCCGGATCTCGATCTCTCGGCCCGCCTCGATGTCGCGCGCGCGCACACCGGTGATCTGGCCATCTTCCTTGACGAGACCGACCACCGGGAAGTGGTTCAACACGACCGCGCCGTGATCGGCAGCGGTCAGAGCAAGCGCCACCGCCAACCGCGCATCGTCGAACTGGGCGTCGTGGTACATGACGCCACCGAGCAGGTTCTCGGTCTCGACGTTGGGGATGCGCTCGATCGTACTCTTGCGGTCAAGCACTCTGGAACGCGCGATGTTGAGACGCCCGGCGAGCCGGTCGTAGAGCTTGAGGCCGACGCCATAAAACGGCCCCTCCCACCATCGGTAGCGAGGCACGACGAAAGCCAGGTCGTGCACGAGGTGGGAGGCATTGCGGCAGAGCAGCCCGCGCTCGCGCAGCGCCTCGAGCACGAGAGCGACGTTGCCTTGCTGGAGATAGCGCACGCCGCCGTGCACGAGCTTGGTGCTCCGGCTCGAGGTGCCCTTGGCGAAGTCGTGGGCCTCGAGCAGCACGGTCCGATAGCCGCGCGTCTGGGCATCGACGGCGACGCCGAGGCCAGACGCACCGCCACCGATCACGACCATGTCGAAGGGTCCGCCCGCGAGGGCGTCGATCATGTGCTGGCGATCCATCTAGCGCCGATCCGGTCGAGTCTTGGCCGTGGCACAACGCCAGCGCAAGGCGTGCCCGGCAGCAGGCCCGCAGTGCCGAATCGGTACGACCACGCGCAGCGCAGAGCGCCGTGGCAAGACACCGTTCTCAGCGGCCGCGGAGCCTGATCCGCTTCGGTACAGCGGTCGATCAGGACATACGGTCAGGCGCGGCCGGGGGAGCCTGAGGGGCGGCTGGAGCTGGAGCGGGTGGTGCCAGCGGAGCCAGTCGGGGTGCCTCGCCTGCCGGAACAGATCCTGCCGCAGGCGCGGGCACGGCCGCGGGCTCCATCTTCGGCGCGAAGGCGGGCACGGGCTCGGCTCCTGGTGCGGTGGCGGGGGCTGCGGCTGCATTGGCGGCGGCGTCAGGCACCAGTGCGGCCGCCGGTGCAACCGGGGCAAGCGCCGGGGCCTCGGCAGCCACGACCTTGAGCCATTCCTCGGCCGATTGACGGGTCTTCTCGTGCCCCTTGGCCGCCTCGAAGGCCTCGCGTGCGGCGTCCCATTTGTTCCCGTTGACATTCGCGATGCCGAGCATGAGGCTGGCATTGCCGGGGTCCCTGAGGCCACCCTTCTTCAACGCCCCGGCGAGAGACTTCGCGGCCGGGCCCCACTCCTCTTCGTCGAGCTGGATCTGCGCGAGCCGGAGGAAGAGCTCGCCATCCGCGGCTCGGCCGGCCGCCGCCTCGAGTGGCTTGCGGGCCTTCTGGCGCTCCCGCGCGTTGAGCCAGGCCTCGGAGAGCAGGCGCCAGTTCTGCGACGTGCCTTCGATCTCGCCGGACGCGAGACCGGCTTCGAGTACTTGACCGGCCGTGAAGGGGATGTCGTTGTAGAGGTAGAGTTGGGCCATGTGACTCAACTCGCGCCCGCCACTCAGCATCTTCTGGCGCCGGGCCAGCGCGAGCGCGGCCAGCGCTCGCTTGAAATCGTCGCGCTGCGCATACACCGCCGAGAGCTGCGCCCAGTAGCTCGGCTTTGGGTAATAGTTGACCAGCTTCTCGATCACGCCAATCGCCTTGTCGTAGTTCTTCTTCTCGAAGTAGAGCGAGAGGACGAGTTGCAGCCAGGCTTCCTGCGGTTTGGTCGCCTTCTGGAGCGCCAGCTCGCCCTGCACCAGTGCACCCTTCCTGTCGCCGTTCTGGAACAGAGCCAGCGCGTAGACGTAGTGGGCCTCGGGCGTCGGGCTCTCCGTCCGCGCAAACCAGTCCGCCAGGATGCGAACGGCGTCGCCGAAGCGCTCCTGCATCATGTAGAGCTGCGCCAGATTGTACTGCGCGTTGGCCTGCGCGGCCTCGGGCAAGCCACCGGCCGCCAGGCACTTCTCGAAGGCACCGATCGCCGCCTGATACTTCTCCTGCGAGGAGTAGACGTAGCCGTAGGTCTGCCACATCAGAGCCTTCTCGTGGTCGTTGATCCGCGAGCTGCCCTTCATCTCCTCCAGGGCTGCGATGGCCGTGGGGTAGTCATTTTTGGCCAGCGCCTCGAACGCGACATTCAGGCGCTTGAAGGCCCATTCGCCGACAGCCTGCGCCCGCTTGACATCGGGCTTGGGGCGCCCCTCGCCGAGACCCGGCACGGGCTGGAGCAGCACGGCCAGTGCAAGGAGAAGGGCAGCCAGCGTGGCGCTCCGGGTTCGCTTGGCGAGCATCAACAGACGTCTCCGCTAATCCTCGAGGTCGAACGAGAGAACCAGCTGCACGCCGGGCCAATCGACGGCCACGCCGTCTTCGACGCGCGGCTTGTATTTGAACTTCTTGACGGCATCGACCGCGGCGCGCTCGAAGTAACCCCTCGGATCGGCGTCGACGACGTTGATGTCCTTGGTGCGACCGTCCGGGGTGATGGTGAACTCGAGCAACACCCAGCCCTCGACGCCACGCGCCTGAGCACGCGGCGGATAGAGCGGATTGACGCGCACCAGCGGGATCGCCTCCGAGGCGCCACCCATGCCAAAGCCGCCCTCACCGCCCAGTGTCGGCCGGCCCGTCAGGGCGAATCCCGCGCCAAAGTTGCCCGTGGGTGCGGCGATCGCCAGGCGACCCGGAGCACCCGACTTGGCGACCGAGAGGGGTGCGGACTGCACGGTCGGTCGCGACGCCTGTCGCTCGGGTGCGCGCCGCGTCTTGGTTTCGGTGGTCTCGTCGCGGCGCAAGCGCAGGAACTCGAAGACCGGCCGCACGCGCGACTGGTTATCGACCTCGCCACGGAAGAGGATCAGCGATTCGAGCAGTCCGAAGAGCGCCAGATTGAGGACAACCGCAGCTCCCGCAGCAGCCGCGTAGCGACCGAGTGCGCCGCTACGTCCCGGCGTCGTCGCCTGCCCCACCGCACTCACGAGCCCGAACCCTCCGGGCTCGCGGCCGCGATTGCGACTCGCTTGATGCCGCCCTGCTGGACCTCGTCCATCACCTGGCCGACAAGGCTCGACTTCGCCTTCTGATCGGCCACCACGACCACCGTGTCGTCCGGTCGCTCGACGTGGAAGCGCTCGACGATCTGGCGCACCTCGCGGATGTCGACGCGGCGGCGATCCATCCAGACCTCACCGCCCGCATTGATCGCGATCAGCAGATTGCCCGTCTCCTCGGTGAGTGCGGTCTCGGCAAAGGGCCGGTCGACGGTGATGCCGGCCTCCTTC
>SXGS01773708.1_pt1 | contig 23585 bp, 24 predicted proteins | sample 3174681 | NCBI WGS metagenome assembly SXGS01 (sample SAMN11356861, study PRJNA531348) | freshwater metagenome | isolation source: freshwater sample F1-80 | place: China: Fuxian Lake, Yuxi | collected 2017-12-25
ATCCACCGGCGATCGGGCGCGCGCCGAAGCCCTCGTACAGAAGTACACGGCAGTGGAAGGGAATTGGGCGCAAATTCGTGAAGAGATCACGACGCGAATCCGACGCAGCCCGCAGCCGAGTTTTGTGTACGCGATCGGCCCTTAACACAATGGAGCATCCATGGAAAACCGGCTGACCGACCTCGAAATCAAGGTGTCCTACCTCGAACGGAACCTCTCCGAGCTCGACGACGTCTTGCGCACTCTGTTTGATGAGGTTCGGCGCCTGCAAAGCGAGATCGTGACCCTGAACGAGCAAGCGGGCCCCACCGAGAAAAGTTCCCTCGAAGCCGAAAAACCACCGCACTACTGATGGCACGTACCCCGCCGGCCGTTTCCGAACGCTATCTTCGCTGGTACGCCAACGAATACCTCAAACGCTACTTCACCACCCGCCACCACTTGGCTTGGTTACTGAAGCGGCGAAGTCAGCTTTGTATCCGCGCGAACGGTGGTGACCTCGCTGAGGCCGTCGCATGGATCGACAAGATCCTTGACGATCTGGAGCGGATGGGGGCGCTCAACGACGCACTGTTCGTCAATGCCAAGGTGCGCTCACTCCTTCGCAAGGGGAATTCGGAAGCGTTGATCCGGCAGAAGTTAGGTGGTCTGGGGGTGGGCGGCGACTCGATCAAGGCGATCTTTTCTGAAATTCAGGAAGAGTCCGGCGATCCACACTTCCAGGCCGCCCTGAACTTTGCACGAAAGCGTCGTATCGGACCGTTCCGGCTGGATAAACGCGAAGAGCATCGAGAGTCCGACCTCGCCAAGCTGGGTCGACATGGCTTCCGCTACGACCTCGCGAAACGGATTCTCGCTCTCGAACCTGACGAATTGGATGATCCACCCTTTTAGTCAACCGATTTACCACCGAGGTACGACCCACCGCGATCGAAATGTCGCGCTTGGAGGGTTCGGATCCTCCGGATCGACATTTTGTCGACCTTTTCCCGTTGGCACAGGCTATGCTGGTGTCCGGGTGGGAGATCGCGTCATGAAAGGCCAAATATTCCCGATTGTCCTTGCGCTTTCCGCATGCCACCCCAACCATTGTCCAGAATCCGGCACCGTCTGCACCGTCCTCGGCGACGGCACCGCCGGCTACAATGGCGATGGCCTGAAAGCGAAGGATACTCGGCTTTATTACCCCACCGATGTTGTCTGGCAGCCGGGCACCGAACGTTATGTCATCGTGGACTGGAACAACGAGCGAATCCGCCAAGTCGACGAGGAAGGCGAAGTCCTAACCGTGGTAGGCCGGGACCTCCCCGGCGATGGCGCCACCGGCGGCGGCGATCGGGTCGAACCCGGTGCGCTTGGCGATGCCGTCTCGCTCAATCACCCTGTTCAAGCCGAATTTAGCCCCGACGGAGTTTTGTATATCGCCGCTTGGCACAACCACAAAGTGCGGCGCTGGGACCCCGAAACGGGCCGGGTGATGGTCGTGGTAGCCAACACCGATCCCGAGGATGGAAACGGCGCCAATGCCGGTTTTGGCGGCGACGGCGGCCCCGCGGAGGATGCTCTGTTGTGGTTTCCCTCCAGCATCGCGTTCGAGCCGGACGGCTCCTACGTGATCGTCGACGTGAAAAACGAACGACTACGCCGAGTTTCCACCGATGGCGTGATCGACACCATCGCCGGATCCGGAACCTGGGGGTTCGCGGATGGGCCGTTATTGGAGGCGCAATTTGCGTTTCCAGACAATGCCGAGACGTCTCAGCCCCAGCCTTCCAGCGCCATCGAGATCGACGAGGATGGAGTCATTTACGTTTCCGATACGTTCAATCACCGTATTCGCAAGGTGGACCTTCTAACGGGCCAGGTGACCACCTTGGCCGGCACCGGTGACATCGGCTTTTCGGGCGACGGAGGACCGGCCATCGAAGCCCTCTTCGATCGGCCGCACGACATCGAACTGGGGCCAGATGGGCGCCTGTATGTGGCCGACACCGGAAATCACCGCATTCGCGCAATCGATTTGGAGGATGGCACCATCGAGACCGTGGTCGGCACTGGGGACGCTGGAGATGCCGAAAATCGGACACCTGCTCTGGAAGCACCGATCAACCAACCCTATGGGCTGGAGTTTGCCGACGACGGTGCCCTCTGGATCGCCGACACCTTCAACAGCAAAGTTCGCCGGGTGACGCCATGAAACGCTTAGTACTTGCACTTCTGCTCATCGGGTGCGGCGATCCTTGCGAAAAACCAGGACGGATCTGCACCGTCGTCGGGCGTGGCGATGCCGGCCTCGCACCCGACGGCACCTGCGCCGACGAAAGCCCGTTGTACTGGCCTTCCGACCTCACCATCGGACCCGACGAACATCCCTGGATCCTCGACTGGAACAACCACCGGATGATCACGGTCGACCTCGACGCGCCGAAAAAATGCCGTCCGATCCATGTGATTACCGGCAACGGCCTGGTCGGCGACGGCCCTCCGGGAACGGCCTCCACCGCGTACTGGAATCACCCCACCAATATTGCGTTTGCCGAGGACGGAACCTACGTATTCGCAGCATGGCACAACAGCCGGGTGGTCGGTGTCGACCCCAACAGCGATGAAACCTGGTACGTCGCCGGCACCGGCGCGCGGGACTTCGGCGGCGACGGCGGCCCCGCCGCAGAAGCCATGTTCGATCTCCCTTCTGGCGTTGCTTACGGCCCGGATGGCCGTTTGTACGTCGCAGACCAGGCCAATCAACGAATTCGCGCGATCGACGCCGACGGCATCATCACCACGGTGGTCGGAAATGGGGAAGCCGGCGGAGGTGGCGACGGTGGCCCCGCGCTCGAAGCCAGCTTACAATCCGAAGGATCTCAAGATGCCGCCCCTGCTGGCCGCATCGTGTTCCACGAAAACACACTGTACATCGCCGACACCAGCAACCACCGAATTCGCGCCGTCGATACCGACACTTGGATGATCGACACCATTGCCGGCGACGGCGACGTGACGCCGACCGGCGATGACGTCGATGCGTTGGAGGGAAGCCTACACTTTCCTCGGGATGTCGCGGTGGCCGAAAATGGAGATGTGTACATTGCCGACAGCGAAGATCACTGCGTGCGACGCGTTCGCGACGGTCAAATGACCATTGTCGCGGGCGTTTGCGGCGAGAAAGGATTTGATGGGGATCGCGGCCCGGGGACCGAAGCACTGCTGTTCCGCCCGTATGGCATCGACGTCGCGCCCGATGGAAGCTTGTGGATAGCGGACACCTTCAATCATCGGATCCGTCGGGTGTCGCCGGGCGAGGCCGAATGAATTCGTCAAGCACTTGACTATCTGGCGACAAATCCTTTCCGCCGCAAAGAGACCATATATGGCCGGATTTCCAGTTGAGGCAGTCGAAGTTAAAACCGAAGTGGTTTTCCGCATTCCGTGGGAAGGGCGAGACATCGGGCAGGATCAAGCGGGCGTCCTCGATACCTACCGAGCGGCATTGGCCGGGCAGGGATTGCTCAGGCCGGGCGACGGCGAGCACTTTTCGTTTTCCACGCTCAAATCGCCCTGGATTCCGCTCTTATGGCAGGCCAGCGGCACGGTTCAAGGCGGCCATCGCGCTGTTCCCACCCGCTGGTATACCGAGGTTCGAGGCGAATGGTGGACGGTTCGCACCGGTCCCGAGATCGCGCTGACCGAGCAAGGGGCGGTGTACTCCAGCTTGGTCGCTTGCCCGCCGACCGCAGAGTCTGCTTTTGACGCCATGCTCCAGAGTCCTCCTACGGACATTGGCGCGGCCACCGCCGCAGCATTCGCCAATTGCATGCGCTTGACCGACGCTCTCCCGCGCCGTCTGGCGGAGGCCCCTCAGCCGCAGCGCGCCTGGGCAGAGGTCGCAGCGACCCTCAGCTTGATCACCCAAGATGCGCGAAGTGTGCGGGTTTTGGCAATCATCGACGATGCTCAAAGCGACACCCATTGGTTCCGAACCCCTGAGTACACCGGCCCCAAAGTGCACGGGACGCGGCTGGAAGCCTTGTTTGAAATCGATTTCCCGGACGAGCGACGCGAAGTGTCACAGGTGTGGTTCGCCACCGACCTCAAACAAGACACTTGGCAACTCGACTCTGGAACTACGGTCGGACGGATACAGTTCGACCACGAGTGAGCTACTCCTCCAGGATCAGCAGTCCGCGCCGTGAATCCGCAAGGTAGATGCGATCGTTCGCCACATCGATGCCCACCGCACCATCAAAAAACCGTTCTCCCGCAGTTTCTGCCTCGAAATCGAAGGAGTTGAATCGGGCGACTTCGGCAGGGACACCCGGATCGCCAATGTCCAGCATGCGCACCCCATCTTGATAATAGGCGACCACCGCTTGGTTTCCGGCCACCATCACATTGTGGATGCTCACCTCGGGCCGGGTCTGCCACTCGGAAAGCACCGCAATCTCCGAAGGATCGGTCACGTCCAGGATCCGCAGGTGAGCCCCAAAGCCCTCGTCGCCGTGCAGCGCCAACACGCGGTCCCCCTGCGGAAACACCCAAACGCTGTGGCTGGTGAGCGGCGAATGAGCGTCATAAACGCCCAAGAGCGATGGCGTAGGAGGACTTGACACGTCAAGAACCACCAGGCCAGCTTCCCAGGAACAAAGATACGCTCTCTCCTCAAAAACAAAGAGATCATGAACGAGGGTTCCGCCGACCTCCGAGACCTCCCAGCTACCTACCAAAAAAGGTGCCGTTGGATCCGCGATGTTGACGATGTCGAGGCCTCCAGGGGATTCCACGCCTTGCACCCGCCGAGAGAGTCTCGACAAGAACGCCAAATCCCCTTCGATCGCCAACGTATGCACATCGTACGACGAAAAGCCCTCGGACGGCCAAACGGCGACCGTCGAAAGGTCGCTCGAATCCGACACATCGACGATCACCAGTCCACGCGTGCTGCTCGCCAGCGCCACGTGGGTATCGTCCACCCACTTTACGTCATTGTATACTTCCAACGCCTCTTCCACAGGCGCCGAGCCCATCCACCAAGGCGCGGTGGGGTCAGCGACATCCGCCAGAGCGAAGCCCCCTTCGTAGTTCGCCAAGGCCGCTACATCGCCGCGAACCCGAACGTTCACCGCCCGATCGTAGGCACCCGACGTCCCCAGTTCTCCGACGGCATCCAAGCCATCCCCGCCAGAGTCGTGTGCTTCGAGCGCCACTAACGCGACCGTGCCCTCCCGCACCGATTCCGTGGTCACCCCCTCACCCGAGGGCTCAAAGACTTCGCGCTTCTCATAGGTTCCGCTCAAAGCGCCCGAATCCGGATCTCCCTCCAATCGCCAGGTGATTTGAATCCGATCCGAATAGTCTGCAAAAAAGCTCGTTTCTTCAAACACCCCTACCCATTCAGCGGATCCCTCTGGTTCCTGCTGAACAAAGCGCTGCCCCTCCACCCGCCACTCGTCCTCCAAACGGACGGCCACCGGCTCGCGCACGTCGACGGGCAGGCCGTCCTGAGACACGACGCGAACTTCCCCCTGCCACACCCCTCCGGGCAACTCCGGCAGCGCCACAGGCTCTTGCGGTGCAGTACACGCCCACCACATCCACCACATCGCCGCCCTCCGCGATAAGCGTAGCTGACCCTTGGGGGCAACCGATGACCCGCCGCGCATTTTCCGTCGCTGTGTTCGCCAAACATCGAGGAAAAGTACTGTTGATCGAGCACAAACGGCTTGCCACTTGGCTGCCGGTTGGCGGCGAAATCGAAGCCGGGGAATCCCCTCTGGAAGCGGCCGTACGTGAGCTCCGGGAAGAGACAGGACTCGAAGGTCGCTTTGAGCGAATCGCAGAGATTCAGGGCGCTCCGCCGGGGTACATCGGCTACGAGGAGCATCCCGCGGGAAACAAGGGGCTCCACCTCAATTTTGCGTTTGTCGCAGAGGTCGACAGCGACGATGTTCGCCCCAACGACGAATTTCAGGCCTGGAAATGGGTGGACGGCACCGCAGGCGTCTCCTGTCCCGAAAATGTCCGCCAATTGGTCAGGATCGCCCTCGGGGATGACCCTCTGCGTGGTCTCGCTCGGGAGTGGCTCGCCGCATTCAACGCCCGTCAATTAGACAAGCTACTTGACCTTTACCACGACGATGCGGTGCACACCAGCCCAAAATTGAGGGTCCGCCAGCCGGAGACCGAAGGAAAGGTTCGGGGTAAGCAGGCGCTTCGCGCTTGGTGGGCGGACGCCATGCATCGCCTTCCCGAGCTGCGTTACCAAGAGCTGTACCTGACCGGGCAAGGCAACCGCGTATTTATGGAGTATCTGCGTACCGTTCCAGGTGAACCCGACCTGATTGTCGCGGAAGTGTTGGTGGTCCAGGGCGGAAAAATCAGCGAATCCCACGTTTTTCACGGCTAGCGGGATCGCCATGAACAGCCGTCTCATTTGGGGGGTCCTCGCCGGATGCATACCACCTGAAGAACCCCCTTCCACCCTCGCTCCCGCGATCCAGTTCGCCGGCATCGCCGATGGCGACAGTGTCGTGGCAGGACAGGAGCTCACCCTGCGAGCGACCGCATCGGACGCTGATCATCGAGGTGCGGATCTGTCCTCGATCTGGACCCTGGATGGAGTCCCCACCTGCGACGACGACTCCCTCGCTGCAGATGGAAGTACTTCTTGCGACTTCGTTTTCGTTGAGGGAGTCCACACCGTTTCGGTGCAAGTGACCGACCCCGACGGCCTCTCCGCGACGACGGAGCTCAGCGTGTCTGCGGCGTTCGACAACCGGCCTCCGACCATAACTTCTTTGACACTCGGGCCTTCCGAACCCACAGTCGAAAGCACTCTCTCGTGCCAGGTGCTCGCCGACGACCCCGACGGCGATCCGCTGACGTACAGCTTCGTTTGGACGGTGAACGACGAAGGACTGGCGAGCAATTTTTCCACACTATCCGGAGTTTTCGCTAAGGACGATACCGTCAGTTGTACGGCCACCGCGACGGACGGCGAGCTCGCCTCATCCCCGTCCTCCTCGCCGTTGCTCGTGATCCGAAATGCCTCGCCCAGCGCTCCCGATATCGGCATTCTTCCCCTCGAACCCAACGAACACGAACTCGACCTGACCTGCATTCTCTACGGCGTGTCATCGGATCCAGACGGTGATCCCGTGGATTACGAAATCTCGTGGCACGTCGATGATACCCCGTTTTTCGGTGCCACCACGCAGACCCGACCTGGAGACACCGTTCCGGCGGAAGAGCTCGATCAAGGTGAACATTGGCAATGTGGAGTAAAGGCGTATGATGGCGACGGCGGCGCATCGTCGACAACGACCACCGTCATCATTGAACCCTAGGAAACCCGGAGACGCCCCCGCAACGCGACAAACCAGTAAAGCAGCCCATAAGCCGCTCCGCCCAAGTGCGCGGCGTGAGCCACCGTCGCGTCAAAGTCCACTAAAATCCCCAATAAATCCAGGAGGATAAATCCTGCAACGGCAAGGACGGCCGGCACCGGAAAAATAAAGTTGATCCGAAGGATCGCCTTTGGAAACAGGGCTGCAAACACGACCGCGACGGCCATCACCGCACCGCTGGCTCCAAGGGCCACGCTAGTTTCCCCGGCTACGACCTGCCATACCACAAAACCGACCGACGAAAGCAGGCCCCCCACGAAGTACAAACCCAAAAATCGGCGCACGCCAATCACTTGGATCACGGTACCTCCAAAGCCATACAGGGCAAACATATTGAACAAAAAGTGGGTCGAATCGACGTGGCTGAACACCGACGTCAGCAACGTCCACACACGACCGGCCATCAACCCCGAAAACGACAGTGTAAACTGGTCGGTCATCCACTCCGCGCCGGCTTCCGATTTCACCCCGTACATCAGCCACAGCAAGTGAACGAGAAGGTTGATCCCGATCAACCCATATACAACCCACCGCGAGTCTTGCCCCACACCCACCTCTGCCGCCACAACCTGTAATCCGATCCACACAAGAAACGCACGACGGCCGCCAGGAAACCGGTTAACCGGCCGTGCGTTGAAACGGGGTTTCCGAATGCGGTATCGGAGTGTTTGCATTGAGGCGGTTGCCCATGTGCTTCCACCGCACGTGATCACCAGCGACATGCTTGAGGAAGCCTTCGCGGGCACCCTTCGCCGCCTTGGCCTTCCGCGTGGCCAGGTCGAAAAATTGTCCGGGGTGAAAGAGCGCCGTTACTGGGATCCGAACACGGCCCCCTCCGCAATCGCCACGGTTGCCGCCGAGCGCGCGATCGAAAAAGCTGGACTAAAGCCAAATCAGGTTCAGGCCCTGATCAATGCCTCAGTTTCTCGCGATTATCTGGAGCCGGCCACCGCGGCGATCATCGCAGGAAACCTTGGCCTTGGCCATCACGCGATCACGTTCGACGTCACCAACGCCTGCGTTGGATTTCTGACCGGCATGATGGTGCTCGCCAACATGATCGAGCTCGGCCAGGTCGAAAATGGGGTGGTCGTTTGCGGAGAAACCGTTCGCGAAGGCGTCGAGATGACGCTCCGGCGCCTCGCCGCCGATGACGCGACCGTAGATCTGTTTCGTGAGAATTTTGCCACCCTCACCCTCGGTTCTGGCGCAGTCGCCTTTGTGATGACGCGCGAAAATGTGTCGAAGGCCAAACACCGGTTGATCGGCGCGGTCACCCGCAATGCACCCGAGCACAATACGCTTTGCCTCGCTCAACACGGCGAAATGCGCGCCGACGCCCACGGACTGCTGACCCACGGAGTCAACCTCGCTGTGGAAACGTGGCCGTTTGCAGCTCAAGAATTCGGCTGGGGTCCAAACTCCATCGATGTGGTCGTCGGCCATCAGGTGTCGATGGCGCACTTCGCGCAAGTGTTTCAGCGCATCGAACAGCCGATCGAAAAGGCGCTTCTTACGCTTCCCTTTCTCGGAAACTGTGGTCCCGCATCCTTGCCCCTGACGCTCGCGATCGGTGAAGCCCAGGGTCGGATACAACCCGGTCAAGAACTTTGCTTATATGCCGTCGGTTCCGGATTAGGCTGCGTGATCATGGGGGTACAATGGTAGACCAACTCGCCACCACCCGCGAACAGAGCCTTCCCTCCGACATTCGCAAACAGTACCCCTTTATGGGGCGGCTACTGCAACTCGAAAACGGTGTTCAGATGCACTATCTGGACGAGGGTCGTGGCTCCCCGATTCTGTTCGTTCATGGGAATCCCACCTGGTCCTTCTATTGGCGGCATTTGGTGCGGGATTTGATGGAGGACCATCGCTGCATCGTTCCAGACCACATTGGCTGCGGGCTATCGGACAAACCGCAAGAATACCCCTACACCCTTGCACAACACATCGAAAATCTGAGCACGCTGATCGACGCGCTCGATCTTCGGGACATCACCTTGGTGGTGCACGATTGGGGCGGTCCGATCGGGCTTGGCGCTGCGCTACGCTATCCCGATCGATTTCGTCGAATTGTCCTATTCAATACCGGATGTTTTGAGGGTCCGATCCCAGCCGAGATCCGCATGTGCCGCTGGCCGGTGATCGGCGCGCTCTCCATTCGGGGGCTGAATGGTTTCGTACGCGGCGGATTGTTGCGTGCCACCGCCGATCGTTCCCGGTTTGCAGGGGTCGTCGCCAAGGGCTACCTCTTCCCGTACGGCAACTGGGCGGATCGGATCGCAAACCTGAGGTTCATTGAGGATATTCCTCTGGAAGAATCTCACCCTACGCGAAAGTTGTTTTTGGGCATCGGCGAGCAGATCCGGGAGTTCAAACACCTGCCGATTCAGATCCTCTGGGGCGAAAAGGACTTCTGTTTTGTGCCGCATTACCGCCATGGATTCGTAGCTCGTTGGCCGGACGCCGAAGTGCATGTGTTCCAAGACGCCGCGCATTGGGTGGTCGAGGACGCCCATGAAAAGATCCTGCCGTTGATGCGCGCCTTTTTTGCGAAGCATCCGTTGGGCGTGCAAGCGTGAGCGCGAATGTTGCGGTTCGGTTCAAGGAACAAGCAGCCATTCGACCCGATCAAGCCGCACTGATCTTCGCTTCCGGAAAGGCCGCCGAACCCTGGGAGCGATGGACCTTCGCCGAACTCGATCGTCGCTCCGATCAGTTTGCATCGGGGTTTTCCGAGCGCGGAATAAAACGCGGTGACCGCGTGTTGTTCCTGGTCAAGCCGTCGTTGGAGTTCTATGCACTGCTCCTGGGATTGCTGAAGCTGGGCGCCGTCCCCACCGTCGTCGACCCTGGCATGGGGATGAAGAGCGTTCTCGCTTGCATTTCCCACATTCGACCAAAAGCCGTCGTCGCGCTGTCCGCGGTTCATGCGGTTCGCGTTTTCGCCCGAAAGGCGTTTTCCAGCGCAACGATCTTCATTACCGTTGGTCGCCGCTGGTTCTGGGGCGGGGCGACCCACCTCGACTGCCTGGGCACAGCCCCCTTCGAAAGCCCGGCGTTTGTTGAGCAAGATGAAGCTTTCATCGTATTTACTTCGGGTTCCACCGGGCTACCCAAGGGCGTTTCCTTCCGACACGGGACATTCCTCGGTGCCACGCGGTTGATGCAGGAACGTTTGGGGCTAGGGCCGGGGCTCACGTCCCTCGAAACCTTCGCACCCTTCGTACTGTTCCACCTTGCAGCCGGGGAAAGCGTCGTTGTCCCGGAAATGAACCTGACCAAGCCCGCGACCGCCGACCCGGCAAAAATCGTGGCCGCCATCCATGCCCACCGGCCCCGTGCGGCATTTGCCTCGCCGATCGTGTTGCGCAAAGTGATGGAGCATTGCCAAAAAAGCGGGACCAAGCTCCCAGGCTTGACCCACATTCTCACCGGGGTGGCTCCCGTGCCCGGCGATCTGCATGCCGGCTTCCGTTCGATTCTGGACCCAGGAGGCCGTATTCTGGTGAACTATGGCGCGACCGAAGCGCTGACGGTGACGGTCATCGAGTCGGAAGAGGTGCTCACCGATACTTGGCCGCAAACCGCTAAAGGTGCAGGAAACTGTGTCGGCCGCCCGTTTCCGGAGATGGACGTCCGCGTGATCCGAATCACGGATGACCCCATCGCCGAATGGTCGGAAGATTTGCGCGTGGCACCTGGAGAACTCGGCGAGATCGTGGTCGGCGGCCCCGTCACCAGCCCCGAGTACAAGGACCTGCCGGACGCCAACGCCAAGGCCAAGATCCGTGATGGCGACCAGATTCTGCATCGGATGGGCGATCTCGGCTACGTCGATCCCCAGGGGCGGCTGTGGTTTTGCGGCCGAAAGGCGCATCGGATCATGACGGCTGAAGGAATCATTCCAAATGTCCCTGTTGAGGCCATTTTCAATGAACACCCCGCTGTTCAACGGAGCGCGGTCGTCCCCGTCGGCGCCCGGGGTAGTCAAGAAGCTTTACTATTAGTGGAGCTGAAGCCGACCAACACCTGGAATGACGCCCTCGCCAACGAAATTCTCGACCTCGCCAAAGGTACCCGCTGGGAAGGCCGAGTTTCCCGAGCAATGGTTCACCCCGGCTTCCCGGTCGATGCCCGCCACCAAGCCAAAATCCGCAATGAAGTTCTCATCGAGTGGGCCGCCGAGCATGCGGGCCGCGCCCTCCGGAGTGTCGCATGAACGTCCTCGTCACCGGCGGCGGCGGGTTTCTCGGGAAACGCATGGTTGAACTTTCTCTACAACGAGGGGACAACGTTCGGTTCTTGGCGCGCGGAAGCTACCCCGATGTCGAAAACCTCGGTGCCAAAGGCTTTCAGGTCGATCTGCGCGATCGGGAGCGCCTGAAGGAAGCGGTCGACGGCGTGGATGTCGTCTACCATGTCGCCGCTAAGGCCGGTTTTTGGGGCCCGCGACAGGAGTTTTGGTCGATCAATGTCGATGGCACTCGAAACCTCCTCGACGCGATGGAGGCAGCGGGTACCCCAAAGTTGGTTTACACCAGTACTCCCTCGGTTCTCGGCTATGATCACGACGCCGAAAACATCGGCAACGAGGTTCCCCGGGCCGAAAAGCACGAGAGTTTGTACGGAGAAAGCAAGGCGGAAGCCGAGAGAATGGTGCTCGCCGCCAACAGCCGTCACATCGCCACTGTGGCCCTCCGACCCCACCTGATCTTCGGACCCGGCGATCAACTTCTGCTTCCCCGCGTTTTGCAGCGCGCGCGTGAAGGCCGCCTTGCAATCGTCGGCGATGGAAAAAACAAGGTCGATCTCACCTACATCGACAATGCTGCCCTGGCGCATTTGGACGCGGCGATCGCCCTCACGAGTCACGAAGCACCCTGTGCCGGAAAGCCCTACTTCATCTCCAATGATGAGCCGATGGTTCTTTGGGATTGGGTATGCGCCCTGCTGGAGAAAACCGGCAATCCAAAGCCAAAACGTCAGGTTTCGTTGGGGACGGCGCGCGCCATCGGCGCAGTGCTTGAGATGGCTTGGAAAGTACTGCCGTTGAAAGGGGAACCTCCGATGACGAGGTTTTTGGCCAGCGCGTTCGCGAAGGCGCATTGGTACGATATGGGCCCTGCGAAGCGGGATCTTGGATACACGGTGCGGGTGTCGATGGAACAGGGCACCCAAAACACGGTGGAATGGTTGAAGGCCGCCGGGAAATAGTCCGCGGGTTGGCCGCGTACCGAAGCCGCACGCGAGCACATCGGAGCGGACATGGATCTTCAGGAGATTGCCCTCGAACATCGTCCTACGGGGCATTTGGCCGTACCTATCGTCCTGGAAGGGAGGCCCACGCTGGCGATCGTGGATCTCGGCTCCAGCATGACCCTGGTCACCACCGATTTCAGCCAAAGCTTAGGTTGGTCGGAAGGTGTCGCCGCAGGCGGCACCGGCCTCGTGGGCTCGGTCGCGGTCGAAATTCACCCGGGAGTTTCGTTTGTACTAGGAAGTCAGTCGTTTTCGCTCGAACAGGTAGCCGTCATCGATTTGGGGGAGGCCGGGGACGGCCTAGGGGCCGACATCGGGGTGATCCTCGGCGCAGACTGGCTTCTGCAGGTCGATCTCGAATTTCCGCCGGCCTTGGATCGCGTCACCGTCCGTGGAGCCGGAGAATCGACCTTTGCCGGCACCTCCATCCCACTTCGGCAGACGGTTCACGGCTGGGAAGGCACCGTCTGGGTCAACGGCAAGCGGTTTTCAGGCCTCCTGGATACCGGGTCGGTCGACAGCCTGATCGGACCCAAGCCGCAAAAGAAGCTCGGATTTCGGTGGGATGAGCTTCCACATGGGGACTCTGCTGGCCTCGGCGCTGACGGAGTGTACGTGGATGAACGGCCCCTTCCACCCGTTCGGACGGAATATGGGCCTCGTTCCTGTTGGAACGACCGGGTATGGACCGCCTCCCTTCATCCCACCTCCGGACGCAAAGGAAACCTTCATCTCGGTTTGAACACGCTGTTTCCCGCAGGTGGAATGTTCTCTTTGTCGCGATCGCTGTGGATGGTTCCAGACCACCCCTGCGCCGATTAACATCGATTAACATCCACCTACCGAGGGGTGGCCATAGAGTGGGTCTGAAGAGGAGACCTGATGCGCCACCTGCTGTTGCTCGCCACCTTGGCGGGTTGTTCCCGCCCCATCGACCCCATCATCGCCGAAAACCCGTGGGCACCCGGCGCCCAGATCGACCTTCCGGTCGACACCGAACGCGCCCGAAATTGGACGGCGGAGAGCAGCGATCCCGAAGTGGTGTCCGTGATCGGCAAGCGCTCCATTGAGGACGGTGCAATGTTCGTGCTGCAGGCGGGAACTCCCGGCGAAGCGGAGATTCGGCTACTTCGCTCCAACGGAAGCGAGGCGGACGCGGTGCGGTTCCGGGTCGCTGAGGCGGAGGAGTTTCTCGTCAGCGACAACGGATTTCTTACCGATGAACCCTACCTTCTCGTAGGGACTGGGGATTCCTTTGAGGTGCAGGCTTTTGCCGACGGGCGCCCCTTGTGCGGCGCCTACGTCTACGGCGACGCGGGGCCCACCGCTACCGCTCCGGAAGATGGCTTTGTCTGCGACAATGAAGCTCAGGTTTGGTTGACGGCGTACTTCGAAGGCCCTCAAATTTCCGAGTTTGGAACCAGCACGCTGGTCGGAAGCATGCAGGTCAACGGCATTTTGGCCTCAGCCGTGAACTACCAGATCGTCAACCGCATGCAGAGCCGCACCGGCACAGCCTCCACCCGCAGTACTTACCTGGGACAAACCGTATTTGGAGTGAGCGATCCGGTCTGGCAGGTCGACGACGAAACCGTATACGGCATCTTCGGATCCGGGCCAACCCTTGAATACACCGTCGATCCCAACAACATGGTGGAAGTCACCGCACAAAGCGGCGAACTCAGCACCTCCACCTGGCTGCCGATCGCGGAGGGCAGCGCCTCCGTCGGCTGTATGACGCTCCCGGCCGCCCCTTTGCTGGTGCTGACCGTGGCGGCGTTGGTGGCGGCACCCCGCCGACGCGAATCCAACTCGTAAACTCCTTGACTATCGCTCGGGGCGATCGTCGCCGCTGAGGATGCGTTGCACGCGCTCTTCGACGAGTTTCGCCCGAGAGCCACTTCGTTCCGCCAATTTCGCCTTCTGAGCCGCCAACCGCCCTTCCACGTCAGAAATGCGCCCTTCAAGCTCTTTTTGCCGCAGATCAAACGCCTTCTCCACCAACGCGGCAATCTCTTTTTTGCGGGCAGGTTGTTCCTTGGCCGGCAACGTTCCATAACCCGCCGCCAACGTATGAATTTGATCTCGGATTTTCTCCAACTCCTCGTGGCGCTCTTTCCGCTCGGGGGTTCGTCGCTCGTCCATTCGCGACAACCGCCGCAACGCCCGTGGGTACACCTCAGGAAACTCCTCTTTCACCCACATCAACTTCTCGTATTTTTCCGGAGCCTCCAGCTTGAGCTGCTCCAAGATCTCCTCCTCGCGTTCCGGCGGCAACGGCGCCTCCATCAGCCCGCCACGAAATTCCCCCGGTCCCGCCAACGCATTCGTTGACAGCATCAGCCCAAAACACAGCACACCCACGGTCCAACGCATGTCAGCCTCCTAAAGAATGTCGAAATCTTCTTCGATCGCCGCGATCTCTGCTTCCAAATCGTCGATGTCCTCATCGAACCCTTCCGCGTCGAGCAGGACCGGATCAACGCTCGGAATCGGCTCCACAACCGCCGTCCACCGGTACCCAAATCCGATCACCACCACCGCCGCCGCCAACACCAACCAACCCCACCGGATGCGAGGCGGCCGCGCGCGAACCAGCACCGGCGCCTGAATTTCCACTTTTCGTAGCGCGAACCCTACTTCTTCATGAAGGGTCAGCAGTTGGGAACAGTCGACACATCCCGACACGTGGACCGCGTGCGCATCGTTTCCCTCGCCGCCGATCCATGCGAGTGTTCTCTCCCTTTCTACGCAATTCATCGGTCCTCCCCCGGCGGCAACACGCCAAGATCGACGAGCGCCTCCGACAATTTCTGCACTGCGCGGTGCATTCGACCCAAAGCGGTATTCAACCCGACACCTTGGCGATCGGCAATCTCCTGAAAACTCACCTGCTCCGACGCACGCCACCGAAACACCTGCGAAATCTCCGGTTTCATTTTTCGCAGCTCCGCGTCCACCCGATCGGCCAACTGGTGTGCTACCAACTGATTTTCTGGGTTTTCGAGATCTTGCCCTTCCGCTTCCTCCAGCATTTCTGGCTTTCGTTGATGCTTTCGGTAGTGATCGATCAACAGCCGCCGTGCAATGGTGAACACGAACGCCCGAAACGCGGCCTCGTCCGCAAACCGCGCTTGCGAGCGCACCACGCGCAACCACACCTCCTGCGACAGCTCTTCGGCGTCCGACCCAACACGGCGCCGCAGAAACGCAGTAAGCGCGTCTCGATGGCGATCGATGCGGTCTTCGAGCCTTACAGCGTGCAACGCCTCGCCTCCTGCTGTCGTCATCCCCTCAAACGCTGCCGACTTTGGTTTATTGTGCAGTTTCCAAACGCGAGCGTTTTTCTTTGGGGGCAATCGTGTGGTGGTGGTTGGCAATGGCCCATGCGGCGAACCTGGAAAGCGTGCTCTCCAGCGAATTGGAACGCGCAACCTCGGTGTTCGCCCTCCAACCTGAGCCGGTTCACTATGTCGCTTTAGAGGCGGAAGATCGTTGGGAGTTCTCGGTGCGTGCCTCCGATGGGGTTTTGGCGCAGTCCCGGGAATCCCACCAACGGACGTTGGATGTCGATCTGCGCGTTGGAACACCAGAACTTGACAGCACGCATCCGCTTCGAGGGTTTTCGTCGCTGGAAAGCGACAACCGCGATCTGGTATTTCTGCCCATCGATGATGCGGAATTTGCGCTCCGGCATGCGGTGGCGAGGGAATTGGATCGCGCTTACCGCTCCGAGGCCGAGAAGATTGTCATGATCCGCGGGGAACGTTCGGTAAAGGCGGACGAAGAGGTTCTTGCGCCCGACTTCGAAGCGCGCCCGCCAATACAAGCTCGCGTGGAAGTTCCCGAATTGAGCGTCGATCGAAAACACTGGGAGGTCCTCCTTTCGGAGCTTTCCGCCCAGGTCGAGCGATCGGAGGTGGTGTTCGAGTCCAACCTCTCCCTCACCGGAGGCCGCTCGCAAACCCTGTTTTTAGACAGCGCTGGCACGCGAATCGAACAGGGGCGCACCTCGGTTCGATTGTCCGCCAGCCTCCAGGCGATCGCCGATGACGGCGATGTCGTCGAGGTGTTCGACGCTTTTGATGCGCATTCCTTCGAGTCCATTCCCGACGAGCCGGCCATTCGCGCCTGGATAGTCAAGTTACTTGACCGTTTAGAGGCCCTGCGCAAAGCCCCCCGCGGATCGCCCTATTCGGGGCCAGTCCTGCTCACCGGTCGGGCTTCCGCAGTGCTGTTTCACGAGGTTTTCGGACACCGCGTCGAAGGGCATCGTCAGAAGCGCGAAACCGAAGGTCGAACCTTTGGAGAGTACATCGGACAGTCCTTGCTGCCCTCCAATCTCGATGTATACGACGATCCAACCGTGCAAAAGTGGGGCTCCGTCGAACTCAACGGGACTTATGCATACGACGACGAGGGCGTTCCGGCGCAGCGCGCGGTACTCGTGGAAGATAGCATATTTCGCGGCTTCCTGATGAGCCGCTCTCCCCTGCCAGACTTCCCGCACAGCAATGGCCACGGCCGTCGACAAACGGGAGCTCCGGCGCTCGCGCGCATGGGAAATACGATCGTGGAAGCCAAAGAGGGCCTGCCCCGAGCAAAAATGCGGGCAATGCTCGTCTCCGAAGCCAAAAAGCAGGGTTTGCCTTACGGTATTCTGGTGGAAGACATCGAGGGAGGATTTACCCTCACGGGAAGAGTCGAACCCAACTCCTTTAATGTTCGCGCCAACACCACCTGGAAGGTGTTCGTGGACGGACGCCCGGACGAGCTCATTCGAGGCATCGATCTCGTGGGCACCCCATTGGTTGCTTTCAATCAACTGATCGCCGCCGGCGACGATCCCGAAGTATTCAATGGCTATTGCGGCGCCGAGAGCGGCTGGGTGCCCGTTTCCGGAGTGGCGCCCAGCGTGCTGTTTCGGCGATTGGAGTTTCAGCTCAAGGAGAAAGGACAGGAACGACCTCCACTCCTCTCAAAACCGATCACGCGACTGGAGGGCACATGATCGCCCTCACCCTCGCGACCTGGGCCTATGCAGCCGATGTACCCTCCGATCCCCAGGTAGACACCTTGGTATCCGCCATCACACGCTACAAGGCTGAGTTGGCATTGCCGGGCGCCCCTCCGCTCTACCACCTGCGCTACCACCTGGTGTCCCTCGAACAAGCGGAGGCGGAAGCCTCTTTTGGTGGCCTGTTGCGGATTTCGGCCGACCCCTATCGGGCTCTTGGCGTGGAAGTGCGCCTTGGCAGCCCCGCATTCGACAACACAGGATTCGGTGGCTGGGAAAACGGTTTTGGGTACACCGGCCTGCCGGTTGGCGTCGATGCCAATGCACTAAAATTGGATGCTTGGAAACTGACCGATCGCGCGTACAAAGAAGCCGTCGAACAGTTCTCGCGCAAAAGTGCACAGTTCGATCCACCGGAAAACTACCCTGGAGACTACACTCTAAGCGGTCCGCAGCTCTACCTGGACCCTGCCTTTGTACCCCAGACCGCCCCGGATCGGCTGAGCACCGACGCGCAGACCTTGTCCGCCGCCTTTGTCGGTTTTCCGTTGGAAGTGGGCAGCGTGGTCATGGGTCACGAGTCCGGCTGGCATTGGATTATCGATTCCGAAGGAACGAAGGTTCAACGCCCCATGCGCGAGTGCACCGTTCGTGCGATCGCCCGCATCCGGACGCAAGACGGCGCAGTGATCAGCGATCAACGCTTATGGACTGCGCAAACCGCGCAGGATCTGCCCGCTACCGCAGAAATGGTGGAACAGACCGCGCAGTTGGCCCGCGAACTCACCGCGGTGTCGGACGCCGCGCCTATCAGCGAAGAGTATGTTGGTCCTGTCATCTTCGAGGATCAGGCCGCCGTCGATTTGTTCCGGTACCTGCTGGTCCCACAGTTGGAAGGAACTCCCGCAGAAGTCCCTTTCGAGTCATGGTTTGGTGACTTGGGCGAACGCTCCTCGTCCGTACGCATGGGCCGCCGCGTGCTTCCGCTCGGTTGGGCCGCGGTCGACGATCCACACCAACGCCCCTCACATCCCTCCTCCAACGCCGTCGATATTGAAGGGACTCCTACCGAAAGCGTGGTGTTGGTCAAGGATGGTATCGTTCGCGATCTCCTTATGTCCCGCGTTCCTCGCCCGGATCGAAAGACCACCAACGGTCACGGACGAGGCGCCATCGGCCAAAGGGCCAGCGGACGGGTCGATCAATTGCGTGTAGATACACCTAAGACCTCCACGGAAGCGAAAATCTACAAACAAGGCTTAAAACTCGCGGCGTCTTATGGTCGAGACTACGTTTTGGTGATTCGAAGGTTGCAAGAGCCGGCGATCCTCAACCTGGAGGGCGGAAATTTCGACGGCGATGCCAATCCCCTTCCCCCGCCGGTGTTCATGGTCCGGCGCTATGGGGACGGCCACGAAGAGGTGGTCCGCGGCGCGAGCTTTTCCGGTGTTCATCGTTGGGTTTTGAAGGACATCGTCGCCGCCGGGCGACGGGTGGAGGGCAGTTACATGGCCGCCGCACAAGGCTCGGCAGATTCCCTCGGACCCATCGAGGGAATGCCCACTTGGATATCGGTACCGGAGGTGCTGATCGGCGAAATGGAGCTCGTGCCTGTTCCTGGGGATCCCAGCGAGCTTCCCATCGTTCCTCTTCCCGTGGGCCATTGATCATGGCTCGAAAAAAGACCAAACAACGCCCTCAAGTCGGATTGCTCGGCAAACTCCTCACCCGACGCTCCGGCGGCCGCTGCGAGCTCTGCGAGAGCAGAGATGCTCCCTTTCCCTGGGAGGTACCTCCCTTTCCAACGGAACCCGATCCCGATCGAACGCTCATGGCGTGTGGCCGCTGCCGGGCATGGCTCGACGGTGCCGAAATGCGACCGGTGGAGGCGTACTTTCTGTCAGGCGCCGTTTGGTCTGAGCTTCCGGCGGTAAAACTCGCGGCCGCCCGACTGTTGCTTGCGGTGGACGACCCCGAAGATCCGTGGGTCCACGACGCTCTCGATGCCGCGGATGTCGATCCCGCGACAGGCGAGTTTCGGGTAGTGGTTTCCGAGCCCGGTAGCGCCGAGTGGTAGCAACCGAGCTTCAGCTCCCAAAGCCCTACTGCGGCAGGTCGATGTCTTCGAGAACGGGCACTTCTGGCGCTTCTTCCGTACCACCTGGAACCGCAGGCTCTTCCACCAGCGGGTCCGCTGGAGCCGCGGCAAACGTAGAGGCTTCAGGTAAGGACGGATCACAGAGCATAATGTACCAATCCTTCAGGATTTTGTTTTCCTGATCGAGGTATTCCGCAAACCGAGGAAGCGAAGTCACCTTCTTCTCGGCTTCGGCGATCGACGGTTGCTCTTGGCCTGAACGAATGCAATGACCAAACCGCGCCTTGCGGTCCGCATTCAGCGTCAACTGAACCGCATCCCGGCATTTCCCCATCTTTTTCCGGTTGCCACGTTCACAGATGTCGAGCTGACTCTGGTTAACAAAGGCTTCCCAGCGGCGCGCAAGTGCATCTTCTCGGGCTTCGCGGGTTTCCTCTTTGGAAACCTCAAGTTCTACTTCTTTTTTCTTCAGTTTGACGACCAAGCGCTCTTTTTCGTCGATGGCGTCCTTGAGCTGTTGTTTGACGACAACCAATTCCGCTTTCGCTGCTTCAAGCTCCTTCTTGAGCTCGGCGCCATGTTTGCCGCGGCGAACCATCTCCGCTTCCAATTCGGCGACCCTGGCTTCCTTGGTACGCATTTCCGTGACCAGCCCCATCACCTTGTCGTTGGCTTGGTTGAGGCTCGCGGTGACTTCGTCCACCTTAGGTTGGCAGGCGGCGTCCAACTCCTGAGCGGTAAGCTCGCGTGGAACCTCCTTTTCAACAACCTCCGCGGGCTTGGCAACGTACACGATCACCGCACCGGTTAGCGTGCCCAACACCAGAGCAAAACCAGCTACTAAAGCAGGTAAAATAAAACCAGGCAGCGTGGAGCGCGAAGCCTGCTGACCTTCAGAAGCGTTGTCGTCCATGATATCCCCCTAAAGCCCGCTCCCCTTATCTGAACGTGCCCAACACGGCTTGCGTCGGAGACATCCACTCGACGAGCAGACCTGCCGCCTCAAACTGGGGCTCCAGCACCTCCATATCGCCCACAACTACCCAAAGTCTGGGTTTATCCTCGGCCCAATACGTGGCGGCAGCGCGCTGCGTGTCCGCGGACGTCACACCATCGAGACCTTGGTAGAACGCCGTATAATCACTGATCGTCAGACCTTCGTAAAAGGCGCCAGAGTACATTCCCACGGCCGTTCCAGACGTCTGCATGGCCATATTCCACTCGGAAACCTTGGAATTCCGTGCCGCGGCCAGCTCGCCAGGAGTGAGCCCGTCGGTCACAAGTGCCGAAACCTCCTTCTGAATCTCTTGCATCGCCTCCACCGTGCGCTCGATCGGCACATCCACGGTGACCGTCCAATGGGCGCGCGAACGACTGTTGGTGTACTTCGAACTTGCAGAATACGTCATTCCTTTGTCTTCGCGCAGGTTGCTGTTCAATCGGGACAGGAAGCTCCCCCCCGTCGCAAAATCCAGGAGGTGGAAAGCCGGTTCGTCGGGTGTGGAGGCGAGCGGCGCTCCCGTTCGAAGCCGGATCGCAGATTGGGTCACGCCCCCCAAGTGAATAGCCACAATGCGTGTTTCATGCGCGGGATCTGGCGGATAGTCAAGTGCTTTACTATCTGAACCCATCCCCGACACCGCGGCCGTCAGCCACGGCTCCACCGTGGCGCGATCCACGTCCCCCACCACGAGCACATCCAGAGGAGCGTCCTGAAGAAGTTCTTGGTGCAATGCCTCCAGATTCTGGACTTTCAATTTTCGGAGGCCGTCGAGATCCGGCCTTCTACCGTAAGGTGAGTCCGGCGTGAACCAAGCATGCGTCAACGCCCGCGCTGCGGGTGGAGCAGTGGACTGAATCCCCCTTCCTTCGTACCATTGCAGCGTTTCTCGACGTTCGCGATCGAGCTCCTTCTTCACAAATCGGGGCTCTCGCAACACCTCCGCCGCCAACGATATTCCGAGTTCGAGGCTCTCCAAAGGCGTTTCCAAATCCACGCCTGAATAGCGGAGATCCCCCCAGGAGGAGACCGAACAGTGGTGCTCTGCCACCAGGTCGGACACCTGGCCGGTTCCATACGATTGGGTAGCTCGATCCTGAATTTCGAACAGGAGATCGGTGGCCGCGGAGGGTCCCGACGCCAAATCCATGCTGCCGCGCCCAACGATAAATTGGACCTGCGCTTTGCGAGATCCAGGAACCTTGACCAGATGAACCTTCACTTTCCCAATTTGAAATTCTTCAGGTAGCGCCAACGCTCTCACGGCCGGAGGGATCACCGGTGGTGGAGCGGTTCGCACCGGCCCTACAGGCGCAATCTCCTCATAGGTTTCGTCTTGTGGAGTTACAACGCCTGCCATTGCCAAGCCAAAGCACAACCAACCGCCAATCATGGGAGCTCCACCGTGGCGGCACCCGCCAAAAAGCCTTTGTCACCGTAGGGGACCACCGAGAGGGTTCCTCTCCGCTCCGCCGTCAAATAAGTACGAATCACCCTCGATACATCCTCGGGGGTAACTTTGGCGTACGCCTCCCAAACGGCCTTGTCACAGTCCGGTCTGCCGGTTCGAACGAGACAATCCGCAAGCGCCGAGGCGCGGTCCTCGGGATACTCCCGATCATCGAGGATCTCGTTGCGGAAAATTCCGCGCGCACGCTCTAACTCCGCCACCGTCGGAGGCGTCTTCGCCAATTGTGCAAGTACTTTGCTCACCTTCTTATCGATCTTCTTCAGCGAGGTGTGTGGCGTGGTCACATAGAGCTGAAATGAGCCGTCCAAATCGGCACCATACGCATAGGCGTTGTCATCGGTGGCGATCCGACTGCCAAAGTACACCGCATCATCCAAGCGGCTGCCTCGGCCGGACGAAAGAATGTACGAAAGAAGGTCCAACGCCGGAAAATCCGGGTGCGAACGTTCCGGGATCGGCCAGAGCAAAAACAAGGTGCGCCCATCCACCGAGTCTTCGATCAGCCCGTCACGCGCAGACCCCGGGTCGGGAGCGGTTTCCGCGCGCGCAGCCGCGGGTCCGGGGTCCGGGACATCGGAAAACCAATGCGTCACTTTGTCCAGCATCGCACCGGTTTCAAAATCGCCCACCAATACCAGAACGGCGTTGCGCGGCCGATAATGCTCCCGCCAAAAACCTTCGACGGCCTCAATGTTGAAGCCCTCCACATCGGCGACCGTTCCAATCACCGGGTGGGAATAGGGGTGACTCTCAGGAAACAGAAGTTTGGATATGGTGTCTTGGTCGCGTCCATGCGGAGCCGTGAGCCCCTCCGCACGCTCCTGCAGTACCACCGACTGCTGATTCTCAAGGTTGATCTGGGTCACACCGTCGAGCAGAAATCCCATACGGTCCGATTCCAGGAACAACGCCAAATCTGCCGCCCCCGCCGGGAAGGTCATATGGTAGGCCGTCGCATCTTCCGACGTCCAAGCGTTGTTCTGGCCTCCGGCATCCGTCAACAGAACATCGAACTGGTTTCCGGGCACATTTCGCGACCCTTCGAACATCAAGTGCTCAAACAAGTGCGCACAGCCATATTCTCCGGGTTCTTCGTCCCGAGAACCCACGCGATACCGAAGGTGCAGTGCAACCACATCCGCGCGGTGATCTTCCTCCAACACCACCGTCAGTCCATTCGGAAGCTGGTGCACGGTTGCTGACGTTTCTAGGGGATCTGCCGCCAATGCCACCGCTATCCACCACATGACCCACCTCAATCGCTGGAGTGTACCGCGGATCGGATTCCAACGATTCTGACTCGCGAGTCCGTACGAACAACCGTGTAAATG